>Ga0209427_10007391_pt1 | contig 12441 bp, 13 predicted proteins | sample DeeMarSWOR136_30_FD_187465 | JGI IMG/M metagenome (GOLD analysis project Ga0209427, IMG submission 187465) | Marine sediment microbial communities from White Oak River estuary, North Carolina - WOR-1-36_30 (SPAdes) (version 2) | ecosystem: Environmental > Aquatic > Marine > Intertidal zone >... | reverse complement strand
GTGTTTTAGATTGTCGCCGACCCGCCGAACCTGATCTGGATAACGCCAGCGGAGGGATCGACCAATGTATTTCAAAATGCCGACCCTTTGCGGTCGGCATTTTTTATGGATCTACGAAACGATGCTCCCGGAAATCAAGCGCTTAACAAAGATTCTTTCAGCAGTTCGTCAGAAGCAACCCATTGTTCACGCGATCAGCAATTGGGTGACCGCTAACGATGTGGCCAGTGCACTCCATGCCCTGGGTGCCCGGCCTATCATGGCCTTTACCCCTGAGGAGGCAAAAGAAATTGTCTCTGGCGCCGATGCCTTGGTACTCAATTTAGGCACTCCCTCTCCATCGGGAATTGAGTCCATGCTGCGGGCCGGCCATGAAGCTGTCACATTAGGCCGCCCAGTGATCTTTGATCCCGTCGGGATTGGGGCATCTCCATTCCGAATGAACGCCTCCGAGAGAATCATCTCTGAGCTTCATCTCACTGTCATTAAAGGAAACCGGGCCGAAATTGGATTTCTGTCTGGAAGCGGTGGTAAACTGGCTGGAATTGACGCTGTCACGGGACCAGAGGATTTGTTGAAGGCTGCCGACCATCTTTCAAAAACATCAGGCGCAGTGGTTGCAGTCAGTGGAATGCATGATCTCATCGTATTTTCAGGACAGAAAATTACTGTGGAGAACGGACATCCCATGATGGCCCGGGTGACAGGTTTGGGTTGCATCCTTACCGCCGTCATCGGTGCCTTCGCTGCTGTTGAAAACGATCCCTTGGTTGCGACCGTAGCAGCGGTCGCCTTTTTTGGATTGGCTGGAGAACAGGCTGCTCTTCAAGCAAAAGGCCCTGGCACTTTCAAAACAGCGCTGTTCGATATTCTATTCACGTTGAGTCCGGAGGAAATGGAGCAAGGAATCAAACTGGGAATGGAGACGATTGGGGGATAACGATGGATACGCGGAAGGTTGCTCGCGCGGTCATTCTTGTTGCGATCGGGGTCGCTCTTTCCCCTTTTACGAGCATCCCAATTGGCATCGCAAAAATAAATCCAACTCAGCATTTCGTCAATGTTCTCGGAGCGGTATTGCTCGGTCCCTGGTGGGCTACCGGAATTGCCCTGATCATCGGCATCCTTCGAAATGCTCTTGGCACTGGAACCTTACTGGCCTTTCCAGGCGGAATGATTGGCGCATTTATCGCTGGATTCTTCTACCGATACTCCCGAAACATCTACATAGCGGCCCTCGGAGAGATCATCGGGACCGGACTCCTTGGAGCGATCGCAAGCGCCTTGATCGTTGCTCCCATCTTGATGAAAAAAGGAATGGCCCTAGGCGCCCTCATCATCGCCTTCTCCGGAAGCACCCTTCTCGGTTCGATCCTTGGCGTTTTAGCCCTCAAACTCCTAAAACGGGCTGGCATGATCGAACCGAAACTCAACGGGGTGTGACGCAGCCTCATGATTCTCCGCTTTGATAAAGTCTCCTACCGATATCCTGGCATGGCTGCCTGGGCGATTCACGACCTCGACCTGGCCATTCATCCAGATGAGAGCGTGCTTGTTGCTGGTGCGAGTGGAAGCGGTAAGTCGACCCTGTGCCGTGCCTCCATCGGACTGGTCCCCCACTTTCATCGTGGTGAGTTGACGGGTCGTGTTCTATTAGGCGGTCTTGATACGCGTCAACATCCCGTCTATCAATTGTTTCGTTATGCTAGCCTGGTCTTTCAGAACCCGGATGCTCAATTATTTAACCATACCGTCGAAGCAGAATTGGCCTACGGCCTGGAAAGCCTTGGGCTTTCCCCCTCTGACATCGAGGAACGACTCACCTGGGTGGAAAAGCTTCTGGGACTCGAATCTCTCATCAGAAGGTTGCCCCACACCCTCTCGGGAGGGGAAAAACAGAGGGTCGCACTGGCAGCGGTGCTGGCTCTCCGACCGAGAATTCTTTTGCTTGACGAACCCTTTACCCACCTTGACCCCGAGGGGGCTGAGCAACTTCGTTCTACCCTTCGATTGATTCGATCGGAAGGCATTGCTTTCATTATCGTCGAGCATCGGCTTCACGAGATCATCACAGATGTGGACCGTTTGATCGTTCTCCACCAGGGGGAAATGAAAATCGATGGTTCGCCGCGTCAAGTTCTTTCCGGTGATATCTCGACTTACGGTCTCAATCTTCCTCCGCTGGTCCGAATCTTCCGTGCGTTGGGCTGGGAAAAAACTCCTTTCAGCGTACAGGAGGCACTCCGAGAAATGGATGCAAATCACCTTTCTCCACAGATCGTCCTTAATTTCCAAGAACAGAATTCAATCGTCGCTGGACCCGCTCCTTCAGCGTATCGTCCAGTGGTCGAAGCCGAGGATCTCTGGTTTCATTACAAGGATCGCCCCGTTCTTTGCGGGGTTGATCTCAAGTTGGGTCAAGGGGAGTGCGTGGCCCTCATCGGAAGAAATGGAGCCGGCAAAACAACTCTTGCGAAGCACTTCAATGGTTTACTTAGACCTAACCGAGGATCGCTAAAGGTCTTTGGTTTGGACACCCGGAAAACATCAGCTTCGAAACTCGCACGACACGTAGGGTTCGCCTGGCAGAATCCAAATGACCAACTCTTTCGAACGACGGTGCGTGAGGAAGTTTTGACTGGCCCAAGAGTGCTTCAGGCCTACGATCCTGCTTGGTGCAATCGGTTATTCGAACGCTTGGGGCTTGGGCCTCTTCTCGACCGATCCCCTTTTAGCCTAAGCGAGGGACAGAAGAAGCGAGTCTCCTTCGCTGCCGCCTTAGCGTCCCAACCCGGATTGATCATTTTTGATGAACCCACGGCTGGACAGGATGACCCCTTTCGTCGGGAGTTGGCTCAACTGATTCACGAATTGCAGCGAGAGGGGCGAACCGTAGTGCTCGTTACGCATGATCTCGAATTTGCTGCTCGGCACGCCAGCCGCTGGTTGCTCCTGGCTGAGGGGCACATGATTGCCGATGGTCCTCCGGACGCGCTCATGGCCAACCCTACCGCTATGGCCAAGGCCGGGCTTCGACCGACTCAACGATTTCAACTTATCCAGACCCTGAAAGAAAAGACAAAGGAGTAAGAGATTGATTGGATCATCCCTTGATCCCCGTTCCAAATTGATTGTCCTTCTCGCAGCTACCTGTGTTCTGATGACGTTTCATCGGTGGTTCGAACTGGCAATCGCTTTGGGAATCCTTTTGATCGTCACCCTTTTATTACATCTCGGTCTCGCTTGGTTGGGTTTGCTGAAGGGACTGGGATTTGCGGCGTTTACCTTTTTCATCGTCGCGGGACTTGCTTTTGACCTGGCGACCGCCGTCTTGGCAGCCCTTCGTCTGCTCTCCATTGGCACGGCCTTTTTTCTTTTTTTCCAGACCACCAGCCCAGAAGCTCTTTCAAATGCCCTGATCAAGACAGGAGCTCCCTATCCTTTCGTCTTTGTGCTCACTGTTTCCATGCAATTCGTCCACGTCCTCATGCGCAGGGTCATCAGCATCCGAGATGCTCAGCGAGCACGGGGTATTCCTGTGGAGGGTGGCCTCAGAGCACTCCGGTATTTCCCTGCTCTCGCCGGCCCCCTTCTCATTCAGGCCTTTCAATTAGCAGACGAATTAGCAGAAGCGATGGAGGCTCGTGGTTTCGGAGCCCCGGGCCGTCGCTTTCGATACGAACCAAACCTTAGGCTCTTGGATTGGGCGATCATGATTGGGAGCATCGCCGCCGCGTTGACCGTCATCTTCATCTAATTGATTGAGTCAACCCTGAGCGAGGCTTGCCGCCGCCGAATGGGTCGAGGGATGGGATGCCTGTGACAAAGAAGGACGACATGAGAAATAGATGTTAGACTATTGCTTCCCCTGAGATTTTAGGTAGTCCTTCCAGAAGGGCGAGATATCCCGCAATCTTTGAATGATGGGAGGCAGATGTTCAACGATGTAATCCATCTCCTCTTTCGTATTATAGATGGAAAGGCTGAACCGAATAGACCCATGGGCAGCCGTGAAAGGAACGCCCATGGCTCTCAGGACATGCGAAGGTTCCAGAGAACCTGAAGTACATGCTGAACCCGAAGAGGCACAAATACCGAGGTCCGATAGCAATAGAAGAATCGATTCTCCTTCCACGTATTCAAAGCTGACGCTCAAGGTATTCGGAAGTCGATTTTTTCGATCCCCATTCACCAGCGTGTTGGGGACCTTTTCCAAAATTTTCGACTCAAGATAATCTCTTAAAGCTTTGACCCGTGTGTTCTCATCCTCCAGATTCTTTTTGGCCAGTTCACAGGCCTCCCCAAGGCCGATGATGTATGGAACATTTTCTGTTCCCCCTCTCCTTCCCTTCTCCTGGTGGCCGCCAATCAGAAAGGGGGAAAATTTTGTCCCCTTCCGGATATAGAGGACTCCGATTCCCTTCGGGGCATGAAGTTTATGACCGGAGATGGAAAGCATGTCGATGGTCGATTTTTTTAGATTGAGAGGAATCTTCCCAGCTGCTTGGACCCCATCACTATGGAAAGGAATTCCCCTGGCTTTCACAATCTCACCAATTTCCCCAATGGGAAAGATCACTCCTGTCTCGTTATTCGCATACATGATGGTCACCAGAATTGTTTCGTCGGTAATCGATTCCCTCAATTCATCCAGATCCAGTCTCCCCTCTCGATCTACAGAAAGTTCAATGACCCGGTACCCTTTTCGACTTAAATACGTGGAGAGATTATCCACAGCCGGATGCTCCACTCGAGTCGTGATGAGATGACGTTTTTCTGGGTAGGAATCGAGCGTCCCCAATATGGCAGCGTTATCGCTCTCCGTCCCACAACTGGTGAAGACGATTTCGGAAGGTTCGGCCCCTAAGAAATCGGCAACCTTTTCTCTCGCCTCATTTACCTTTTTTTGGACCTGCCCTCCAAAGAAATGCATGCTGGAGGGATTTCCATAGAATTCAGAGAAATAGGGCAACATGGCCTCTAGAACCTCCGGAGCTACCATCGTCGTCGCATTGTTGTCCACATAAACGGTCTTCACGGCCTGACCTCCTCCAATTCAATATCGTCACTGACAAATTCTCTCAATTTTGTCTCCACATACTTCTTCAGAGTAAATTCAGAACTGGGGCAAAAGGAGCATTTCCCCCTCAAGGCCACATATACTTTATTCCCCTCCACGTCAATCAATTCTAAATCTCCTCCGTCGGCCTTCAAAGCCGGGATGATCTCTCTTCCCAACGTCTCTTCGATCAATTTGATTTTCTGGATGTTCGTCAACTTCTTCTTCTCTGGCTTAGCTGGCGGGGCCTCCTTCTCCATCTCCCTTCTCACCCTCTCAATAAGAGCTTCAATCTTTGGATGACACTGACCACATCCTCCCCCCGCCTTTGTGTAGTAGGTCACCTGTTCGACTGTATTGAGATCATTTTCCCGTATCGCTTTGATAATCTCATTATCCGTCACACCAAAACATTTACAGACGATCTCAAAATCCTCTTTGACGACCTTCTGCCCACGGTAATTCGCGATCGCTGCTTCGAGGGCTTCCCGGCCCATGACCGAGCAGTGCATTTTTTCCTCCGGAAGTCCCCCGAGGTAGTTGGCAATATCTTGATTGCTCACTTTTGCTGCTTCATCAAGGGTCATCCCCTTGATGATTTCTGTTAACGCAGAAGAGGAGGCGATCGCGCTGGCACAACCAAAAGTTTTAAACTTCGCATCTTTAATACGCTTCTTCTCATCCAATGTGAAAGAAAGTCTGAGAGCATCCCCGCATGCCAAAGAGCCCACCTCTCCCACGCCGTCCGGATTGTCAATCTCTCCAACATTTCTCGGGTTCAGGAAGTGATCTTTCACCTTCTCCGTATAATCCCACATGGCGTAAACCCCCAACGGTCATTAATTTACAACAAATTATAAATTTAATCCCTTTGACCCGTCAACTTTTTTTATCGATTTTGTTTTTCTCCCCCTACGAGGGATAACTTCACGATTCTACAAATAATTTACCCCAAGAAGAGATGTTTATGTTATACTATCTTCAATTCTGATGTTGAGGTTTTAAGAAAAGTGTATCTCGGCATAGATTTCCTTATTACTTCTGAACTGAAGCTCTATGTGTCAGAGGTGAATGTGGGCCTTCCCGGCGGAGCCCATGAATACCATCTGACCCATCTCGTCTACCTTGGCAAGCCCTCAGACATTTTTAGACGAATCGAATGGACTTCCCGGAAGGTTTATGGAAGGACTTTTAAAAGTTATATCGATTCCCTCCCCTTTATCGAGAGTCTCAAACCCTTCAAGCTATGGATGGATGGAATGGGCCCCTATCCAGAGACCTTTCACCCCGGATTGAGGCTGGAAGACAAATGGAACCAATACCAACTTCTGAAATCCATTGCTCCCATGCCCGAAACTATGATCCTCGACCCTGAGGATCTGGCCGGGATTGACCGATTTCTTGAAAGGAAGAAAAAAGTTGTACTGAAACGGCGGGTCGGGAGGGGGGGGAGGGACTTTCAGGTAATCAATGAACCATCAGAATTTTGGAAACTGAATCTGATATCGAACTACTATCTCCTTCAAGAATATGTGGAGAGCAAGACGGATGGATATTCATTTTCCATCCGTGCGGTTGCCTATGGCGGCGAGTTTATGTGCATGTATGCCAATCTCTCCTCGAGAATAACCTCTAACCATGGAATATTAACGTTCATCTCCAACGGCAATCCCTTCGGGCTCAAAGAGAAAGAATTCATAACGGAATCATTCAATCAAAGGTCTTGGGAGGCAGAGATATGGTTTGATGAAAACGAACCGGATTATTTGAGACATAATCTTTACGAAGAAGAGGTGGCAAAAACGACCCTTCTCCTCCCCGAACCATTCCATAGAATGATACGAGAACTATCTGTGAGGATAGAGAGATTATATGAAGGGTTAGACCTTCATTGCCTGCCAAAGGCCTGTTTTGAAGAGACCTTTAAGTAGTCCCCGTGAATATTGAATTTATCTCTATGTATATTTTTAAAATACTTAAATTATTTATAGATTTTAAGCAATTATCTTAAATCTCCTAAAAGCTTCCGTCCCCTTTGTATAAAATAAAAATACACTTAGGCCCACCCAAATCTATTTCCGGACATCTGTAATAAGAAAAAACAAAATAATATTAATTAGTTAAGAGTTTCGAACTCTCCCTTTAAATGTTGGCATTGTTAATGCAAATCAAAGATTGAGGTAAATAGAGAACGCACGAACAGAAAGGAGGAATGAGATATGTTAAAACTGAGAGAGGTTTTAAAAGCAGGGATGGTGGGAGTTAGCTTGACATTACTCGCGACTCCGGCATTTGCGCGATCCATTGAATTGAAGGGAGCTGGAACCGCCCTCTGGATTTTCCTGATTGTGGGGGCAATCATTGTTCTACTCCAGCTGATCCCGGCAGCTATCCTCTTTTTCAGCTTCATTGGAACGGCTACCACAACGGCCCTCAAGAAAGAGAAGGTGGAAGAGGAAGTGACGGTACCAGGTGCCGAGCCAGTGGCTGTGAAGAAATGAGCATGAGAGATCTGGGAAAATACTTGTCACTCTCTGATTACACAGATTTAGAAAAGGATTACACAGATCTCTCTTCGTCCCTCAATGTATTTGTAATCCGTGTAATCGCTTCATGATCGGTGTAATCAGGGATTTCTGGACTTTTTCAGAAATCTCAGGATGAACTGATTGAACTCCCCCTCTCGAAAAGGCGGGAGAACCCATGCTCCAGAAGGTTAGCATGAGGTGGCTGAGGGCGTTCATCGTAAAGGATAAAGGGTAATAACAAACCTGAGAATTTCAGGGCAGTGGTAGAGGAGGGATCGAAAATGATAAAGTTAAGTGCATCGAGCGTAGTGGGTCTCATCATCTTAATGTGCATCCTCGCAGCCATGGTCTCCATCGCAATTATGCAGGTGGTCCGAACCGTAGAAGATATTGGCCCCAAAATCTATATCGTTGGTGGAGCTGTCGCCCTTGTTGGAATCGCTATCCCGGTAATGCTGGTCATTCTTATTCAGCATTTAAAGAAAGTAACATAAATCCCGCTCGCCCGATGAAGGGATGAGGGAAGGCTTTCTTTTCCGGTTGACAACTTCTTTTTCCTCCCATTACTATAAAAAGAGCAGGAAACTCTAGTTCCCTGCTCTTTTTGTTCAGCATGAGTTAAAAGTAAAGAGTGACGAGTTGACAATAACTCGGTATTCAATCATCTTGCAGAGAGGTTAACATGGGAAAAGATATCTATGAGATGCTGGCCAAACATCTGAATGCGTTGGGCATGGGGTATCCTGAGAAAGAGGAACTTCTGGAAATCCTCCGAGACAATTTCACACCTCTGGAGGCAGAGGTGGCGCTGGCCATTCCTACAAGGGTAATTCCGCTCGAACCTGCCCCCGTCAGCGAGATTGCGCCCCGTGTTAAACTTCCAAGGAAGGAACTGGAATCCGTCCTGTCGAACCTGGCCCACCGGGGACTCCTCTTCTCCAAAAGGATGAAGAAGGGTGAAATGGGATATGCTCTTCAGCAGTTTGGATACGGTTTTCCACAGACCTTCTTCTGGAAAGGAGTGGACACTCCAAACGCACAAAAGATGGCTGATCTGATTATTAAATACTCGAAAACCGAGCAGATCAAGGAAGCTTATGGAGAGACCCAAACCAAAGCCTTCCGTTACGTTCCTGCAACACCATCCTTGGACCCAGAAAGCCATGCCGTCTTTCCTTTTGAGATGATGGAAGCCCTTATTCAAAAAGTGAAAGTGATTGCCCTGGCCCACTGTCCCTGTCGGGTGACTGCTCATTTGATCGGAAAGAAACGATGTGACCATCCCTTTGAGAATTGTATCAAGTATGATGAACTGGCAGAGTATCTGATAGAAAAAGGAATCGGAAGAGAGATCACGAAATCAGAGGCCCTTGAAGTGATTCGAAAGTCCGAAGAGGCAGGCCTGGTCCATCTCGTTGACAATGCGAGAGAAGGCATTAAACATACCTGCAATTGCTGTGGGTGCTGTTGCTGGTCTGTGGGGACAATCAGACGAAAGAGGATTCCAAGGGATGTTTTGATGGCCACCTATTTTCTCAGGGAGACGGATCGAGAGAAATGTACCGGATGTGGGCAATGTGTGGAGATCTGCCCTGTCCAGGTAATCAAAATGGAAGGCGATTTTCCGGTAGTCGATCTGGAGTGGTGCATAGGGTGCGGTGTGTGTGCAATCCCGTGTCCAACCTCCGCTGTCCGATTGGTCCGAAAGTCCGATGCCGTTCCACCAAAAGACTTTAAGGAATTGCATCAAGAGATTCTAAGGCAGCGAAAAAGCATTATGCAAGGAGCATAGCGGATTAAACAACAAACTTTGAGGTGGACAGGGGCGACTTCAGTCGCCCTCAGTCTCTCAAAGGCGATGTCTTTTCTGTCCTCAGTAACGTTCGCATAAGCGGCATGGCTGAAGCGGCAGCGGGAGCCATGTCCGCCTTGATGCGATGGTTATAGGGCCTTTTCTTATTTTATCAATTTATTTAAGATTTCATTTATATTTTTCTTTTCGTGATTAATTTAGCTTTCTCACAACAGCAAAATAGGGCCATTTTCCTCTATTGATCATATATAGTTTTTTTACATTGGTTTCGATACAATGATGATAAACTTGCGACAAATGGCAAGCTCACCTAGACTAGAGGTTAATCGATAACCAATCGTAAATTATCATTAACAACTCCTCGGAAAGTTGATTGGTATGCTTAAGCAATTCTTTATAGCGGCTTCGTCTTCCATCTGAATCCTCTAAAAATGGATGATTATAATCATTGAGTATCATCACTCTGACCTGATCGTTACCTTGACTGCGAATAGCCTGCGAAAGCAGATGAGCATGCTCGACCGGCACATGTGCATCTTTATCACCATGAAGTATCAATACCGGACAAGAAATTTTTGTTGCAGTAGGAAAAGGCATATACTCTAAAAAAGATCGAAACCAAGGGCTTCCCTTACCTTCTCTGACCGCTTGTCTCAAACCTCTCATTTCTATCGCTACTTTCTGTTCGATTTCTTTATCAGTTAGCTTACCTTCAACTTCTAATGGATAGCGATATTGATGTTCTTTTATTTTCCAACCATTTGTAGCCGTACCTGCCATCATTACTATTGCTCGAATTGAGGGATTGTTAGCAGCAATCATCGCGGCAATATTAGCTCCTTCACTTACACCGAGAATTCCCAATCGTTTCTCATCGACTTCTTGCCTCTTTCCAAGATACTTAAGCCCCGCTCTGATATCCTCGGCTCGCTCTTGAATTGTTATATCTTCAAAAGGCCCGCCTTGCGAGCATCCGATCCCCTGATCATCCATCCTCAAGACAGCTATGCCGCCACGCGACAACGTGTCTGCTATTTGCCTGAAAGGCTTAAAGAGACAATAAGGTTTTGACCAGTGATGCAGCATATCACGGTCTTGAGGACTTGAGCCCGTAACAAGCACGATCGCTGGATAAGGAGGTGCTGAACCTGATGGAATTGTAAGCGTGCCTGCCAAAACATGTCCTTTCGAGGTTGGGACTCGTACTTCCTCAGCTTTATAGGGTGCATTGAATTCAGGAGCGTAATGATCAGGGGGGTAACAGGGAATCTTTGCACAGCCCATGTTTGTGACGAGAAAAAGCCAACACAATATTAGAATTTTATCGGACGTCTTCATCGGGCTATCACATTTATTAAATTCACGACAGTTGCTGTTTATTCGAGCCGTATAACGGTAGTTTCACCGGCCGCCGAGCGAAGCGAGGGGACCGAAAAGCACGGCTTTTCGGCGATCCGTGTGCAAACTTTTGTACTGTGGCCACGATAACAGGTCAGTTCCATCCAGGCAGTGGGTGGTGATTCCGTGCCATAAGCCTCATTCGATACGATCAAAATGAAGCTGCTTCAGGCCGTAACGGAACAAAAGACTCTCCACTACGCCTGATTTGTTCTCGATAAATTCGATCTTGAAGGGTCCGAATCTCTTAGAGATACCGAAAAACTCGTGCGTCGAGCGAAAAACCCCTTCGATCCTCACACCGTCTGGTGAATAGCCCACCAGTTTTCCATCCTCTACGGCGACGCTTGCGACATCCGGGCCATAGCGGAACTTATAGCGACCTGCGAACACCTTGAGGGACTTGCGCGATATGTCAAATGATTCTGGTGGAAGCCCAAGGCTTACGAGGGCCGGCAGAATGTAGCGAATCAGCATACCTTCCGGCTGCTCGTGCCCGCCTGGGTTGTCGAACACCTTGCTTGTGAAAACAGCTATCAGGTCGAATTCTGGGACGATGAAGATCTTTTGCCCACCATGGCCAGAACCATATACGACCTCAACTTCTTGTGAGGAAATCAGCGCGTTTCCACGCCTCCACTGGTAACCGTATCCGACAGTCCAGGCATGGATATGCCTGCGGGTTGATTCCTCGATCCAGGATTGGGAGACAACGTTCTTCCCACTCCAAGCACCTCCCTGCAGCACTAACAAGCCAATCTTTCCCATGTCTCTGGGCCGAAGGTGAAGGCCCCCATCGGTCTGAACCACACCCGAAGGACTCCCATCCCATTGGAATCTTCTGATTCCTAAGGGTGTGAAAAGATGAAGCCGTGCGAACTCATCTATTGTCATTCCAGCAGCCTTTCGCACGACCTCACCAAGCAGGATGGTTAATCCGCTATTGTAATACCACATCTTGCCTGGTTCTGTGACCATGCGACGTTCCAGAACGAAGCCAACGGGGTCACCACTGTTCCACATTTGGTAGGTTGAGTGACGCACGTCTCTGCGTTCTATTCCCGCTGCATGCCATTCCAGTCCAGCGCTCATCGTCAGTAGATGGCGTAGCGTGATCGCTTTTTTCCGGGTCGCATCGCCTATGCGAGGGAGATATTCTGAAAAGTAACGCAGAAAGGGCTCATCGATGCTCGGAATCAATTTCTTGTCTATAGCGATCCCTACCAGAAGGGACACGATACTCTTCGTCACCGAGGCTTGAAAGTGTAATCGGTCTCTATTGTAACCGTGAAAGTACTCTTCTAAGACAAGCCGTCCATCCTTGATAAGCAGTACTGAGTGGATGTTTGGATGCAATCCCGCTCGGATATGGTGCACCATCTCATAAATAGGAGCAGGATTCAGGGCAGCATCTGTTAGCGTCGCGATCCCCCAGCCGTCCCCGGTTCGCTCCGGAATCTTATACGTGTATGCCTGACCCACGGATTCAGGTGAGACCTGCCCAATTGCCGCTCCGGGACACTCAATAACCAGGAATAGAATCACAGATAGCTTTAATACTGACAAGAAGTATCGCTTCATTACGAAACCTTATTATCGCAGAACGCACTAATCAGCCGCGAATGTAGTGAGTCGGCTGCATT
>Ga0209427_10007387_pt1 | contig 12446 bp, 10 predicted proteins | sample DeeMarSWOR136_30_FD_187465 | JGI IMG/M metagenome (GOLD analysis project Ga0209427, IMG submission 187465) | Marine sediment microbial communities from White Oak River estuary, North Carolina - WOR-1-36_30 (SPAdes) (version 2) | ecosystem: Environmental > Aquatic > Marine > Intertidal zone >... | reverse complement strand
ACCGAAGCCGAACCGCATCCTCGAAGCCCTGAAAAGGGGCGAAATCCCTCTGGGCATGGAAGTAAACACCGGTAATCCGAGTATCATCGAGATTCTCGGTTACACGGGATTCGATTTCTACATGCTGGACATGGAGCACACCAGGATAAACCGCGAGACGATGGAGCACTGCATCCGTGCCGCCGACGCGGCAGGGATAACCACCATTGTCAGGGTAACCGAGAACGAACCGGGTCTTATCCGGCATGCTCAGGAAGCCGGAGCCCAGGGCGTGGTCGTTCCCCGTGTCAAGACGCCCGAGGACGTACAGCGAATCATCGAGTCGGTCCGCTACGGACCCGAGGGTAAATGCGGGGTCTGCCCGCTGGTACGCGCCGCGGACTACTCGGACGAAGGGTATGAGGAATATATAGAGTATTCCAACCAGAATACGATGATTATTCCACTCCTCGAAGATAAGACTGGATTTGAAAACGCCGAGGGGATATTCGCACTGCTGAAACCGGACATCGACGCCATCGGCACGGGGATGGGAGACCTGAGGTTCTCGCTGAGAAAGAAGGGAGAGAAGGCGGACAGGCAGCATCCCTATATCAAAGAAGCCGCCGATAAGGTGGCGGCGCTCTCGAAGAAAACGGGGGTGCCGATAATGGACATGGCGTTTTCACCCGAGAGCGCCCGGGAAACGATAGCCCGGGGAACGAGGATTTTACTGTACTCGTTGGACCAGATGCTTTTCTATAAGCTCTGCAAAGACATCATTAAATCAATAAAGGGATAAAATCCCTGGAATTTAGAAATTAGGTATTTTCAGGAGGTTGAAAATAGTATGAGTAGTCTGAAAGGTAAGGTTGCCATAATTACCGGAGCCGCCAGCAAGAGGGGGATGGGACATGCCATCGCCCTGCGACTCGCCAGGGAAGGAGCCGACGTAGTCGTTGCCGACAAGTTCGCCGCACCCAAAAGCCTCTTTCCCGGGGACGAGGGCTGGGGCGGACTGGATGAAATCGTGAAGGAAATCGAAGCAATCGGCGGGAAAGCCCTGGCATCTACCGTGGACATAAGCATTAGCAAAGATATTGATGTGCTCATTAAAAAGACAGTGGAGACATTCGGTAAGATAGATATCCTAGTGCACGCCGCCGCCATCCGCGGTCCGGTAGGTGTGCCGGTAGTCGACCTTACCGAGAAAGATATTAGAGCGATTATGGACGTTGACCTGGTAGGCTCGTTTCTGATATGCAAGGCAGTCGCCCGGGAAATGGTAGCCAGGGGAGAAGGCGGCAAGATTGTTATTTTCTGCTCAAGCGCAGGGTTGAAGGGAGTACCGGGTAGCGCCGCCTATGCCGCGGCAAAATGGGGTACCATCGGACTAACTAAAAGTCTGGCACTGGAGCTGGCGAAGTACCACATTAATGTTAACGGCATCAATCCGGGCATGATTGTGACCAACCTGAGAGACGAGTCCTTCACCAAGATGGCGGAGGCCGAGGGTATCACGTGGGATGAAGCGAGAAAGAGAGACCACGATGCTTTAGGCAACTTCATACCCTGGGGCCGATTGGGCACGCCGGAGGAAGCTGCTGACCTTGTCTATTTCCTGGTTTCCGACCTATCAAACTACATTACTGGTGAAGCGATTGTTCTCGGCGGTGGGGTAACCTAGAACATAATAATATCATACTACCCGATGAAACAGGAGGGTAAAAATATGACTGCCATAACCGACTTCGTCAAGCATTTTATCCGTCTCCGATACGAAGATATCCCCGATGATGCTGTGGAGTCGGCCAAAAGAGAAGTACTGGACAGCCTGGCGACAGCCCTAGGGGGTTCAACGAAACCGGGCGTCAAAGAGCTGGTTAATATGGTCAAGGAATGGGGAGGCAGCGAGCAGAGCACGGTCATCGCCCACGGAATAAAATGCCCGGCCCCCAACGCGGCACAGGTCAACGGCACGATGATACATGCCCTCGACTACGACGACGGCCACCAAGTAGCCCTGGTACATATCGGCTGCGTGGCGGTATCTACCAGTTTCGCGGCCGCAGAGCGGATGGGAAAATTAAGCGGTAAAGAACTGATTACCGCTATCGCTCTGGGTGGCGATTTCCTAGCGCGGCTGGGACTGGCAAGCAAACCGGGCGGCAGCGCCCTCAGCGCCGGCTGGCACCCGACCACCCTGTTCGGCTTCCTGGGCGCCGCCGCAATGTCAGGCAAGATATTCGGTCTGGATGAAGAGAGAATGATAAACGCCCTGGGCCTTGCCTACCATCAATGCGGCGGGGCGGGTTCCGGGGTGGCCGACGGGGCGCTGGCGAAAAGGATGGGGCCGGGACTGGCCGCCAAAGCCGGGATAACGTCTGCCCTGATGGCGGAGCGAGGAATCACGGGCGAGAGGGACCCTCTCGAGGGGAGGACGGGACTGTATAACACTTACATGGGAGGTGACTACGTCCCCAAGATACTGACCGCCGACCTGGGGAAAAGGTTCGAGGGGGTGGGCATAGGAGATAAGCCTTATCCCTGCTGCGGGCTGACCCATGCCTGCATTGATGCCGCACTGGCTTTGCTGTCGAAACACGACATTAAAGCCGAACAAATACGGGATATAACTGTCTACGGCGGGGACCCGGTATACGGTCTATCACAACCACCGGAGGTCAAGCGTCACCCGCGGACGATTACCGACGCCCAGTTCAGCGTACCCTGGGTGGTGGCGACAGCACTGGTCAACGGTAAGGTCACCGTGGACGATTTTACCGAGGAGGCGTTGAAAAGGCAGGATATTTTGAGTATTACGAAGAAAATAAACGCCCGGCTCGATACCTCTATGAACCGGCACGGAGTGGGACCCGGGGGAGTGATTATTATGATGAACGACGGGACGGAGTACAGGGAGGAGGTGGAGCATTGCCTGGGCAGCGTGGCAAGACCGATGACCTTTGAAGACTGCACTAAAAAATTCAGGGAGTGCGCCGCCTGCTCCATCAAGCCTTTGCCTGCGGAAAAGGTTGAAAAAGTAATCGAGATGATTGACCGGCTGGAGAAGCTGGACGATGCCACCGAAATCATCAGGCTGCTGGGATAATACCGGAAGCGCGAAGGGGTGAGTAAGATGGAAGCTGAACTGGGAAGAAATACGGAAATCAAAGAAATCCTGTATTTTAAGAAATCAGCCGGCCGGTCTAACACCAATAAAATGCTGGAATTTATTACCCCGAAAATAGAAAGCCTGGATTTGCATCACGTGATGATAGCCTGGTCCAGCGGTTACACGCTGCGGAAGTTCCTGGAGGCTACCAGAGACCTCGAGATAAAGCTGGAGATAACGGCGGTGACCAATCCCAAAGGGGGGACAATGGGGGGGAGGAGTGTATCCATCGACGATGAAACCCGCGAAGAACTTGAGGGCAAAGGGATAAAAGTCTGCTATCTCAACGACGACCTGAGACTCGGTGAGCCGATGGCGCCCACACCGCAACAGAAACACATGAGGGAACAGTTGCTTCCCTGGATGCCGTTTCACATCGACCCGCTGAGTCTGGATGTCGGCTGGGATACCTCGTCATTTTTGATAATCAGCCAGGGCTTCCGCGTCTGCGTGGGCTGCCTGGCGCTGGCCGTCAAACACAAACTTATACCCGAAGGCGAGAGAGTACTCTGCCTGGCCGGCTCGGCAACAGCCTGCGTGCTGATTGCCAATGCATCACCAAGATACTGTTATGTCGAAGAAATCCTGAGCTACGAGAGGAACTCGGACTGGCCGAAGATGAACCAGGCCAGTCTGAAAAGAATGGTAGCGATAACCAAATAGATTGTGGGAGAAGACACTCAATTACGGAGGAAACGATGAAGAAACTGAGAGTCAGTCATCAGCGTGTCGATGACGAACTACTGATGAAGCAGAGGCGGGAAGAACTGGACAAGTGGCCGACCGGTAAAGAGGTAGATTTCGAAGAAGCCGTGGCCTACCAGAAGAGCCTGCCCGACAGTAAAATATGGTGGAAGGTGATGATGAAGCTGCAGGAAGAAGGCAGGATGAGTGTCTTCCCCAGGGCGGGAACGCCGATACTGGAACAGATGATAGAACTCTGCCAGGGCCTGAGAGAATCCGGCGTTGTCCTTATCCCGGTGACCACCGACAGCTACACGCGACTCGGCCATTACGAGAAGGTCGAGGAAATCCTCAAAGAATGCGAGAGAACGGGAAAGCCATTGCTGAACGGCTATCCCATCATCAACCAGGGCGTGAAAAAGACCCGCAAGCTCGTGGAAAGCGTCGATGCGGCTTTCAGCCCCCGTGGTGCTGGCGGCGAAATCGCCATTGCTTCCGGCCTGACGACCTTCGAGGAAAGCATGGGATTTCTGGGTTTCGGCAGCTATTCCAAGAACATGACCATCCGGGAGCTTGCCGAGAGATACCAGAATAGCAAGCGAATTCTCGGCTGGTACGCCGACAGGGGTGTGATACTCTGCTGCGACCTTCACGGGTGGCTGCCCGGCGCTCCCTTCCCGCTGAGCGTCAATATCGCCTGCCTGATTATCGAGGCGGTCACGGGCGCCGAGCAGGGTCAGAAAGCGCTGTACCCACTGGTCGCCTGCATGGGGAACATGGCGCAGGACCTGGCCTGGATAAGACTCGCCCCCAGGCTCATCAGGGAGTACCTGGACAGGTTCGGGTATAAAGATACGATAATAGTCGGCACATGCCCGGCCCAGACGCCCCTTTTCCCGGTAGCCATGGACCTGGGAGGCGCTTTTGCCTATCTCTGCTATGTCTCGATGGTGGGGGCGCTTTCGAAGAGCAATGCCGTTGACCTGAGGAGCATCGACGAGGGGGCCGGGATTCCCTCCAAGGATACCAACGCCGTAAGCTACCGCGCCGCCAAGTGGATTTTCGATATCGTGCGGGAGCAGAGGATAGAGATAGATGCGAAGGGCATAGATATAGAAGAAAAAGTGACCGAAACTGAAGTTAGGGCGATACTCGACAGGGTACTAGACCTGGGCGACGGCGATATTGTTGAAGGCGCGGTGAGAGCAGTCGAATCGGGGGTGCTCGATTCGCCGTGGAGTCCCAACGTGAACGTCAAGGACCAGGTGCTAGGAGTAAGAGATGCCAGGGGTGCCTGCCGCTACCTCGAATTCGGCAACCTTCCCATTCCGGATGACATCAAGGAATTCCACCGCGAGAAGATCGCGGAGAGGGAAAAGCTGGAGGGTAAAAAGGCGGACTACCACATGGCCGTCAAGGACCTGTGGAGTCTCAGCAAAGGGAAAATGGTTGGCCTACCGCCTTACGACCAGTAATCATCACGGTGGAAACGGGACAATAACCTCGGAAGGAGCAGCGATGAAAAAAGCACCGACAATAATAACCGGGACAGTGGGGATGGACGCGCATGTCATCGGCACCAAGGTCGTTTCCCGCGCGCTGAAGGATGCCGGATTCAACGTCGTGGCGCTGGGGATGCAGGTATCCCCCGAGGAATTCATCAGCGTAGCCCAGGAGACCAATGCGGACGCCATCCTGATGACCTCGCTTTACGGTATGGCCGAGCTTGACCTTAAGGGATTCAACGATAAGAGGATGGAGGCGGGACTGGGCGACGTGTTACTCTATATAGGCGGTAATCTGGTGATAGGCAGATACGACCCCAGGGAGGTTGAACCGAGGTTTAAAAACCTGGGATTCGACCGGGTCTACCCGCCCGAAACGGACATCGTCGCGGTAATCGAGAGCGACCTCAAGAAGGATTTAAAAGCCAGAGGAAAAATGTAGTTTATCCGGTGACTTATGGACAACATCAGACTGCTGATTGATTTCGGGAGTACGTTCACCAAGGTCGTTGCCGTTGACCTCACAAAAGAGGAAATCGTGGCAACGGCACGGGTCCCCTCGACCGTGGAGAGCGATATCACGGTGGGACTGGGCGAAGCCCTGAGAAAAATCGAGGAAAATACCGGCATCGGCAACCTGGAAGAGAAGGAAGCCCTGGCCTGTAGCAGCGCCGCCGGCGGTCTGCGGATGGTCTGTGCCGGTTTCGTGCCCGAGCTCACCAGCAAAGCGGCCAACCTGGCGGCGCTGGGAGCGGGAGCGAAGGTGGTCGGTTATTATTCCTACAAACTGACTCAGAAAGAAGCCCGGGAGATAGAAGCCTCGGCACCGGATATCGTGCTTCTGGCGGGGGGAACGGACGGTGGCGACGAGAAAGTCATCATTCACAACGCCGAAATGCTCTCCCGTACCGGTAAAAACATCACCAATATCATCATCGCGGGCAACAAGACCACTCATGATGATATCAAGGCTATCCTCAGAGAAAACAGCAAGAATGTGATATATACGAAAAATGTCATGCCGGAAATCGGCACGCTGGACGTTGCGCCCTGCAACCGCGAAATACGCGAGCTGTTCATGAAAAACATCATCGAAGCGAAAGGAATCGCCAGAGCCAAGGCGATTATCAAGGACGTTATCATGCCGACACCCTCGGCGGTGCTGGAAGCCGCCAGACTGCTCGCCGACGGCCGCGATGGAGATAAGGGCTTCGGAGCACTTATAGTCATCGACGTGGGAGGAGCAACCACCGACGTTCATTCCATCGCCGACGGCAAACCGGCGCGACCCGACACCATCGTCGCCGGACTGCCCGAACCCTACGAAAAGAGAACGGTAGAGGGAGATCTCGGCCTTAAGTATAACCTGGACAGGCTGACGGAACTCTGTAAAGATAGAGAGACGCCCCCGGGATTCGAAGAAATCGTGCGGAGTTTCCATGAGGGCAAGCTACCGCAGACGGAAGAGGAAATCGCCTGCCACCGTCTGCTGACCTGCCTGACGGTGGAAGCGGCAGTGAGTCGGCACGCCGGCAGGATAGAGGTTGTCTACAGTCCCACCGGGGAAAGGCTGGTGCAATACGGAAAAGACCTGACCGGCGTGAAAACGGTCATCGGCACTGGCGGGCCGGTCATATTTTCCGATAATAGCCGGGAGATATTAAGTCATGCCCTGTACCGGGAAGAGAATCCTTTTATTCTCAAGCCTAAAAACCCGTACTTTTACGTCGACGCGGAATACATACTCTACGCGGTGGGACTACTCAGTCAGACAGACCCGAAGAGGGCTCTAAACCTCGCCAGGAAATACCTGAAACGGATATAGGTAAGGGGGAACATGCTTAATCACTGCCGGGCACTGGATCTGACCGACGATAAAGGATTTTTGTGCGGAAAGATACTGGGTGACCTCGGCGTCGACGTTATCAAAATCGAGCCCCCGGGCGGCGACCTTTCGCGAAGAACCGGGCTGTTCTGGCATGATATACCCGACCCGAATAAGAACCTGTACTGGTTTGCCTACAACTCCAGTAAAAAGGGAATTACGCTGAATATAGAGTCGGCAGAGGGGCGGGATATATTCAAGAATCTGGTGAAGACGGCTGATTTCGTCGTGGAGTCTTATCCGCCGGGTTACATGGACAAGCTGGGATTAGGTTATGTAAACCTCAGCGAGATAAATAAAGGCATTATCATGGCTTCGATAACGCCTTTCGGTACGGAAGAGCCCTACCGCGGCTACAAGGACTCGGATATCGTGGTGATGGGCATGACCGGGACGCTCTATCAAACAGGTGAGTCCGACGGCCCCCCGGTCCACATCAGCATGCCGCAGGCCTGTCTTCATGCCGGGGCCGATGCCGCCGTCGGCTCGATGATGGCCTACTATTATCGCGAGAAAACCAGCGTAGGACAGCACGTCGATGTTTCCATGCAGCAGAGCGCCGCCTGGTTCCAGGCCAACGCCGTGCCGACCTGGGAGTTGAATCATAAAATACTCAAGCGTTCCGGCGCTTTCCGGGCCGGCATGAGCAAGCAGGTAGGCCAGCGGCAGGTCTGGCCCTGCAAGGATGGCTACGTCTTTTTCAACGTCATCGGCGGGAGGACGGGAGCAAAGTCGTTGAGCTCCCTGGTGGCGTGGATGGACAGGGAGGGGATGGCCACTGACTTCCTGCTGAACCTGGACTGGGACAATTTCGATATGTTTACGGTAACCCGGGAAGAAATGGACAACATTTCGAATCCCGTGGGGGCGTTCTTCAAGAAGCATACCGGCAAAGAGCTGCTTGAGGGCGCGGTTGCCAGAGGCGTATCAATCGGGCCGTTGTCCAGCATGGAAGACCTCCTAAATGACGAATGCCTCAACGCCCGCAACTTCTGGAAAAAGATAGAGCACCCGGAGCTGGGAGAGAGTATCACCTATCCGCGGGAATTCGTCAAATCAACAGAGGCGGATTGTTCCACACGCTTCCGGGCACCGCTAATCGGCGAGCACAACGATGAAATATATAAAGGGATAGGCCTGTCTCAACAGGATATCCAGAAATTAAAACAGGACGGGATTATCTAGGGGGAAATATAATTGTATATTACAGAGCGTGACGGCGTTTTCAAAGGTCTGACGATACTGGCTTTCTGCTGGGCGGTGGTGGGGCCACTGACGATGAAGTTCTTCGCCGACCACGGGGCGACGGTTATCCGCGTGGAGACGAGTAAAAGGCCCTGCACGATGAGGGTCTCCGCCCCTTATAAGGACAATATACCGAATTATAACAAGGGTGGTTACTTTAACTATTACAACTCGAACATCCTGAGCTTGGGACTGAACATGCAGCTCCCCGAATCCCGCGAGATAGCAAAAAGATTGGCCATCGAGTGTGACGTCTTCATGGAGAATTATACACCGGGAGTCATCGAGAAGTGGGGGCTCAGCTACGAGGAACTGAAGGAAATCAGGCCGGACATCATCATGCTGCGGCAGAGCGGTTACGGTTCCTGGGGACCCTATTCCAATTTACCGGCTTTCGGCATGGTGCTGGTTCCGATAGCGGGACTGCCCAACTACATCGGCTGGCCGGGCAAAGAGCCGCTGCCGGTGGGCGTATCGGCCTACACCGACTGCATCAGCCCGCGCTTTGCTACCGCCGCCCTGATTGCGGCACTGGACTACCGGAAAAGGACGGGAAAGGGACAGCTGCTGGATCTTTCGCAGTTCGAGAATGCCATCTACTTTATCGCTCCGGGCGTTCTGGACTATACTGTAAACGGCCGTGAACCGGAAAGAATCGGAAATTCCTCGCCCGATGCCGCCCCTCACGGTGTTTACCCCTGCCGCGGTGACGACCGCTGGTGTACCATTGCCATAACCGGTGACGATGAGTGGGCCAGCCTCTGCCACGAAATGGGCAGGCCGGAATACGTCGAAGACCCGCGGTTTACCACGCTGGCCGACCGGAAAAAGAACGAGGAAGACTTGAACAGACTGGTCAGCGACTGGACGCTTGACCTCACGCCCGAGGAAGTGATGGAACGACTCCAGAAAGCGGGAGTGGCGGCGGGAGTGGTCAAGAATACGGCCGACATGATGGAGGACCCGCAACTGAGAAAACGTAATATTTACTGGCCCATGGAACACAGCGAGATGGGGACGTTCACCCACCTCGGGCAGAGTTTCCAGCTTTCGAAAACGCCGTCTAAGCCATACTCGCCGAGTCCCCTGCTGGGTGAACACACGGAGTACGTCTGTACAAAGATACTCGGCATGTCCGACGAGGAGTTTATCGACCTGATGCAGAAAGGCGTGTTTGAATAGAAATAAGCAATAGCAGTCCAACCGCTGGAGGTGAAAAATGCTGAAATTTAAAAAAGCCGGCGAATACGATGATGTTATTTATGAAAGAAGCGGGTATGTGGCGCGTATCACGCTGAACAGCCCGGAGACGATGAATACCGGCGTCAAGGATTTTAATAAAGCGCTGGCGGTAGTCGAGGAGGCTGACGATATCAAAGTCCTCATTATCAAGGGGGCGGGGCGTGCCCTTGCCGCCGGTGCCCCGCTGAATGAGGTGGGCTTCGTTTACGGCTGGAAAGAGCCCAAGCACGGCGAAAAAGCCGCCCGCACACCCATCAGACACCGACTGAAGTTCGACCGGAAGGTCTTTTACGACGGCATGCTGAAGTTGCTGTTCTTCCCCAAGATTACCATCGTCCAGGCACACGGCTACCTGCTGGGGGCTTCCATGGACATGTACCTCGCCTGTGATTTCCTGGTCGGCGCCGAGGACTGCAAGTTCGGCGAGATAGAGGTCAGGCTGGGTGTACCCAACGTAACCATCACCCCGCTGATGATACTGCGCATCGGACTGACCAACGCGATGGACCTGTGCATGACAGGCAGGATGATTGACGGTAAAGAGGCCGCCCGCATCGGCCTTATCAACCGTGCGGTACCCGTCGACAAGCTGGAAGAAGAGGTCAACCGCTACGCCGAAGGATTCGCCAAGTTCCCGCGCGACGGTATCGCCATGGGCAAGGCCTCGAAGCAGGCCGTCTGCGATGCCCTGGGTATTACCGCCGGTTTTACCAATCACTGGATGATGCACACAATGCAGACGAATATCCATTTCGAAGATGACGAGTTCAGCTTCTTCAAAGCCAGACGGGATATGGGCGTCAGGGAAGCCATTCACGCGCGAAACAAGTTTTACGAACTACTCGATAAGTAATATCGCTCCGACCAGACAAGCGCAAACAATAATCCGGAGGAGGTGAGTGATGGTCTATCCTCTTGAAGGTATTAAGGTACTCGACTTCAGCATCGCCGTGGCGGCTCCTTTCGGCGGGACCATGCTGGCCGACATGGGAGCGGAAGTCATCAAGATAGAAAGGGTGCAGGGAGAAGCCCAGCGACTGGGCCTTCCCGCCGGCATGGACGACGTACTGGATACCAGCGTCGTCGAAAAGATGCCCGATACGGCGTCCTGGATGGCGTTTAACCGCGGCAAGAAAGATTTAGCTATCGACATCAGGACGGAGAAGGGTAAAGAGATAATCATGAAGCTGGCGGCGGAAGCCGACGTTATTTTACAGAGTTTCCGTCCCGGGGTGGCGGAAAGGCTGGGAATAGGCTACGAGTATATAGTCAAAATCAATCCAAAAGTAATTTACTGCTCTTTCTCCGGCTACGGAGAGAGCGGCCCGACGTCTCACCGCGCCGGAGGAGACATGTGGAGTCAGGCGATGTCCGGCATTGTCAGCCTGCTGGGATACCCCGGCGGAGCACCGCAAATGCTGCCCTTCCCCGCCTGCGACCACGTCGGTGGGATGCTGGTAGCCTACGCGGTAATGACGGCACTGTTAGTCAGGGAGAGGACCGGGGAAGGGCAGGCTCTGACCGTAAACAACCTGGACGCAGCGCTGTACCTGCAGTTCAGCGGTTTTGCCGAATACCTTACCGAGGGAAAGATGCCGTATAAGGCAGGACGGAGCTACGGAGCCCCGCCATTCGGGCCTTTCCGGGCCAAAGACGGGGACGTGCTGACCATCTTCGGGACGGGGCCGATGTGGCCCGACTTCTGCAAGCTGGTGGGGGTTGAGCACCTGGCGGACGACCCCAGATTCAATACCGACGAAGCCAGATTCGAGAACCGCGAGGAGATAGGAAAGCTCCTGGACGAGGCTTTCAGCAAGAAGACCAGGTCCGAATGGCAGCAGATATTCCGAGAAGCAAGGATGCGCTGCGACCCCTGCCTGACCTATAACGAGGTGTGCGCCCATCCGCAGCTGGAAGCTAACGAGATGATTTATACCACCAGACACCCCACGCGTGGAGAAATGAAGATGCTGGGCCTGCCGGTAAAGTTGAAGAAGACCCCGGGCAAGCCCCAGGGTCCGTCACCACAACTGGGGCAGCATACCGAGGAAATTTTATTCGGATTGGGTTACTCGAAGGAAGATATCGCCGAACTCGAAGCCGAGAAAGTAATCAGGACAGCCCGGAAATAATGGACAAAAACGACCTGGAAATACTCGAAAATCACCTGTTTAATCCCCGCTCGATAGCCGTTATCGGGGCATCGAACACGCCCGGTTCCTGGGGATACAACTCCGTAAAGGGTCTCCTCGCCAACAAACGCCGACGCGTTTATCCGGTCAATCCTAATGCTGCCGAAATACTCGGGGTGAAAGCCTTCCGCAGCGTGACCGATATTCCCGACCCCGTCGACCTTGCCATAATAGTCGTCTCGGAAAAACGGGTTCCCGCGGTATTACGTCAATGTGTATCAAAGGGAATCAAGGGGGCGGTTATTATTACCTCCGGGTTCGGAGAAATGGGTAAACAGGGCCAGAAAATGGAAAAAGAACTGGTAAAAATCGCCCGCGAGGGGGGAATGCGTTTTATCGGCCCGAACAGCCTGGGGCACGCCAACACCCAGGCGCAACTATCAACCTTCGGGTTGGCAGGTAAATTACCGGTTGGACCGGTGGCCGTCCTGTCGCAGAGCGGTAGCACCTGCGCCAAGATAGTCCGGAACCTGGAGGCAAGCGGCGTCGCCTGCAGTAAATATATCAGCACCGGCAATGAAGCCGACCTGCGAATGGAA
>Ga0209427_10007385_pt1 | contig 12447 bp, 10 predicted proteins | sample DeeMarSWOR136_30_FD_187465 | JGI IMG/M metagenome (GOLD analysis project Ga0209427, IMG submission 187465) | Marine sediment microbial communities from White Oak River estuary, North Carolina - WOR-1-36_30 (SPAdes) (version 2) | ecosystem: Environmental > Aquatic > Marine > Intertidal zone >... | reverse complement strand
ATCGAAAGCAAGCAATATGCCTTTTTGTCCCATTCTCTCCTGTAACCTTGTGGTAGCGATGCTTATGCTGTTCAAATCGGCGCAGTCGGCACATATCGTGTCTGGTCGATCCGGAATCTCTACCCCCACCGTCTGGCTGAACGCGTCGACAAAGCTCAGTACTTCAGACTTAGGACCTCCCATGCCCTTCTCTATTAAAAGCTGCATGACCCCAGAGGGACTTTGCTCCGTAGTTACGAATATTACCGGCCTATTTTCAGCTATGCTGTTGAGAATGACCTGATGGCAGAAGGCAGATTTTCCCGCTCCCGGAGGTCCAATCACCAGTGTCAAGCTGTCCCTCGGTATCTCCTGTATTTCGGCTAATGACAATCCCCGCTTCTCCATCTCACCACCTCCTCATTTGAAGACAGTCAGGGTAGGATATACCTCTATGCCGCTACTAGTAATATTGTACGGGCGTGGTTGATTGTCAACAGCCAGACCACGCATTTTCTCCACTTGAAACATTCTTGTTAACTTATCGTCCTTCATGACGGTGCGCAACAGGATAACACCCTGTGCCAGATATTCCTCGAATTGATGTTCTCTTTCCAGTCCCGTGCCCTTAAGTTCGGAGATCAACAAGTTGGTGCAGCCAGTTTTCCTGAAATCAGCTATCAGGTCTCTCATAGCGTAGATGCGTTCAACTTCGTCGGGGTATTGGAGGGTGAAGATAGTAATGGGGTCAATCACCACCCTCTTGGCTTTAACCCCATCTATACCTTCTCTGATTGCCTCCAGCAGCTTGATAAGCTTGAACTCCTTCATGCCTAGCTGAATGAGGCCAGCTTTTTCCGATGATGTCACCCGAACCGGGGATACATTGATGAAGGCGAGCTTTTTATCTTGTTCAAGCTTGCCAAGGTCCCACCCGAATTTCGACATGTTCTTTTTCACATCCTCGGGGTCTTCGTCCAATGATATGTAAATGCCTGGTTCGTTGTATTCTGTAGCTCCTTTATACAGAAATTGAATAGCGAAGGTCGTCTTCCCGCTGCCGGGCCCTCCGGCAACTAAGATACTGTGACCCCTCGGTATTCCTTTCTCTCCGAGAATCTTATCGGCGCCAGGGATGCCAGTAGGAATATATTCAAGCATAATATCAACCTCTCAAGGTTAATTCGATGGTGGTATGAATTTGTTTAGATTATTAGTCCACCGTGCCCAACTGTGTTGCTCACTTGCTCAAAACTCCTTCGTTAAGTATATCCTATACTTCGCTGTGCCTTTAGTCAATGCGTCCAGATGTTGCCGTCCTACCTAGTGTAGCTTTGCGAACCAATTCTCTATAAGCAAAAAGCAAATCCCTGGTTAGCTTGCCGGGTTTGCCCGAGCCGATAGTCCTGCCCTCGATGGAGACCAGGGACATGAGCTCCAGTATGGAATTGGTAAGGAAGGCTTCTTGAGCCTCGACTAGCTCATTTAAATTCACCCATCTTTCTGTGGCCTTGAGATGTGAAGCCCGGGCTATTTCCAGGACTGCCTCCCTGGTGATTCCGGGCAGGACGCCGCTTTCCAAACAGGGTGTGATGAGTTCTCCATTGCTCACCAAGAAGACATTAGTCGTGCTGCCTTCGGCAAGGTATCCCTGTTCATTGAGAAAGATAGATTCATCGCATCCAGCAGCTCTGGCTGCCATGCGGGCGAGGATATTTTCCATATAGCAGGTGGATTTTAGTCGGGATAGGGGGGACTGGCTATTGCGGCGCAGGGAGGATACAGCCGCTTTGAAACCCGTTTCGTATTTTTCGGGTGGTAGGGGAACAAGATTTCGGGCAGTGATTAGGATGGTAGGGTTGGAGCAGGTGCTGGGGTCGGGCGTCATGTCGCCTTCACCGGCCGAAACGGTGAGCCTTATGCGGGTGTCCTTGAGCTTATTGGCTTCCAGAGTTGCCACGCAGGCAGTTTTCAAGGATTGCTTGCCCTCGTCTGTGGTCAGAATGCTATGTGTCAGGCCGATGCTCTCGGCAGAGCAGCGAAGGCGAGTGAGATGAGAGTCGAGTCGAAAGATATGGCCGTTGTAAGCCCGCATGGTCTCGAATAAGCCGTATCCGTAGAGGAAGCCATGGTCGAAAGGGGATAGCTTAGCCTCGAAGCGGGGGACAAGCTGGCCGTTAAGATAAATAATTTCAGCCACGTAACAAAAATCCTAAATTCCAAGCACTAAATTCTAAACAATATCAAATAGCCAAAATCCAAAGGGCCTAAACAGTTTTGAGTTTCTGTCATTCGTGCTTTGTATTTGTTTAGGATTTAGCATTTTGGATTTGGCATTCGGCTTTTACTCCAAACTGGACGGGAAAAACGAAGGAAATTGGTCAGAATATCATGTCCCACTTCGGTGAGGATGGATTCGGGATGAAATTGAACTCCCTCCACCACATAATCTCGGTGTCTCACCCCCATTATTGTACCCTCGGGAGTTTTGGCAGTGACTTCGAGACAGGATGGAAACCCCTCAGCTTCGATAATCAAGGAATGGTAGCGTGTTGCCGGAAAGGGATTGGGTAAGCCCTGGTAAATAGTTTGGCCATCGTGATGGATAGTAGAGGTCTTGCCGTGGACCGGCAGGCTTCGTCCAATCTTACCCCCATAGACGTGGCCAATGCATTGATGTCCTAAACACACCCCCAGTATGGGGATTTCCCTACCAAAGTGCTGCACTGCCTCGTTAGAGATGCCTGCTTCCAAGGGTGTACAGGGCCCTGGCGAGATAATGATATGGCTGGGGGCCAGCTCTTCGATTTGAGCTAAAGTAATCTCGTCATTGCGATAGACTACTGGTTGCCAGCCCAGTTCCCCCAGGTATTGGGCGAGGTTGTAAACAAAGGAATCGTAATTGTCTATTATCAGTACCATTTTCAAACTTGCCTCCCGCACTAAATTATGCCTCGATTCCACCGTCGTTGACAAATTTGCCTTTGGCGTTTATCCTATTCATTATTGTTCACCTGGAAGCAATTCTTGGCCAATAGCTGGGCTTTTAACGAAAGTATTGAAAAGGGATAATTGGCCAGAGTTACAAAGAGGAGAGAATTATGGAAAAGGTCATCATTTTCGACACTACTTTACGAGATGGTGAGCAAGCTGCGGGAACGAGCTTGAACCTCCAGGAGAAGCTGGAAATAGCCAGACAGCTGGATAAACTTGGCGTTGATGTCATTGAAGTTGGCTTTCCTGCCAGCTCGGTTGGTGATTTTGAGGCTGTCCGCCTTGTTGCCAAGGAGCTTAAGCGTCCCACAATTTGTGCTCTGAGCCTGGCTAATATTGAAGTCGTAGACAAGGCCTGGGAGGCGGTTAAAGAAGCCGAGCATTCCCGGATTCACGTTTTCCTTTCAGCTTCAGACATTCATCTTGCTCACCAGCTTAAGAAAAGTCGGGATGAAATTCTAAAGATATCTCGGGAAACGGTGGCTCGAGCCAAGAGTTATTTAGACGACGTTGAATTCTCACCAATGGATGCCAGTCGTGCTGATCCTGCTTATATCTACCAGATTCTGGAGGCGGTGATCAGCGCTGGAGCCACCACGGTTAACATCCCCGATACCGTGGGCTATGCTACTCCCCAGGAATTTGGCGGCTTAATTCGGGGCATAGTGGACAACGTGCCCAATATCGACAAGGCTGTGGTCAGTGTGCATTGTCATGATGACCTGGGGTTGGCTGTGGCTAATAGTCTCGAGGCAATAAGAGTAGGTGCACGGCAGGTTGAATGTACTATTAACGGCATTGGTGAGAGAGCGGGCAATGCTTCTATGGAAGAGATTGTCATGGCTTTAAAAACTCGCCAGGATTTCTTTAACCTCACCACCAATATTGATACGACTCAGATTTACCGGACAAGTCGCCTGGTCAGCGAACTGACCGGTTTTCCCGTCCAGCCTAACAAAGCTATCGTCGGAGCGAACGCCTTCCGACATCAGTCGGGTATCCATCAAGATGGAGTGCTTAAAAAGTCTATAAATTATGAGATTATGGATCCTAAATCGGTGGGCATCCCCTCAAGTACCTTGGTGCTGAGTAAGGTCAGTGGTAGACATGCCTTCAAGGAGAGACTATCCGAGCTTGGCTACACTTTGAGTGAAGAAGATTTAAACCGCGCCTTTCAGGGCTTCAAGGCGTTGGCGGATAAGAAAAGGGAAATCACAGACCGGGATATTGAATCTCTGATAGCCGAGGAACTGCGCACTATTACCGAAGTGTACCATCTGGACCATGTTGAAGTCTCCTGCGGTGACCATAGTATCCCGACGGCAACGGTTAGGCTTATCGGGCCAGGTGGGCAGAGTTTGGCTGATGCTGCTCTGGGCACGGGTCCTGTGGATGCCGTATATAAAGCTATCAACCGCATAGTTGGGATACCTAATAAACTCACGGAGTTCACTGTTAAATCGGTTACCGAGGGTATTGATGCCATCGGGGAGGTTTTGATACGAATAGAGAGCGAGGGAGTAACCTATACCGGGCGTGGTGCTGCCACTGATGTAATTGTTGCCAGTGCCAAGGCGTACATGAATGCCCTGAACCGTTTGTTGGCGTCAAAAAAAGGGGGATAGAAATATCGGAAGCAAAGGCTTTGAATTTAGAAATTAACCCCCCTGGGATGTTCTAAACACGGAGGTGATGAATTTGAGTCCCTGGGTTGAAGCGATATTGAGGTTTTTATTGGCTGTTGCCTTGGGGGCAGCTATCGGGTTTCAGCGGGAGCGGGCAGGTAAGGCAGCGGGATTGCGTACGCACATATTAGTTGGCTCCGGAGCGGCTCTCTTTACCCTGGTGTCTATATATGGGTTTCTTGGTGCTACAGTAGACATCTCTCGGGTTGCTGCCGGGGTGGTAGTCGGGGTTGGTTTCATTGGCGCCGGAGTTATTCTCCGCGGCGCACGTGAGGAAGAGGTGGCGGGACTGACCACTGCAGCCACCATCTGGGTAACTGCCGGTATAGGTCTAGCTGCCGGTGCAGGAATGTATCTGCTCTCTGTTATAGCAACTGTGGTCATCATAGGTATTTTGCTGCTTCCCAAGATTCGTGGCTAGAAAATTCATTGCAAGCAGAGTGAAGCAATCTCAATGAGGACCCTAGTTTAAGAATTTTAACAACCCTCCTGGCAAGGGAGCGTTTGTCATGATTAAAATTTTACACACTGCCGATATTCACCTCGGGGCGAAGTTCTCCAGTCTGGGAATTAAAGGCTCCTCTCAACGGGAGCAATTGAGAGCTACATTCATAAATGTTATTGCTACTGCTATAAGTGAAAGGGTAAACATCGTTTTAATTGCCGGAGACCTGTTCGATGCTAACCAGCAGCCGCAAAGAAATATAGATTTGGTAATAGAGCAGTTTAATTTACTTGGGTCAAATAATATTCCAGTCTGCCTTGTACCTGGCACACATGATTCTTTTGATTCCACGTCAATTTACAGAAAGGTTGACTTTGAAGGAAAATGCTCCAATCTAAAAATTTTTATTGATGAAAATATATCCTGCAAGGAGTATCCCGCTCTCGATTTAACGGTATATGGGAAACCAAATCTAAGTAATAGGTCCTACATAAGCCCACTGAAAGGGCTCAAGCCTTCGACCTCAACTAAGTTTCATATCGCTATGGCTCACGGGTCGTTCTATATCCCAGAAAGGATAGCGGAGGATGACCATGTCTTCAGGCTTGAGGAAGTTAAAGCTAGTGGCATGGACTATCTGGCGCTGGGTCACTGGCACCGAGTTTATAGCTGTTCAGAAAAACCTCCAGCTTGGTACTCCGGCCCGCCGGAGTGGATACCTGACCAAACAGAGAAGGGTGGAGTGCTTTTGGTTAGTCTCTTGGACCCCGGTGAGGTCAAGGTTGAACCTAAAAAGCTTGGACTTCGTGACTATGATGATATAGAGATAGATATGAGTGAAATACAAGACCTGGCCAAGCTAAAAGTGAGAATTTCCGATGGGGCAATTCAGAATCTGATAAGAAGAGTCACTCTTAAAGGGCTTCGCGATGCCGAACTTATAATAAATCCTGAGGAATTGGAAACCGAATTGGGGGAGAAATTTTTCCATCTTAGTGTTATGGATAAATCCCATCCGAAGTCAGGAGAGGTCGCAGAGGATGAAGAGCGGTTGATCAGGAATAGATTTATTAAGCTAATGAAGGGGCGAATCGAGAGCTCGGAAGGGGAAGAGAAAGAAATTGCTGAAAGTGCCCTTCAATATGGCATAGCTCTTCTGGATGGGAAGCTGGATGCGAAGGAAGACCTGTGATGAGGCTAAAGAGGATCGAGCTCAAAAACTTTAAGAGACTTGTTGATTTCCCGGCCCAGTTCAGCCCGGGGATAAATGTGGTCAAAGGTCCGCAAAATGAAATGGGGAAGTCCACTTTGCTCGAAGGTATCAGTGCTGCTCTTTTCTATAATCCTAAAAGTACTGCAAAGTGGCTTAAAGATTATGTTTCCTGGGGCTCGACCAGGCAGTGTCGAATTAGCCTTGAGTTTGAGAATGGCGGGATTAGCTATTTGCTGGAGAAGGATTTTGACAAAGGAACCGCCAAGCTTGTTGGTGAGAATGGCCGAGAAGAACTCGATACTTTCAAAGAGATCTCAGAGAAAATGGCCGAGCTACTCGGAACTAATTCCGACAAGCTCTTTTCATGCACTTCCTGTATTCGTCAGGCCGAGGTAAGAGCGATCTCCTCAGGTGAAAAAGAGATTAGCGAGAGTTTGGAGGAAATTGTGACTGGGGGCAAAGAAAGTACCCTTGCTTCACAGGTAATACAGGAGCTGGATGACAAGGTCTCTGAGATAAAGAAGGGGTTAGACAGACCAGCAAAACTTCCAGGCGTTCTGGCGAGCCTCAAAAACAAACTTCAAGATACTTCGCGGAGGTATGATGAAGTTAAGGATGAGGTCTCAAAGGTTGAAGCTCAAAAAATCGAACTGATGGAAGTGAACAAGCAACTTGCTCAGGTTAAGGAACAACATGAAAAGTCCAAGGCATTGCTCGAGAAAAATAAACAGCGTAAAGAGATCGAGGCATTGATAAAAGACTTAGAACAGAAATATGATCAGGTGGAAGAGCTACTTGGCGGGATAAATGAACTAATGATCAAGCTTGAAGGGGCAAATGAGGCACTCAGATCCATTGGAGGATTTGAAGATGAGCAGCGGGTCTCGGAATTCAGAAAGAGGCTGGATGCAATCCAGAATAGACGTGATGATATTGAGAAGGACCTGGCTGTGCGAGAAAGGGAGCTAGCTGAAGCGAAGGTAAAATTGGGCAAAAGAAAATCTGTGAGATTTTTCGGTTCGGGGAGTGGCATAGCTACTGCGCTAACAATACTGATAGGCGGGATAATTGGAGCTTTGGTTGTTTCTCTATACTTCTTGAGTTTAGCAATCTTAGGCGTGGCTCTACTCACCGTAACCATAAGAGCGAGAACTGCCCTTGTTCGAGATGAGACCAGTACTTCGGACATTGAGAGGCGCCTCCGGAAAATGAAGGAAGCCATCGATGAACTTAACAGGGAGGAAAGTGAATTGCTGACCGAGGTCAAGTGCAACACAATTGGCGAGTTCGATAAGAAGGAAAGGGATTTTAGATTTAGGCTTAAAGAGAAAAATAGCTTGGAAGCTCAGCTAAAGGGAATGTTAAGAGGCAAGACGACCGAAGATTTCCAAAAGCAAAAACGAGAACTATCGAGGGATTTAGCGGTTGAGAAGGCGAAACTGACTGAGGATTTGATAGCAACGTGCCTAGGCCCGGAAGAATACATCGAATTGGAAAGGAAGGTTCGGGTTTTAGAGGAAAAGCAAGCTGAGTTCGAGAGCCGCAAAAGGTATAGTGAAACGGTCATCAGGTTAGTTAGAGAAAAAGAAATAGATGCTGAAAAGCAAACCAAGCTGGAAGAGGAAGTGGAAAGTCTTCAGGAAGCTTTGAAGCAGGAGGAAAAGAGGGTAAAGATTTATGCATTAGCCAGGGAGTTTATATCCAGGGCGAGGGCTGAGACGTTCCTGTCAGCTAACGAAGTTTTGGAAAAGGAAATTCAAAATTATTTCTCGATTTTCACCAATAGTAAATACAAACAGGTGAAAATCAATAAAGAAGGCTTGGAGTTCTGGGTGTATTCAGACGAGAAAGGTGACTGGGCTAAGCCTGAAGAATTAAGTGGTGGGGCAATTGACGAATTCTACCTAGCCTTTCGGCTGGCTTTGATAAAATTGATATTCCGGGATAAGAAGCCTCCTTTGTTATTGGACGACCCCTTTGTTAACTTTGACTCTGTACGTCTGGCTAACACGCTAAACTTTTTCAAAACGCTGGCCTCGGATTATCAAATCATCATATTCACGCTAGGTGATGCATATGATAAGGTAGCTGACAACATTATTTTGTTGGGTGAAGATAGGGGCAACACGTCGCCCAAAAGCAGGTAAAAGGAGGTGATTAGAAATGGGTTATATTTCTCCGACGTTGGCTGTAAGGAATATGAAGCAAACGATTCAATTTTACAGAGATTCCCTGGGATTTAAGATGGGAATGGCCTTTCCTGACGCTGGCAACCCAGAGTATGCCGACCTATCAAAGCATGGGATGGTTCTCATGTTCATACCAGCTGAAAATGTAGGTATTGACAGTGAGCAAAAACTGGGCATTGGTGTGAATTTATATATGCAAATCGATGGGGATATAGATGAGTATTACAATGAGCTAAAGAACAAAGGCGTTAAGATTGTATTTGACGTAAAGGACGAGCCGTATGGTATCAGAGACTTCACAGTGGAGGATATTAACGGATATAAGCTGACGTTTAACCAGGTCTCCAAGGCTGTTAAGGCCTGTATGAGCTGTGGCATGCCCATGACTAAGCCTGAAGATTTTGGTCAAGGAAACCCTGAGAACCTATATTGCGTATACTGTTCGAACCCGGATGGCAGCCTCAAAAGCCGTAAAGAGGTGTTTGAGGGCATGGTCAACTTCATAATGATGTCTCAGAAGATGGACAGAAAAGCTGCCGAGAGCGCAGCCAAAGAGCGTATGGCAAGTATGCCTGCCTGGAGCGGTAGAGCCTGAGTTATGTATATTTGCCAGTGTATTTTGATTCGGAGCTAAGAAACACAACTTCCAAGTCACAAAGCCCTTTTTTCTCTCCGACGGAAAAGCAAATAAGCTTGCCCAAGGAAGGTGAAGTTGACATAATCATTTAAGAAGCATATAAATGTTCTCTTCTAGCCAAAGAAGGCAAAGCGAATATATAATTAAGAAATTTTAAAGTAGGAATATACTAAGGCTGAATTACAGAGGTAAATAGTATGGAATTTGATATAGCGGTTTTACCTGGCGATGGTGTTGGCCCTGAGGTAATAACCCAGGCACTAAAGGTTTTGCAGACCGTGGGTGAGAAATTCGGGCATAGTTTTCACCTCCATGACGGTCTCATAGGTGGCGTTGCCATAGATGCTCTGGGCACAGCCCTCAACAATGAGACCTTGATGATGTGTAAACAATGTGATGCAGTACTGCTTGGCGCAGTTGGCGGTTCTAAGTGGGATGACCCCCAAGCCAAAATCCACCCTGAAGACGGACTTCTGGCTTTGCGCAAAGGGCTGAGGCTGTTTGCTAACTTACGCCCCGTGAAAGTTTTCCCTATGCTGGTAAATTCTACCAACCTCAAACCGGAGGTGGTTAAGGGGGTTGACCTGGTGGTGGTTAGAGAACTCACAGGTGGACTTTATTTTGGTCAGCCCAAAAAGCAGTGGCGAACTCCGGAGGGAAGACAGGCTGTTGATACCCTGGCTTATTCCGAGGCAGAAATTGAGCGCATATTGAAAGTGGGATTTGAATTAGCTCGCAGCCGCCGTAAGAAGCTAACTTCCGTGGATAAAGCCAATGTTCTCCAGTCATCACGACTATGGCGGCAGATTGCCATAGAAATTTCTGCCGATTATCCCGATATTGAGCTTCAGCATATGCTGGTTGATGCCTGTGCTATGAGGTTTATTCAGCGTCCTGCTGACTTAGATGTCTTGGTTACGGAAAACATGTTTGGTGACATTCTCACTGATGAGGCTTCCATGCTAGCTGGCTCCATGGGCATGCTCCCTTCGGCTAGTCTGGCAGGAATTCCCAAGGGGAGAACCTTTGGCATGTATGAGCCAATTCATGGCAGCGCCCCTAGTCGGGCAGGGCAAAACCTGGCTAATCCTATTGCCACTATCTTGAGCGTGGCTATGATGCTTCGCTATTCCTTTGCGCTGGAAACTGAAGCACAGACTATAGAAAATGCTGGCCTCGCTACCCTGGAGCAAGGTTATAGAACTTACGATATAATGTCGGAAGGGAAAACTAAGGTGGGTACGGAAGAAATGGGAGATTTGATTGCACAAAAAGTGAAAGGTTAAGGTAAATTTCCATGTTAACAGTGCAGCTTTACGATACAACTCTAAGGGATGGTGCCCAAGAGGAAGGTATTTCCTTTTCCGTTGGGGACAAGCTCAAGATTTGCCAGAAGCTAGACGAGCTAGGTATTGACTTCATCGAGGGTGGCTGGCCTGGCTCTAATCCTAAGGATTCCGAGTTCTTTGCCAGGGCACAGAATTTAAAATTGACGTATTCTACTCTAGTTGCCTTTGGCAGCACCAGACGTTCCAATTGCCGGACGGAAGAAGACCTTAATCTCCAGGCTTTGCTTAAGGCCAAAACCAAGGTGGTCACTATCGTGGGAAAAGCCTGGGATAAGCATGTAACGCGGGTTCTGGAGACAACGCTGGAAGAAAACATCAGCATGATTATAGATTCCATAGGTTACCTCAAGGCAAAGGGGCTTAAGGTTTTCTTCGATGCCGAGCACTTCTTCGATGGATATAAAGACAATCCTGAATATGCCTTGCAAGTGGTGGTGGCTGCGGCTAAGGCTGGTGTGGAATGCGTGGTTCTTTGTGATACCAATGGCGGCAGATTGCCACAACAGATAGTGGAGGCTATTAAAGCTGTTAAAAAGGCAAGCCCTGTCTCTTTAGGCATTCACACCCATAATGATGCTGAGCTTGCCGTAGCTAACTCCTTGGCTGCCGTGGAAGCGGGGGTTATTCAGGTCCAAGGGACCATTAATGGCTATGGTGAGCGCTGTGGCAACGCTAATCTTTGTTCCATAATACCGACTTTAAAACTTAAGACGGGCATTGACTGCGTTACTGACCAGCAGCTAAGCAAGCTCAGTGATGTCTCTCGTTATATATCGGAACTGGCTAACATGCCTCATTATGACCGACTTCCTTATGTGGGCGATGATTCCTTCACCCATAAGGCTGGGATTCACGTATCAGGCTTAATAAAATGGGAAGATAGCTATCAGCATATAAACCCGAGTCTTGTAGGCAACCGCCCGCATGTTGTTGTTTCCGAGCTGGCCGGGAAGGGAAGTGTTATCTCTAAAGCTAAAGAGCGTGGATTACCTGTCCCTAAAGGCGAGGAGATTGAGAAGGTGTTGGGGCAAATTAAGTTACTGGAGAAGCAAGGTTTTCAATATGATGTTGCCGAGGCATCCTTCGACCTTCTGCTCCGCCGGGTTCAGCCCGACTATCGGCCACCTTTCGAGCTAGTTGACTTCATGGTGGTGGTAGAAAAGCGGCGCCGTCCGCCCACCAAAGGAAACCAGGAAGAGCCATTGTCAGAAGCTACTATCAAGGTCAAGGTGGATAACAGGATAGTGCATACGGCTGCTGAGGGCGACGGCCCGGTCAATGCCCTCGACCAGGCTCTGCGCAAAGCTTTACTCCAGTTCTATCCTGACTTGACTTCTGTAAAACTTATTGATTATAAGGTGCGCATTCTGGAGGAAACCGCAGGCACTGCATCGCAGGTCCGGGTGCTCATCGAATCGAGCGATGGCAAAGAAAACTGGCGTACGGTAGGCAGCTCCACTAACATAATCGAAGCTAGCTGGCTGGCTTTAGCCGACAGCATTGAGTACTGGCTGACAAAACAAGCTGGCAAAGCAAAGAGCTGACCCTCGTTACAACATATTGGATTTGATTTCAAAAACGGGGCTATAGATGATTGGAGGGTTCGACCGAGGATGTTACACGAACTTGAGTTCAGATATAAGGAGTTGTGCGAAATTGGGCGGTGGCATAGAAATATTCATAATATGTTTTAAATCTATGTAATGTTATGAACAAATTACTAATAATATATTATAAATTGCCTAATAGGTACCAAAAACTATTAAAAAGATGGTATGAATGGTATATACTTATTAGTGCACCTTACAGGAAATTCATTTTAAATCTAAAATTTACCTTACTTTGGTCTTCTATAAAAAATAAAAAAATCAAGAATATCAATCTTTTTGAACAAAAGGTTTATTCTCAAAATGGTGAAGATGGTATTATCAAAATAATTTTTTATAAAATAGGAGT
>Ga0209427_10007383_pt1 | contig 12449 bp, 8 predicted proteins | sample DeeMarSWOR136_30_FD_187465 | JGI IMG/M metagenome (GOLD analysis project Ga0209427, IMG submission 187465) | Marine sediment microbial communities from White Oak River estuary, North Carolina - WOR-1-36_30 (SPAdes) (version 2) | ecosystem: Environmental > Aquatic > Marine > Intertidal zone >... | reverse complement strand
AAATGATTCTCCATCTCCTTCTCTATCGTTATCATTATCCTTTGCAATTACAGTACAAGAAACTTCTCCTTGCATCAATGGTATAGGAATATCTGTATAAGAATTTGACTCAATTCCATTAAGATTTTGTTCATAAAGATATTCTACTTCATCGATGAAAATTTGGACCGATGCAAGACCAGATTCATAATCTGCAGCATAGACATTCCAAAAACCTGGACTGAATTCATGATATACATCATGACTGGTAATAACGACTATAGGGGGGATAGTATCATCATCCTCATTCACTTTCACAAGTACACTATCAGTAATTAAGTTATCATAGAAATCTGAAACTGAAATCAGTAATTCATGGGTTCCAATTGAAAGATCATCAACAGCTATAGTGATCGGAACACCAGATTCCCAATTTCCACTAGCATATAATCCACCATCTAACATAACAGTGTAAGTACCTGGATGGTCATCTAATGCAATCCATGTAATCAAATTTCCAATAGCAATATATTCATATTCAATATCTTCAGGATGATTAATTGTTGGAGGAGTTAAATCAGCAAAGATTTCAACACACTGGGTTTCTGTAGCAGTTTCTTGATCATACTTATAATCTTTATCATTATTCGTAGCTATTACAGTGATCTCGTTTATACCAATTATCGCTGGAACAGCAATATCTTGATAAAATATTGATAATACTCCTGCAAGATTTGTATAATCATAATAGGTAATACCATTAATTTCGATTAATATACAATCAAGACCAGATTCAAGATCTTCAACATCAACGTTCCACACACCTGGATCTTTTACTTCATTTTCGCCAACATAAGTGATAGTAATAATTGGGGGTGTTTTATCATCATCATAAACAGATAATGGATTTATTCCAGATAATATTAAATTACATTCAACTCGAAAAGATTCTCTTAAATCTTCGCAGATTACCCATGCTTGCTTAAAAATTCCATTTCCCCATGGTTCTTCATGCTCATCCGTCTTTAAAGCAGTTAATTTTGGTTTAATATCATGAAGTAGTTTATTATAGGCTCCTTCGAAATTTTCTTTATTAATGAGTTTCTGCAAATCAGTTAATTTATTACAGATCACATCTTTTCTGTTTTGAGCTGGTTTTTTCCAACACTCTTTAGGTGAACTTTGAATATTTACCTTAAATTGATCTATATTAAATTCAAAGTTGGTATTTAAATCATTTCCGAATACAATCCAAGTGTTAACATTCAATAAAATTAAGATCGATGCAAGAATGTAGATTGTTTTATTTAATTTACAATTTTTTCTCATTATCATTTCGCCAAAATGTTATTAACTTATGGAAAAAAATTACAATTTAATATTTAACATTTTTGTGATAAATTACATACAATGCCAGAACATTACTATTAAAGAGAATAGACTTGTTATAATAATTTCTATAATTTTTGACTTAACTATTTTTATAATCCTTATTTTATTAGGAATCAGAAATTTGATGCTGATATATTAACTTTGTAATCTCATCAAACATCTCATCAACCTTTGTTCCGTTTTTCAAGGAAATTTCCATATATCTTGTTAGATTGTTATTATTTTTGATTTTTATTAGTTCTTTTTCAGTTATTACTCGGTTTTCTTTTAAATCATGTTTATTACCTACCAATAGTATGGGAATATCTCCTCTGGATTGAACCCATTGATTTGCTCTAATAGTTTGAACCCATTTAGGAATATTATTTATAGAATTTATGTTAGTGATATCACACATTATTATTGCTCCTAACGTACCAGATAAATAAAATTTAAAAAGATTTCTGAATCGTTCAAAATTGGATAGAAACCAAATTTGTAATCTAATGCCGTGGTTATTTATTTCTATGTCTTTTGTGGCAAAGTTTACTCCGATAGGGGAATTAGGATTATATTTTCGTGAGTTTAAATAATCTATTACTAAAGTTGATCTTCCCACATTATCATCTCCTAAAATAACTATTTTAAATAAAAAATCTACCAAGCCCTCTCTTTGAAACCAAGAGGGTTTATAACCCTTTAAAGCTTGTTTCTCTTCTTCATTAAGATAATCAAGATATCCTTCTGAAATTAAGAAATATCTTGAACTTTTAGTGCCGTTATTAAATCTTATTGCTATTTCTTCTTTAAATACTTTACGAGCTGGTTCGAAATCCAATTCTACTAATTTTTTTAATAACGGAAATGCTATATTCGTATGTAAAATGTCTGTATTTAATCCACTCTCGAAAAATGCTTGAATGTTTGAGCAATGTCCCATAAATTCCTCTTCTGGAGATATTATAGATTGGAATTTTTCGGTTGATTTATATAATTCTATAACTTCATCAATTGATTTGACTTCTTCATAACTCTTAATACTCTTAATTGGAATATTTATTAATAAATGGGTACAATGAATGAATGGTTTATCGTTAATATAGATTTGAGTCTTATTATCTATTAATCTTAAGTCCACAAACTCATTTATCGTAAATATCTTATCGAACTTTTCTCTCCTTTTCTTTAATAACCCCTTTTTTATACTAACACACCCCTTTATATTAAATGATTCGCCATTCCAAGTATTGATAAATAAATCTTGATATATAAATCCACATTTTTGTCCTAGATTGATGTAAATATTATCATCAAAAAGAATAAGAGGGAGAATTAACAGCCATATTATTTAGATTTTAGGAGCGTTTATATCTGTAAAATCGTTATCTATATTGTTATGAGTAAAAAAAAGCCCAAACACACTTTTTCAAAAGAAGAAAAAGAATTTATACAGAAAATGAAGAATGAACTTAGAATGGTAGGAATTCCACGAGATCAGTGGAGTGAATACATCCAAGAAGAATTTCGCATGCGACAGAAATCGAAAGGTATTCATCGTTCAAAATTCATGAATAAGATTAAGGAAAGATTTGGTAAAGTTGTCCGGAAGGTTGCGCTAAAAAAACTTGGAAATTTTGGAGAGCAGCTGGAAGAATTCGAAGATTTATTTAAGCACGGGTCTCAGGATGAGATGGATTTCATGAATAGGATGTTTTCTGATATTAAATTTGATAATGTTAACGATTTAGGGAAACATGGAACCACGTTAAAAAAAGTTCCACAGAAAAAAAAGATAGTTGTGGACCTTGATTTTTTAGACGATGATGAATAACCCTCTAATTATTGATTTAAGAACCCATAATGGCTGATATTTATAATATACTAACTTGAAAAAATCTCTACACTTCTTTAATGTCCTCAATAATTTTAAAATAATTGTCTAATTTTTGTCCTAAGCTCGTTGAGTATTTGGGAATATCGTGATCAGGCGCATAATTTCTCTCATGGAGAATTAAAACCCTTCTCATAACCTCTAAGGAATATTTAAGAAGTTTAGTAAGATATATCTGATTCTGGGCTAACTTTTGGTGCCTTTTAAACAACTCTATTTGGCTTTCGATTAGAGTATTCAATATACCTTTAACGGTTGGTCTCGGTTCTTTTTCATCCTTAGCACTATCATAAATTCTTTGCTCTAACAATATTGTAAGACTGTGTATTTCATTAGGGATTATGCGTAATGGTGTTATGAGAGTCAATAATAGACCAAATAAAAAGACAAATTGCAGTATTAAAAAAATAACACCATAGTAATTAAAATAGAGATCATAAAGGACTCCGCAAACCGCAATCCCTATACTTCTTCCACAAATAGAACAGAAATTACTAAGTGAAAACAAGGTGGAGCGAAGTTCAGGGGGGTTTATATCACCTAAGATGGAATAGACAATCGATGTAGTTGACGGGGTTATAAAGGCAAATATCATAATACACAATAAAAATATAAGCAGATTATATGAAAATAAAGAGTATCCTATAATAGAAAATATTGGCCCCATTATTACAATTAAAAGTAAGGTTGAGATTTTTCCATTAGATTTCTCTCTAAATCGTTTATCAGCTACTTTTCCCCAATAAGGAGCACCGAATAATTGAGGCAGGTACATTACAATATTAAATATCAATGCTCTAATTGGGATTAAATGTAAATCACTCTTTAGCATTGGGATCATATAGAACGATATAGCCCCCACTACAAAGTCATGAATAAAAAAGAAGATGAGAAAGTGTATATTTGATTTAATCTTATGTAATTGGGAAATTTCTGTACGATTAAGATGAAAAGAATATAAAGAACTGTCTTCATTTAATAATGAATATTTTCCTTTTGAAGGGATATACATAGCGGGTATAAAACCGACAATTACTATGCTTAAAAGCCCTAGAATAAGCAAGATCATTCTCCAGGATGTGATGCTAATTAAAATTCCCGCAATAATATTACCTGTTCCAAATCCTATTATTAAACACATTCCTAGTAATGCAAGAGATTTTGTGCGATGCTCCACAGATTTTATATCCGTTATTATTGAATTGGAAAGGGGAAGGATTGCTCCAAATCCAACTGCCATCATCATTCGGCATATAAGAAATATTATAAAATTAATTGATAGGCTCGATAATAGAAGCCCAAAGGACATAAGGAACATAGCACCCAGAAGAAGGAGTTTTCGAGGGTATCTTTTTTCTAAAGACGCCCATAAAAATGACATAATTCCCGAAAATATAAGAGAAAACGAATGAATTATTCCTATTATGCTTATTCTAACAGATAAACCGTGGGCAATTTCAAGTGCAAGAGGGCCAAAGATTGAGAGTGATGTCCATCCTGAAAGGTTTATTAAAATAATAATTAATAATGTAGACTTCTTTTCACTTTGGTTCATAGTGAGATTATATTATATAAATATTTAAAGGAAAAATTCTGACTGTTAAAAAAAAGGTAGATATGAAGTGAAAAAGATAAATTAATAATCTACTCGATTAAATGTAAATTCAATTGCAATATCTAAATTTTGTAGTTTAAAAAATTCCCATCAAAGTCAAAAAATTTATAAATTACTAGGTTAGAATAATTATTAGAATAGCAACGCAAATCCTTAATATATAATAAAAAAACTAAGAATTTACTTAAACTAAAATGGAGGTAAATCAGAAAAACTAAGATAATTTTATTATCTTAAAATATGTAATTGCGATGTTATTTAATGTTAAAAAATTTTCATTCCATATAAATTTGGAATAAAGAGGGAAATGGAATCTAGTAGTGTAGAAGAAAAATCAGAAAAAAAGAAAGTTGATTATTCTGGTTTAGGTTATTGCTGTTGCGTTATCCTTGTAACTCTTATTGTTTTATCAATAATATATTGGTATATAACTATACCGATTATTGGGGTTCTAATAATTGTATATTTAATTTTTAGATATAATAACAAAAAAAAAATATACATTACACTAGATACAAAAATAAAACAAGAAGAATTTATAACAGAGACAGGGTATTTACCGATTGAAAATGGTAAATTTACGGAAAAATATAAAGTCTGGTTAATCCAAAAAGAGAATGAGAGAAAAGGATTACTTCAACTCCAACCTACCTTACAACCACAGATTTCGTACCAAGTAGCACCTACATATCAACCAGTACCTAGACGAGAAATGGAAAAAAATACATTAATCCGAGAACTACATACTTTAAAATCAAACATCTTGGAAATACCTCAAAAATATCCTACATCAAATTATTCTTTTGGAGCTGGCGTAGTTCAAGCAAAAGATCAAGTTCCAATAATTTGTTCGAATATTGATGATGCGATTAACGCCTTAAAAATAGGTAAAGACAGTCAAAATAGGCCTATCACTGCATATCAGATAGCTGATGGTCTTAATAAACTAATAAATGCTACACGACACCCAGAATTTATAGGATTGATAACAAGTGTATTAAATAATGATGGGATTAATGAATTAGTAAAAAAGTTGAATGAGTTAGAGCAAATAGCAGAAAAAATTAGAGAAATAAGACGTGAGCCTATATCTCCAACACAAACTATAGTTCAACCACAATCTATATCTCGACCACAATCCAGACCTCAACGACAATCTATAACTCCACCACAACCAATATCTAGGCCACAACAAACACCTACGCCAGTATATAGCCAAGAAAAGGAAATTGAAGATCTAATTCAAGTGGATTCAAAAGATCTAAAGATAAAATTTAGAGATTATAATTCCAATGAAAAAATTATCCGAGTCATAACAGAATTGTTAGCGATAACTTTATTCATTTTCTTTTCAATCTTTATTATTTGGAGTGTTATGAATAAATTGTATGCAAATATTATAATCAGTGCTATTATTATGGGAATTTACATTATTCCCCATGAAATAATAGAAAAAAGGCTTCTAAATAGAGCTCGAATTAGAAAGCAAAAAGCAATGGTAGCAAAATATTTAGAATTAAAAGAAGTCCCATCACGCCCATCTTACCAAACACAACCTGTATATCAGCCAGAACCTGTTTATCATCCAGAACCTGTTTATCAGCCAGTACCTAGGCAAGAAACAGAAAAAATAATTTGTCAGTATTGTGGCTCTGAAAACTTAAAAAATAATAAATATTGTGATAATTGTGGGAGCAATCTAAATTAGAATAATTTTTTTAACAACTTTTAAAAGAGATTTCTCAGAATTATAATGAGATTTTAAATTATAATAAATATTTCATTGATGAGGAAGTTGGATGAGTTTACTTGATACTTTTTATCTTTATGTAACCCAGAGATGTAACTTAGATTGTGATTACTGTTATTTTAAAGTGAGATCACCTATTTCAAATAAACTTTCGACTACTGAAATGATTGCAGTTCTTCAAGATGTCTCTTTACTCAAGCCAAAGAGAGTAGTTTTTACTGGAGGTGAACCATTACTTCGAAAAGATCTTATTCAACTTGGTCAAGCTTTCAAAGACATAGGAATAGAAATCCGCTCCTGTCTTCAAACTAATGGTACTCTTATTACCGAAAAGAATGCAGTAAGGTTAGTCAAATATTTTGATGAAATAAGAATAAGTATTGATGGTTTAGAACCAATAAATGATGCATTACGAGGGACTGGAACTTTTAAAAAAGTAATGAATGCATTCTGGTATATAAATCAAGTAGGAGGAGATCCTAGAGCCTTTATTACAGTAAGCTCTTTTAATCTTCCTTATTTAAAGGAGTTAATGCTCTTCTTATTAAACCATGGAATTGTTAAAATCCATCTTTCTCCATTAAGAGTTATGGAAAAGACATCTGATGAGACTGTATTGTTTAAAAGAGAGGAGTTAAAAAGGATTATGGTCGAATTTTGGCGCGAAACATTAGGTATCCAATTAAAAAGCGAGAAAAAAGAGGAGTTCAATTGTGGAGTGGGAAAATTTATAACAGTCTATCCGGATGGTTCTATTTATCCCTGTCATCTCCTTGCATTTCCAAAATTATGCATAGGTAACGTTAAGGAAGTACGGTTAAGTGACCTCTACTTGCATTCTTACTTAATGAATAAATTGAGAAAACTTGATTTCAGGGAACTTGCTCAATGTAAGGAATGCTTCAAGGGGCTATTATGCGAGAATCAGTGTCTAGGTAGTTATACAAGAGAAAGAGGTCTTAAAGAACAACTAGTGGATTTTTTAATTGATTAAGGGCATTAAATTATAATTATTTATCTCATAATTTCCACGCATTCTTATTAAGGTAAACAGATGGATCATAAGAAGGATTTCCCCTTCTATTTAATTCTTGTCTTGCCATCTCACGTTGAGATTCAAAATTTAAGGTACCATCATCAGAGAAATCGCAATACCAACGAAGCAAAACTGAGATATCTTTTTTTTGTAGTATTTTGTGTAGAATATTGCTAGAAATCGGTGTATTAATTTTACATAATTGATCAACTGCCATAGTACTTTGATTTAGATTATAATTGAATTCTTCACCATCACGATACATCGTTAATTTTGTTGTACTTTTACTTATAATTTTAGAGGCTTTAAGAATTAAACTTGTGTAATCACCAAATAGATTCTGCAATGCCTCAATCCATGAGTTGAATTCTTCTAAATCAACAGGACCTGCGAAAGTGAAAAGATATTCTAAAACTGCATCAACAGTTTGAAGATCTCCTATTTTTATAAGAGCCTGGATTATTCTCTCCCGAAGAAAAGGTTTCTGATCACTTAGGATCTGTAGGAGAGGTTCAGCTGCCTTCTGATCTCTTATAATACCAAGAGATTCTACTGCTTCTCGAACAACTGAATCATCATCTTTAAGAGCTTGGATTAGAGAACCAACTGCTCTTGGATCTCCTATATTTCCGAGAGCTTTTGCTGCTCCCACGCGAACAATCTGCTCTCTATCGATAAGAGCTTCCACAATAGGTTCTACTGCTCTTAAATCTCCAATATTACCAAGTATTTTAACTGCTGCTTCTCGGACTGCCCAATTCTGATCTTTAAGTGCATTAATTAAAGAATTTACTGACCTTGGATCTCTTAAGACACTTAGAACTTTTACTACTTGGTCTCGAACAGACTTATTTTCATCCCTTAATGCATTACAAAGAGGTTCTAGCACTCTTGGATCTCCTTTATTGGTAAGAGCTGCAGCTGCTGCTTTTCGAACAACTGCATGTTGATCCTTGAGAGCTTGAATTAGAGGTTCTACCGCCCTCTGGTCTCCTGTTTTACCAAGAGCGACTGCCACTACTTCCCGAACAGACTCGTTCTCATCTTTTAATGCATTACAGAGAGGTTCTACCACCCTAGGATCTCCTTTATTAGTAAGAGCTCCTGCTGCTGCTTTTCGAACACTCCATTCTTTATCTTTGAGAGTTCGAATAAGAGGCTTTATAACCCTTACATCTCCTATATACCCAAGAGCCATTGCTGCTCTAGCACGAATATCTGGTATTCGATCTTTTAGGATCTTTATAAGCTCCTTAACCTTTCCTAATCTTTGCATATCTTGTATTTCACTTATTTTTATTCGCAACTTATTATATGCCATTTTTTTCACTCTTGATTAATAATTGTAATAGAGAGCTCTGAAATCTATTCTAAACTTAAATTTATTGATATAACAGATATTAGATTTTCTATTAAACTTATTTATGAATTTACCAAAAGTAACTAATTATTTGTATTTTTTAAAATTATAGATTCGGAACAAAAGTAAATTGTTCCATGTATTACAATTTTAACTTCGTTTTCTCCAATGGAGTATAATTAACTGATAATATTAATGAAAAAAATTAATGAAAAAAAAAATAAGAATTAGAAATTATTACACCTGAGGTGGTGCTGTTATAGGTCTAAGTAATTCTACTTCAATTTTTCCTTTATAATAAATTCCTGCATAAGATGGATGATAGACATGTTGCCAAGCACCGTCATTCACAATTTCTACTGAACGGTTATGTAATGTTTCACTAAATTTTCCCCTTTCATGAGAATGTCCGTAAATAATATGATTTACTCCTGAAAAAATATCATCTTCTAAGAAATCTTCTATTCCTTCTAAGTAATATTCGTATTTTCTAGTTTTTTCCCATTTCTGCATTACTCTCATCTTTATTTTGAGAAAATCAAAATTAAGATTATTTAACCTTGAAAAATGATGATCAATTATATCAGGAGATAAAGCTTTCAATTTTATTAAATCGTCTTTCATCTCTTTGATAGTTGTAGGTTTGACTTTTTTATCCTGCTTGATTATTTCATTCCAAAAATAATCAAATGGTTCTTTGAAATCAATATTATCTGAAGAGATTAACGATTTCCAAATAGGCCCTATAAAGAATCGAATATAATCTTTTTCGAATTGATATCCATGCATCATTAAACACTTATAATCGCTATCTAAATTAAGTCCCTCAATGTTTAATGTGTTAATAGGACTGCCTTCAATTTGATCTTGTGAATCGTACAATAAGATTCTATCGCTATTATTCCATTCTCTCAACAATATATATTGGCAAAAAGATTGCTCATCAAATAGTTCATCAAAGTTTCCATTCTTAAATTTATTTAAAAATATTTCTTTTCTCCTATTAAATTTATCATCATATGTCCCAGTAAAAACATTTCCAGTAATAGGAATTTCGTGATTTCCAAGAGCAAAAATAAGATGCATTCTTTTTTTAATATCAAGCAAAAGAGTGAAAATTTCTTGGATTTTACTGTCTGTTAAAAGAGTTTTAGGAACGTCAGTGCATAGATCAAAAAAATCTCCTAAGATTACAAAAGCTTGTAAGTCATTCCCATATAAACCATTAAGGATAGCCTTTAAAAATTGCTTAAATGAATCTAATTTACTCTTTAAAGCCCCTAAATGGACGTCAGAAACAGTTATTATTAAAGGGTCATTTTCAGTCATTTTTTTCACCCTTAATTAAAAAAAATTTTTTTTAATTAATAGAAGAAAATATTATTATTCCATATTTAAATTTTACACCAGAGTCAGATATATCTGTTTTTTAAGACATTTCACTATTAGGATTAATTATAGAAAAGAATATCAAAAATATTTCTAAAAATCTATAGAAATATAAATTATGTTTTATATAAACGAAAAGAACTAAATGAATTTCAAAATAATACAATGGAGAGATTATATTCAGATACAATTAATTTCTATTATAAAGATTAATGTTATCATTATTTATTCATCATTATTCTTTTTATAAAATCATATAAATTCATTATGCCAAGAACAAAATCAATAGTTTATAAACACAAATATTCCGAAAAAGACCCTATACCAGAACTTAATGTAAATCAAATTGGAGAACTTCTAGTTAATGCGAATAAACTACCGCACTTTTGTGATTATGAGTTTGTTATTCATGATGTACATTTTAGAAATGTGAGGGAAGGCACTAGGAATGATTTTATATTTCATTATGTTGATCTACTTCCGATTTCTAAGAGGTCGGAGGAAGAAGATTATATCCAGACTCCTGGATATGAATACAAAGATATAATAACAAAGGTAAACATAGTGTCCTTCTTCACTAATTCTAAACGTGGAAAGTATGAGCATCGCATTTATCAAATTGGATCACAATATGGCTCTGATGATTTAAGCCTTAATGACTTGTACGGATTAGGAGAATTAAATTATGTTATAAAAAACTATGAGAAAGCAATTAAATTTTATGATAAAGCATTAGAATTTGAACCAGAGGATATTGAATTATTAACCAGTTTGGGATTAGCATACGAAAGTAATGGAGAATATGAAAAAGCAATTCAGATGTATCAAAAAGCATACGATCTTGACCCTGAAAACTCTGAGATAGAAGAACTTATTGAAGAAATTCAAAATAAAAAAAATAAAGAGATCTAATATTTAATATCTTTTCTTTTTTTTATGATAATCCATACTATTGAAATACAAGCTATACTAAATAGAGTCAAGTTTAAAATGTAGCCTGGAATTGATTGAGACTTTTGTTGATTTGGATGATCATCGGGATCAAGAGGATCTGTCTCATAAATGAGCACTTCCTCACCATCAGTCCACCCATCGCCATCAGTATCCTCTAATAAGGGATCTGTATTATAGATGTCTACTTCTTCTCCATCTAGTAATCCATCCGAATCAGTATCTTCTAATAAAGGATCTGTATTATATATGTCTACTTCTTCTCCATCTAATAATCCATCTGAATCTGTATCTTTTAATAAAGGATCTGTATTATACATGTTTACTTCTTCTCCATCTAGTAATCCATCTGAATCAGTATCTTCTAATAAAGGATCAGTATTATATGTATTTACTTCTTCTCCATCTAGTAATCCATCCGAATCAGTATCTTCTAATAAAGGATCTGTATTATACGTGTAAACTTCTTCTCCATCTAGTAATCCATCCAAATCAGTATCTGGATTTTGAGGATTAGTATAATTCTGATATTCTTCTAAATTTGTTAAGGAATCCTTATCAGGATCAAGCGTTGTATCATTTATTAAAGGATTTAATGAATTGCTTATTTCCCAACCATCTGGCATTGTGTCTGAATCAGTATCTTCTAATAGAGGATCTGTATTATACGTATAAACTTCTTCTCCATCTAGTAACCCATCATTATCAGTATCTTCATCATTAGGATCGGTATTATGCAGGTATTCTTCGAGATTGCTTAGATTATCATTGTCAGAATCTTCCACTGAATCATCTTTTAATGGATCAAAATTATTTGATATCTCCCAGCCATCTAGTAATCCATCCGAATCAGTATCTGGATTATCAGGATCTGTTCCATATAAGATTTCTGAGTAGCTTGAAAGCATGTCCAAGTCAGGATCTATAGATTCTAAGCAATGTTGCCTTAAAAAAGTAGTATCTCCAGATTCTCCTTGCCAGTAAATTCTCTTTCCTGAAGGAGTAGGATTAAATGCATATACGTTATGATCATTAAATCCTCCTCCCACTACAACTTCTAAGTCTCCATCTCCATTTAAATCTCCTAAAACAGCAGAAGATATTATC
>Ga0209427_10007382_pt1 | contig 12449 bp, 8 predicted proteins | sample DeeMarSWOR136_30_FD_187465 | JGI IMG/M metagenome (GOLD analysis project Ga0209427, IMG submission 187465) | Marine sediment microbial communities from White Oak River estuary, North Carolina - WOR-1-36_30 (SPAdes) (version 2) | ecosystem: Environmental > Aquatic > Marine > Intertidal zone >... | reverse complement strand
AATAAGATGTCGGAGGATATTGACTTTGTGGTCGTTCGGGAAAACACCGAAGGCGAGTTTGTCCAGTCCGGCGGTTTTGTCCGGCCGGACTTCGCCGACGGGATGGCAACGGATACAAGCATTTTCACACGCAAAGGTATCGAGCGAATTGCTCGTTATTCCTTTGAACTGGCCCGCCGTCGGCGCAAGCGCGTCACGAACGTCACCAAATCCAATACGCTGATTCACAGCCTCGCCTACTGGGATCGGATCGTCGAGCAGGTCCGCGCCGATTACCCGGATGTGGAGTACCGAAAGATGTACGTGGACAATGCCTCGGCGAATTTCGTGCTGTATCCGGAACAGTTTGACGTTATCGTAACGACCAATTTCATCGGCGACATCCTGAGCGACCTCGGCGGCGCGATCATGGGAAGCCTTGGTTTGGGCCCGAGCGGCAATATCAATCCGGAACGGACGTATCCGTCGATGTTCGAGCCGATTCACGGTTCGGCGCCGGATATTGCCGGGCAAGGGATTGCCAATCCCATTGGGGCGATCTGGTCCGGGGCTATCATGCTGGAGCATTTAGGCCGGCAAAAAGCCGCCGCGTCCATCGTTCGGGCGATTGAGGCGACCATAAAACAAGGGATCATACCCGTGGACCTGGGTGGCTCGGCAAAGACCAAAGACATCGCCGAATCCATCGTGAAAAACCTGCAAGCAGAATAAGGGCCATCATGTCTCGCATTATCGATCTGACATTGCCGCTTAAATCCGGAATGCGAGGCGTGTCCTTTGAGCCTGCTCGGGTCCTTGAAAAGGACGGCTGGAACGCCACGACGATCCATCTGTATTCTCATGCAGGAACCCATATGGATGCACCAAGTCACTTCGGCGGGAATCAAACCATCGACAAAATCGAAGTGGGCCGGTGCATCGGCCCGGCGTGGATCGTTGATCTCAGCGGGGCGAAGCCGCACTCATTGATCGACGTCGAGCATCTCGGGCACGTGGCAGAAAAAGCTCAACAGGGTGACAGCCTTCTGATAAGAACCGATTGGAGCCGTAACCTCGGCAAGCCCAAATACCGGGAGGCTCTTCCACGTGTCAGCCCGGCCTTGGCCCGGTGGTGCGCGAAAAACAACATTGCCATGCTCGGGCTTGAGCAGCCCGCGGTTGCTGACGTGAACAATATTGAAGAATTAACTGCCGTTCATAGGATCCTGCTCGAAGCGGGTGTTGTAATCGTCGAAGGCTTGACGAATCTGGACGCGATCACCAAAGAGAAGGTGACGTTCATCGCGCTGCCGCTGAAGCTTGCCGGCGGCGATGGCGCCCGGCTCGGGCTATTGCTATTGAGGATGATTAGCGCCACAGTAAGACAAAGCAGAAGATGCCGGTAGCATTCAATGAGACTTTAGGTTCGCTGCCGCCTGTGTGGCCCGACGATCTGTTGTCGGCCATACAGCGAGAGAACGCACAAAGGCCCGCGTCGATCGTCGTGCTGGACGATGATCCGACCGGGACGCAGACGGTGCACGATGTGCCGGTCGTTACGAATTGGGCGCTGCCGACGATCATCAAAGAGTTTGAGCGTCAGACTCCGCTGTTCTATGTCTTGACGAACTCGCGGAGCTTGCCGAGGGCGCAGGCGGTGGATTTGGCCCGGGAGGCGGGGGCGAATATTTTGGAAGCCTCCCGGCAGACCGGCAGGGCGTTCGACATTATCAGTCGGAGTGATTCGACGCTCCGCGGCCATTTTCCCGCCGAAGTTGATGCGCTCTTAGACGTGCTCGATATGGAACGGGCGGTGTGGCTCATCGTCCCCTTCTTCGAGGAGGGCGGCAGATATACGATCAGCGATACCCATTATGTCAGGGAGGCTCAGCAGCTCATTCCCGCCGCCGAGACGCCTTTTGCCAGGGATGTCGTTTTCGGCTATGTCAATTCGGATTTGAGATATTGGGTCGAAGAAAAAACGCAGGGCCGATTTCCGGCGGCCTCGGTGCAGTCACTCTCGCTCAAGGAGATTCGCCAGGAGGGGCCAGACCATATCGCGGGCAAGCTGGCCGGATGCGAGCCGGGCAGTGTCTGTGTCGTCAATGCCGCCGACTACCGAGACCTGGAAGTCGTGACCCTGGGTCTTCTCCAGGCTCAGCGACAAGGCCACTCTTTTCTGTTTCGAACCGCTGCATCGTTCGTTCGCGTGCGGGGCGGGCTCAGAGGCAGGTCGTTATTGAACGCCAACGAAATGAGCGGCAAAGACGGTTCGCCCGGTTTGGTCATCGTTGGCTCTCACGTTCCGAAATCTTCCGAACAGCTCGATCATGTCCTGCAACATGCAAATGCGCAGAGTGTCGAGCTGGATGTTGAAACGATCCTTTCTCCGTCGGGTCGTGACGAACTCATTCGGACGGCCCTTGGATTGGTGGAAAATGCGCTGTCACAGGGCAAGGACGTGGTGGTCTATACCAGCCGTAAGCTCATAACGGGAAATGACGAGGAGAACTCATTGTTCATCGGCGGGCAGGTCTCGCAAGCTCTGGTGGCGCTCGTTCGGTCGATGAGCATCCGTCCGGGGTACATCCTGGCCAAGGGGGGAATCACGTCAAGCGACATTGCGACACAGGCCCTAAGGATCGCCCGAGCCCAGGTCCTCGGGCAGGTTTTGCCGGGAGTGCCCGTCTGGCGAGCCGGAGCTGAAAGCAAGTTTCCGGATATGCCTTATATTGTTTTTCCCGGGAACGTTGGGGGCACGGATGCAATCACACAGGTTGTCAGTGGCTTTCGGGCGTCGGCAGATCGATAGAGGAAGGTAAGGTTGTCGTGGCAATAGCTCGAAGTAGTATGAGTCGTCAGCGATTTATTCTGATCGGCATTCTGTTCTTCCACAGTGTCAACACGTATATGGATCGTGCGTGCATCGCGTCGGCCGTGGATCATATCAAGAAGGACCTGTCGATTTCCGGGGAGCTGATGGGCCTGGTGCTCGGCATTTTCGCCGTCGGATATGCATTGTTTCAAGTGCCCTCGGGGTGGATCGCCGACAAGCTCGGGCCGCGCAAAGCGCTGACTATCGTCGTCTCCGTCTGGAGCATGTTTACCGCCCTGACCGGCGCGGCCCGCAACGCCCTCCAGATGCTCGTGCTCAGGTTCCTCTTCGGCGTCGGTGAAGCCGGGGCCTTCCCCGGGGCGACACAAGCCTTCTTTCGCTGGCTGCCCGTCAAGGATCGCGGCCTCGCACACGGCATCAATTTTTCCGGCAGCCGGCTCGGCGCCGCGTTTTCACTGTTCCTGATGCCGTGGCTGATCCTGCAAATCGGCTGGCGCTGGACGTTCGCCGTCAACGGCTTGATCGGAATCATCTGGGCGACCGTCTGGCTGCTGTGGTTCCGCGACAATCCGAAAGACAATCCCAGAGTGAACAAAGAAGAGCTGGACTACATCGAGAAGGGGCGCGTCAGTGACTTCACGGCAACGGTGAAATCCTCGTTTGCGGAAGTGTTCACGTCACTGAACATGTCGCTGGCGATGGTACAGTACTTCGCCAGCAACGTGACGTTCTTCATCAGCCTGACCTGGCTGCCTTCCTATCTGAAGAACCAGTGGCCGGACGATCCGAAGGCGGTCTACTTCTCGGCGACACCGCTCATCTTCGCCGCCTTCGCGAACTGGATCGCGGGCACGATGGTGACCCAGCTTTTCAAAAGGGGTCACCATGTCGGCTCGCGCCGAATCACGGCGGTTGTCGGATTCTCGCTCGGCGTCGTCGGATTGCTCCTGGCCACCCAGACCGACAACCTGTATCTATTTGTCCTTTGCTTTAGCCTCGCGACATTCGGCGTAGACATGACACTGAGTCCGAGCTGGGCCTTCTGTAACGATATCGGCGGCGCGAATTCCGGCGCCGTCTCCGGCTCGATGAACATGGTCGGCAATATCGGCGCCGCCCTGAGCGCCATCATGTTTCCGTTCTTCCAGGATGAGGTAACCGGAAACGCGAACAGGTTCTTCATTCTCGCGGCGGGCATGAACTTCATCGCCATCGTAGCATGGTCCTTCATGAATCCGAACCGCGTATCCGACAAGAAGCTCTCGCCGGCCGCGATTCGCAAACGCTTCATCGCTATGCTCACGTTCCTGGTTATTTTAACGCTGGGAGCCGTCGGCTACAAGATCTACACCTCCACGCGCAAGAAACCGGCGTCCCCGGTGCAAACCGAGGCGGTAGATCCTAACAACGTGGGCGATGATATTAATATAACAACAGAAGAGAATAAATGATTGAGGAATACCCGTTAAATGTGGTACGAAAGAATTGACTATCGAAAGGAGATTAACGATTTTTTCATCTTGCAAGACAAGAAATGTATAAATTCCATTTCGAAGAACGAATGTGACATTTTTAGCAGGAGCAGATCATGAGCGATAAAAAACATACGGTTAGAACCATTCAGGAAATGAAGGACAAAAAAGAAATCATCACGATGTTAACGGCATATGACTATCCCACCGCTAAGCAGATCAACGATGCAGGTATCGACATGATTTTAGTTGGCGATTCATGCGCAATGGTGGTGCACGGACATCCCAATACCCTTGGAGCAACAATGGACATGATGGTTCTGCACTGTGCCGCTGTTGCACGGGCTTGCACCCGGACGATGGTTATCGCAGATATGCCGTTTGGATCCTTCCAATACAGCGTGGAAGATGCCATGCGTAATGCCGCCCGGTTTGTGACGGAAGCGAAGGTTGACGGCGTCAAGTTTGAAGCCACACCAAACCACATAGAAAAAACCCGCGCGATTGTCGAGATGGGGATCGCTGTGGTCGGCCACGTCGGACTGCACCCTCAGGCGATAGGCGCTCTTGGCGGGATGAAGGTCCAAGGGAAGGATGTGGAAACGGCCCGGAAGGTGGTACGGGAAGCACTTGCTCTGCAGGAAGCCGGAGCATTTATGATTATTATTGAAGCTGTCCCCGCAAAACTCTCTGCATATATTACAAAGAAGCTGCGCGTACCGACCATGAGTATTGGCGGCGGGCCGGGCTGTTCGGGGCAATTGCTGGTCACACCGGATGTGCTGGGAATGTTCGATAAATTTACTCCCAGTTTTGCGAAACGTTATCAGGAGTTTAACAAGCTGATGCTGCAAACCTTTAAACAGTATGCCGAAGAAGTGCGAACAGGCGCCTTTCCGGACGAGGAACACTCCTATGCGATGTCAGATGAGGTGCTCAACGCTATTCAAGAAGAATTCGAAAAAAAGTCATAGCGGCTTTGCCGGACCAGCCCGGTCACTTGAACGGCCACGAACATCTCAAAACCTTAGCCGTCCAAGAGGCCGTGTACGAATCGGCATCGAAGAATACTATTATCCGCGTCGGTTCATAGTTATAAAAAAAGGCCCACGATCTAATGCTCGGACGTGGGCCTTTCCAATTGCTTTCGACCAGAAACCTTACAGATCAGTATCATGCAGGCCAATATCGTCGATAAACAACGTGCCTGAACCGTCTGTCTGGCCACCGATACCAACGATCAACCGGCTGATATTTTGCAGGTTCACACCCTGATCGGCAATCGCCTGCAAATCAATTTGCCACTCGTTCCACACCGCCGACTGCACCGCTGTAGGATTATCAGGATGGCTGACGACGCCGACACTTCCTGTCGCGTCCTCCACCGTGACATACAAATCCTGCGGCCCATTGATCGGCATACCGATATCGATGACGTCCTCGAACGGCAGCGCCGAACCGACGGTGCCTGTTACTTCCGGCATGGACAACACCGAGGTTGTCGTCGCGGGATTTGCAGCACCGACATTGGCGGAAACAGCCAATCCAACAAAGACCTGCTGAGCCATCAAAACCGTCACTGGGTCTCCGATAGGCTCCCACGTCGAGGCATCCAGAGAATGCTCAGCCGTGAATGTGTTGCCCTGCCGTGTTAGTCTGACCCAGTGGGGCAGTACGGTTGTCGCCGGATGCTGCGGTTCTAAAATTGTCCCAGCAAGGTCTGAATCTGCCGTAGTTCTCCACCTCAAGGTGACTTGCCCGGCCGCTCTGAAACCGCTCATGGCGAAGACCGAACCCGTTTCCAGGGTATTGCGGATCATCACGCCTGTTATCGCATCGATATTCGTGTTTTCGAGGCTGTCTATCCTCACCGTGACAACACCGTCGCCGGTCAATTGCTTGTAGGCAAAGCGGAATGCGTCGGCGGTTCCACCTATTCCGGTTCCTGTCGCCGCGATCGTGTACGCATCTTTTTCTGCGTTGTATTCGAAGCTACCCGGAGGGGTAACACCGTGATACCAGAGCGCCAGTGTATCGACTCCTCCGGCAGTCCAGTTGCGAGGTGAGATAGGCGACAAGCTTACTTCGGAAGAATTGACCGCCCCGGCATTATCGTAGAGGATAGGCGCCGACTGCTGGCCGCCATGGACGATCGTTCGCTCCGCATACGGCGGAAGCAAGTAGCCCACCTGCGCGCCATTATCAGCCACGCCGAAACCATCGACCCAGGTCTGCCAGATGGCCTCACCGGACGCATCATCGTCGGTGTAGTTCTCGAAATCGTCGATGACGACGTAGCTCGCCGTGGTGAAATTCCAGACGTTTCCTTTAATAGGGCCTTGAGGATCGCCGGCGATTACTTCGTCCACTCGCCAGTAATAAGTCTGACCGGCATCCAGATTCTCAATAACGGCGCTGGCCTTATCCAGTTGCCCCCGGTAAATACCCGCCGCAGTGGTCGTTGCCTGGGCGACCGCATCCGCATCGTCACCGATGTAAAGATCGTGCTTGGCATCGGCCGTGGCCCCGACCCAGCGCAGTCTTGGATTCTGGGAAACATCGACGGCCCCGTTGGCGGGTGTAATCAGCACTGCTTTGACAACAGGCGACAGAACGACGGACGGGATAACCTGCTTTGTTATCAGCGTGCTTTGCCAAGATACACTAATGCTGGCATCGCCGCCGTCCTGCATATACTCCACGACAATCGCGTAACTTCCGGCTTCAAGCTCCAGGGTTCCGGAACTATCTCTGGCCGTATGTTGTCCCCAATCATCCACGACAATCTGATCGTTTACCAGAAGACGAGAACCATCGTTGCTGCGCGTCGTGAACGTATAAGTGTCCGCGACCGGTATCTCGATCTCCCCGTTCCATCGGACCGAAAATTCCTCCCGATTGATCAACGGATCGGGGGAGGTCTGACTCCAATCAAAGTCAATCTCGGCATCCATGCGTGTCACGGCCGGAGTACCGCTCAGATCCGTAACGTCGGAGAAATACTGGGCCTGCAATCCGCCGGTCCCGGCGGGTATTGTCGTAAAGCTCCAGATATCACCGACGGTCATCTGAACCCCGTCGAATTCATCGACCCGCCAGTAATACGTTGCGCCATTCTCAAGGGTGCCCGGATCGTACGTAGTATTGATAGCGGTCGCCGGATTGGCTCCAAGCGCTACCGCATCACGGTCCGTACTGATGGATACATAGTGCAGAGAAGCTCCCAGCCCGGCGGTCCAGCTTAGATCCGACTCAGGATCGACAAAGATGGCGCCGTTGGCCGGGATCGGATCCTGGGCGGATTTGGCCAGGACCGAAAAGCTCCAGACTTGTCCCGGAAGCTCGGTTTGATCGGCCTTGATTGTCACCACGCGCCAGTAGTACATACCGGACGGCAAACCAGCCGGATAAGCAGTATCCGGTCCCCAGACTACCAGGACGGTCAGGGCCGTCTCAGCCACCAGTGCGGATGCGGCCATGTGTTCCACCTCGTCGAGACTCTCGCTAAAATACACCTTCTGGGAAACCATCCCGGCGCCGGAAGACCACGTTAAGACAGGTCGCGCGTCACCTACGACGGCACCGTCGGAAGGATTTGGATTAAATGCCGCGGCAGACCCCTTAACAGCACAAACGCAGGAGGGATCCATTCCTGGGCTTGTAAACTGAAGACCCTCAATAACCGACTCCTGGGTCAGTGGATCACCGTTTTCGTCCTTAAGGTCGGTGATCCTGAATGCAATACCGCCAATCTGCTGGTTATTGTTGGGGCCCCCGTTTCCGTTCAGATTTATGTCAGGTTCGCCGGCGACACTCGGCCTCCACCGCGCTCGCGGAACAACGACTTTCTGTCCAAAGGTTCCGCCAACCAGGATGGCCTGAACAGCAAACTCGTCGTTTCGACCGACCTCAAAGATGAAAAAGTCATACCCATCACCATTCGTATCCTGCCACGTCGGCGAGCCGCCGAAATTTCTTGTTTGAAACTCCGGAGGGACCGCCCCATTCCGGGGGGCATAGTTGTTGAGGTCAAAATCATCCAAAGCACTGATATCCCCCGCCCCGGTCACGTTGACGACGCCGGTGCTTTCACCCAAAACAAGATCTTCCAGCGGGATGTTATGGTCGATAAATGTGAAGCCTTCCAGCCAGTACTGAGGTGGATTCGCATCACTATCCACTGTGTACACCACGTCGAAGTCGGACATGCCGTAGAATTCCGCCTGGGCCGGCAGTACCCACAACGCCACGACAAACAGCGTCAGCCTTATGATTGCCCTGTTCATAATCATCTTCCTTTCTTCCAGTTCTCTCTGGACATACGTTGTTAAGAGATTTGTTTACGACAAAAAGATAAAAGCGGAATCTATCGGATTTCTCAGACGCGGTCGCATCTGGAAAAATGTGCACAATGTCTATCGCTTGTTTAGACCCACCTCCGAACGCTGCCTCACAACACCTATGCCTCCACTACCGTCCACCCGCATCCGCCGGCAAGCCGAAATCGTACGTCGTAAGCTCCAGGGCGACCCTATCGTCACAATGACCGTCAATATACATGCAGTTAATCCATTTCTTATGACGATCGCGCGCCACTCGCCGCGAGCTGTCCCCCGCTGACGGCAGATGATTCTGATTCCAGACGTCCAGCGACTGCATTTTGACTTTCATCGTATCGGGAGGATCGTCCTTGAGGATGACTTTGATATGGCCCACATCCGGAATATATTCGTAGTCCGCCATATAAATCGTCTTGGCATGACGGGGGAAATCGTCCAGCTTGGAAAAGCCGAAATACTCCGTCCCGCTGCCCTTTAGGTCAAAGGCGTTCGTGCAGTAATCGACGGTTTGCTCTTTAAGCGGATAACTCGGGCAATCGAATATTCCGACTTCATGGTAATTCTCTACATTGTCGGATAAACCGCCCACGTAGGGCATAAACAGCACCGGCCATCGCATATCAATACCGGTGTATATATTCACGCCCGGCCGCAACTCCGCCCGCGGGACTTTATATTCGTAATCACTGGCATAGAGATGCATGGCCAAACCGATCTGTTTGAGATTCGCCTGGCACCGGGTTTTTTTCGCTTGCTCCTTGGCCCTGCTCAAAGCGGGCATCAAGATAGCCAGCAATAGCGCAATGATCGCTATAACGACCAATAACTCAATAAGCGTAAAGCCTCGACCGCGTCTCGTACTTGACATGATAGACTCCTCGGTTTTTCAATCAGCGGTACCCATGAGCATAGCCATCTTGCTTTGTTCTGACAGCTCTCCCCTCTATTATACTTCTGGAAAGCGCTTGCTGCAAGTGCAGAATGTCGGGAGTCGGGAGAGAAGAGGAATGCGGCGACTGACGCCCGCCAAAGCCTGAAACAGCTATCCCTTTCATTGTAGCGCGGGTCGCAGAATTCGTCACATCGGGCCACAGACCAAATCTCCGCGCTGGTGGAATCCCCCGTTCGGCAGGCTCCGGCTGTCCACGGGCTTCGTGAGCCGAGAATAGTATTGCTGTTTGTCTGAAATGTTGTTAACAAGTACGCCGATGCCAGGCGAAAATAAGAAGTGTCGTGTTTTTGTCAGTGCCGCCGAGCCGAGTGCGGACGCGCACTGTGCGAGTTTGATTGCCGCTCTACGCCAGAAGGATGACACTATCGAGTTCACGGGTGTTGGCGGCCCGAAAATGGCCGAGGCCGGCTGCGAGTTGATGGAGAGCACCGTCAGTCGAGCGGCGATGATCTATAAGGCTTTCAGCCAGGTTGCCCGTTACTACAGGCTGATAGGGCGCATAAGTCATTTTTTGAAAACGACTAACGTCGATCTCGTCATTGTCTGTGATTCGCCCTCCTTCAACTTTCACGTTGCGAAAGCCGCCAAGAAAGCAGGTGCAAAGACCCTCTTCTACGTGGCGCCGCAGCTTTGGGCCTGGGGCGGCTGGCGCATCGGCAAGCTCCGCAGACGCTGTGACAAGCTCTGTTGCCTGCTGCCCTTCGAAGAGGATTGGTTCACAGGCAGAGGCGTGGATGCCGTCTTTGTGGGCAATCCGCTCCTGGATACGCTGCAAATCGATTCAACTCACCATGAAAGGTACGCAAATTTCGAGGCGCAGAGCGCCCGGTTTGCCATTATGCCGGGCTCGCGCCCGGCCGAAATCGATTCGCTCTGGCGCCCAATGCAGCAGATAGCGATGCGGATAAGAGAGAGATATCCCACGGCGACGTTTATCACCGTGGCCGTGGATTCCAGGCGAGAGGAGATCCTCCGAGCGGCACAGATTCCCGGCTTCGATTGTCAGTACAGCGTGGATTCGGTCCACAAGACCGCTGGCGCGGCCGATTTCTCGATTGTCGCCAGCGGCAGTGCGACCCTGGAGGTGGCGGCGGCTGGTTGTCCGATGGTGATTATGTACCAATCCAGCAGGATTCTTTGGCATTTGGTAGGGCGGTGGCTGGTCAAGACGAGATACCTGTCTCTGGTCAACATCCTGGGCGGCAGGGAGTTGGTGCCGGAGTTCATGCCGTATTTCAGTTCCATAGACCCGATTGTGGCGAGCATTGAGCAGTTCATCGAGGACAACACCAAGCTGGCTCAGATCAGCAGCGAACTCACGAAATTGGCCTTACCCTTGGCCCAGAAGAAAGCCTCTGAAGAAGTCGCAAAGATCGCCATCGAAATGCTGCGTTGAGCATTCACTTTGGGGGGCTTTATCCCAAATATCCGCCAAAATCCTGGAGATACCTGTTGAAAGACGATACTGACATTCGAAAAGCGTGCTCCGAGCACGGTCAAAGGATTGACATTACGGCGACGGCCGCCTGTCTCGGTGCATTGACATTCTGGTCGCTGGGACCGATCTTCATAAAATACCTGACCGGGTATCTGGATTCCTGGACCCAGAACCTGCTGCGCTACGCGGTGGCCTGTCTGTTCTGGCTGCCCTTTCTTTTCTACTCGATCAAGGCGAAACGCCTTGACACCCGGGTCTGGCGGAGGGCCCTTGTGCCGGGTGCGGCGAATGTGATTATGCAAAGCCTGTGGGCGGCGGCGTTTTACTACATCGGCCCGGCCTTTATGGTTTTGCTGACGAAGACGAATATCTTCTGGATTGCAGGTTTCTCGCTCATATTCTTTCCCGAGGAAAGGACGCTCGTTAAGAGCAAGCGCTTCTGGGCGGGGCTGACACTTTCGGCCATCGGACTGATCGGCGTGATGGTCTACAAAGTGGACCTTGCCGAGGCCAAGGCGATGAGCGGCATCATCATTGCCCTGGCTGCCGCCTTCATGTGGGGCGTCTATACGGTCTCAGCAAGAATCGCGTTTCGCGAAATCGACTCGCGCCAGGGCTTCTCGGTGATCAGCATTTACACGGTCGCGGGGCTCGCATTGTCTGCACTTCTGTTCGGCGGCCTGGAGGATTGTACCCACGTGGGCGCCTGGCAGTGGGCGTGCATCGTAATCTCCGGCGTGACGGCGATCGCATTCGCCCACACGCTCTACTACGCCGCGATGAGACGCATCGGCGCCACGATCCCCGCTCTCGTGATCCTGGCCCAGCCGCTGGTTGTCCTGGGAATCTCCAACGTCGTCTTCGGAGAGTCCTTGAATGGCGTTCAGTTGCTATTCGGCCTCGTCTTGTTGGCGGGCGCCGCCCTTGCGATCTGGGCTCAGCAAGACCTCAAAAGAACCGGCTAAACTGCCCCTGCTCCGAGGACCGAGGCCCAAAGGCAGACCCCCGCTGGCCGGACGGATAGGGGCAGGAAAATTGGCTTTGATTGGGTTTGTTTTTTTCAATTCTCCAAGCAGGTCTATTTACGTAATCCTTTGTAAAAAAGTGATTTACACCTATCTTGGCTTTACGGAAATTGGCTTTGTTTTTCATAATCTTTCCTCTGTTTAGAATTCTGGGTTTAGAGTTTAGGCTTTCCAACCAAAGGCCGGCGATTGGCTTTGTTTTTTCATTATAGGCTGACAGGATAACAGGATTTGCTGTTTTTCTTTCTTCATCCTGAGCAGGAGTCGAAGGATTTGCGCAGTTTTTTGCATTTTTGAACATTTTTAAGCAGATTAAGCAATTCTTAGCCACAGAGAGCTCAGAGATGAGATAAGGTTGTTTTTTGTACCGAGCTTCGAGAATCAAATATCTCGTACCCAGCATCCAG
>Ga0209427_10007381_pt1 | contig 12449 bp, 9 predicted proteins | sample DeeMarSWOR136_30_FD_187465 | JGI IMG/M metagenome (GOLD analysis project Ga0209427, IMG submission 187465) | Marine sediment microbial communities from White Oak River estuary, North Carolina - WOR-1-36_30 (SPAdes) (version 2) | ecosystem: Environmental > Aquatic > Marine > Intertidal zone >... | reverse complement strand
ATCGAATTGACGCCGAAGGAATATGCCCTCCTTGAGTATTTCATGAGAAATCCCAATCGTATATTGACAAGAACCCTCATCACCGAGCATGTCTGGGATTACCATTTTGATCCCGAAACCAATGTGATCGATGTTTATGTAAACTATCTTCGCAAGAAAATCGACCAAGGATTTGAAAAGAAGCTTATCCACACCATTAGGGGTTCCGGCTATATGATGAGGGGTGAGCCATGATTTTTAGGCATATCCGGTTTAAACTGACGCTCTGGTATATAATCATACTGGGAATCATACTGACTTCCTTTAGCACATTTCTCTACCTTACCCTTTCGAGGAGTCTATACAAGGGTATCGATACTAAGATTCAATCCATTGCCGAGGTGATCGGTTCTTCCTCTACTGACCCTTATTCCCGATACAGTTTCAGTAATATTGATCGGATGTGGAAAGATGCCTTAGGCTTGAAACCAGTAACGAAATTTATCCAAGTTTTGGATGAGTCGGGAAGGATCGGAAGAAAATCGGAGAACCTCCAACAGTTTCAATTACCCATCTCCATGCGTACCCTCAAGAATGCATCCCAGGGAAAGGTCACCTTCGAAACTACAAAGGCCTTGGGGGAATACCACCTCAGAATGGTCACTGTACCCGTCATTCGGGGCCGTCATATCGTCAATATCGTTCAGGTAGCGACTTCATTGGAAGCGGTGGATGAGGTTCTCAAGACCTTATTGCTCATTTTGTGGATTACCGTTCCCTCGGCGCTGGTTGTTGCCAGTTTAGGAGGGCTATTCTTGGCCAACAAGGCCCTGAAGCCCGTCGATGAAATCACAAAAACAGCCCGGATGATCACGTCAAGGAGCTTGAACCAAAGGATCAAACTGAGAAAGACCAAAGATGAAATCGGACGATTAGCCGAAACCTTCAATGATATGATATCCAGGTTGGGCGGATCTTTTAATCAAATTCGGCAGTTTACCGCCGATGCCTCCCATGAATTGAAAACCCCCTTAACCATCCTCAAGGGAGAAATAGAAGTGGGTTTGAGGAGAAGGAGGTACCCCGAGGAATACCGGAAGATAATGAACAGTAACCTGGAAGAGGTCAACCACATGTCCCAAATCGTCGATGATCTGCTCTTCCTCTCCAAGGCAGATACGGGGGAAATCCATCTCCAGAGGCACCGCATCAACCTAACAAAATTGGTATCCGAAGTCTACGCCCAGGCGAAAATGATCGCCACGACCAAGCATATTAACGTACATATGAGTAACGACGTGGATGGCGCGGTGATTGGGGATCGGCTCAAGCTGAGGGCACTGCTCCTGAATTTGGTGGATAACGGGGTTAAATACACCCCCGAAGGTGGTGAGATGAGAATCACCCTTGAGAGGGACGATAGTAGATTTAAACTTCAGGTTATGGATAATGGAATCGGAATCTCCGCCGAGGATCAACCTCACATCTTTGACCGCTTTTTCCGAGTAGATAAGGCCAGGTCGAGGGAAGCTGGGGGAAGCGGTTTGGGCCTGAGCATATGTAAGTGGATTGCACAGGCCCACGGCGGCGAAATCTCCGTCGACAGCGAGATTGGCAAGGGGAGCGTATTTACGGTAACTCTTCCACTAGCCCCTCCTCATGGGGGAACGACCAGAAGTAAAACCAACCCACCGAGAAAATCCTCTTCACAAGATTAGAGGATTTTAATTTCGTTTTAATCCCCTCTTAATCTTCCCTCTGTATAATTATGTAGTATGTCATCGATGAAGACCGCAGGGAGGGAGGAGATGTTCTTTAAACTGATCTTGGAGGGGGGACACTTGGGGGCCGGCAAGAGTTACGATATCGTCAAATATTTGAGGGGGAGGGATATTGTAGCTGTCCTCAATTGGGCATTTCATATTCCCAGGGCAAAGAAAAAGGAGAGCGGAAAGGGCGTTAAGTTGATCAAGGAAATCAGCAAAAGCGAGTATCTGGTAGGGAAGATCAGGGAGCAGAATGATCCCTATCTCAATCCGTCCAAACGACGCCTCTATGGAGGCCAAGGGTATACCGGACAAGGGGAAGGTGAATGATGAAGGGGCTGATACCTTTGAGGAGAAAATCGTTTTCCGTCCTTATTGCCATTGGCCTTGGATTGGCTTTCATCGGCATCCACAAAGACCTCAGGTCCCTTGAGCTCTTCAAAGGGAAAAAAGAGAAGGCAACGGTTGAGGCGGAACGCCCTAGGTCCTTTACCGATTTGGCGAAGAATATGAAGCCCTCGGTGATCAATATCAGATCCACCAAATTGGTCAAACATCAGGGGAGGGATTTCTGGGGACCCTTTGCCCCGAAAAGCCCGTTTCGGGACTTTTTCGGGGACGAATTTTTCGAGCGTTTTTTTGGGGAAATGCCTCCCAGGGAAATTCCTCAGAACAGTCTTGGTTCGGGATTCATCATAGATGAAGAGGGGTATATCCTGACCAACAACCACGTAATCGAGAAAGCCGACAAGATCAAGGTCCGACTATCCGACGAGCAAGAGTTCGATGCTGAGGTTGTGGGGCGAGATCCGAAGACCGATATTGCCCTCATAAAAATTGAATCGACCAAATCCCTTCAACCAGTCACGATGGGCGATTCCGACAAGCTTCAGGTGGGAGAATGGCTGATCGCTATCGGGAATCCCTTCGGCCTGGAACATACTGTTACTGCTGGGATCGTTAGTGCAAAGGGTCGAGTGATCGGCTCAGGGCCATACGATGACTTTATTCAAACGGATGCCTCCATCAACCCCGGAAATAGCGGCGGCCCGCTGATCAATATGAGGGGAGAAGTTGTTGGTATTAATACCGCCATTATCGCAGGGGGCCATGGAATCGGGTTTGCCATCCCCATCAATATGGCCAAACAAATCCTCACCCAATTGAAGGAAAAAGGGGAGGTTACCAGGGGATGGTTAGGGGTTATGATTCAGCAGGTAACGCCGGAGTTGGCGAAACAGTTCGGAATGGAGAAGTCCGAGGGGGCGTTGGTGGCCCAGGTGATGGAAGATAGCCCGGCTGAAAGAGCCGGGATAAAGCGAGAGGATATCATCATCGAATTCGACCACAAAAAAATCCACAAGATGAGCGAACTTCCAGGGATCGCTGCCAATACCCCCATTGGGAAGCAAGTCGAGGTAAAAGTGATCCGACAGGGAAGGGAGAAAACACTGAATGTTGTGGTGGGTGAGCTCAAGGAAGAAAAAGTTGCTAAGGCGGGGGAATTCACCACCGAAAAAGAACTCGGGCTCACCGTCCAGGAACTTACCCCTGAGATTGCAAAGCACTTGGGAATATCCGAAAAAGCCGGGGTCTTGGTGTCAGAGGTAAAGGCGGGCAGTCCAGCCCATGAAGCGGGTATCCGGAGGGGCGATATCATAAAGGAGCTCGCCCGTCAACCCATCGAAGATTTGAAGGGATATAGACGGCATATGGCCAAATTGAAGGGGAAAAACGAGATCCTCATGTTGATTCAAAGGGAGGAAAACACCTTTTTCGTCGTGTTGGAAAGGGGGTAATGCCTTCCAGGGATTCATTAAAACATCTGGACGAAATCCGATCACTGTTTCAATTTCATCCAAGATTCTCCTATTCCACGGTTTCAAATCCCACCTCGAGCACAACCCCTCTATTCAATTTACCCTTGGATTTTTTTCACAGAAAATTGATCTCTTGAGATTCATCAAGTTCTCTTTGGATTTGGAGAACCCCTGTAAAGCTAATATGCAAAAAAGTCACAATTGATCGGTTTTCATTCACTTTTTTCACCCCTTTACAGGCCTTTCTATCTACTTAGAATTTCCGGTTTTTTTAAATTTCACTATGATTTCAACAGGTTTTCGAGGGTTGAGCCCTCTGACGAATTTTGGCATCTATTTTGCTTCTTTTCCCCCTGACGTTGAAAGAACCGAATTTTCTTGACAAATTTTGCCCATCCTTTTATCTTTGTTCTTAGCTTTATTATTTCGTGCCATTGTAATACTAAGACCACCATAAAACTCTATTCTCACAGGGTTGAATCATGAACGAAAAAATAGGCGAGATAGCCATTAAGGGAAATCTGATTACGTCCGAGCAGTACCAAAAAGCCACGGAAGAGCAGAAAGTAAAGGGAGGAAGCTTTGGGGCAAACCTCATCCGGATGGGAATGGTGAAGGAAGAAGACCTCCTCTCCCTTCTCAGTAGATATTATAAAGTCCCGTCGGTCAAGATATCCAATATGCAAGTGGATCAAAAAGCCGTCGAATTGGTTCCGGCCAGCATGGCGAAGAAACACCTTATCATCCCCATCAGTAGGGTGGGGGCGAAGCTGACCTTAGCCATGGCGGATCCGAATAATTTCCTCGCCATCGACGAAATTAAATTCATCACGAGCTTCAATGTGGAACCCGTGGTGGCCTCGGACTACGATATCATCGATGGCATCAAGAAATATTATGGCGGCGGTGGAGGCCTCGCTGGAAAGGGCTCTGTTTCTATCGATGCCAGGGATTACACCTTAGGCGAGGAGGATATGGGCCCCGTTGAGGAATTCGATGATGCGGATTTGGTCGATGTCGGCGATTTCGACGCCCTCGTCACGGGAGCGGTGGATAAGGTGGAGGTGGTGGAAGGAAGCGATGAAGCTGACATGAAAGCGGATGATATCGATGCCCCTGTCATCAAACTGGTCAACGGGATTTTGATCAACGCCATTAAATTAGGGGCCAGCGATGTACACTTCGAACCCTATGAGAGAACATTCCGGGTTCGGTACCGCGTGGACGGCGTAATGAGGAAGGCATTGGGACTGCCCACTCAGATAAAGAATGCTACCGTCTCCCGATTGAAGATCATGTCCAGACTGGATATTGCCGAAAAGAGGCTCCCCCAGGACGGTCGTATTAAGTTGAGATTGGGAAGACGGGAAATGGATTTTAGGGTATCCGTTCTGCCCACCCTCTTCGGGGAAAAAGTAGTCCTTCGTCTCCTCGACAAATCAGCCCTCCAGTTGGATATGACCAAATTGGGTTTTGAGGAAGGGGCCCTTCAACAATTTCACGAAGCCATCCATAAACCCGTGGGCATGGTGTTGGTAACCGGACCAACGGGAAGCGGAAAAACAACCACTCTGTACTCCGCTCTCTCGGAATTGAATAAGGAGAAGGACAATATCATCACTGCCGAGGACCCCATCGAGTTTAACTTTATGGGGATTAATCAAGTACAGATGCACGAGGAAATTGGCCTCACCTTTGCATCGTCGTTACGCTCATTCCTGCGACAGGATCCCGATATCATTATGGTGGGGGAGATTCGAGACTTCGAAACGGCCCAGATTGCCATTCAAGCCGCCCTTACGGGTCATCTCGTTATGAGCACCGTCCACACCAACGATGCCCCTGGGACCATCACCAGGCTCATCGATATGGGGATAGAGCCCTTCCTCATCAGCTCATCCGTCCTGCTCATCCTGGCCCAGAGGTTGGCAAGGAAAATCTGCACCGAATGCAAGGAACCCATCCAAGTGAATCCAAAAATCCTCTTGGGACTGGGTGTCCCTAAGGATGAGATAGACGGCTTTTCTGTTTATAAGGGAAAAGGATGCTCCATATGCAGCAACACTGGTTATAAAGGAAGAATTGGCCTCTATGAGGTAATGCCCCTATGGGATGAACTGAAAGAACTCGTCCTGTCCAGGGCTTCTGTCTTAGAGATTAAACAGGGAGCAATACGGTTGGGGATGAAAACCCTCAGGAGGGCTGGCATCGAAAAAATCGCCGAGGGCATGACGACCATTGAAGAAGTGTTGAGAACCACCATGGATGATCGAGGATGAGCATAAAAGATTGTTGCAAGAGGGAGGGGGAAAATGCCGGAACAACAGCAGGAACAACAATTAGATCTACAGAAATTATTACAAATGATGATCGATAAGAAGGCATCGGATTTACACATAACCACGGGAGCGCCACCCCAGTTTAGGATCGATGGGAAATTGTCCGAAGTAGGTTCAACGGGCCTTAGCGCTCCCGATACAAAAAGGCTCTGCTATAGCGTCTTGACCGATGCCCAACGCCATCGATTTGAGGAAGAAAGCGAGTTGGACTTCTCCTTCGGAATTAAGGGGCTGAGTCGCTTCAGGGGAAATGTGTTCATTCAACGCGGAGCGGTGGCTGGGGCTTTCAGGGCCATTCCCTATCAGATCCTGAGTTTTGATGAACTGGGAGTCCCTCCCGTCGCCAATGAAATGCTCAAAAAACCTAAGGGGCTCATCTTGGTGACGGGGCCAACGGGAACGGGCAAATCCACAACCTTGGCCTCGATGATCAATAAACTCAACAGCGAACGAAGTGCCCACATCATCACCATCGAGGATCCCATCGAGTACCTCCACCGCCATAAAAAATGTATCGTGAACCAGCGGGAGGTGAATACCGATACCAAGAGCTTCACTATGGCCTTAAGACACATCCTGAGGCAGGATCCGGATATCATCCTCATTGGCGAAATGAGGGACCTAGAGACTATCGAAACCGCGTTGGTCGTCGCTGAAACCGGCCACCTCACCTTTGCAACCCTCCATACGAACTCTTGCGTAGAGACCATCAATCGTATTATCGATGTCTTCCCTCCGCATCAGCAATCCCAAGTCAGGGCCCAGCTTTCCTTTGTCCTCGAGGGTGTACTCACGCAACAGCTCCTTGCCAAGGCAAGGGAACCGGGGAGATGCCTGGCCGTTGAGATCATGATCCCCAACCCTGCCATTCGGAACCTGATACGCGAGGATAAGATCCACCAAATCTACTCCCAGATGCAGGTTGGCCAGGCAAAGTTCGGGATGCAGACCATGAACCAATCCCTCTTCTCCCTCTACCAGAGGGGGTTGATCACTCTGAATGTCGCCTTGGAACGAAGCCATAACTTGGACGAATTAATGGGGATGTTGAAGGCAACTGGACAGGTGATTGACAGGAGTTTAAGCCAGGCCCCCGTACCTTACTAATGTTCAAACCGTACGGCCTAAGAGGAGTACACCATGCCGAGATATAAATGGGAAGGGAAGACGCTCAGAGGGGAGAAGCGGAAGGGGGAAATGGAAGCCCCTGATGAAGGAAACGTCAGAACTCACCTCAGACAACAAAATGTAATTCCAACCAAGGTAACGGCAAAGGGAAGGGAAGTCTCTTTCAGCCTGGGCAAACAGAAGGTTAAGCAGAAAGATGTGGCCGTTTTCACCCGGCAACTTGCCGTCATGATCGATGCGGGATTGCCCCTCGTGCAATCCCTCGATATTCTTTCCATTCAACAGGAGAACAAAACCTTTAAGGAAGTCATCAATAATATCAAGGAAAGTGTGGAAGGTGGTTCCACATTTGCGGGGGCGTTGGCAAAGCATCCTAAGACCTTCGACGATCTGTATACCAACCTCGTTGTCGCCGGTGAAGAGGGGGGGATTTTGGACAACGTCCTCAACAGGCTGGCTGTCTATATCGAGAAAGCCGAGGCCTTAAAGAAGAAGGTCAAGTCGGCTTTGGTTTACCCCTCCACCATCGTGGCTGTAGCAATCATTGTGGTGGCCGTCCTCATGATCTTCGTCATCCCCGTATTTGATAAGATGTTCTCCTCCATGGGGCATACCCTCCCCCTCCCCACTATCATCGTCATCGGCATCAGTAAGCTAATAAAGAAATTCATCCTCTTGTTCATCGTTGCTCTCGTCATCTTCGTCATTATGTTCAAGAGGTATTACAACACGGAAAAGGGTAGAATGACCATCGACAGCCTCATCCTCAAACTCCCGGTATTCGGTATTCTGTTCCGAAAGGTGGCCACGGCCCGATTCTCGAGAACCCTTTCCACCTTAATCACAAGTGGGGTTCCCATCTTGGAGGGTTTAACGATCACCTCGAAGACTGCGGGGAACAAACCAATCGAATACGCGATCATGAAAGCTCGCACGAGTATCAGCGAGGGAGAAACCATTGCCGAACCCCTGGGAAGGAGCAACGTTTTCCCCCCCATGGTCACCCAGATGATTGCCGTTGGAGAATCCACGGGATCCCTCGATTCGATGTTAAGCAAGATAGCTGATTTCTATGAGGAAGAAGTCGATGTCGCCGTCGCTACCCTCACTTCCCTTCTGGAACCATTATTAATGATGTTTCTGGGAGTGACGGTTGGGGGAGTCGTCATCGCCATGTATATGCCAATATTCAAGATAGCATCCGTGGGGGTCCATTGAGAATCATCGGAGCATCCCATAGCCATTATGGAAAACCATCAACGCCTTTCCGAATCGTGGGAAGATAGCATTAAGAAGCTGAAGGTGTTGGTGATTTTTCGTGTGGTCATCATCACCGTCCTTCTCAGCATCATCCTCTTCATCCAAATAAAAAAAGGGGTGGCCTTTTTTATTACCCCCAATAATCTCGTCTACTACTTCATCGGCCTCACCTATCTTATCACCCTCATTTATGTCCCTTTGCTGAGCAGAACAAGGGACGTCCAAAAGTTCGCCTTCGTCCAACACATCGTGGACGCCCTGCTGATCACCCTGTTGATTTACTTAACGGGGGGCATAGAGAGCTTCTTCGTCATCGCTTACATCTTTTCCATCATCAGCGGAAGCATCATTCTCTATAAAAGGGGGGCTTATTTCATTGCCTCCATAAGTAGCATTGCCTATGGAACTTTTCTGGATTTAGAGTATTACGGGGTTATCCATCCCCTGTATAACAGTTTATCCAGTGGATATTACTATAGCAGTACCTACGTGCTCTATCGAATTTCCGTGTATGTCCTGGCCTTTTTCGTCGTCGCCTTCTTGAGTAGCCATCTTGCAGAGGAACTCCGAAGAAAAAGGAGTGAGTTGATCCAAAAGCAGAACGATTACGCGAAGCTGGAGGCTTTTAATCGGGATATCGTCCAATCCCTGGATAGCGGACTGTTAACCATTGACTCCCGTGGAAGGATTACCTCCTTCAATAAGACGGCCCAGAAGATTTTGAGGTTGGACCCCAATGAGATGGAACAAACCCATATACAGCCACTCTTTCCCGATATCGATGAAGCAATATTCAGCATGGAGGGTAATTCCCCAAAGGCCAACCCGTACCAGCGATATGAAACCACCTTTGTCGATAAGACGGGGAAGACCCTCTTTTTGGGTTTTTCCGTCTCCCCCTTGAGGGACAATAACGATCGGATCACCGGCAAAACCTTCATCTTTCAGGACATCACCACATTTAAGGAGATGGAGGAACAAATTAAACGCTCTGACCGAATGGCAACCATTGGACAGTTCGCGGCGGGCATAGCCCATGAAATCCGAAACCCCCTTACCTCATTGAGTGGCTCTATCCAGGTCCTGAAGGAGGAGTTGAAACTGAGGGGGGCGAATCGCCATCTTATGGATATCATCCTGAGGGAATCGGAGAGGCTCAATAATCTGATCACGGATTTTCTCCTATTCGCCCAACCCTCCAGGATCAATAGGGAGAAGATGGATATTGGTCAGGTTATTGATGAAACGCTACAGTTATTTAACAATTCGCCAGGCCATAATCGAGCTATCAAGATTGTCAAGGAGTTTAAGAGGGAGACGTTCCTCCTGGGCGACCAGCATCAATTAAAGCAATTGTTTTGGAACCTGTTTATCAATGCCGCCCAAATAATGCCAAATGGAGGAGAATTGAGGGTCAAGCTTGAAACGGTCAACACCGACGGTACCTCGGGTCGTTTTCAAGGAGCGAAACAGCGGGAAATAACTCCCTTTGCAAAGATATCCGTTTCAGATACCGGCAACGGTATTCATCCAGATGAGAAGGAGAAGATCTTCGAACCCTTTTTCACGACGAAGGAGGGTGGAACGGGACTGGGCTTGGCCATTGTCCATCGTATCGTGGAAAATCACGATGGATTCATTTCCGTCAATAGCCAACAGAATGAGGGAACGACATTTGAGATCTTTCTGTCCATGGAAGGGCTTGTAAAATCTTAACCGCGGGATATTGGCATGGAAACAAAGAAAATCTTAGTGGTCGACGATGAGCGGAGCATGAGGGAATTTCTCGGTATCATGCTCACCAAAGAGGGTTATAGTGTGACTCAATGCCCCGATGGAGAGACGGCATTGAGGCAGGTCGAAGAAGATATTTTCGACCTGGTCATCATGGATATCCGAATGCCCAAGATGGATGGGATCACCGTTTTGGAACGAATGAAGGAAATCACCCCGGAGACAATTGCCATCATGATAACGGCCTTCGCCTCCACCGATACCGCAGTTCGAGCGATGAAGAAAGGCGCCTATGACTATATTACAAAACCCTTCAAGATCGATGAAATTAAACTGATTATCCGCAACGCGCTGGAAAAGAAGGCCCTGGAAAAGGAAAACATCCTGTTAAAACGCCTGGTTGAAACCAAATATAGTTTTGGTGAGATCATCGGACAAGGCCCCAAAATGCTAGCCCTTTACGAACTCATGGAGAAGATATCACCGACCAAAACGAACATCCTCATTACCGGGGAAAGCGGAACGGGAAAGGAACTAGTGGCCAAAGCTATCCATTTCAACAGCCCCCGAAAGGAGAAGGCCTTCGTTACATTGAACTGCGGTGCCATACCGGAAAATTTGCTGGAAAGCGAACTGTTTGGTCACATGAAGGGGGCTTTTACCGGAGCGATGTACAATAAACGGGGTCTCTTCGAGGTGGCTGATGCTGGATCAATCTTCCTAGACGAAATCGGCGAATTGCCCCTCTCAATGCAAGTGAAGATCCTGAGGGTAATACAGGATAGGGAGTTCACCCGTGTCGGGGGAACGGAACAGATCAAGGTCGATGTTCGAATCATATCGGCCTCCAATAAGGATCTAGAGGAGGCCGTCAGGGAGAAAAAATTTCGGGAAGACCTTTATTACCGCCTTAATGTTATTCAGATCAAACTGCCGTTGCTTCGAGAACGGAGGGAGGATATCCCCCTTCTGGTCGAACACTTTTTCAAGAAATACGGCCAAGAATTGGACAAGGACATACGGGCAATCTCCCCCGATGCCATGAAACTGCTCGTCAATTACGACTACCCCGGAAATGTCAGAGAACTTCAAAACATCATCGAGAGGGGTGTTGCCCTGGAGGCCAGTACTACTCTGACGGTTGAGAACCTGGAATCTTATATGGATGAACAACGAGGAGTCAAGAGGATTGATGATGCCCTCTTCGATATTCCAACCGAGGGGATCGATCTGGAAATGGTCGTGGGGGATTTGGAAAGGAATTTATTGATTAAGGCATTGGAGAGGGCAAAGGGGGTTAAGAAGAAGGCGGCCGAATTGTTGAATATCAATTTTCGATCGATGCGATATCGTCTTGAGAAGTATGGCCTCAATACCAGGGACTAGTGTGACGTCCCCAAAAGTAATTTATAAAAATCACACCAAAACTGATCGTACGTATTGAGATCTCAAAATGTAACATCCAAAGCCCGATATTCGAATTTCGGATCTAAAGTGTCGTATTTCTGGACGCCGTATGATCCTGTAAATTAATCAAGTTATTACTGGAACACTACACGCGGGGCATTTCGCCTCTTACTCCCTTGAATACCCCACCGGAACCACATAGAGGGGCTTCAACTCAACGGGAAGATTGAGCACTCGGGATACATCTTCATCGCGAAAGGCACCAACCATAACGGAGCAAAGCCCCAAGGCTTCCCCCTGCAAGGCTAAATTCTGTCCCAGGTGACCTACCTCCATGTGTACATATCTCACCCCTCGTTCTCCATAGCTGGCAGTGGTCCTCGAATACTCTGAACACACAACGAAAGACAAGGGAGCCCTTCTGATGAAATCCTGCTCCAGGCATGCGGAGCACAACCTCTTCCTTAAGTCTCCCGGGAGATGATGGATTATGAAATGTTCCTTAGGCATGTACCGATAAACCCCTCCATCCAAGGATTCGACCCCACCCTCCCCCAGAAGCAAGAAGACTTCAAGGGGATAGGTGGCCCCAGCCGAGGGAACGGTTCTGTAATACCCCTTCCTTATGCCCTGGCAAGCCCATAGAAGTTGAGAAAGTTGGCTCTTGGTAATGTTTTTGCTGGAAAATACCCTGGTGCTCCTTCTCTTAAGAATGGCCTCCTCGAGGGATATTTTCCCCTTGAAACTCGGCCCCGGAAGCGCAATCGTCTTCTCCATTCAGACACCCCTTTGAAATCTCTGGATTTGCGGTTCTGCAGTGTTGCGGTGCTGCAGTCATGCGGTTAGGAAGTTGTCCATTTTTGATTCAACTACGTTATAATCTCGCGCTCAGAGTTCCTTTTCCTCGTTTTTCAGGGCCCCCTTTTTGATGGTCTCGTAAAAAGTCATAAATCAGACGGCACAGTAAAAAGCTCCAGATGCAAGGCGCGAGAATCTTTAGGAATGAGGCGTACTTA
>Ga0209427_10007379_pt1 | contig 12450 bp, 10 predicted proteins | sample DeeMarSWOR136_30_FD_187465 | JGI IMG/M metagenome (GOLD analysis project Ga0209427, IMG submission 187465) | Marine sediment microbial communities from White Oak River estuary, North Carolina - WOR-1-36_30 (SPAdes) (version 2) | ecosystem: Environmental > Aquatic > Marine > Intertidal zone >... | reverse complement strand
TTCTACATCTTTCTGCAACAATGCCACCGTCCCGACGACAATATCCATCGCTCCGTGCCCTATCCGGTCCAGAAGCTCAGCCCTCTTTTTACCGGTCAAACCCCCTGTTATCAAAATCCTTCTTACTCTGCTGTTCTTTAAATATCTTTCGATACTCAAAAAATGCTGAGCGGCCAAAATCTCTGTAGGTGCCATAATGGCCACTTGTGTTTTGTTTGCAACAGCCAGCAAAGACGCATATAGTGCCACGACGGTTTTGCCCGACCCAACATCACCCTGCAGGAGCCGATTCATCGGCTCAGGCTTTGCCATATCCGCAGCTATTTCGGCTATTGCGCCATTCTGGTCTTCGGTGAGCAAAAACGGAAAACGCTTTCTAATTCGGGAGTCAATTTCGTCACCGCAACGGGACGGAGTCGCCGTCGAAAAATGCTGCATCTGGAACCGGCGAAGCGCCAATCCCAACTGCATCAAAAATAATTCATCATACTTTAATCTTCGTTTTGCCCCGGCCAGTTTTTTCTCGTCAGGCGGCAAATGTATCCAGGAAAACGCATCCTTTCTGCTGATTAGATTGGCCTTTTTAAGAAAGCCCTTATCGTAAAACTCCGGCACAAGCTCATCAACCGCGTCACGCACACGTCCGATTATCTTTTTGATTTGCCTGCTGGAGAGCTTGCTGCAAGCAGGATAAATACCGCCGCTAAAATACTCATCCGGCTCTAAATGCCGCTTGTCGAGTACCAAAAATTTCGGATTGGTCATCTGCAACTGATGTTTATATAAAGCGACCTTGCCAGAGGCCATCATTACCTGGCCGGGTTTTAATTGGTCTCGAAGATACCCGCCGTGAAACCATACAATCCTGCACACGTCCGTATCATCGCTGATTATAGCCTCAAATATCGGCTGCCTGCGATAGCTCTGGTAGTCTGTTGACTCGACCATACCGACAACCGTAACTGTCCGGCCGGGCTGCATCTGATTTATCTTTATCGGCTCAGGTGAGAATTTCCAGTCCCGCGGAAAATACTCTAACAAATCCCCTACCGTATGCACTCCCAACTGCGCAAGGGTTCCGGCTCTTGCCGGCCCGACACCTTTGAGATACTGCACCGGCGTTGATAATTCGAGCTTCTTGATTCTCGATTCTCGATTCTCGCCTCTCGTCGAGCCTTGAGCATCTGACTTTTCACTATTCTTCAAAACCATACTCGCCAAGCAGCTTAACAAACCGAACATCACAGATGAATCTTTTAGTAATATGCTCCTCTTTTTTCTCGCAGACGACCAATTCCTGGACTCCTGACAAACCGACCGGAGCGAGTATAAGACCGCCTTCAGCAAGCTGCTCTACAAGAGGTTTCGGCATCTTCGGTACCGCTGCGGTAATCATAATCCTATCAAAGCAGGGTTCCCATTCTGTCATACGTTGCAAAATGGGGTCCCACCTTTGCCGGGGCCAGCCGCAACTGCCATCACCAATATAGAACTCAACATTGCTAATCCCCAATCTGCCAAGCACCGCCTGAGCCGATTCAGACAACTGGCCGAATCTTTCTATGGTATAGACTTTTTTTACCAGCTTGCTCAGGACAGCGGTCTGGTATCCGCTGCCCGTTCCAATCTCCAGAACCTCACAATCACGATTGACCCACAGTTCCTGAGTCATCAGAGCAACAATGTACGGCTGAGAAATGGTTTGGCCCATCCCGATAGGCAGTGGGCCGTCAGCATAAGCCTGCGACTGATACGTCTCCGGTACAAATTCTTCCCGCCGAATCTCACCCATCACGCCCAATACGTCCGGATTCGTAATATCGCGCCCCATCAGGTCTGCCCTGACCATCTGCTGGCGAGCCCTGGTAAACCTATCCTTGTTCTCCCGGCTGTCCATAGCTGTAATAATCGCCTTTTAACTGCGGTTTTGCAAAACAAATTTTTTAACGAGGATTGAGTTCATTGCTATTATGACCCCAAATGGTAAAATGGCATATTGAGACTGGGATTCTCATTTTGTGAGTCATCTACTGGCGGGCAAAATGGGAGCAAAACAAATAAACGAGTTCAAAAGAATTTTTAAGGAAAACAAGAAATGAAGACCAAGAAATTACTTTTCTACCTGTTGTCTGTCTTTTTAGGCGGATGCGTGCTTTCACTTCAGCCGCTCTATAACGAAAAAGACCTCATATTCGAAGAGAAGCTGTTAGGCACCTGGGCTAAAAATGACTCCAAAGAAACCTGGCAATTCAAACGAGCCAACGGCGATAAGCAATACAAAATGATATACACCGATGAAAATGGCAAAAAAGGCCCTTTTGATGCCGGCCTGGGGAAACTAAATAATATGATGTTTCTTAATATTTTTCCACAAGAGCCTAAATTAAAGGAAAATGACTTCTATAAATTTCATATTTTACGCGTTCATTCGTTCATAAAGATTGAACAGATTGAGCCGATACTCAAAATGCGGATTATGAATCCCGACAAGGCGAAAGAGATGCTCGAAAACGACCCCAACCTGATAAAACACGAAATTGTTCAGGACCGCCTTATATTGACCGCTTCAACAAAAGAGCTTCAGGAATTTATGAAGGCCCACGCAAACGATGAAGGGCTGTTTGGTGAGCCGAGTGAACTCAAACGAGTGGAAGCCAAAGACACAAATGACCCGAATGCTATTGAGCCCAATCGACCAGAACCAAAGAGTATAGAAGCCGACAAGAACTGACAGAGAAAAGCTAAATGCCGATTAATCTGAACTTACCCAAAAAGGCGGGCCTTTTTATAACCGGCACCGATGTCGGTGCAGGCAAAACATTAATAGCCGGTGCCATCGCTAAAATTTTAACTGATACCGGCCTGAAAGTCGGTGTATTCAAACCAATTGCCACCGGCTGCAAACGCACTTGGGAGGGGCTGGTAAGCGATGATACTGAGTTCCTCTCCTGTTGTGCAAACAGCTCCCTGCTCCTTTCCACAATAACCCCTGTCAGCTACGCCACCGCCGCTTCACCTATTGTAAGTGCCGCTCGCGAAGGAAATCCTATAAATTTCAACAAAATCGCAATAGCTTATAAAAATATCTGCGAGAATAGTGACATTGTCATTGTCGAAGGCCTCGAGGGCGTTCGCGTGCCTTTAACAATGGAATTTGACCTGCTGGATTTGGCAGTTGAATTCGCTCTGCCTGTAGTGATAGTTGCCCGACTGAATCCGGGAACGGCAAACCACACACTTATGACGATCGACTGCATTCGCGCTGCAGAGCTGAAAATCGCCGGCGTAGTTATTAACGGTTACGACGCCACCAAAGCAACAACGGCCGAAGACACTGCCGAGCAGGTAATAAGCCAATTCGGCGGTGTAAATATACTTTCCGTGGTGCCTTTCGATGAAACCGTCGACATCGAAGAACTGAACCTCGGAGAATTTATTGTCGGGTCCTTGATGGACTGCGACTGGTCAAAATTAGCCCAGCGTTAAATTGTGAATTGTGCCATCCCCGAGGCGGGCCACGAAAATTGCTCCTTTCCAAAAATCAGAAATTCAGGTATCATATTTAAAACTTAAAACGAAAACCGTAAAAACTGTGGAATTCGAAAGTTTTACGCTTTTCGCTATTTTGCAGGAAGTTTTATGCCGGATTTTAGGCGCTATTTAGTAAATATTGACTCTATCTCAACACACCAGCTCTTTACCGATTGCCTGGTTATTGGAGCGGGCATCGCAGGTCTTCGTGCCGCTATCGAAGCGGCCGGGCGCTGCAATGTCATCATCGTCTGCAAAGGCGCTCTTGAAGATAGTAACACCTGGAAAGCCCAGGGTGGAATCGCCTCGGTCCTTGGCAAAACAGACACATTTGAATCCCACATAACCGACACCCTTAACACGGGCTGCGGACTATGTGACCAGGGTGTAGTTGGTCTGGTCGTTCGGCAGGGACCGGAACTGATTAAGCAATTGCTTAGCTGGGGCACTGAGTTCGACCAAATCGATGGCCATATCGCCACCACCCTCGAAGGCGGCCACACACACCCTCGTGTTGCTCATGCCCACGGCGATGAAACAGGCCGGATAATCGCTGAAGCCCTCATAAAAAAAGTCAGGCAAAATCCAAATATAAAGATAGTAGAAAACTTCTATACCATCGATTTGCTCACGAACGACGACAACGAGTGTATGGGAATAATCGGGCACGATAAGCATAGTCCCCCCGGGGCCGAACAGATAATTTGGGCTGCAAACACAATCCTGGCAACCGGAGGAGCAGGCCAACTCTACCGCGAAACCACCAACCCGGAAGTTGCAACCGGCGACGGTATTGCTATGGCTTATCGGGCCGGGGCCGTATTACAGGATTTGGAGTTCCTGCAGTTCCATCCAACTACACTCTATGTCGCAGGGGCATCGCGGGCCTTAATCACCGAAACAATCCGTGGAGAAGGGGCCGTGCTCCTGGATAGCAAAGGCCGCCGTTTTATGAAGGAATACCACGAATCCGCTGAGCTTGCTCCGCGCGACATTGTCAGCCGAGCCATTCTGGCCCAAATGCTAAAAACCAAATCAACCCATGTCTATTTAGACGTTCGCCACTTCGATAAGGAACATTTTGCAAAAAGATTCCCGCAGATTTTCGAGTTGTGCGAAAGTTTCGACATAGACGTCAGCCGGAACCTGATTCCTGTCCGACCCAGCGCACACTATATGATTGGCGGCGTTAAGACCGACACATCGGCCAGGACAAGCATCGAAAATCTCTACGCCTGCGGCGAGGTCGCTTCCACCGGTCTGCACGGCGCAAATCGGCTCGGCAGCAACTCCCTGCTCGAAGGTCTGGTATTTGGCAAAACAGCCGGGCAATCCATCTGCCAGCACAAGAAGGCAGGCGTTGCTCATATCAAGCATCCACCAATAAAATATCAAATCCCGCATTCAGACCGCAGTCTTTTGGACACCGCTGACGTTAGAAACTCACTTCGAGCTGTTATGTGGCGAAATGTCGGCATCAACCGGAAAGCCCGACCACTGGTGGAAACCCAGGAGATTATCAGATTCTGGCAGCGGTATGTGATGGACAAAATCTTTGATGGGCCGGCGGGCTGGGAATGCCAGAATATGCTCACCGTCTGTCTGCTGATGGCTCAGGCGGCCCAGATGCGGCAGGAAAGCCGAGGCGTACACTTCAGAAGCGATTTCCCCGACACCGACGATGAGCACTTCAAAAAACATATCGAAATTTCAAAAGAATTATAAAAAAATAGTCAGCTCCGCATTGACCATCCCCAAAGCCTCCGGCTTTGAGGTTGCCGCCCATTGCTGAATTTTATAGGATTCGGACAGACTTATAGTTGTTTATAACATTAGACATCGTGATTCTGAAGCAAATATTTCACATCAAGCTTATCTTTTTCACGACCTGTTGATTCTTTATTTTTAATAAGGTTTTCTTTAGAAACGAAAGGGATCTTGATATCTTCAATCTCTATCTCCTGTCTGTCAGAATAGCCTTGTTCAAAATCAACCCCCTCAATTTTAGTGATTATATCGATTCTTCGTGGAGATACGCCGATTTGAAAAACAATGCCTTCTTCACAGAAGGTTGTTTTTGTGATTTCTGAAAGAGGGGCCCCGAATTCTGAAAGGGATTGATGGATTTTTTCGGAGTTTTCCAAAGACGCTTCGACCCATATATCAATATCACCAGTGGCGCGGGGGTATCCGTATGCACCCATCGCATAAGCTCCGACAACAAGGAATTTAACCTTGTTGTTTAATAAGATTCGTAACATTTCTTTGTAATCTTCGTTCAGCATACTGGCTGCCCTTCAACGACCATAATTCGGCGGTGAGCTCCCATATACAAGCAATCCTTTCCTGAGGGGAGGCGCTTACATAACAGTCGTCTTCATCGGTCATTTTTTTTAGAGTTGTACGACTCCTGATAACTTTCATAATAATATTATATCATAAAGTGGAAAACAAAGCGAACTTTTGTTATAATAGCCTGTAGCTCATAATAAAACAGTCAATTGAAAAGAGTGGGTCGGGCGGTCGCCCCGCACCTACTTTGAGAGTTGACAGTCGCTCAATAACTGTGCGTCGGTTTACAAACGGTACTCTGGACGCCATGCGATGGCCGATTCTCAAAGTAGGTGCGGGGAGGAAAGTCCGAGCAGGACAGGGCACGGTGGTGGCTAACGACCACCGCCCCGCACCTATTGTTTATGTTCTGTGTCTTATACCACGGGCTGGTTTGCAGAAAATCCAGCAGGAGAATTTAAGACAGCACAGGTGATTGACAATAGGTGCAGGGCAGGGAAAGTGCCACAGAAAATACACAGCCGATGGCCCGCCAAAGGCGGACACAGGCAATGGTGAAATGGCGCGGTAAGAGCGCACCGCAGTGCCGGTGACGGCGCTGGCAGGGCAAACCCCACCGCCTGCAAGACCAAGAAGCTGGTACTCGGCCCGGGTATTAACAGCAGGTAGGTCGCTTCCCGCACCTACTCTGAGGCACCAACGTTGATGCAAAGGATAAAGCTTGGTTGTAATTCCAAGCACAAATACTAAGATCTGCGTTGGAATCTCAAAGTAGGTGCGGGAGAGCCAACTGGCAACAGTTGGTCAAGATAAATGGCCGTCGCCCGTCAGAAATGGCGGGTACAGAACTCGGCTTATAGACCCACTCTTTTAATTGATTATTCTAACAACAAAAATGTCAAACACGCTTGAAATCGGCTCACATTTGTTCTACATTTTCTTCTTCGCTTAACTGCGGTTCCTGTTGTTTTTCGAAGTTCTTCACGAGTGAGCCTAATCTCATTTTGACCGTGACAATATCATCATCGACGAGCATCTGAATCTTGCCCCCGCCAAGATTAATGTGGCTAAAATCGAGGCCGGCGGATTCGCTCAGCTTTGTTGCCAGCACAGGCGAGGAATCCAATTTAACCAAAACAGTCTCCAGTGCCTGATTGATAAGCATTCCGGAAACATCAAGCATTTTATTGTCCGAGCCGACTTCGCCTACGTCTTTACGGACGTTCGCCAAGACCTGTTTTAGTATTGCGATTCGCCTTGCGTTTTCATTCGCATAAGGTTCCTCACGTATCTCACTTTCCAATACCATTTCACAGTCAAAGCTGAAGTACTTCCTCGGCTCTTCCAAAATATTGGGTCTGTCATCTACAATAAAAATGTACTTTCGCTTTGCTGTCAGCTCGTTCTCGTCGAAGGAGACCATATTAAACCAAATCTTGTGGCCTTTCTTCTTTTGCCCTGACGAAGCGATAACGCTCGTGCTCTGGCTAAGCAGCTCATACTCAGGTCTATGAATCGCAACAAGCACATCAGCGGAGTTACTTTCCTTTAGCTTTGTGCTATTGTAGCGCTCGAAAAGCTCCTCATCATAGGGAGGCCCTTCAGGCTTAAAATAATCCACTATCGCACAACCACACAAACCAAAAACTAATAAAAACAACGCGAGACTGAGAATTTTGAAATTTAGATTTTGGTTTTGCATTCGTCGCTCTCCGTTTTACACTTCTTTCGAGTCGATCCACTTCATCATTTTACGCAATTTTTTGCCGATTGTTTCCAGTTGGCAGCTATAGTCTTTATCGTACAGTTCCTTAAACGTCTTTAACCCGGATTGGTATTCGTTGACCCATTCTTTTGCGAATTCGCCGGATGTGACTTCCGATAGTATCTTCTTCATTTCCGCTTTTGTTTGCTCGGTGACAATTCTCGGCCCACGGGTCAGGTCGCCGTACTCAGCGGTGTTGGATATGCTGTACCTCATATAGCTCATCCCGCCCTGATATATAAGGTCAACTATCAGTTTCACCTCATGCATACATTCGAAGTAGGCGATTTCAGGCTGATACCCGGCTTCCACCAATGTCTCAAAGCCGGCTTTAATAAGCGACGTAAGGCCGCCGCAGAGAATACACTGCTCGCCAAACAGGTCCGTTTCAGTCTCTTCCTTGTATGTGGTTTCGATAACACCTGCCCTGGCGCCGCCGATTCCGTTTGCCCAGGCAAGGGCGATTTGCTTTGCGTCGCCGGTTGCGTCCTGCTGGACAGCTATAAGGTTCGGCACGCCGCCGCCTTTCTCAAACTCACTGCGAACCAAATGCCCTGGCCCTTTCGGAGCAATCATCACTACGTTAACATCCTCCGGCGGCACAATATACTTAAAATGAATATTAAAGCCGTGGCAAAAACCAAGTGTCTGACCGGCTACTAAATTGGGAGCAATTTGCTTCTTGTAAACATCGGCCTGAACTTCATCCGGCACGGTTACGATAATCAGCGTCGCACCATCCATAGCAGTTTTTATATCCACCGGCTTAAATCCGTGCTTCTGTGCGAGTTTAAAGTTGTCCGTGCCCTCAAGCTCAGCCACGGCCACTTCTATGCCGCTGTCGCGCAGATTCAAACTGTGCGCATGCCCCTGACTGCCGTAACCGATAACCGCAACCTTCTTACCCATTAGCGCATCTATCGGGGCATCCTTTTCGTAATAAATTTTTAACGCCATAGTGTTAACTCTCCTTATTTTCTAACTAACATTGCGGCTGTAATTGCGAGTCCGGAAAACAAACCGCGGCAATCCCATCCATTACGGTTTAGATTGCTTCGTCGCTGCGCTGCTCGCATTGACACAATCGTACACTCTGTCCACATTATATTCAAAGCTTTCTGTCAGGCAAGAAATTTATATTAGCGGATGAGTAGATGAGTGAACGCACCAACGAATTTACACAGAAACTCATTTACGGTTCGGTTTTTGCCTGTCGCGGCATAGCGATTGTCCCGGTTCTGGCGACGCTTTTTATGCCATAAGGCCTGCATGCATTGATAAAGGCCTCGATTTTTTCCTCCGGCCCACTGACCTCCACTGTAAGAGACTTTTGGGCGATATCTACAACTTTGCCTCTGAACATCTCTATCAGAGACATTATTTCAGGTCGTTTCTCCGGTGGCGCCGAAATGGTTATCAGCATTAAATCGCGGGCCACGACCGGCTGACCAAAAAAATCCTGAACCTTAACAACAGGAACAACCTTGGCTAATTGTTTTCGGACCTGCTCAACAACCCTGTCGTCGCCGATAACCACAATCGTCATCCGGCTCAGGTCCGGGTCCTCGGTTCGGCCAACAACAAGTGAATCAATATTAAACGCCCGTGCGGCAAACATACCGGCAACATGGGCCAGTACGCCGGGCTTGTTTTCAACCAGTGCACTTATTATATGCTTCATTTTTCATACCACCTTCTAAGCTCAAATCAGATCAACCTTTCCAATATATCAAGCCCGTCCATCTCATTTAGACTTTTGCCGGCCGGAACCATCGGCCAAACATTTTCTTCCCGCTCGATTCTAAAGTCAACCACGCAGGGCTCCTTTTCTGCCAGCATCGCCTTGATTGTCCTTGTAACATCACCTTTTTTATCAACAGTCATCCCGACCGCCCCGAGCGCACGCGCCACGGTCGCATAATCGGGATTGGACAGGTAGCTCTTGGAATAACGCTTATTATAGAAAAGCTCCTGCCACTGCCGAACCATTCCCATATAACCGTTATTCAAAATACAAACCTTGATAGGCAGCTTGTTCTCAACAGCCGTGCGAAGCTCCGTCATAGTCATATTAAAACTATGGTCGCCGTCAATATCAACAACAGTCTCTGTCGGCCTGGCTACCTGTGCACCTATCGCAGCAGGCAGACCATAGCCCATTGTCCCCAGTCCCCCGGAGCTTATAAGCTGCCTCGGCCTGCTGAAGCGATAAAACTGAGCTGCCCACATCTGATTTTGACCGACACCGGTAGTTATAATCGCGCGACCCTTCGTTTGACGACAAATCTCCTCAACAATATACTGCGGCTTAATCGCCGGAGAATTCCGGTCATAATTAAACGGAAACTTGGCCTTCCAATCGGCTATTTTCTTAAACCACCTCTTTCTCTCGCGAAACTCTATCGCCTTAACCAATTCAGCTAATATAGACTTCGCATCGCCCACAACCGGAATATCGACGCGAACATTCTTCGATATACTCGCCGGGTCAATATCAATATGGATTACCTTTGCATTCGGAGCGAAGTCCTTAATCTTGCCGGTAACTCTATCATCAAACCGAGCACCTATGGCAATCAACAAATCACATTCCTGCACGGCATAATTAGCGTATGCAGCTCCGTGCATCCCGAGCATATCCAGTGATTCGGGCCTGCTCTGGTCGTAACTTCCCAGACCCAAAAGTGTCGTTGTTACGGGCAGATGCGCTTTCGCTGCCAACGCTCTTAATTCTTCACTTGCGTTTGCGCTGATAACGCCGCCGCCGACATAAAGCACCGGCTGCTGCGATTTGTTTATCACTTCAGCAGCCATTGATATCTGTCTGGCGTTGCCTTTCGTCCGTACCCGATAACCGGGCAGTTTCATCTGGCGCGGCCCATCGTTGCTATACCTGGCGACCTCAACGTCAACCGGTATATCAACCAGTACAGGGCCAGGCCGACCCGTCGAAGCAATATAAAATGCTTCTCGAACTGTCCTTGCCAGCTCACCGATGTCCTTGACAATACAGTTGTATTTTGTAATCGGACGGGTAATGCCGGTAGTGTCGGCCTCCTGGAATGCGTCATTTCCGATAAGCTCTGTACGAACCTGCCCTGTAAGCGCAACTACCGGCACGGAATCCATCATCGCCGTAGCAAGACCGGTAACCAGATTGCACGCACCGGGCCCGCTGGTCGCAACGACAACGCCAACTTTTCCACTGGCACGCGCGTATGCATCCGCCATATGGCAGCCGCCCTGCTCGTGACGCGGAATTATAAAATTAATCGGCGCATCGTATAACCTATCAAACAAGGGCAGAACCACCCCGCCGGTATAGCCGAACATCGTATCGACACCCTGCTCGATAAGAGTTTCGACGATTATCTCAGCGCCTGTTTTGACAGAGGATTGACCGGCCGAATCAGCCGATGGGAGAGACTTTGACTTCATTTTTTACACCTTTCCTGATAAACATTGTAGCACGGCCATCTTGACCGTGCAAACTCGTTATTCCGGAAGAACTCCTGCTTTTCAGGAATCCTCAAATTATGGCTCCACCGGGCCCCTCCGGGAAGTCAACCCCACTGCTTTCTTGCAAAAGCAAGAAGGGGGGCCAAACAACTCGAAGTTTAAAACCCTGCCATAATCCCGTAATCCCCCCGCTGCTTCGCGTTTGCGAAGCAAACCGGCGGGGGTCTCAGGCTCGTATCTGTATGTTTTCACACAAATACGAAAAAATTATACAGAACCAATAGCCATCTGTCAATTATATTTCGGCAATTTATACCCCTGTAAATAAAGATTTTTTGCCCCCTTTGCCTTTATATATAGCCCCTCGTAGCGCAGCGGAGACCCCAGAACGTCGTTATCTGGGGTCCAGTCATTTCCTAAATGTCTTGGCTCAAATCCCTCCATTCCGGATTCATCTGCTCAATTAGTGCCAGCTTCCACTTCCGTTCCCACCATTTCAGTTGTCGTTCCCTGCTGCGGGCCTCACGATAGCCATTCACCTTTTCATAGTAAACTAACCTGTCAAGATTATACTTTTGCACAAACTTGCTTCCTCTCCCTTCCTTGTGCCTCAAAATGCGTTTCGCCAGATCGTCCGTTATCCCGACATACAACGTCCCATTGCGCTTATTCGCCAGTATGTACAAATAATATTCTCGCATTACTGTATTATACCCGAATCTTCGTAGCGCAGCGCAAACCCCAGAAAGTCGTTATCTGGGGTCCAGTCATTTCCTAAATGTCTTGGCTCAAATCTCTATCCTCGTAGCGCAGCGAAGATACTCGGAGCGAAGCGCAGATCCCAGCCCACGTGCTGGGCTTCTTAAAATTATCCACCTCAGCGGGTTTCGTTTAGCCGTCGCCGGCACGGCGACGTATTGTTAGCCCCTTGCACTGCAAGGGGTTTTATTTTCACCGCAATCTCTCTACGCTATACGCATTTTAATTTTTAATATCCCTATACGCTATCCGCTACCCGCTATACGCTATTATTTGCTGTACGCTATTATTTGCTACCCGCTAAACGCTGTCCTTTTTCCCTTGCAGTTTCCACCAAAAAAAGTATAATTACAGACCAGCTAACATCGGGGGCCGACAACTAAGAAGGCAGATAATTCGTGATTGGTAAATATCGAAGATCCGGCCTTCCTTGGACGGAGTGATTAGTGAATTGTATTTGGTGAATAATATCTGAGGCACCTTTCTATGGAGTCATCCAGCTTACAAGAATTAGAACAAATTCCCGGCGTAGGTATTACTATTGCCCGGGATATGCAGAATATCGGCATCCATTCTATTGACGCTCTTAAGGGCCGGCAAGCGGAACATTATGATAGACTCTGCGAGTTTAAGGCCTCTCCAGT
>Ga0209427_10007377_pt1 | contig 12450 bp, 9 predicted proteins | sample DeeMarSWOR136_30_FD_187465 | JGI IMG/M metagenome (GOLD analysis project Ga0209427, IMG submission 187465) | Marine sediment microbial communities from White Oak River estuary, North Carolina - WOR-1-36_30 (SPAdes) (version 2) | ecosystem: Environmental > Aquatic > Marine > Intertidal zone >... | reverse complement strand
CCTTCGATCTGGTGCTCTTGAACCTCAAGAATATCTCCTCCTTCACCGAATACTTCCTCATCTGCAGCGGGAGGTCGGATCGTCAAGTTCAGGCCATTGCCCGTTCCATCGTTGAGCACTTGAAGAAGATGGGCATCTATTCCCTGGGGATGGAGGGGTTTGAAGAGGGGAAATGGATTCTCATGGACTACGATGATGTGGTGGTTCATATCTTTCTCGACCCGATCAGGAAATTCTACGATTTGGAGGGACTATGGCTGGATGCGCCCAGGGTTGATCGGGTGGAGCAGATGGCGAGGAGATCCAGCCTCGGTCGAAAGGCAAGGGTTTAGGGGCTTTCCAGAAGGAAGATGGAACCCAAATTAGCAGAGCGGTTTAGAAAGAGGTTACTTCAGGTGAGGGAGCAGATTATCGAAGGGATAAGACAGCGAGATGTGTCCGCCCAAGTAATGGGCCAGAACGGAATTCAGGATATCGGGGATGAGTCCGCCACCAGTTCCAATCGCCACCTCCTGATGAGCCTGAGCGAAAACGAGAGGGGCAAGTTAATGGAGGTGGACGAAGCCTTGGATCGCATTGAGAACGGAACCTTTGGGATATGCGAGGATTGTGGGGAACCCATCGCTTTGAAGCGCCTTGAAGTCATTCCCGACGCACGGTATTGTGTCGAATGTCAGGAAAACCTGGAAAAGGCCTCAAAAGAAATCTTTTGAGTTTGACTCCTGTCTCACCGTTCCTCTGCCCTTTTTTGTCTTTCCCTCTCTAACTTCGCTTTACAGAACCTCAATTACGCTTCATGACCCTTTAGTTAAGCTTGAACTGACAAATGAAGATGTGACCCCACGTCCCCCCCCTTTTTTGTTGACTTACCTGTTTATCAATGTTAAACAATGCAACAAAACAGGCGCTTTTTCCTTGACACACAAGTCCATTTTGTTGAGACCTTATATTCAAATGAGAAACAATTTTGAGAAATAGAGGACAGAAATGATTCAGGCACATAGGCCAAATTTTGCACGGTTGGACGAGGTATTTAACTTCCAGACGGTTGGCATGACTCCCCCAAATCGGTTGATATTCGGATGTGGAGCAATCGACAAAATTGGTGAAGAGGCGGCCAAATTAGAGCAAGGCAAGGCTCTGCTTGTGGGTGACGAGATAATCGAAAGGCTGGGCATAATAGAGAAGGTCGCGACCACGCTGTCATTAGCCGGCCTCGATGTGGACACTTTTACCGGCATCGAGCCGGAGCCGCATGTAGAGACGGCGGAAGCACTCTACGAATTCGGGGCAGGACGTGATTACGCGGTCGTTGTGGGCGTTGGCGGCGGCAGTGTGATGGATATGGCCAAGCTGGGGGCCGAGTGTATCGGGAGTGGGAAATCGCCTCGATTATATGCGGAGCGCAAAGTGGTTCCAAAAGGTCGCGGGCTTCCGTCGATCCTTGCGCCGACGACATCGGGGACCGGCAGCGAAGTTAGTATGAACGTGGTTCTGGCGCTCGGTGAGAATAAACTCTTTTTGTCCGACCCTTACTACTATCCCAGCATCGCCGTGGTCGATCCGGCCCTGACCGTAAGTATGCCACCGGTGGTTACGGCCAATACAGGGATAGATGCCCTGAGCCACGCCATTGAAGGAATGCTGCACAAAAAAGCCAATCCATTCAGCGATGCTTTATGCCTGGCGAGCGTAGAAATGGTTGGGGCTTGCCTGAGGAGAGCCGTGGCCGACGGGGAGGACCTGGAGGCCCGTTACTACATGTCCCTGGCGGCCACCCTGGGCATGATGGGCATGATCATGTCCGGAGGGTTGTACGCTCACAGCGTATCCTATGCGATTTCCAAATACCGACCGACCCCTCACGGATTGGGCTGCGGTCTTCCACTACCCTATACTATGTCCTTCAACATGCCCGTGAGCGTTCGAAAACTGGCCAGAATTGCCGTGGCACTCGGTGAGCAGACCTGGATGCTTTCCGAATTGGACGCGGCTAATCTTGCCGTTCGGTCCGTGGCCCGTTTAAACAAGGACGTGGGCCTGCCGCTGACCCTGCAGGAATTGGGTGGAATCAACGAGAGCGACCTTGAGGACTTGGCCGCTCTGATGATCAAGAACTGGCCCCGCCCAATGAATCCGCGGCCCATGGGTCTGGAGGATTCCGTCCGATTGTGGCGCGATATGTGGTTGGGGACATATTAAGGAAGTGGGGCCTGGGCTTTTTAGTGAGCACGGCCGGAGGCTGGTCGCATGGGAACGGATTTTTCGGGTTATGATTTCCGGATTAATAGGGAAAGGAGGTTTTTCGGTAACCATAGCCCAAGCACGAAAGGAGGACTGACGATGACTTAATCAAGGAATTATCAAGGAGGGGGGTCTTTCGACCGCAGAGAGGTTTACAAGTTTTTCACAGGATATGAGGAGGTAAATTATGAAAAGGAAATGGTATTGGATTGTGGTCTTGACGGTATGTTTGAGCGTTGGCTTGGCTGGCCAGGCCTCAGCCGTCGAAGATGTGAAAATCGCCCTGTTCGTGATCCTGTCTGGCTCTGGAGCGGACCTTGGTGAACAGAGCCGCGGCGGTGCAATAATGGCTAAGGAAGACATCAACAAGGCGGGCGGGATTAAAGCCCTCGGAGGGGCCAAGCTCGAACTGGTGATCGCCGATGTAACGACGACCTATTCCAAAGGCCCGAATGTGACCGAGCGAGTTCTTTCGACAAACAAGGTAGCCGGTGCCATAGGCTACGGTTATTCAGGAATGACCCTTACCTGTTTGCCGACGATAGAAAAGGCTAGAGTTCCCCTGACTACGAGTTCGATTTCGGACAAGATCACTGCCCAAGGATACAAGTATGTGTTTGAGATCTGCCCCAAGGGTTCCCACTTCGGGCGCACTCAGGTCAAGTTCGCTGCCTTTTTGCGTGACAAATACGGCTTGAAGGTCGACAACGTCGGTTTCATTTACGAGAATACCGCTTACGGGACTTCCACCTCACTGGGCCTGAAGAAGACCTGTGAGGAAGTGGGGTTTACCAAGATCGGCCTCTTTCAGCCCTACGACAAAGACATCACCGACGCCGGCCCGCTGGTCACAAAGATCAAAGCCTCAGGCGTAGATGTCCTTTTCCCGGTCTCCTACACCCCCGACGCTCAACTCCTGGTGAGCACGATGAAGGCGATGAAAGTCAACCCATTGGTGATCGGCGGCGGGGCCGGATTCTGCTGGCCGCCCATTGAACAGGCCATCGGCTCAAAGGTTAACGGCATCTTCAGCGTCGGCTCTTGGAGCTGGGACACCAAGAACATTTTCGATCATCCGGACCGAAAGGATGTAACCCGGCGCTATCAGGAGCGGTTCGGAACATTCATGCCCGAACAGGCCGGAGAGCACTACGCCATGGTCTGGCTGCTCAAGGAGGCCATTGAAAAGGCCGGCTCAGCCGATCCGGAGAAAGTCCGCGAGGCCCTGGCGACCCATGAGTTCGGCGAGTCCATGGATGGTGTGATGCAGCCTGGAAAGATCAAGTTCGACAAGGCCGGCTGGAACTTCCATACCTTCCCGACCATGATTCAGTGGCAAAATAACACGGCCAGGACCGTCTTCCCTGAAGAAGTTGCCACTGCCAAGGTCATCTGGCCGGTCGAGTAAGTAACCACCGGGTATCAGGGAGGACTAGGCCGTCCTCCCTGACTCACATCGAACCTCAACTCCGAGCAAGGTGCTCTTAACGGGTCAAGACGCCGAAGAAAGGCTTACCTGATCAGGTACGGGGAGCTGTTGATGGGCACGCAAGTCAACGTATTCATACAGGCCCTGGTCAATGGCATCATGATTGGCGGAGTTTACGCCTTGATCGCCGTGGGCCTGACCCTGATTTTCGGAGTGATGGACGTGGTCAACTTTGCACATGGCGAGTTCGTCATGGTGGGAATGTTCACGACCTATTTGCTGCACATCCTGCTTACATTAGATCCCACTGTCTCAATAATTCTTGTCATTCCCATCATGTTTTGCGTCGGTGTGCTGATCCAGAGAACACTGATTGTTCGGGTGGTCGGTTTGCCTCACGAGTCTCACATCCTCCTGACCCTAGGGATATCGGTTTTGCTAATGAATTTCACCTTATTGATCATGGGAGCCGATCCCCACTCGATCAGAACGTCTTACAAGTTCTCTTCCATCCAAATCGGGCAAATTTTGATCATGTTACCTCGCTTCATTGCCTTTTCGGTGGCCATGGTTGCCTCGGCCATGCTGTGGATGTTCCTGACTTGGACCGAAATGGGCCGAGGCTTACGGGCCGTCGCAGAAAAGCCCGAGGTGGCCATTTTGATGGGGATTAACCCCAAGAAAATGCACTGGCTGGCTTTTGGAATCAGCATCGCCCTGGCCGGGGCGGCTGGAACTTTGGTGACACCGTTCAGATACATCTATCCGAACGTCGGCCAAACGTATTGTTTGATTGCATTTGTAGTCGTGGTTTTAGGTGGCATGGGAAACATTCCCGGGGCTATACTCGGCGCCTTCGTAATCGGGATTACCGAGTCTCTGACCTGTCAGTACGTCGCCCTTGACCTTTCCATGTTGGGTCCTTACATCATATTTATTCTGGTTCTGCTCTTTAAGCCGACTGGCATTCTTGGCAAAGGGAAGGCATATTGATGGCTACGCATAGGGATACCAATGTCAACCGAACAAGGACCGTCTCTTTGATCGTTATTGCGGTTGTCGTGCTCGCGCTGCCGCTATTCCTGTCCCAGCGATATCTGTTCAGGATATTGATCAACATCTTCTTTTTCGCGGCTTTGGGCAGCGCCTGGAATATCATAGGCGGATATGCCGGTCAGCTATCGTTGGGACACGCGGCCTTCCTCGCTCTGGGCGCTTATTCGACCGGCCTCCTGTTGTTGCACTACAATGTGGCTCCCTGGGCAGGCGTCCTTCCTGGAAGCATCCTCGCCGCGCTGGTGGCATACTTTCTGGGGAAACTGGTCCTCCGCCTGAGAGGTCCGTACCTAGCCCTGGCCACTTTGGCCTTCGGCGAGATCGTCCGCATCCTCCTGCTTCACTTTACGAACGTGACCGGCGGCCCGTTGGGAGTAACGATTCCATTTACTGGTACCAACTTGTGGAGCCTCCAGTTCCCTACCGAACACGTGAATTACTGCATCTCACTGGGCCTGCTGGCCTTATGCATCTACGTCGCCTCGCGAATACACAATTCTCGGATGGGCTACTACCTCCAGGCCATTAAAGAAAACCAGGACGCGGCCGAAAACCTCGGCGTACCCCTCGCCAGAACCAAAAACTTGGCTCTTGTGATCAGTGCTGTACTCACCGCAGTCATGGGGGGGTTCTACCAAATCTTCATGACCTACATCGATCCGTACGCTGTAGCTGGGCTCCACATGTCTATTGAGATCATCCTCGTGGCCATCATCGGCGGTGTTGGAACGGTCTGGGGGCCAGTCATCGGGGCCTGTATCCTGGTGCCATTAATGGAGGCGAGTAATTTTATCCTCGGCGGCGGACGGGCCGGGGCTTCGATGCTCATCTATGCGGTTATCTTGATTATAGTCGTCTTGTTTAGCCCCAAGGGCCTAATCACCCTCGTCCCCAAACTGGAGGGCTACCGAAGTGAATAGCCATGATTGTAAGGGGGCTTTGCGGGTGTTGATCTGTCTTAACCAAGTAACCTGAGGGAGCGACGGTGACGGAAGAAGGGGTTCGTACCAACGGAAACATATTGGTCCTGCATGACGTCAGAAAGGTCTTCGGCGGCCTGGTCGCGGTGGATGACGTATCATTCAACATAGCCAGGGGAGAAATAGTCGGCCTCATCGGCCCCAACGGGGCAGGCAAGAGCACTATTGTCAATTTGATCATGGGTGTCCACAAGGCCGATGGCGGGACCATTAGCTTCAATGGAGAGAACATCCTCAATTACCGGCCGGATCAGGTGGTCAAGCTAGGCATCTGTCGGACGTTCCAATTGGAAAAGCCGCTCCTCAACATGACGGCCAGGGGTAATGTCATGATTGGGGCGATGCTGCATAATCCCCACCGCGGTGAGGCCATGGCCCTGGCCGAGAAGATTCTTGAACGAATGGGTTTAGGCCGTGTGTCCCACCACCTGGCCAAGAACCTGACCGCCCAGGACCGCAAACGACTAGAAATTGCTCGGATCATGGCCACGCGTCCATCACTGCTGTTGCTTGACGAATGCATGGCAGGATTGACCCCGGCAGAAATAGATCAGACCCTGGATTTACTCCGTCAATTCCGGAATGAGGGCCTGTCCATGCTGGTCATCGAGCACGTCATGCACGCGGTCATGAGTATTTCGGATCGGGTAATCGTCCTAGATAACGGGAAAATAATCTGCGGAGGAAGCCCTGACGAGGTCGTGTGTGATCCCAAGGTAATAGAGGCTTATCTAGGCAAGAGGGGGTACTCACGTGCAACCGTTACTGGAACTTAAAGATCTCGTCGTGGCCTACGGAGAACTTCCCATACTCCACCAGGTTAACCTCAAGGTACAGAGCGGGGAGCTGGTCAGCGTCCTGGGGGCAAACGGGGCGGGCAAAACCACCCTGCTCCAAGCCATCTCCGGCCTCCTTCGGGCTAAGGCGGGGAGCGTCCATTTCCGCGATCAAGACATCAGCAAAATGCGGGCCCACGAATTGCCCGGCCTCGGGTTAGCCCACGTTCCTCAAGGACGTGGAATCTTTGCCACCCTGACTGTTTTTGAAAATCTTCTGGTCGGCAGCTGGAATCCTCAAGCGAGGAAAAAACGGGAAGAAAACATCGCCCAAGTCTACGAGCTATTCCCCAGGTTGAAAGAGCGATCCCGACAATTAGGCGGCACCCTCTCCGGAGGAGAGCAGCAGATGCTGGCCTTGGGCCGCGCCTTGACCCAGGAGCCGAAGTTGTTGATGCTCGACGAGCCCTCACTGGGCTTGGCCCCTTTCCTCGTGGACAATTTATTTAAGACCCTGGAAAAGATTAACAAGGGCGGCATTTCCATTTTGCTGGTCGAGCAGAACGTCTTCCATGCCACTGAGCTGGCGAACCGTTGTTATCTATTAGAGAACGGCCGGGTAACACTTGAGGGCAGCAAGGCAGTTTTCGAGGAAAACCCAAAGATCAAGAAATCTTACCTCGGAATGTGAAATAGACACTTTTCCGCTCGAGCCCGGCGGGTGGAGGGGTTTGTGCTAAGGGCGAATGTAATAGGCCGGATTCAGCGCCCAGCATTTTGACAGAGGCCATCCCTAGAGGAGGAGCAGATGAAGATTTCAGATGTACGGGCCTATACGTTGACCTGCCCTTTGAAGAAGCCGTGGCGGATTGCCGGAGTGACTATGTCTGAGATGATGGCAACAATAGTGGAGGTGGAATCGGATAATGGCTTGGTCGGTTACGGGGAAGCCTTGACCCGATTAGGCCCAGGAGTAACCAAGGAAGTGGTCAATGCCATCCTCAAACCAGTCGTGATCGGCGCCGATCCTTTGAACGTGGACGTGCTCTGGGAGAAGATGTTCTCGACCATGATGTCCCGGGGCCACTGGAAGGGATTTATGATCGAGGCCATAAGTGGGGTCGACATCGCCCTGTGGGACCTAAACGGCAAGATCCTGGGTAAACCGGTGGCCACCTTGCTGGGGGGACTTCACCACGAGAGACTGCAGGCTTACGCCTCTTCGGTCATGATTATGGACACAGCTGACATGGTCGAGGAGGCCAAATCCTTAGTTAAGCGGGGGTATAATGAGATTAAATTCAAAATTGGTCGGGAAGTTGAGGAGGATTTCGAGTACCTCCGGGCGGCGCGGGAGGCCGTAGGTCCCGATATCGGGATCATGGCCGACGTCAACTCCGGTTACTCCCTGGAATCGGCCCTCCGGTTGGGGGGAATGCTACCTCCCCTTAACATATTATGGCTGGAGGAGCCGATACCGCCCCAAAACCTGGACGGCTATGCCCGTCTGAGCGAGTGCTTGTCAGTTCCGGTGGTGGCCGGCGAGTCCGAATTCACCCGTTGGGGTTTCAGGGATCTTATTGTCCGTGGCAAGGTCCCGGTGATCCAACCCGACATCGCCCGTTGCGGAGGGTTCACCGAGGCCCGGAAGATCGCGGCCTTGGCCAGCGCCCACGGTGTGACCGTGGCTCCCCACACCGGCGCCTCGGGGGCGGTCTGTATCGCCGCGGCGGTCCAGTTTGCTGCCTCGTTGTCAAATTTCTATATCTTTGAGCACATGTACCCGGAGAACCCGCTGCGAGAAGACATCCTCAAAGAGCCAGTCTTGGATTGCGAGAACGGGTTCGTTAAGGTCCCAACCGGCCCCGGTCTGGGGATTGAAATAGACGCTCGGAAACTGAGAGAATATATGAGTCAATAATTGACAAGGCGATAAGTTAACGACTACATGAATTGAATCATCATACTTCTTCATGTGAAATTCCTGCCTTATTTCATCGGATCACCTCTCAATCGCCGGTTGAGGTAAATCGTTACATTTCTTGACTCATTCTTTGTGGCGTGAAACGAAATCAGGTTTAGCGCGGAATTAGCACCAACCCAAATGGGGTGGCTCCCAAGGAGCTTTCCCCTCCTCTCTTTTTCAAGGTAATTGACAACAGGCTCCATTTCATCCAAAATCCCATAGAGAAGGGGAGTGGCTAACGTCACCTAGGGTGATATAATAAAAGAGAAATCGCCTTCTCCACGGAGGGAGATGAAAGGGATTGTAAAGGTATTGGTCGATCTGATCTTTCCTCCGCTCTGCGCTTTCTGCGGCACCCCCCTGGCCGAAGATGATAGGGGCGAGATCTGCCCGGGTTGCCTCCGGAACGTGCGTTTCGTTTCGCCTCCTATCTGTCCCAAATGCGGCCTTCCCTTTGTTTCGCAGTCTGGAGATGACCACCTCTGCGGGCAATGCCTTCGGGGGAAATGGCATTTCGGCTCGGCCAGGGCCCTGGGGCTCTATGATGGGCCGCTGCGTGAGGCGATCCATGCCTTGAAATACGAGGGAAAGGCTTTTCTGGCAAAGCCCTTGGTCGGGCTCTTGGACAGAGCCTATCCCTTCATGGACTATGGATCGTATGATCTTCTGGTCCCCGTTCCGCTACACCCAAAGAGGCTCAGGGAGCGGGGATTCAATCAGGCACTTGTACTGGGGAGGGCCATGGCGCGGAGGGAGGGTGTTTCCTGCACGGGGTTCGTCCTGAGGAAAACGAGGTCGTCAGCGCCCCAGATTGATTTGAGCCCCAAGGAACGGGAGAAAAACGTAAAGGGCTCCTTTGCCGTGGTAGATCCGGCAAAGGTCCGGGGGAAGAGGGTGCTCTTGATCGATGATGTGATGACCACCGGGTCAACGGTCAATGAATGCGCGAGGGAATTATTGAAGGCCGGGGTAATGGAGGTCGACGTCTTCACCCTGGCTCGGACCGTTTGATCCCCAACGGAGAGAAGGGTGAAGAGGATAAGGAGGAGGCTCCTATTTTGGATCATCGCTGGGCTCCTCATCGCGATATTCGGGGGATCCATCCTTCTCCTGAGATCGGTTGCGGTCCCCCAACGCTATAAGGGAATTATCGAGGAGCGGCTGAGAGGGGCCACGGGAAGGGAGGTATGGATCCGCGGGGCCAGCCTGCGCTTCCTGGGCGGAATCGGGATCGAGTTTGAGGATGTCGTCATTAAAGATTGGGATGGGAAGTCAGATTTCATCCGGATCGAGGGCTTGATACTCCAGATAAGGCTCCTTCCCCTTTTGCGGAGGCAGTTGAGGTGGAAGTCGCTCATTCTCCTGCGGCCCTCCGTCCGCGTCCGGCGAAGCAGCGAGGTCGATTTTCATTTTCGGCCCAAGGGGAAGGGCGTGACGCCCAAAGGCCAAAAGGAATATCGCCATGTACTGGGCCTTTTATCCACCTTTACTGGCGGGGAGATTTGGATCCGCGGGGGAAGCGTCGATTTTTCCGACGAATCCCTGCCGTCTGGCTCCACCAACGTAGGGATTGATGACCTATACGTCGAGCTCAAGTCCATATCCGTGGACGCCCCTGTTCCCTTTCGCGTCCGAGCAAGGCAGCCCAATCCTCAGGGGCCGAGCGGTCGCGTGAGGATTACCGGCGAACTTCGTTCCCTGCCGAATCCCTTTGAGCCGTCCAAAATAGAAATCGCCGCGGAGGTGCGCGCGAAAAACCTAAACCCCCGTCCCTTCTGGCCTTACTACGGGCCCTCCATCCCCATGAAGCGGATTGAGGGATTGGTGGATATCCATGCGCATTACGAAGGGAATTTCATGGGGCTGTTTCGATCCCGGGGGCAGATTCGAGTAAAGGGCCTGGAGTTCGACTATGGGCAGGTTTTCGAAACCGTATTGAAACCGCGGGAGTTTATGGTCGACTACGATGTAAGGAGGGATAAAAGGAACTTGATCGTCTCGAACGTCTCCTTAGGGCTCCCCGAGATCGAAATCAGGGGAAGGTGTTCCTTCACCGCGATTGGATCGCCGCGGAGGCGGATAGAGGCCTTCGCCACCACCGGTTCTTTCCGGTTCGATGGGATCAGCAAGTATATTCCCTATAGGATTCTTTCCCCTGGATTAGCGACGGTCATGAGGGAAGTGACGCGTGAGGGGAGTGGAAAGATCGTGTCCCTCCGAATTGACGGGCCAATCGCGGATTTTTCCGCGTTGAAGGACCCGGAAAAGGGGGGGCTCATCTATGGAAAGATGCGATTGGACGGCGCGAATTTCCCCTGCGTCGAACCTTTCCACCCCATTGAAGATATTTCCGGATGGGCCATTCTGGAGAAGGGATCCCTACGGTTTCTGGATCTGAAGGGATCATATGGGAGGTCAGTGGTCAATGCCCCTGAGGTGATAATCTCCCGCATCTACTCCTCCGCCCAATTGAATCTCGGCCTCAAGGCGGAGATCGATGTGGAGGGGGCGAGGGAAATAGCCAGGCCGGAGGCATTCCTCGGGAAGGGAATCCCGGTCGGGGATATCTCCGGAAGGGGATCCCTCGATCTTACGGTGGTGGGGAGCCTGTCGGGCCCGCCATCGGCATTGAGGTACAACGGGCATTTGGTTCTCGAGAGATCCGGCCTATCGATTATGGGGGTTGGGTTGCCGTTTTCCGATGTTTCGGGGGATGTGGTCTTTACCAACGACCGTATTCGTCTCGTCGGCGTCAGGGGGAAGGTGGGCGATGCGACCATTTGGGCCAATGGAGAGGTCGGAAACCCATGGCTTGGGAAGGCAGGCCGGGACGAGGTGAACCTTTTCCTCCGGGGGGATGTGGATCTGAGGGAATGCCTTTCCCGTATCCTTCCAGGGATTTCGCCCCGGATTTCCCAGGCCGTAGGGCAATTCTCGGAGGTATCGGGCAGGGCCGCGATAACCCTTGAGCTGGTAGGAAGGGGAAGAGGATTCAGGGGGATGAGTTATAAGGGGAGGCTGAGCCTGGGAGATGCGGTCTTTCGCTGGCATGGGATGGTCTCCCCATTCCGCCTTGTCAAGGGCTCCATCGACTTTGACGAGAAGACAATCCGATTTTCCGGCGTGGAGGCCCGGTCTCAGGGGTCATATCTGAAAATGGAGGGATCCGTTCGAGACTACCCCCGATGGAAACGGTCGAAGATCGACCTCCATATCCGGGCCCCGAATCTGGACGCAGGGGATTTTAGGCTCAAAAAGGGGGGAGGAGGGGAATGGATTTGGAGAGGCGGTATGGTCCTTCCCGAGTTTGGGCGAATCGTCCTTCAGGTAGATGAGGGGAAATGGCGCCTTACGAGCTTTTCGAACCTCATCGCCCATGTCACCGTGAAAAATGGGCGGCTTAGCCTTGAGAAATTCCATTTCGAGGTGAAGGGGGGCGCGGTAGACCTCACGGCGTGGTTGGATCTGGATGATGGAAGAGGGATGGCCTTTTCATTGAACCCCAACTTGAGCCATGTGGATGCCGGTCGGCTCTTCAAGGATTTTGCCTTAGAGAAGCGGGTCTGGATTACCGGGGACTTCAACCTATGGGGAAGCCTGAAGGGGAGTGGTCGTGATGAGGAGGAGGTGAGACAATCCCTTGAGGGAAATCTCAACGTAAGGATGGAGAAGGGGCGGATCCGGCGTTTCAATGTCCTTTCCAAGATTTTCTCCCTGCTCAACGTCTCCCAACTGATCAAGGGAAAACTTCCGGAGCTGACCGGGGAAGGCCTCCCGTACAACGGCATTACCGGGGAGATTGGGATTGCCAAAGGAGTTGCGAGAACGGAAAACCTCCTGGTGGACAGCAATGCCATGAAGATCGGCATCATCGGGGATGCGGATCTGGTGCGGGAGGAGTTGGATCTCACGGTTTCCCTCCATCCCATGGGGACCGTTGACACCATCGTGAGCAAGGTGCCCGTGGTGGGAAGGATTCTCGCGGGAGAGGACGAATCC
>Ga0209427_10007376_pt1 | contig 12451 bp, 8 predicted proteins | sample DeeMarSWOR136_30_FD_187465 | JGI IMG/M metagenome (GOLD analysis project Ga0209427, IMG submission 187465) | Marine sediment microbial communities from White Oak River estuary, North Carolina - WOR-1-36_30 (SPAdes) (version 2) | ecosystem: Environmental > Aquatic > Marine > Intertidal zone >... | reverse complement strand
ATAAAAAAAAAAATTTCGATAGGAGGTTAGTAAAATAACAGTTCAAGAGTATTTTCGAACATGGGAAGAAATTTGTTTGGAAAAATTGAAAGAAATAGGACGATGCTCAGCAGCAGAATGGGCTAGGGCAATGGGATATGGAGATAATCGTAATGGAGTCACAACAGTGATTAAACGAATTAAAAAAATCATGCCTGAAAGGTTAATCGTATATTATAACACAAGACCACGCTTATATGAAGCGGTAATAGATAAAAATTAAAAAAGCGAGTGAATTAAAATGACGTTAAAGTGTCAAATTTGTGGAAAAGAATATTTATACGATAGGAAAATATGCCATTCTTGCGAAGAATCTGCAAATATTAGCGGGTTAAGCTGTCCAGAGGGTACAGTTCGTAAGTGGCGCTGTGATAATTTTATTGAATCAAGTGGTTTAGTATTTGGACGAAGCTTAGATACCAGTAAAAACTTAGGATTAAAATTGATTGAATGTCCTGATTGTGGAGAAAGATATTCATATGGTAGGCAAATCTGTCATACATGTGAATGTAATTCAATACCGTTTGGTAAGGTATTTGAACCAACGCATAAAGCACGTAAGTGGAATTGCAATACTGCAATGGCTTGTATAGAGTTGTTATCATCTGATTTAGATACTGCTGAGTCAATTGTAAAGGAGTTACCCCAGTTAGAAAAACTCGAGAAAACTAAATACAATTGGAATATTTTTAACAGTTTTCATGTTAATGAAAGAAAAATAAACAATTTTTTAAAATTTGAATGAAAAATTTAAAAATTCAAAAATATAATGAAAAAAAACAAGAGAGTTTAAAAAATGACGAAATTTTCAATGATTACTCATCAAATGAGTATGATCGGCTCTAGAACGAGAGTTGAGGACTCATGTGAGTCAGGATTATGCCCGATTTGTGTTGCTGATTGCCCTGTTTTTTGTGAAGTTTCAAAATCAGCTTTAAGAGGGCGTGAAGTATTATACCCACGTAGAGAATTCTTTGGTAAATCTACAGCAGGTTCACCTAAAGATTTTGGATTCTCATATAGCGATTTTCAAATTCAATTTGAATGTCGAGGTGCTCAGGGAATTGAAGAGGATGAAGATAAAGTAATATTTCCTAATGTTAATATTGAAACTAGGTGGGGAAATATTCAACAAAAAAATCCATTTATAATTCCTGGTTTAGGAAGTACTTATGTGGCTAAGCGAAATTGGGACGGTTTAGCAATAGGAGCTGCATTGGCAGGAGTTAGTATCACTGTAGGTGAGAATGTAGTTGGGATGGATCCTTATGCTAAATTCGCAAATCATGCTGTATATCCAAAAGTAATTGATACTAAGGATATGAAAGAGCGAGTAGTAAAATATAGAGAATTCTGGGATGGTAAGTATGGGGATATTATTGTTCAAAACAATGTAGAAGATACTAGATTAAGGGTTTTTGATTATGTAATGTCTAATTTAGAAGTAAACTCTCTTGAAATAAAGTTTGGTCAAGGTGCAAAAGCAATTGGGGGCGAAGTAAGATTAGAATCTCTGGAACGCGCACAATTATTACAAAGTAGGGGATATTTAGTGTTTCCAGATCCCTCTGATCCTGTTATTATTGAGCAATGGAAAGAAGGTTTAATCCCAGATTTTGAAAGGCATAGTAGAGTTGGATTATCATCTACGGAGGATGTATTAGAAGAAATTGATAAAATACGCTCAAATGGTGCGAAAAATGTTTTCATAAAGACTGGAGCATATAGACCCGCAGCAACAGCTTGGATTATTAGATTAGGAATTGAAGGGAAAGTGGATGGAATGACTTTTGATGGTGCTGGTGGAGGTACTGGTATGAGTCCAGTAAGTATGATGAATGAAGGTTCTATACCTACAGCTTATTTAGAAGCATTAGTAGTTGGATGTCTTGATATGATTAAAAATAGAAACCCAAATGCGCCTATCCCATCTATTGCAATAGCTGGGGGGATAGCTAATGAAACACAGATATTTAAAGCACTCGCTATGGGCGCTCCTTATATCAATTGTATTGCAATGGCAAGAGCACCAATTACCGCTGCCATGAAAGCTAAATATATAGGGAAAGTAATTAAACATCATGAAGCAACCCCATCAATGCTAAAGAATTTAGGATTTCCTAAGGATAAAGATCCTAAAAGTCTAACCTTAAGTGAAGCATTTGTTGAATACGATAATCTAAGTAGAATTCATAATGGTCATCTTATTCCTACTTCAGCGATTGGAGTTTATACTTACTTTGACAGCAAATTAGGTATCGGTTTAAAGCAATTGCTAGCTGGAGTACGAAAATTTAGGTTGGATTTATTATGCAGAGACGATATTGCCTATATTTCTCAACGAGCCAAGGAAGTGTGTAAAAAATGGAATCTTGGAATTAAATCTCAAGAATCTATCGATTTTGAGTTAGTAAAAGAGGAAATATATTCGGGAAATTACGAATAAAAGAAAACAAAATTCCTTCTTTTTCATTCATATAAAAATTAAAAAGAATTTATTCGGAAATAAATAAAAAATCTTACTTATTTCATTAGATTTTCTAATTGATTGACGAAATCATCATATTGTTTTATACCTAGGTTCCAAAAATCTTTTTTTGTTATATCTAAACCAACTATCTTCCCTAATTCTTCTGGGGAAACACTGCCTCCAGCTGCAAGAAGTTTTTTAAATTTTGGAACAAATTCCTTTCCTTCTTTCTTATAGGTTTTATATAAGGCATAAACAAATAGTTGAGCGTAGATATAAGGATAATTATAGAATCGAAAATTGGGAATGAAGTAATGTTGCTTCATAGTCCATTCCCAGTCCATTTCATCAAACCATTCAACAGATTCTCCATATATTTTGTCTCTACCAGCACACCAATATTTTGCGATTGTTTTTCCATCTAAATTTTCACCATTTTCAACAGCCTTATATAAATCATGTTCAAACCAATATCTAGAGCTTACTTGAAATGCAGCTTGTCCAGCATCGTCTAATACATGTGCCAATATTGTCATTTTCTCTTCTTTAGATTCCGCTACTTCGAGAAGCAAATCTGTTAATAAAAGTTCTCCAAATATCGAGGCTGTTTCTGCCACAGTATACCCAGGATGAACATTAAAGAACGTTTGAGCTTGACTAGTTAAATAATCATGAACAGCATGACCAAGTTCATGGATAAGTGTATAGATTTCATTTAATTCTCCGGTAAATGTCATGAGAATATAAGCAGATTTACCTTTATACCAAGAAGCGCAATTAGCTCCATTTTGTTTACCCTTTCTCGGACTTGCATCAATGTGATTACGATTGAACATATCATTAAGAATCTCTGCGAATTCGTTATCGAATTTTTCATTTGCCTTAGTTACAAGTTCTTTGGCTTTTTTCCATGAATATCTTTTATGTGGAGCAGTTGGGAGTGGAGCACGAACATCTGCACAATTTAATTTAGGAAAACCTAGGATCCTTGCTTTAAGATTTAGATATCTTCGATATACTCCAACGCCTTCTTCTATAGCTTTCATTAAATTATCAATAATTTCCTGAGTCGTATCATTTACAATGAGACTATTATGCATTGGGTTATCATATTTTCTTCTCTTTGAAATATTGACCCAATCTGCGCAAATACTTCTCAAAGCAGTAGAAAATATATACTCATCTTTTCCTAGCAAACTATATATAGACTTATTTGCTGATATTCTTGTATTTCTATCTGGGTGGTTAAGTAAAGCATTAGCTTCCCCATAAGATAGTTCCTTTTTCTCGCCTTCAACTTCCACTATTATTTTTCTTGTATTCAACCATTTCGACTGTAAAGTACTCCACGCTCTTATCCCGTATTGATCTTTTTCAAGAATTAATTGTTCTTCTACTTCAGTAAGATCATGAGGAAATTTTCTTTTAATTTTCTCTAATATATGTTTATAATTAGATAAAATTGGTTTATTGATTATGTCAGCATTGTTATATACAAATTTAGTAATATCTAAATCTAAAAATGCCAAGTCTTTTGATATCTTTGTGGTAAAATCTTCTACACGGCTTTTCAAAGCTTCATTTTCTGGTACTGTCATGTTAGCACTGAATAATCTATTCTTATAAAGATCTAATTCATCAATATCAGCTTCAAATTCCTCTTGTATTTTAAATATTTCTAGCAATTTCTCAGGTGTAAATTCAACAGAGTTAATTTTTCCTTTATAATTATTAATCAGTTCAGTTGCCCTTTTAGAAAGGTTCTCCATTCTTTCAGTGATTTCTGGGTCATTGAGACCACAGAAAATTTCTGTTAAATCCCATACGATTTCTTTTTCAGTCATAATAATAAATACGTTAAAAATTAGAAAATTTAAAAATCTTTACCATAGATTTAATCCTTAATATTGAGCAGTTTAAAGTGTAGAAGAGATATTCTCATTCATATTCAATTGTGCCAGGGGGTTTATTGGTAATATCATATACTACCCTATTTATTCCCTTAACCTCATTGATAATTCGTGTTCCTATTTTTTCTAATAAATCCCAGTTCAGTTTAGCAAAATTAGCTGTCATAACATCAAGAGATTCAACAGCTCTAATTGCGCATATATACTCATATGTACGGTAGTCTCCCATGACGCCAACAGTTTTTAATGGTAGAAATACACAAAAAGCTTGCCATAGTTTATTATATACTCCAGCTTTCCTAATCTCATCAATTAAAATTGCATCTGCTTCTCTTAAAATATTGAGCTTTTCTTTATTTATAGTTCCAACAATTCTTACTCCTAAACCAGGCCCCGGAAATGGATGTCTTAAAATTATTTCTTGAGGGATACCCAATGTCAACCCAATTCTTCTTACTTCATCTTTATACAAGTTTTTTAATGGTTCAATAATATCCAGCTTCATATCGTCTGGTAAGGTTACATTGTGATGAGACTTAATTTTTGCTGATGCATTACTAGTTGCACTAGTTTCTACTCGATCAGGATAAATAGTCCCTTGGGCAAGATATTTAATATCAGGATTAGCTTTTTCTAGCTCAATAGTTTTGTTTTCGAATATTTCAATAAAAGTATGACCAATAATTTTACGTTTCTCTTCCGGATCCTCTATATCCTTAAGTTTCTTTAAGAATAGTCCTTCAGCGTCTATATAGTGAAAATTTTTAAACTTTAATGTCTCCTTGAATGTCTTTTGAACTTCTATTTCTTCATTTTTTCTCAATAAACCATTATTTACAAAAACGCAATGTAAACGATCACCAATAGCTCTATGAATTAAAACAGCTGTTACAGATGAATCAACACCCCCGCTCAATCCTAGAATCACTTTATCTTTTAAACCTACTTTATTTTTTATTTTTTCAATTATATTTTCTATTAAACCCTCAACTTTCCATTCTCTGTCGCAATGTGCTATTTTAAATACAAAGTTTTCCAGAATCTTATTCCCTTTTGTTGTATTTACTACTTCAGGATGAAATTGAACACCATATAAAAATTTATCTTTATTCTCATAAGATGCAATAGGACAAGTATCTGTTTTCGCTAAAATTTTAAATCCTTTAGGTATAGAAGTAACTTGATCACCATGTGACATCCATACAATTTCTTCTCTATTTAATGAATCAAATAGAAGACTTTCCTCTATAATGATAAGATTTGCTCGACCATATTCTTTTTTTTCTTTAAGTTCTACTTTTCCTTCAAACTTATGCATAATTAAATGATGTCCATAGCAGATTCCTAATATAGGGATTTTATTTTCAGAGGTAAATTTAAAAAATTCGTCATTTAGAGTTGGACTATCATTGTCATAAATACTACTTGGACCGCCAGAAAGAACAATTGCTTTAGGCATAATTTTTCTAATTTCATCTAGATCCGCATCAAACGGTAAAATTTCTGAATATACTCCAAAATCTCGAATCCTCCTTGTAATTAAATGTGCATATTGCCCACCAAAATCTAAAACAATAACACTATCCATAATTCCAAATCTTCAAAGTTAGATTAATCAATATATTTAAAATTACTATAAAATATTCTAATAGTTAATTTTTAATAAGCCATTTAATCAGATTAATTTTTCTAATTAATCGTAGATTTTTTTTTTAACCAAATTAATCATTTTATTATTATCTATAAAATAAAGGAAGATTTCCTATTATCAAATAAATTTTTTTTTGTAATAATATTCTCTAATTAGAAAGAATCAAATTAGATTCATATAAAAATATTAATTGAGCCTATAAATAAGAGGTGGACTATTGCCTTATAAGATTTTAAAGAAGAAACAACTTGATAAAAGTGGAATATTGGTTGAAATTGATATACATGCACCATTAATTGCTAAGAAAGCAAATCCAGGGAATTTTGTATTGATAAGAATTAATGAAAAAGGTGAAAGGTTTCCACTTACTATTGCTGATTTTGATAGATCACAAGGTAGAATCACGCTTGTTTTCCAAATTGTAGGAAAATCAACATTATTACTTTCTCATCAAGAACAAGGTGGTGAACTTTTAGATGTAGTAGGTCCATTAGGTAATGAAATCCAAATCAAAAAATATGAGAATCCAATTGTGATTATTGGAGGGGGAGTAGGAATTGCACCATGTTACCCTCAGGCTAAGGCATTTAAAGAAGCAGGTAATTCAATTATTTCAATATTAGGTGCTCGTACAAGTGATTTAATATTTTGGCAAGATAAGATGGCAGCTTTAAGCGATAAATTAATTATTACTACTAATGATGGAAGTGAAGGATTAAAAGGCTTTGTAACTGTTCCCTTAAAAGATATACTTGCGGAAGAAAAAATAAGCTTAGTTATTGCAATTGGACCACTGATAATGATGAAAAACGTTGCTTTAATGACAAGCGGAATTGAAGGCTTACCAAAAATAAAAACTCTTGTTTCACTTAATACTATTATGGTAGATGGAACAGGGATGTGCGGTGGATGTCGGTTTGCTTCAAAAAATGGAGAAATCCATTTTGCCTGTGTTGAAGGTCCAGATGTAGATGGTCATATGGTTGATTTTGATATCTTATTAAATCGTGAAAAACGATTTATTGATCTTGAAAAGAAATCTTATGATCTTTATAAGCAAGAATGTAAGGTTTTAGAAGAAATTGAAAAAAATAAAAAAATTTAAGAGATAAATACTAATGAGTAAAACTCCGCCTCGACAAAGAATGCCAGAGCAAGCTCCGAATTTAAGAATAGAAAATTTTGAAGAAGTTGCTTTAGGATTTACTGAAGAAATGGCTCATAATGAAGCTCAAAGATGTCTACAATGTGCTGAGCCTAAATGTGTCGATGGTTGCCCTGTGAATATTGATATTCCAAATTTTATCAAACTTGTTAAGGAAAATGATTATTTAGAAGCAATCCGTAGCATAAAAGAATATAATATCTTACCTGCTATATGTGGAAGAGTCTGTCCTCAAGAAATTCAGTGTGAAAAAGCTTGCATTTTAAATAAAAAATGGGAACCAGTTGCAATTGGAGCTCTTGAAAGATTTTTAGCAGATTGGGAAAAAGAAAATCAACTTAAAGAGTGTCCTGATTGTGAGCCACCTAATCATATAAAGGTTGCAATAATTGGCTCAGGACCTGCAGGATTAACATGTGGTGCAGACTTAGCAAGATATGGATTCGATGTAACTATCTTTGAGGCATTTCATACAGGAGGAGGAGTGCTTGTTTATGGTATTCCACAATTTAGGCTTCCTAAAGAAATAGTAGAGGATGAAATTGAGACATTGAAAATGTTAGGAGTAAAATTTGAATACAACATGATTATAGGTAAAACTTTAACTATCAATGATTTAAAAGATATGGGCTTTAAAGCCTTTTTCATTGGTGTAGGGGCTGGTTTACCAACAATGAGAATAATTCCAGGAATAAATTTGAATGGAGTCCTTACTGCGAATGAATTCCTTACAAGAACCAATTTGATGAAAGCTTATAAATTCCCTGAATATGATACTCCAATAAAAATAGGTGAAATAATAGTCATTGTTGGTGGGGGAAATACAGCTCTAGATTCAGCACGAGTAGCCTTAAGATTAGGTGCTGAGAAAGCTATTATTGTTTATAGGCGAAGCGAAGCAGAAATGCCTGCTAGACAAGAAGAATATCACCATGCTATTGAGGAAGGTATTGAATTTGAATTCTTAAGTAACCCCGTTAGAATTTTAGGAGATGATGAAAATTACGTTGAGAAAATTGAAGTACGTAAGATGAAATTAGGCGAACCTGATGAATCTGGAAGAAAAAGACCAATCCCTATTGAAAACTCAGAATTTTTTATAAAATGTGATACAGTTATCTTAGCAATTGGTACTAACGCGAATAAAATTTTAACAAATTCAATTCCAGAGTTAAAAGTTAACGAATGGGGGTATATAGTTATAGATGAAAATGGTAAAACCAATCTTAATGGGATTTATGCTGGTGGTGACATTGTATTCGGTTCTGCCACTGTTATCAGCGCGATGGGTGCTGGGAGGAAGGCTGCGAAAGCAATTAATGAATATTTAAGACCTCTAATTTAGTAGATTTTTAACAATGGTTATAAAACACTTCTTTTTTCCCCTCTCATTCCCACAGCTATTGTAGCAAACATTTATTGCTACAGTTTTATATAATAAAGTATTATTCATATAAAGAAAAAAAAATACACGTTCATTCAGAATAAATCTTTTTAGTTTGTCTGAAACTGAACAAAATTCATTCAGAAAAAGAATAATAAAATTAACGATAAAATTGATTAAGATGAGTGAGAATTTAGATCCTTTTTCGATTGCTCAACAACAACTTTATAATGCCTGCAAAATTGTTGGATATGATAGTGACATATATAATGCATTAAGTGAACCTGAAAGATTTGTTCAAATAAAAATCACAATGAAAATGGATGATGGTTCACTGAAAACATTTCAAGGTTTTAGAAGTCAGTATAATTCCGCGCGAGGACCAATGAAGGGTGGTATTAGATGGCATCCTGATGAGTCCGCTTCTCTCGTAAAAGCATTATCAGCATGGATGACCTGGAAGACTGCTTGTGTTGATATTCCTTTAGGTGGCGCAAAAGGAGGAATTATATGTAATCCTAAAGAAATGAGTAATAGAGAGCTTGAAATTTTAGCAAGAAGTTATATAAGGCAACTCGCTGATTTAATTGGACCAAACATTGACGTTCCGGCTCCAGACGTTTACACAAATCCTCAAATTATGGCTTGGATGATGGATGAGTATGAAAAAATTATACGTCATCATTCACCCTCAGTTATTACTGGAAAACCTTTACCTTTAGGTGGTAGTGCAGGAAGGTCCATTTCAACAGCTAAGGGTGGAGTTTTTACTATTCGTGAAGCAGCAAAAGATTTAGATTTCAACTTGAATGGATCTGATGTGGTAGTACAGGGATATGGAAATGCAGGTTCCTGGGTAGCTAAAATTCTTCATGATGATTTTGGTTGTAATATAATTGCGGTTTCTGATTCTCGGGGAGGAATTTATAATGAAAACGGTATTAATCCTTACGAAGCAGCAAATCATAAAGAAAGAACATCAACAGTAGTAGGTTTAAAAGGCACTAAAGAACTTTCAAATGAAGAGTTATTAGAGTTAGAATGTGATGTCCTAATTCCAGCAGCTCTTGAGAATGCTATCACTCGAGAAAATGCCGATAAGATTAATTGTAAAATTATTGCTGAACTTGCTAATGGTCCTACAACACCAGATGCTGATAAAACACTTTTTGAGAAGGGAATCCTAGTAATTCCAGATTTTCTATGCAACGCTGGGGGGGTTACAGTTTCATATTTTGAAATGGTCCAAGGATATTATCGTTATTTCTGGACAGAAACAGAAGTATTTGAAGCATTGGATAGGGTAATGACACGGGCTTATCGTTCAACAGTAAAACAATCAAAAAAGTTTAATACTCATAACAGAATGGGAGCATATATTATTTCTTTAGAAAGAGTAATAAATGCTATGAGATTACGTGGATGGTTGTAAAAATTTAAGTAAATCCTCTTTTAATCTCTTTTAAAATATTAGTCATCCAAAAATTGGGACTAAAATCAATAACCCAATAATTGAGATTCCAATATGAATTAGTGCGAATAGCATACCCATTTTGAGCAAACGTCTATAATTTAAGTTTTCAACCCCTGAATCTCGTGCGATTTTTAAAGTCATCACATCACAGGCTGCTCCCGAAGGTAGGAGATTTCCTCCAAGATTGATACCGATTATAAGAGAAAAAAGTAATGGAACTGATGAAAATCCGAAACCAGTAGGTTCTGATTCTATTAATAATCCAACTATTGGGATAAAAATTAACGCAGTTGGAGTATTTGCAACAACACCGGAGATCAAGCTAACTATTAATAAGATAAGAAACGATACAACAAAAGGATTTAATGTTTCAAACGGGATCTTTTCAAAAAGCTCTGCAAATCCAGCTTCTATAAGACATCCAACGACTACATATAGGGAAATGAAGAAAAACAAGATTTCCCACTCAATATCTTTTAAAAGTTCACTCATAGGTTTATTTGTATAACTCCTATTAACGAGTACTAAAATCAATGCTGAAATTACAGCAGTTAAATAGAGTAATGGTAAGATACCAAACAAAATTATTGTAATTATTATAGCAATACCATTGAAATAAAACATTTTCTTATTTTTTACCATAATATCAGTATCTATTAAGTCGATAACAAACTTTTTCTGCAGTTCCTCTATTTTTGGCTCTTTACTTAAAACAAATTTATCTAAAAGATAAATCGTAAAAAATAATAAAAAAAAAGAAATAAACCAATAAAACTGAATAAAATAAAGTGTATCGAGTTCAGGAAATGCTGTTGAAATGATTATGTTTTCTCCACTCGAGAAGGGAGTTAATATTGACCCAATATTGATACAGATCGTCATTCCTAAAAGATATGTTCCGGCTCTTATTTTAAGAAAGTGACAAAGACGAACTACTATTGGTGCTAATATTAAAACTACAACTACATCACTAATAATAGCAGCTAAAAGAGTAGTAATTATGCAGAGGAGCCAAAAAAAAATCCGTTGATCGCCCTTCGAGAGTTTAAAAAGCTTTACGGCAACAAATTCTAGAATGTTCGAATCTTGAGCTATTTTTGTTATAATACTCATGCTTAATATTATGATAATTGCTTCCCATTCTATAAATCTAATAAATTCGTCAAATTCTATTCCTTTGGTTAATCCTGTTGTTGTAGCTGCTATAAAACAGCCTAAAAGAGAAATAGCTACAAAATCTAAATTAGATTTAGTATAACTCAGAATTATTAAAAAAAATATGATAAAAATAAAGATAAGAAGTACCAGATCCATAGTTAATTAACAGTGTTTTCAATGAATCGATTAATAAATTAAATAAATTGCTTTTAATAAATCTATTTAAAATTAATTTAGTTTAATTTGACGCATAAGTAGTTAAAAAAATCAATTATTTAACTAGAAACTTCTTGCTTTTTGTTCTTTTAATAAATCAGAACTAAAAAATTAAAGATAAACTACTTTATCAGGAAAAGTTTAATCAGAAAGATAAATAAATTTAAATCGTTAAGAAGTGAAAAGTTTGAGATAAGATAATCAAAAATATTTTCTTCAATAAAGAGCTTTAATGAAGTGTAATATCCCTCTTCATTTTTTAGAATTTCAACCATCCGCTTAGTTAAATTTATTATTTGTTTTTCCACAATTAACATATCGCAATTCATAGGATTAATGTTAATGATATTAATTCCAGTCTTTCGCTGAAAAGATATACTGCTCAATTCTGGATTCTTTTTTACAATATCTAACTGTGAATAATTTTGGAATATTTCCTCAATTTTCTTATAAATTTTCTTCTTTTTTTTTTCCGATAGATGACCTTCAATTACATTTATAACTAAATTTAATATTTGTTGGAATATCCCTAACATATCAAAAAATTCAGCAACTGTGGTTATGCGTTCAGCTTGTTTCCATTGCGTATAATATTCATCTATAACATTTTCAAAAGGCTTATAAATTTCAACATTTCCAGCCCATTTACTCCCCCAACGATTTTTTTCGTTAGCGTATTGTTGTATGAAAGTGTGCCGTATTACATCCAATCTCGATCTTAAGGTATCTCCACTTACCTGTTTAGAATCTGCTCCGATAAATAGAAGATTAGTTTCTTTATCTTGTATATAAACCCATCTTAAACCTCCCATCTCAATAGAATCGATCCCTTCTTTAAATTCCACTATAGTGAATTGATTTAAAGCTGTAAGGAGCCCAGAAACAAGATCTTCATTTACTGGAAAGTCCATATATGGTTTATACACTAAAGTAATTCCTGAATCTGATTCCATAACCCATATATTAATATTAAAACACCTAATC
>Ga0209427_10007372_pt1 | contig 12453 bp, 12 predicted proteins | sample DeeMarSWOR136_30_FD_187465 | JGI IMG/M metagenome (GOLD analysis project Ga0209427, IMG submission 187465) | Marine sediment microbial communities from White Oak River estuary, North Carolina - WOR-1-36_30 (SPAdes) (version 2) | ecosystem: Environmental > Aquatic > Marine > Intertidal zone >... | reverse complement strand
ACCGTTGTAGTCATTCCGAGCAGAGCGAAGGAATCTTATAACGTCAATAATATTAGGAGATTGCTTCGTCATTTCATTCCTCGCAATGACACAGTAAAATGCATTTTTCAGAAGTTTTTATCTATTATTCAGATATAAAAAATGAATTGAATGTAAAATTTTTATAAATTTAGGTACCCATTTTTGTGAGAAACCATATTTTCCAAAAAATGAATCATTACAATATTTCAAAATGAATTATAAATCATCAGAAGAAATCATCTATCATCCCATTGGTATTATTCATTCACCTTTTAAAGAACCTTCCCAGGCACCGATCCAACCCTCCGCCGGCCGGGGAAGTAAGGGGAGAGTCGAAATTTTTCCGGAATATCGAGATGCGCTGCAAGATATCGATCAGTTTTCCCATATCATTCTGCTCTATCATTTCCATGCCAGTAAAAATTTTTCCTTGCTGGTTAAACCCTATCTTGATGACCAGTTGCGGGGGTTATTTGCCACCCGCGCGCCTGCCAGGCCCAATGCCATTGGCCTGTCCGTCGTCCGCCTGTTATCGGTGGAAAATTTAATGATTCATATAGCAGATCTTGATATGATTGACGGAACACCCCTCTTGGACATCAAACCATATGTGCCGGAATTCGATAAGGATGAAAAAATAAAAATAGGCTGGCTGGAAGAAAAGATAAAGAATCTGCCAGGAAAAAAGGGAAACAACCGCCTTTTTTAAAGATAGGGATTAGGATTTGGGGATTAGGTATTAGAGGGTTAAGAAAGCATATTAAGTCAAGGAGTGTGGATAACAGGATCCAGGATCCAGGATTCATACTGATAAATATGTAATATGTGACTTGATTAATCCCCCCTTGAGGGGGGTAGGGGGGTGTTTAGAAAGCGTATCAAGCACTGAGATGTGGGTGCTGGGAGACGGCGGAATGGAGACCGAAGACCGGAGACCTGCAACTGGAAACCGCAGATCGAACAATTATCAATTAAAAATTATAAATTGCATTATTCGTCTTACATCTAGCGTTTTCCGTTTCACTTTTCAACTTATCAATCTAAGCTTTTGTATTTTGTACTTTGTACTTTGTATTTTTGCTCTAACCCTTTACCCCTTGAATCCTTTTCACTAATCTCTAACCCCTAATCACTTATCCCTACATTTATCCTGTCTCCATTGATCATTGTTCATTGATAATTGATCATTGATAATTGTCCTCGGTTTCCCATTTCAAAAATAATTTGGAATAATGGCAGAAGAACATTAAATTTTTTGGTTATTGAACGAGGTTTTGGAGGAAAATAATTCATGTATTCCGTTCTGATTATTTTATTTGTTTTTGTAGCATTATTGATGACCCTTACCATTTTGATGCAGTCTTCCAAGGGTGGGGGCTTGGCGGCTTCTTTTGGTGGTATGGGTTCCGGAGGGGTATTTGGTCCCCGTGGTGCAGCCAACTTTTTACAGAAAGCCACCACTTTTCTGGCCATTGCCTATGGTTTGATATGTCTCATCATCGGTTTTTTAGGCCGGCCCGGTGCAGCGGAGAATCGTGGGGTAATTCAACGGGAATTACAGCAGCAGCAACAGCAGCAGCAGACCGTACCGAATTTACCGGTAGCGCCCATTCCGGGTGAGAGTCAGCAACAGGCACCTGCTCAGACCCTGCCAGTTCAGCCGCCGGCGGAAGAACAGACCCAACCAGCCGAAGAAGGTACCCAGGAGTAGAACCATAAGCTGGCGTGGTGGAATTGGCAGACACGCTGTCTTGAGGGGGCAGTGGGTAACCGCCCGTGGGGGTTCGAGTCCCCCCGCCAGCACGTGGAAAGAAAAGATTAAAGATTAAAGAAAAAAGACAAAAGAGGGTAGAGCACACAGTCTTTGGTGGTCTGTCTGATTGGAAAAGCAGTCGATTCCATCAGAAGATGATAGCATGTTATTATATTATTGATTGCGAATAATAAAGTAGGGGTGTTTGAGAGAATGCCCCTTTTTTATTTATGGGCAACTGCCCATGTTGTTTCTCTAGGTGGTTCCTCTTTCAGACAGCTCACCAACTCCAGGAATTTACATTCCACTTTTTATGTATAATTTGTTTTTCAGTCTGTTGACACACAGGTTCTAAAAAATCCTCTAGAAGTTCTATAACTTTTTTGAATGATTTTTCTGCTTCCAGATTATTACGATTTAGAAAAGCGTTCCATTGAACCTGTCTTGCAGGATCATTTTTGAATTTCTGATCAAAAACAACTTGTCGGTCTACTAATGAGGTTTGGCGATTTTTAAAAGATGCCTCAATAGCCTCATACAATGTATTAAATTCAAAAGAATGATTTCGAGCCAAATACAAGATATCATAAAAATCCTTCATTCTACTACTTAAAAAATTATATTTGACAATAGCTTCGAATTTTTCTGCGATCGAAGACTCCAGAGAGTAAATTTTAATGATTGGCGCCGGATTATCCAGCAAAGTTGGGTAATTCATTTCAACCGGTCCGGCTACGATAACATCACCGAAAACAATATCTAATTGAATCTTTTTCCTCACTGAACCGAGTCGGCCATCCAGGCGGATACGTACTCCTTGATATTCTCCAACCTCAGCTATCTTTTCCAATTTTACACTGTCTGGTTGGAAAATTACAGCATCTTTAGCAGGTATTTGTGCTATATCTTGTATTATCCTTTTCATTTTTTCCAAATCGTTTGCGATCCCGCTTCCCAGAAAGTCGATGTCTTTTGTGGTACGCAATCGAGGCATTTCATAAATAAGAAATAACAAAGCACCTTTCAGAACAAAATTATCTTTGTACGAAGATTGCGAAAGGCGATATAAAAACCTTTCCTGAAAGTATTGTAACAAAACTGCATTAAAATCTCTTTGATTCTCTCTGGCAATATTGAGCAGCCGGGCTTTCACCGAAGCCGCTAAATTTTTAGGTTTTTTATTTACAGAATTCACTTTGTCTTCCTCATCCAGATATAAATGCTTTTATATATGGATAAAGCACAGTTTTTACTTGACTCATTTCAGCATATTCCCGAAGTCTGTTAATGTTTGCATCTTTACGCCGGAGATAATTTTTGAGTCCCTCTAGCGCCATGTCTTCCCCCAATTTATTTCGATAGCGAAACATGTCGCATATGGTCTTTTCCGGATTGTATATTCTGATAACGCCGAGGTTTTTGTGAATTTCCTGAATACCGGCTTGATAAAATCGATTCCGAAAAAAATAAATTTTTGTTGGTGGATATTCAATTTTCGGTTTCTTTTCGGAATGGGGGATAGCCACAAAGATTTCTGAGGGATTAAAAGTTGTCAAGTCATAATACTCAAGTGCAGAAAGCAGGCAGATAACACCTTTAGGAATGGCGTGACAAATATCAAAAAAACTAACTGGAATACCGTTTTTTTCCGGCAGATCGACCAAACGATACAGACCTGGCTTAACCTTCTCAATTATATTTTGCTGGACCAGCCGGGTAATGTTCCGGGTTTGAATGGCTGCTGCCTTCAAATCACGCATTCTGGCATAACCCCCATGTTCATTAAAAAATTTCAGTATCTTTTCCATGTTGAATCTTTTTTTCTGCCAATATAATACAATGGCAGAAGAAATGAATCATTTTATTCATAGTTTTTAGTTATCAGATCTGTATTAAATGGAATGAAATAACAGGGATTTTCGTAGAAATTGAATATTCATTATTAAACTTCACTTACAAAACAGTTAATAGCCGTGTAAAGAAACGCCTTCTCAATAATGATTCAGCTGGCGTGGTGGAATTGGCAGACACGCTGTCTTGAGTAGGCAGTGGGCAACCGCCTGTGGGGGATTCCCTGCCTGACTGCAGACGCAGTCGGCAGGCAGGTAGTCACCCCTGTCTGGCAACATGGAAGTTGAAGGGCCGCCAGCACAAAAGATAAGATTAAAGATTAAAGAAAAAAGACAAAAGAGGGAATAACACACAGTCTTTGGTGTTCTGTCTGATTGGAAAGATAGGAAATTCCGTCAGAAGAGGAAAGCGTGTTATTAGATTATTGAATGCCAATAATAAAGCAAGGGCGTTTGAGAGAATGCCCCTTTTTTTATTTTCAGATACCCTTTGGAAATGTATTGTTCTTTATATCTATATTCAACTGAATGATATTGGTTTGATCACAGATAAGTCATAGCTAATCGAATTATTTTTTTCACCTGCAAAATTCTCCATTTCATTTCAGATAAAACTATTTTAAATTATGATTGGTAAAAACATCCATTTAAAATGAAGCTTTATGTCGGTGTCACCGACAATAGCTGGTTTGAATACCTCTCTGGATTAAAACCTGACGAGGTAAATTTCTGGAAACCTACCGGGCAGCCGTTTAAAGCAATCGGGCCGGGTTGTTTGTTCCTTTTTAAACTTCACTCTCCTTTTAATTTTATTGCCGGAGGAGGTTATTTCGTCCGATACGAAGTCATTCCGCTCACTTTGGCCTGGGATGCCTTTGGGGAGAAAAATGGGGCAAATAGCCTTTCTGAATTAAGAGAAATAATCTTGAAATACCGCAGAAGTAATGAGTCGAATCCTCAGATTGGTTGTATTATCCTGAATGAACCCTTCTTCTTTCCGAGAAATCAATGGATTCGATCACCGGAAGACTGGTCAGCCAATATTGTTACAGGCAAAGGGTATCAAATGGAAGAATCCATCGGAAGAAATCTATGGGAATCAGTTAAGGAAAGATTAGTGTTTATGAAAATGAGTGATCGAATTGAAGAGCCCAAACCAGAATACCAACCGGAAGAGCTATTAAGCCGGGAATATCTGATGCGGGCTCGTTTAGGACAGGGAGCTTTCAGAGTATTGGTGACCAGTGCCTATAATAGACGTTGCGCCATATCAGGAGAAAAAACTCTTCCGGTTCTGGAAGCTGCCCATATTAAACCATTTGGAGATAAAGGGCCAAATAGAGTTGATAATGGGATATTATTGAGATCTGATATGCATAAACTTTTCGATGCCGGATACCTGACCATTACCCCGAGTTACTGTATTGAGGTTAGCCGAAGAATTAAGGAAGAATTTGAAAATGGGGGTAATTATTATCCTTATCATGGAAAGGTATTATCTGTTTTACCAAAATTATATTTTGAGCGACCAAATAAAAATTATCTGGGATGGCATAATGAAAATATATATAAAGGATGAATAAAAGAGGTATTTATTTAAGATTTTTCTCAGGAATAGTTAGATATTAAAATTTTTAGTTAATTGTATTTTTATCCCAGTGGTAATATTATGTTTCCATTTCTCCCAGTTATCGAGTGAATATTTACTTAAAAATTTTAAATAATAATCATAAATAAATATTACTTCAATTCTATTTTGTTTAAAGTATCAGATAGATATCAAAAATGATTTTAAAACGTACTTTGATTATTAATTATTGAAGGAAAATGAAAAGGTCTCTTATCAGTGATAATTTAAATTATTCCTAAACCTTTCAGTAAGTAATTCACTCTTTCAAACGAGTCGCGCTTGATCCTCTCTTTTTCCTCTTCATCAGAAATTTCCATAAAATCTGCAACATGTTGTGGACCGATATGATCAATGTTTTCGAACTTTTCTTTAATGTTGTTTAATCCCTCTTGAACAAGTCCATGATCAATATAAGGTTTAAACTTTTCAATTAGACTGTCAAGGCCACCCGTATGATGAGTTAAACAGTAATAAATATCCCATGCATCTTTCTCTTTTAAACGGGTTGCTAATGTCATACCTTTCATAACGATAAAAGGAACTATGCCTGCAATTTTACATTTGACTTTATCTTTTCCTCCTTCAGGTAGTTCACCCTCAATACATACTTCAATATTATCAGTAAATGCCAGATCACAACCCCGCGCCTTTCTGGCGTTAATATCTTGAATTTTTTGCATTCTGTGAGATTTTCCTGTACCTCCATATTCACCAGAAAGAAAATCAACCTGAATTGTAACTGTATCTCCTCCAGGTACTGTAATATCTCGATAAAAAATAAATGGTTGCTGATCATTTACTCTATATCCTTTTTTCTGCAAAGATTTACGAATCGTCTCATAGCTTTCCATTGTAATTCCCTGATCAAAAGCTATATCAACATCCAAAGTACCTACATAATCATTGGCAGTCTCAGGATATAACAAAGGGGGAACCGATCCACCGACTACAACCATTGAATCACTGAATTCACCTAAAAGATGGATCAATTCCACCAGTACCGATCTACTGGCTGCTACTTCTCTTTTACTATAGTCTGATTTTGTAACCATTGTGGTTTTATCTCTTGGTCATAAAGAAATTGAGCTGCCTCTTCTCCGCGTCCCTTATAGCTATTTAAGTCAAGATATAATTGAATAGGCGATACAACTTTGATATTATCATAATCTTTTGATCCATAATAGATACCTTCATCATAAGGTACCAATAAAGTTAAATTAGAACCACTTGAAACCGGTTTTAATTTTGTTTCTCTTTGAACTTGATCTATATTTTTTTCAACATAGGCAAAAACCTTATTTATTCTGGTATATGGTGCCACTCTTGCTGCACCTGAAAAAAGTGTTAAAGAGAACTGGATACTGTTCTTTTTGCAATAATCATTTAATATTTGTTCTATGAGAGGCTCACTCTCCATACTATAAAAATCATATACTTTACTTTTTTTAAAATTATATTTGGAGGTCCACTCTTTTAATAATTCTTCCCATTCAGTCAATCTGAATCCCTGCGCTTCAGACTTTATCCATCCCAACGTATCGAGACGCTTTTTTACCTTTGAAGACATTCCCAGGCTCACTTTTGCCTTATTGGCAAGTTCTTGCGTTTGCCATACTTTATTTGGATTGTTTAATAAAACTCTTAATACACGTTCTGCCTTTGGATAGTATAGAGACTTCAATATACGTTCTTCCTGGGTAGTTTTAGGTCTGCCTTCCTTTGCGATATAGATTTGTTGGAAACTAATGAAACAATTACCAGCGAAATCTAAATATCCTACACCAGCTTCTCTGCAAATTGCAGCTGATTTTGAAAAGATAAAAGGTGCTATAATAACACCATAAGTTTTTGGAACAAAATCTAAGTATGTTTTTAATCTACTAATTGTTTCTCTGATTACACGAGGTTCACCAATATTTTTAACTTCAATAGCCAAATCTTGATAACCAGAGGGAGTTTTCAATTTTACCCAAATATCTACTTTTACATTCTTTTGATTAAACTCTTTACTAATATCAAGAATTTCTAAAAACGGTATTTCCTCTAAACAGTTCTTTAGGACTTCTTCGGCTTTTATTGCATTATTATTTTCCATTTTCACTCTATTTTCATGTTTCACCTTTTGTTGAAAATCAATATATAGTGAAATAAAAATAAAATCAATTTAAATTTCACTATTTAATATATTTTCACCACTTGGTGAAATCAATAATTATAGTGAAAGTTAAATATTAGTATTGCTTAAGATCTTGATAGTTTTATATCTTAAATTTAGAACATTTAATGTCAGATATAATAAATAATACGGTTTTTGCTCTATCTTTGAGAGTTGAATATCCATTATAATATATTGATATTTAATTACTTATAAAAATTTACTAGATGTAAAGGTACCAGTAAAGTCACAAAAGTTAATATTTTATCAATTAACAAACTAATATTACAAGTTAATTTTAATCGGGTCAGAAGATTTACTTGCCTTCCATTTCTATCGCCCCTAATTTTCTGTTTTATAGGGAAATAATTTGCAAATATGGAAAAGTGTAATATATTTTACATGTTTTGCCTTTAATATGAGTGATATATGGAAAAATTTCCAGATATAAGGGTGATGTCAAGCTAAATTTTCGCCTACTACCAAGTTCTGTGAGAGACGGATAAGAAAATGCAAAATGAAATAATTAACCTTTTGCCAAATCAGAACGAATACTTGATAGGTTTTGCCGATATGAATGGCCTGTTAAAAGAAGAATTTCCATATAGATATGCTATTGTAATTTGTGCAAAGCTTGATGATTCCATAATCGATGAAATTGAAATTGCACCCACCATAGATTACTTAGATCATTACGAAAAAACCAATGAAAAATTGAATGAACTAGTTACCAAAATATCAAAGCATTTGACTGCAAAAGGTATAGAAAGTCAATTTATTCCTGCGACTGTTAAGGATAGCGAATTAGATGAAAAATACTATGAAACCCTAAGGTATAAATACTCTCACAAGATGGCGGCAACTCGTTCCGGAATAGGCTGGATAGGAAAAGCTTGTTTACTGATTTCCGAAAGATTTGGTCCAAGACTGCGACTGGCAAGCGTTTTAACGAACTATAGATTTGAAAATATTGGCACTCCCATAGATGAAAGCAAATGTGGCAGTTGTGCGATTTGCGTCGAAAAATGTCCTGCAAAGGCAACCAATGGAATTCTGTGGCGCACCACTGTCGACCGTGACGAGTTTTTCGATGCTAAGAAATGCAGAGAAACGTGCAGAAAAAGATCATTAAAGTACATTAACAAGGATATCAGCTTGTGTGGGGTTTGTATATCGGTCTGTCCGCTAGGTAAAAATAATACTACATAACCAGTTACTCCAGCGGACAGTCACCCACATGTATTCCGCTATCGCTGCATACGCAAATGCGCCATCGCTGAGTGCAAACGTTAGACAACGCTGAATGTAGTTCAATCATTTATCATGAAGGAGGATTTTTATGGTCAAAAAACTGATTTTGTTCGGGATTGTCTTGTCCATTTTTCTGGGAAATTTTCAAGCTCATGGACAAGAGGAAAAACAAACCGCACCCACTTTGCCGCCTGCAAGAAAGATTCCGGGTATCATCACAGAGGATTCCTATCCTAATGGTTGTGTGGATTGCCATATCAATTACGTTGATATGAAACTAGATACCAGATTCAGCACCCTCATGAAACTCTGGAGCGAAAAGGTTGAGCCAAAACTCGTTGCGAAAGCACAGGCTTCTACTCCAAAAGATTTGATGCTGAAAGGAAAGCATCCCAACGCTGATGCTGCCCTTAAGGACATTCCTGCAGGATGCATCGTTTGTCACGGAAAGGAATCGTCTACTGCTCCTCCCTTTGCTAATATGATTCATAATATTCACCTAATCGGAGGGGAGGAAAATCATTTCTTGACAATGTTTCAAGGTGAATGCACGTATTGCCATAAACTTGATTTAACGACAGGCCACTGGTCAATGCCGAGTGGGCCAGAAAAATAAAAAACTGTACGTGCTTTATTATTAATATAGTTGGTGTTATCTAACCATAGCGTTAATCCGACGGTCCGGGCGATCACGGTCCTTGCAGCGCAAAGATCGCACCCGCCCCGCGGGTTACGCTAACCGTTGGGTGCCTTGATTCACAAAATTGGAATTGATCATTAATTTCAACTTTGTTAAATGTCAAATTATTATTCTAATTTTTTATCTGCAGAACGTCTAAAACTATGTTATGATTTGGCTCCCCTTCGTGTGTCTCAATACCTTGACGTAGAGGTTGATTTTGTTAAACAAAAAATTAAAACTGATGATTATGTTCTTGAATTAGGCTGCGGATATGGTCGAGTTCTAGAGAACATTGGTCTTAAAACAAAATATTTATTTGGAATTGACCAATCATTGGAAAACCTTTCATTTGGGCAATCTAATTTTTTGTCCCATGATTGTTGTGTTCTTTCTGCTATGGATGCCTTTCATCTTGGATTTCAATCAGGAATATTTGATCTTGTTTTTTGTATTCAAAACGGAATCTCAGCCATTGGAGGAGATTCGGAATTGTTAATAAAAGAAGCAATTCGGGTAACTAAACCGGGGGGATCAATACTCTTTTCAAGTTATTCGGACAAATTTTGGATTCATCGTTTGAATTGGTTTCAAATTCAATCAGATAACAATCTAATCGGCGAGATAGATTATAATTTAACTGGAAAAGGTATTATTGTTTGTAAAGATGGTTTTCGGGCAACTACATTTAGTGAGAAAAAATTCAAATTATTAACAACCAGACTTAATAAGGTTGTCAAAACTTACGAGATCAATGAATCATCCATTTTTTGTGAGATATTTGTTTAACATGATTTTGAAAGAGTATTGACTCTTTTAATAAATGGCGGGCACCCAACAATTCAATATACCAGACCAAAAACGGGTGCAGGTTTCATGAAATTTATTTAATCCGAGTATAAGAATTGTTTTTATTAAAATTATTAATCATTTGGTTTGTTGCGGGTTGTCGACGTCGTTAGGCCCTTTAATTATTTTAATAATTTAAATATAACATCCCATTAAATAAAAGATTCGACATAATGTGGAGTAAAAATTACAGAATATGTTTTCATGTGATTCTTTTTATTTTTTTGCTCGTTCCTAAAAACCTTAAAAGTCAGCTTAAAGATCCCGATAATAAAGCAGATTATATAATCATCTATTCGAATCAGTTTATAGAAACTTTACAACCCTTCATTCAATGGCGTGGAGACCAGGATCTGTTGGTAATGCCAATTGGGATTGATCAGATTTACACTGAATTTCCCGATTCGTCTACTAAACCACAATCAATTCGAGAATTCATTAGTTTTGCTCTTCAATTCTGGCAGGATCCAAAACCACAATATGTTCTATTAGTTGGCGATACAGAATATATTCCTTCCTATCGTATGGAGTCATCTATTGAAAATGAAGATTCTATAGCTATTGATGAATTGTATACAATTAATCTTTATGAAAGCGATACTAAATCCGATGTGGCATTAGGAAGATTACCAGTAAGCAACACAGATCAACTAGCAAATATTATCAAAAAAACAATGCTTTTTGAAGAAGGATTTATTAGTGATAATTGGATGAATAATTTTATATTCTTAGCTGATTCAAATGACAATCCTAAATACCCAGGGTGTTTTGAAAATTCTGTTAAAAATTTTATAAATAACAACCTCACAGAATATTTTTATCCTGTAAGAATTGATATAAATGAAGTTTCTCCTTTTTATGGGACACGCCAAGATTTATTTAACGCTCTTAATTCAGGAGCTCTATTTTTTTCATATTATGGTCATGGCGATCCTATCGTCTGGTCAAGATATCATTATTTTACCATAAATGATATTGATTCTCTTGTAGAAAGTAATAAATTTTTTATTCTTTCAGCTGCTGCGTGCAGTCAAAATTTTGATAATCCAAATCAAGTAACCATTGTAGAAAAACTGTTATTTTTTCCAAATGGTGGTGCGGTCTCTACTATTGCATCCTCCGGTATCAACAGTCTCGGCACTGGGGAGGTCTTTTTAAGATATTTCTATGATCAAGTATTTGAAAATCATCAGCAGTCTATCGGAAAAACAATTTTAAAAGTGAAGCAATTTATCAATCAAATTTCAAAAGATTTGCCATTAGATCATCAATACAGAAGATTTACTTTGCTTGGTGATCCTTGTTTGAAAATACCTTTTCATCTTTTCATAAATATTGAAATGGAAGATCATAAATTTGATTATCAATTTTCACTCCATCAAAATTATCCTAATCCCTTTAATAGGTCCACAATAATTTCATATCAGTTAAAGAAGGATTCTTTTGTATTATTAAAAATATATGATTTAAAGGGTAAATTAATTTATGTACTTGTAAATCAGTGGCAAGATGCTGGTAAATATAAATTGAAGTTCATTCCAAATAATATCTCAAGTGGAGTATACTTATATCAAATAACAGCTGATAATTTTCAATTAACTCGTAAATTTATTTACATTAAATAAGTATAGCATAATAATCCACTCAACCGGAAAACAAACTTTCGCTGGATCGTCAGAATTTCTTAAGCTGGTGTTGAGCAATGCAATTTTAGGGATATTTATCGCAGTGTTTAATACCGATTAGCTTCCCATCAGGCCTAAAATTAAATGAAGTTATCGAAACCTATTTTCTCTGTAATATCAATATATCTAACTGCAAGTTTATTGGTGGTAACCTGTTATCCAAAAACTAAAATTGATTTAAGTAAATTAGTATATAAGGATGATATAACAGGTTTCTGGGAAAGAGGAGGTGGATTCACGAGTGAATATAAAAGTGTTACAAGTGCCTATAAGATTGATTTTAATTTATTATCTTATGAAGACGGTACTTTTATAGATTAATGCGTAATATATTAAGATCCCATGGTCATATACACTAAACTTACGGTAAGTGGGATTGTATAAAACATTGTGACTAAGATGCCCCTGGTGATTAGGCTGGGGGTATTTTTTTATATGTTACAACTCTAAAGTTTGCGATTTTGAGGTGTATATTGTAAATTGGGATTAACCGGGAGAGTGAAAGTGATCGGCAAAACCGTTTCGCACTACAAAATCATAGAGAAACTCGGTGCCGGAGGCATGGGAGAGGTCTACAAAG
>Ga0209427_10007371_pt1 | contig 12454 bp, 13 predicted proteins | sample DeeMarSWOR136_30_FD_187465 | JGI IMG/M metagenome (GOLD analysis project Ga0209427, IMG submission 187465) | Marine sediment microbial communities from White Oak River estuary, North Carolina - WOR-1-36_30 (SPAdes) (version 2) | ecosystem: Environmental > Aquatic > Marine > Intertidal zone >... | reverse complement strand
ATCAGCACCTGCCTGTATCGATTCCATGTCATCCTTGGCAACAAGGCCGCCCCATCTATATTCACCGAATTCAACACGCAGAGTTGCGTTAACTGTGCCGGAGATGACAGCAATCCTTGTTTCGAAATTCGATGCTGAGTAGTCATCTAGTACTATATGCAGTCTACGAACAAAGGAAACGTGTTGTAGGCCAGGGGGCCCATGGAAGTCGACATAATAACCATCGCTCGTCCTCTCTCCCACTATATCAGTTGCATAGTGGGCATAGGCACTCCACTCGGGAGGACCTGAAAATGGCGTTGAGTTCAGAATGACAACGTCTTGGCTGCTTTCCCAGTTCTCAGTTCTGAGATCGAATCCAGTCTGACCCTGAATCTCGCCTGTGTTACGGAAGGAAACACTTGCTGGAACAACATAGGTCAGGTTCCAAAGTGGGGTCAAGAGAAGAAGCATCATACAAATGAGTACGGCTATAATAACATTCGATCCGGATGGGCCATATTCTGCCGGCGGCTTATCAACTCTAACCGCTGAAGAAACCTGCCCTTTGCCGGGTAGCTTCTGTGGAATGCGACAGGCATCGGATTCAGGTTCTGAGTCCTTTACTTTCTTTTTTCTCCACTCCATTTCAGTATCTCCATCATTCTCTTGAAGAGCATTGATGCAACATCTGTGGGATACATGCTGGCAGGGATTTCAATATGCCAATCTTCAGCAAGGTCCTTGAGAATACGCCAGCATTCAGAACTTTCATTGCACTCGCTGCAGTCTCCTTCATGATCGAACCAAACATGAACCCCGAATCTTGGTGAGAAAGTGATGTATGAGTTGGCCCCTGTTCCTGGGCAATACCCAACGGCAAAACCATGGTCTGAGCTTGAATTGTTCAGTGTGATGCGATTGATTGCTGCTGCGTTCTTGAGAAGCTTTGACACGCGCTGTTTAGCTATTCTATGTGCCTTACTCACAAATGGTCTTGATACATTGAGTTCCTCTGCTATCTCTGAAGGCGGAACCTTCTTTCTTCTACGAAGCCACACCTGAGTCTGGCGCTTTGTCGGATACCTGAAATTGCTGTACGTCAGGGTCGCCCTCCTATACGAGTTAACCTATGCAGGTTAACTCATCATTCAGATATAAATTAACCGCTCTTGGTTAACACATTTTATGATTCAATTACATGCCAATGTGAGAGATGTGCTGAATCATTTTCTCAGAGGACATCATAAGGGAATCTCAATACAATCTTCCAGGCCAAATGTGTGATACACACATTGTTCTAACCTAGAAAGTGTGCAAGCTGAGATACAAATGCAGATGCTTATAGAAGTCTCATTGTTGACAGCAATCTACGCTGTGTGGATCTTGCTTCTTGTCAATGCCATGGTCTCAAGTGAGGAGGTCTCCTTGACGATTGCCACACTACCTTTTATTGTGACATTTCCGATTGCACTGATTCTCGCTGCTTCAGCAGAAGTCGTCATTCCAGGCATACTAGGCGTAGACATTCTCCTCACGGCCATCGTAGGAGTCTTATTGTTCGTGAGATGGGTAATGGCAATAGTCGGCGAGTGACTATATAAGAAGCTAACTGATTGTAATGAGAATACATGATAATCAGAGATTCGAGAACTACTTGTTGTCCTTACGTTTGAACTCTGTATATCCACAGCGGCCGCATGCGAAGCGATCAAAGTGCTCCGCCATGTAGGTCCCCTTTTCACATCGAGGGCAGGTCCTCTTAGTAGGTGTGATCTTTCCAGTCTTCGAGTCAACCTTGTGCATCTTATGTGCCATCTATGACTGCTCTCCTGCCTTCTTTGTTTCATGTCTTTTAACGATATGACTAAGCTCGACTCTTTTCATCTGTTCAGGGTCAGTATATATCCTTGCAGAACCCTCTGTCATTCCGGCACCAAAATTCGTGTTGAGGCTTCGAATCACCACTAAGGCTGCATCAGCATCAAACTGAGCCACGAGCTTGGCCTTAACATCAGCCCTGCTAGGAGTGGTTCCACCGATATGTTCCACTCTGAAGTCTATTTCTCTCCTAGCGAGAGGTCTGTTCTCTTTCTCCTGAAGAACCTCAATCTTCATTGGTATCACTCTCTGCGATTATACTGACTTCTGGGGTGGGTCAGCCATTCGACTTTGGGTTGTCTAATAAAGGTTTCACCACAGGCTGTCTGAAATATTGGGCCTAGCGCACTTTCAGGGCATACTTGCCAGGTTTATCGATATTGAGCCGCTCAGCTATGTATGAGCTTCTTCGTGGGTCTTCACGAGTATCTCTTCCAGGGAGAATCACTACTATTCCGGTGTATGAGGTGGACAGGCTAGTGCCCTTGCAGTTGGGACATTGGTCTTCATTTGTCAAATAATGACAGGACCTACAAGCTCTTTGCTTTGCCATGGAATCTCTCCTCAATTATTTCTTCTTCTTGTCCTTCTTAGATTTCTCTCCACGAGCACTTCTGACGTCATCCTCTACCCAAGAGTTCTGTGGACCAATCTTACCTAGGAATGGCTGTCGCATGGTGAGACCTAGCTTTCCAGACCTATTTCCTGACTCAAAGCTGATCGATGTGATGCGAGCCCTGACACTGTCTCCTTCAGCAAGGGTCCTTCCGGTCTCCTTGCCCAACAGAGCGCTCCCCTTGGAGTCCTGAGTTATGAAGTCATCACAGATCTGGCTCACATGGCAGAGACCATCAAGAGGCCCCATCCGAATGAATGCTCCAAAGTCCATTAGCTCGACTACATTTCCTTCTACAAGTTCTCCTCTAATCGGTTTGAACACGAGGACCTTGTAGGTGACTGAGTGATAGGTAGCACCGTCACCTGGCATGAGTCGTCCCTGACCGATATCATCGATGCCAATAACAGCAATCATGAGTCCAACATCTCTGTCTAAGACATTCTCATGCTGTTTGCGCAAATGGACCATTGCAGCCTTTTCTATTGGTGAGCCAAACTCCTTAGGAGGAATCCGGACAACATCTCTTACCGTGACAACGCTGTATATCTCAATCACCAGCCTAGACAATCATAGAATAATCAGACCATGGCCTAATTGCACTGGTCTGGACCCGACGGCTCAGCGGTGCATCAATTTGGTAAACATAAAAACATTGTGAATAGGTCTATGATACCTCTCCTTCAAGGACAAGTCGTTTCTTGCCTCTGAGAAGCAATACAGGAATACCCCGAGATCTTGCACGAGCTCGAAGCTCTTTATCATTAGTTGCCAACACCCCACCAGCCTGGGCTGTGTGTTCTATGAGTTGGTCATCAACTGACAACTCTGAAATTGCATCCTGAACATCTACAATCCTACAATTATCAGCGAGTTCCAATGCAACTCGGAAGGCGTGTCTGTCATTACCCTTTGAAGTTTCTGCAAGACGGTTAATCTCATCCATTACGGAACTAAGAATCACAAAGTCGACACGTTGCTCCAGAATCATCTTAGATTCCGAGAAGATATCTATGTTGAACTGGTAGGGTATGGTGAGGAAATTGGTATCAACCACGACAAGAATGGTCACGTTTCTCACGAACTTCTCAAGTTTCGGCATGCCCAATGAGTCGCCATTTGTTCTCGACTCTGCGTCCGATAGCAATCCGTTGTCCCTTCTCCACAGCAACGGGTCTCTTCAGTTCAAGTTCAATCTCTTTGCCATGAAGTCTTGTAATCACGCCCACAGTAGCTGCAGTACCAACTACAAGCATGAGTGGTTCATTGTGTCTGAGATTCCCTACCTCTTTCTCAGCCTCCATTCCCACTACTCTCTCCATCAGAATTGGCTCGACCATGAGTTTGTCAATGATCTTTGGCATCTTGCCAGCTCTGCCAACAACATTTCCTACAAGTCTGTCGGCACGAGTGGATGCTGGGTCGAGAGCGGTTCCTACACCTATCAACCCGCCAGGACGCGCCTCAGTCAGTTCATTGCCACTTCCTGAGAGCAGACTAGTAATTTTCGCTCGAATCGGTTCGAATCCTTTGTCCCCGCGAGAACCCGGTGCTATCTCTATCTCATCTCCAATCCTCAAAACGCCCCTGATAATAGACCCTCCGACTACACCACCTCTTAGCTGGTCTGGTAGACTACCTGGTTTATTGATGTCAAACGACCTGGCCACAAACATCTTCGGGACCGCGTCTGCATCTCTCTGCGGAGTTGGAATCACTTCCTGAATTTTCTGAATCAGCAGGTCCGTGTTTGCTCCAAACACGGCAGATACAGGAACTATTGGTGCGTTCTCAGCTGTCGTACCCTTGACAAATGCCTTGATTTGTTTGTAATGATTTAGAGCCTCTTCCTTCGATACCAGCTCAATCTTGTTTTGGACTATGATTATCTTCTCGACGCCAATTATCTCCAATGCGCGGAGGTGTTCAGAAGTCTGTGGCATTGGACAGGGCTCATTGGCCGCAATCACAAGAATCGCACCATCCATGAGGCTTGCCCCACTTAGACAGGTTGCCATCAAGGACTCGTGACCAGGACTGTCTACAAAAGATATCTCGCGGAGCGATTCCAGTTTTCCTTCACACTTCGGACACTTTCCATCCTTTGCTAAATGGGAAGTTGTGAATGCTTCCGGCTCAGGACAATTTGTACACTTCATCAGAGTGGTCGCCGCATAGCCAAGTCTGATTGAGATTCCCCTTCGTACTTCATCCGAATGACGGTCTGTCCACTCTCCAGTGAGGTACTCTACAAGGGTCGTCTTTCCATGGTCGACGTGACCCAATGTACCAATGCTTATCTCGGATTGTCCTTCATACACCTAATCATCACTTCCAAATGTCCTGGTCTTACTATCCTCTGAGGCGTCTGAAGGATGTTTAAAGTCTGTGGTTGGATCCACAGGAACGCCTGCTATGCGACCTTCATTACCAGCTCTTCAAGTGGGGTGCTTCCCTTCTCCTCAATCCTCAAGTTGACCTGAGATATGTTGGAGCTAAGCTCTCTCCCTCGAACAGTCTTCCTCTTTGCTATCCCCTTTCTCTTAGACCTGAACCCTGGTGGACCCCTGATCAAGATTCTCTTCTTCCCACTACCATGTACATCCGGGCGTATTGGGAAGCCTGATGCGTCACTCCCACCAGTTATCTTGAACTTGTACCCGGGTAGACCGAGTACATCGCCTTCCACTATATCACCTACATTTCTGCCAACCAGTGCGTTGGTCTTGGCATCATCCAGTTCGTATTGGATGGCCTTTCCTTCTTCGGGGTCGGAAATTACTAGTTTGAATGGCAACTAACTGTTCGCCTACCTTGAAACTATACTAGGTGGTCCTAGGCCTGTACGGCGGCGTAGCCAGAGTGAATCACTTTATGAGGATTGCGGTTGAACCTAGGGAAAACATGCCCTCAGGTCAACTTGATGATTGTTGGCCTAGGACACAATCATTATAACATGCACTCTTCCTGACCCAAAGAACCACCGCAAGAGACTTGAACAGCATGGACCCTCTCATCTTTCTAGCAATTGCAGCAGGCATTTGGATTCTCGTCTATGTCCTCGCTCAGTTTATCGGCTTTGAGAAGCTCAACGAGAAGGGGGTTGAGGCAAGCACACCTTTCTTCCTCCTCATCAAGACAGAACGATTGAATGCATTCCTTACTAGGTGGGGAAAGAAGTTCCCTCGTGCCTTCTGGAACTTAGGGATCATTGTGGGCTTCGGAGGAATGATTTTCGGTTTCTACGTCTTTGCTGATAATTTTCTCAAGTTTTTCACTCAACCAGCAAAGGCCGGTGGAGTTGTGCCAATCATTCCTGGGGTCACAATCACAGGTCTTCCATTGATATACATGCTAATCGGTCTCGCAGTGACCCTCATCACCCATGAATTTGCACACGGACTCGCCTCATCTCGTGAAGATATTCCGATTAAGAGTTCAGGCCTCCTTTTCTTCTACGTAATCTTTGGAGGATTTGTTGAGCCTGATGAAGAATCGTTCAATCAAGTTGAGCCAAAGTCAAGGATGCGCATGCTAGCCGCAGGGTCCTTTGCCAATTTAATCACTGGGCTCATTGTCTTTGTACTGATAGCTAATTTCAATCCAATAGCGTCAATTGCCTATAACTCACCAAACGGTGCGTACATCTATGACACACAGGCAGGCTCACCCGGGGCTGCAGCTCTACAAATTGGTGACGTCATTGTCAAGCTCAATGAAACAGAGATAGACACATGGGGTGATGTCGACTTATTCATGAAAAATACAACATCTGGGTCATTACTTACAATATATACCACAAACCCGTTAACAAACGGTACGACGATAGTGCTCGGGGAAAATCCTACCAATGGAACGCTTGGTTATATCGGAATCTTTGGTGCAGACTTTTGGGAACCAAAGCCCGGCTGGGACCTGATACTCACTCCGCTTACTGTATTTCACATTCAGCAGATTCTTGTATGGCTGTGGATTATTCTCGTTTCCATTGGATTACTCAATCTTCTTCCAATACCTGCATTTGACGGAGACAAGATATTGAGTAACGCGCTGAGTCTTGTCACTAATGATGAGAAGAAGATCAAGTATGTCATGTGGCCTGCGCGAATCATCTCTCTGACCATTCTCCTTGGCAGTATAATTCTCAGTCTGGTCTTGGGTAAGGGGCTATTCTGATAGCCCAAATCGGCTAATCTTGATGAGACCTCAAATGTGGGACCTAAAAAGGGGCCATCTGGACAATTCATCGATGCAATATGATTACCGCACAGATTGGCACAATGCAGAATGTCCGTGAGAAGGCCCGTAAGGCACTCACCGACTATCTCACCATGTTTCTCCCTGGTTCTTGGACTGAACCACTCGCAAGACTGAAGCTTCTCCTTCAATCTAGTTCCGATATCGATTGGGAGGCTCTTAAGGGCCACGCCCTAGTGTTCTTTGATGAGAAACGTCTCTCTAATGACCGAGTGGAGTGCCTTGCTCGTGTTGAGCGGCTAGGTGAAGCCCTCAGAGAGATACATAGTGCTCTCTCACCCGCAGAATGGCACAAGACAGTGGACGATATAGCGTATGCAACTAACTTCAGGGTTTCAAAAGCTGCTATTCAAGCCACCAATCTCCACGTAGCGGAAGAAAACAAGGAAGAAACAACGAAGAAACCTGAACGAGCTAAGGTCTGAATTGTATCTACTTATGATTCGCCAAGCCAACACGGATCCCCTCCTGTTTAGATGATGTGTTAGATGGCCTCCACGCGCATATCAGTCAATTTCATGTCCGAAGGCTCACCAGAATCACTTTCCAGGAGATAGATGAACTTATTCAACAGATGGAGAAATAGCTGCCTGCATCTAGATGAGAGTCTTTAACTGCGATCTCTGTCACAGTCCGCTTGGAGTACACATTCTATGTCTGTTGAGTGCTCGAAGTGCGGGAAACCCGCAGTGTATCTGAGGAGGTATACCGCAGAGAGGCTTTGCCAAGCCTGTCTAGTATCTACCACACTACAAAGAGTACGACGAACTATAAACCGAGAGAAGATGCTCCATGAAGACGATCGAATAGCAATTGCTCTCTCGGGTGGCAAGGACAGTGCTGTTCTATTAGAGGTCCTATTCCGAATCGAACAGGATTTTCCAAATGTGGAGCTAATCCCCCTCATAATTGATGAGGGAATAGAAGGCTACCGCGACAAAGCTCTTGAGGCAGCTAGACATCTAACAGCCAATCTGGGTCTAGACCTTGAAGTGCGGAACTTCTCAAGCTTCTTTGGTCAATCGCTCGATGAGATTGTTACTGCGCGTGGCGAAACCTCATTGGGTGCATGTTCATACTGCGGAGTTCTGAGAAGAAGAGCTATAAACACAGCGGCGAAGGACCTAGCAGCTGATGTTGTTGCGACTGGACACAATCTGGATGACGAGGCACAGACAATCATGATGAACATGATGCGTGGCGACAGCCGCAGGATAGTCCGAACAAACAGAACGCGAGAGAATCCGATTGGGGGGCTCGTTCCACGTGTCAAGCCCATCAAGGAAATATCCGAGAGAGACATCGTTGCTTATACCCATCATCTCCTGCTTCCATATCACGATGCTCCTTGTCCATATGCTGCTGAGGCCTATCGTAACGATATTCGTGAGTTTCTGAATCGTATGGAGCACAAACGTCCAGGTACACTCTTGGCAATTCTACGTTCATCCGAATCAATAGCTGAGGCATTTGAACAGAATACTGCACTACCGAGTTTCAAGACCTGTGAAACATGTGGAGATCCAAGCTCATCGAAGATGTGCAAAGTATGCTCAATGCTTGAAGACCTAAGAGCTGAGTAAGATGACAAAGCGACCTGAAACCCTGCATGAGACTCGACAGGTTGTCTATGATGACAATCACTGGAGTCTGTTAAGGTCGCTAAGAAGCAAAGCGGCGGAGATTATGGGAAGGCTTGATGATGCAGGCATGAGGTCGTTTGTCTATGGCTCTATTGCACGTGGAGATATACACAAGTCATCGGATATAGACGTCATCGTTCCCTATCCTGTATCTAGCTACAGAATAGAGGTCAGTGTCGGGAGAGGAGTCCATAGAGAATTAGTGCAGGCAACGCCTTCTACTGTAATCAAGGGTCACATTCATCTAGACAACGACGTGGTCGTGACTTTTCCACTCTTCAAGCTCATGCCAAGAGAAGAAGAGTTCTATCGGTGGGGTGGGCAGGTGAACCTCGATCAAATTCGTAATGAAGTCCGTGTACCAGGTGTTGACAAGCGACTGGTTTTGATAGATCCTACAGACATTGGTCATATGGAGCATGGAGTCATTGGCTATGAACATGAAGTTGCAAAAAGGATTGGAGTAGGTATCGCAATTGCTCAAGAACGCGTGCGAGTACTGAAGAGACGTGAAGATGTTGGCAGGACTGGAGTATACCTCACTAGACCTCTTTCTGAGGATGAGAGCTTCGAAACGGTAGCTAAGAGTCTGCAGGACAGCGATCCTGCAATACGAAGAACAATAGGGCGAAGAGGGAAGTAGAGGTGCTGCATTGATGCGCTCAGTTCACAAGACCAAGGGGAACTCGTTGCTTGTGGGACAGATGCCAGCCGGCTGCAAGATGTGTGCTGTGGGTTCAAAGATGGTCCTTTTTGTCACAGGCGTATGCGAAAGCGCTTGCTTCTACTGTCCCTTGTCACAGGACAAGGCAGGAAATGATGTTGTGTTTGCCGATGAAATGCCCGTGCACAACGATGACGACATCCTCGAAGAGTTGGACGCGATAGGTGCTGAGGGAGCCGGTCTCAGTGGAGGTGACCCCCTTTGTCGCCTCGAAAGAACTCTTGGGTTCATCTCACTTCTCAAGGACTCTCAGGGTTATGATTTCCATCTTCATCTCTACACTTCACAGTCAGATGCGGATACACAGTCTATCGAGAATCTGCATAAGACAGGTCTGGACGAGATTAGATTCCATCCCATGACCGACAACTGGTCTGCAATAGAAACAGCTGTTAGTCTTGGAATGGATGTAGGTATTGAAATCCCTGCCATTCCCGGTGAGATCAAATCACTAAAGAAGACAGCTAGGAGAGCCGAAGATATAGGAGTTTCATTCCTAAACATCAATGAACTTGAGAGTAGCGAAACTAATTTTTCTTCTCTCAGTTCTCTTGGGCTACGACTGAAAAACATGGGTTCTGCATCTATCGCAGGGAGTGCAGAAGTAGCTAATGAACTCATTACATGGTCGGCAAGGGAGCTCGAATCAATTTCAGTACACTACTGCTCAGCACACTTCAAGGATGCAATACAGATGCGAAACCGTCTCGAACGCCGTCTTGAGCGAACAGTAAGGGAGTTTGAAGAACGTGCAGATGATGAGCCGCTGTTGATACTCGGAGTCATCAGAGCTCCTTTTGGAGAAGAGCTTGATGGAAAGATTCTGACCCAGATTAGTAAAGTCCTAGAATCACAATTCAATGTTCCATCGAATCAAATGAATATCGACTTGCCTAGAAGGAGGATTGAGATTGCAGGGTGGATACTCGCAGAAATCGCAGAGGACCTTAGGACATCAGTCAAAGATGGTGACTTACTGGAGATAGGAATTGCATACGAATACCCATCTTGGGACCGTCTTCAGACGCTCTTCGACCCTCTATGATTGGTCAATCCTGAATCTCAAGATGGCACCAAAACCTCCAAGATTCTGGAGCTGGTCACCCGCTGGATGGTCTGTGGACACAATGTGGAATTGACCGCGTGTTTTCTCTGTGTTTCGTATCAGATTATCCATCCACCGTCGTTGGTCATGGTCACCTTCCCGTAGTTTCTTGTCTGTTATCAGGAGATGCTCCACCGCTCCGTAATCAACTGCAGCCTTGACCTCTTTATCACCATAAGCTCCTAGACCGTCCCCCTTTGCTATGTGTTCTATCAGCCCCTCTATTAGTTGGGTCTCAACCTCAAGTTTCAGTCCCTCTATAGCCTTTGAAATCACACCCCTGAAGAGAATCTCTTTTGCACCAGGATAACCTATCGAGTTTGAGCTTTCAACTACCACCGGCGGAAGTTCTTTAATCTTCATACCTCGTAAGAACTCACTGAAGTGGTCTTTGACGAAGCCAGGTCCCACAATTAGGATTATCGCAATCTCATTCTGTTCTAGTTGGGAACGGATAGCAACGCCCACGCTTGAAAAGAAGTCGCGCATAGTGGCGTCATACGCCTTTTGATCACTACGCTTTCTAGAAATGCTTGTTCGCACACGAACAGCCTCTCGTATACCAAAATCTGCCACGAGAAACAGCTCGGCAATACCATCCTCAATTGTCACCAGTAGGCATACTGAACTCTGGCCTGTCTTTTCGGCTTCCTTTATTCGTTCCAGCATGAAATTGGGCCAATGCTCTTTAATTATCGTCAGAGTGCTTCCTTGTTCTACATTGAATGTATGGTATGATCCAATGTTGACCAAATCTCCGGGGCCTTCTAGAATGACACCCTTTAACCGCACACGATTGGAAAATGCATGAAACATGACATCATCAATCTTCAAAACCAGTGTCATGGGCTTTCGAACGCTATCCTGTTTTCTGGCATCATCATCACCGACTTTGACCCTACGCGTTGTTCTAGAAACAACGGTATCACCAGGACTGACTAGATTATACAGATGCCAGAGATCATCAAGGACTTCTATCTTGAGGGTGATCTTTCCCTCTTTCAAGTTGCGTTTCAATACCTTCAAGGTGACACCATCAAACGAACATCTGTCTTAGAAGAAATAGTCTCCGTAGTTGCTCTGAGGCATATTGCTCTTCTGACCAATTGAACGGGAATCGTTCCCCTCTATACCTTTGGACAATGATTTGGCTTTCTCGATATGTGATGATTTCACGTTCTCTGCAGATTCCTGGACCGCCAAGTCCCCCGCTACTCGTATCAGGCCACCAAGCTCGCGAAGTCTTAGAGTCAAGGCATTTCGCGCTCCATCCAACTGAAAAGCCATCGTTTCTGCTATCTTGAGGACCGAGAAGATTGCCTCTCTGTCCAGATGAGGTATTCTACCATCCTCTCTCACTGTCTGAGCAATGAACCTCACGGTATCTCTCACAGTTTCAGAAGTCTTGGTCATCCAAGAGTCAAGAAGAATCTCATAGCCATAACCTCGTATTCTAGATCTGAGAGGACCCAGTATCTTGTGCAAATCTTCTACATTACATGCTCCAAACAAGACGAACTTACAGGGCACATCATCCACACGGACAGCAGCTCCAGAGCTATGGGGATTCCGCCCAGCAATTGGAAATGTGCCATCTTGCATCGCCGTGAGTAGATGTTTCTGATAGGGACCCAGGGCTGCAATCTCATCAAGATAGAGGATTCCTTCATGAGCCTCATGAATCGCTCCTGGTACCACTCTGAGATATGGTGCTGTCCCCAATGAGTCGGCACTTCCATATGGATCATGTTCAACATCACCAAGCAACTCCACAGGACTAGCTCCGCTAGCTCTTACGAACCGTCTGGATGTGCGTGAAACCAAGACATGATCCGGAAACTCCCCTCGGGAGGTCTGTGGTTCTGATGTGTTATGTACATATCGAACCAGAATTGTGTCATCCTGAGATCTCTCATATGTGGCAGAGACAGGTACGCCATTGAATGATTCTGGTCGCGAAACAGTCGTTAACGCAGGTTCGCCAATCAGCTCCAAGGTTCGAAAGAGCCCGGAGAAAGATGTATTGTCTGTTTCTCCTATAATCCACTCATACCGTTTTGTGGCTTCGCACTCCATACAGACACTCTGGCTGGGCAGAGAAAGACTTCCACATCTTGAGCAACGATACCCCATCTTGACCGCAACATCAAATGGCAAATTATCTGGTCTCAAATAGACCGAGTCTAGTAAAATAGGTGATTCTTGTTGTCCTTGGTTCGTTTCAAGATGCTCAAGAACGACTTCAGGAC
>Ga0209427_10007370_pt1 | contig 12456 bp, 8 predicted proteins | sample DeeMarSWOR136_30_FD_187465 | JGI IMG/M metagenome (GOLD analysis project Ga0209427, IMG submission 187465) | Marine sediment microbial communities from White Oak River estuary, North Carolina - WOR-1-36_30 (SPAdes) (version 2) | ecosystem: Environmental > Aquatic > Marine > Intertidal zone >... | reverse complement strand
ATTTATGTCGGAATTATGGAAGTACTATTCATCCCTTTAGAGGAGAAGAATCTAAACCGTGTATTCGGTACACAATACACTGAATACACACAAAAGGTAAGGCGTTGGATATGACGTCGCGCTCTTTCGCGCGCGCGGATAATGTGGTCACAAAGAGGGTAGGTCGTTGGCCATTTCGCCCAGTCCGAGGCGTCTGAGCGTCTCCTCCGTGGGGATCCCAGTCTCCGGGTCCCAGCCCCGGAGCAGGTAGTAACGGGTTAACGTCTCGTCAAAGATCTCTTTGTCGAAGGGTGGCCCCGTCTCCGCGCCGGCGATTGATGGCTCCTCGTAGAACGAGTCGGGCCAGTGGTCGTCAGCCCTCCTCAAGCCCTCCCTGACGATGTACATCCTCATGAGGTTGAACACCCTCTCCCCTGTATCCATCATATCGGCTGCGGACGCTTCGGCGCCAGTGGCGGTGGAGTACAGCTTGGCTTGGTAGTTGGGGCCCAGGGCGTCGGCGACGCTGGAGGAGAACATGCAGAGGCCTAGGCTGTTGTAGGCGCTGGTGAGATGGTTGTACCAGTAGGTCATGAGCAGCTCATCGGGGTTGTTAATGTCGGGCGGGTTCCCGAACACCCGTTCCTTGAAGCCGCCCGGCATGTCTAACCAATCCAGGAGCCAGCGGCTGTACTCGTCCTCGTCGATGCCCAGCTTCTTTCCCCAGCTGGAGACACCCGGATAGTTGGAGACCCCGTGTGTGCCCTTGAGGTCGTCGCCACCGCGCGGGTTGGTAAGTATACTCATGGAGGTGAACAATTTGCCCTTCCACGTGGCCCTGGGGTCAGGCCGCATCAACTCCAGTCCTTTAACAGTCGGGACATGCCTAGCCGCGTCGCCTCCTATTGCCTCGGCTGCCCTCTGCGCGCCCTCCGCGAGTACGTCTCCGAATCCCTCCCTGTACGCTATCATCCTGAGGAGACTCATCAACGCCTCCTCGTCTCCCAGTTCAAGCCTCAAGCCTATGTCTCTCTCCGAGATAATGCCTCTCTTGTAGAGATCGTAAGCATAGAAGAAGGAGCCGAACATGTCCATACCGTACCTCTGGCATAGTTCGTTCATGTAGAACGCGGCAGGCAGGCTTATCCCGTATCGGGATGCGGTTCCCGAGTACAGGGTGATACCAGCGCAGGAGATATCCACCCCCGCGTAGGAGCCCTCCTTAACTTCTGTCAGGAGACTGCAGCCGTAGAGGCTCTCCATCATGCACGGGCAGTAGACGCCTGGCTCGCCCCGCCTCAGATACGGGCCCACTATCTCGTCGTAGTCCACGCCTTCCTCGTTTACGCCGATGGTGCCCATGGAGCCGGCTCTGGCCCTCGCCTTCCACGCGGGGTAGCTCTTCACACGTTCCTCGCACATGGCCACCGCCTCCTTGAACGCCTCAGGGTCATACACCTCGACTGGCTTGGATCCCTTGACCGCCACGGCCTTTAGCCTCTTGCCGCCTAGGACGGCGCCGGCGTGGCATCGGCCCGGCATGTGCTGCCTGTCGAACACCGGGGCAGCGAACCTGACCAGGTTCTCGCCGGCGGGGCCTATGGCCATGACGCTGAAATACTCACCGTGCCTCCGCTTCAGTTCTTCGGTGGTCTCGTATGTGTCCAGCCCCCAGAGGTCGTCCGCTTCGAGCAGGGATGCCTCATCCTCGTCTATGACTAGGTAAGACGGTCTCTCCGATGCCCCACTGATCATCACCGAGTCGAAGCCCGCCTTCTTGAGCCGGGGGCCCCAGTAGCCCCCCGAGTTGCCGGTGCCGATGAGGCCGGTGAGGGGCGACTTGGTAGTAACCTCCACCCTTGGGCTCGTCGGAGCCTCTGTTCCTGTCAGCAAACCGGGCGAGATGAGCACAACGTTTTCGGGTCCTAGAGGGTCCGTCCCTGGGTCGGTGTGCTGGTACAGCAGCCACGCGTTCAGCCCGAGGCCTCCCAAGAACCTCTCTGATATCTCCCGTGGGATGGGTCTCTCGGCGAGTTCCCCGGTAGTCAGGCTTACCTCAAGTATCTTCTCCGGGATTATGGCCTTAGTCAAAATATTCACTAGGTCTGAATAAATGGAAGCGTTTGAAAAAATTATCTATCCAGGCTAAACCTGTGCGCGACAGCGCGCGCCCAAGCGAAGGTATAATACCCGCCGATTAAGAGTGCGTCCGCGTGAACGATTTGAACTCCCACACCTTTTGGAAAATTCTGCTGGTATCAAGCATATTGATAGGCGCATTAGGATTATTCACGTTAGGTAACTTTGACGCAAACATCAGTGGTGATGGAATACCCAACCGGCCCCAAAGCGCACGCGCCTGGGATCAGGCTGTGCAGATCATCATGGTCGTTACACTTTCAGCAATAGCGGCCACATACAGCGGCATCAAGGTATTTCGTTGACTTCCTGCGCGCGCGGTGGTAACTTTCACCTGCTCGGATGCCGCGCGCGAACCAACTCGTTAATTTAATTACCCCGCTAACTAGTGGTGACACCAACTATTTCTCCCTACGCCAGAAATGGTAATAGTACTTCTCGGTGAAGCCCGTCACCTCGTAGAGGCGGTTCGCCTCAGGCGTGTTAGCTGCCCCACCGATGTAGAGGAGTGTCGGAGAGTACTCGGAGAGTCGCCTGAAGCCCTCCGCGATTATCGCCTTCGCAAGGCCCATCCTTCTGTACTTGGGGAGAGTGCCCATGGGCTCCAGCTCAGCCACGCGGCTCTGGGGATCCACCCTGAAGGTGCAGAAGGAGGCTATATCCCCATTGGGGGCGATGGCGACGAGGTCCAATTCCTCGCGGTAGAAGGACGCCTTGGAAATCTGATCTAGGATGTCTCTCGTGAACCAATCCCCATGGCCGAAGACCAACCTGATTGCCGCAGCTATCCTCTCGAAGTCCTCATCTGGCCGGGCTGTTCGGATCGTGTAACCTTCGGGAGGTCTGAAGTCCGGGATCGGGGTGTCGAGGTCTCGGAGGCGGAGGATCCCGTAGACCTCCCTCCTCTCGAAGCCGTGCTCTCGGAGCGCCGCCTCCCTCATGGGATTTCCCTCTAACGCTAGGACGGAGATCCTGCGATCCTCAACCGAGGCCTTCTGGGAGGTACAATGATCGACGATCCAACCCACAACCTCATCCTCCAGGTGGGCGTAGCCTGGATCCATCTGGATGGAGTAGAGGAACCTATCCTCGGGGGTGGCCGCGGCGACGATCTTGGGCTCGACTCTCCCGACATCCTCCCAGAGGCGGATGCCCTCCGCTATAATGGCGTGGTTGCTCTCGAACTTCGGAGGCAGCCAGTTATGGAGGTTCCCGGACTCGGTGAAGGAGTCCCTGAGGAAGGCCATTACCCTATGGAAGTCATGCTTAGGATCATATTCGCGGGTGACGACGGGCATGAGATCGAAGTTCCACATACCAGGTTTATTCCTTTTTCGCTCTCGCGCCAGGTGGCGTAGTCTGCTGGTGTTAGGGTCCAGAAGTTCGTGTGGCGGGCGTGTGGTTGTTTGAACCCCCTCTGTGTTCTTCGGCGTTTGTGTTTGGTTTATTTTTCTCGTTGCGTTTGGGGTTTGGCTGGTATTTGTCGTTGGTTTTGTTGTGGTTTGGTGTCTTTCTGCTATTGTTTTGCTACTGTTCTGCTTGAACGGTTTAGGTGTCTTGTATTGGGGGTGTGATGTGGGGTGTTCGCATTTTTGGAGGAACGGAATTCGGGGTGATTATTGCGCGCGCAGTTCGTAAATCTTGCGCGCTCCATGAACCCCTGCTCAACAGGACTTACGGCTTTTACCCACTTTTTACATATCAATAAAGTAACTTGATATTAAATAGAATAAACTTAAATATTTAGTAAATGATGCAAAGAGCACTTATTTAAAATGCATAAAATTCCACTCTATTAACCAAGTATGTAGTCTTAATTACTATAGCAGCTACTTTCTAGTGCTCAGAGTTTCTTATATTCCAGGTGTTGACAGTAACTAGGGATAAAGAATGTACACGGCAGAGATAAGTAGGGGTAACCCGACGTGCTTCTTGTTCCTAATCGATCAGTCGGGGTCGATGGAGGACCCCTTCGGCGGCGAGTCATCGGGATCCAAGGCCCAGGCGGTGGCCGACGCCATAAACCGGTTGTTACAGAACCTCGTGCTGCGCTGCGCCAAGGCCGAGGGGATAAGAGACTATTTTTATGTGGGCGTCATCGGGTACGGCACCAAGGTGGGCCCGGCCTTCGGAGGAGACCTAGCCGGGGAGACCCTCGCCCCCATAAGCACGATAGGCGACCGGCCTCTTATGATCGAGGAGAGGATGCAGAAGGTGCCCGACGGAGCCGGCGGCGTCGTGGAGCAGGCCGTCAAGTTCCCGGTCTGGTTCGAGCCTGTCTCTAAGGGCCCCACGCCCATGAAGCAAGCCCTGAGTAAGGCCGAGAACATCTTGGTGGACTGGCTTAACGATCACCCAGACTGCTTCCCCCCTATCGTGATAAACATATCCGATGGCGAGCCCACTGACGGGGACCCATCGAGTGTAGCGGAGAGCATGATGCAGCTGGAGAGCAGCGACGGCCACGTGCTCCTCTTCAACCTGCACCTCTCGTCCAGTATGGCCCCGCCCATCGAGTTCCCGGACACCAACGACAACCTGCCGGACGAGTTCGCCCGACTCCTATACGAGATGTCCAGCGTGCTCCCCGAGAAGATCAGGATGGAGGCCGAGAGCGAGGGCTTCAGGGTCTCAGACGAGTCTAGGGGCTTCATCTTCAACTCGGATATGGTCAAGGTGATCCAGTTCCTAGACATAGGGACAAGAGCTACAAACCTGCGATGAGCAGTACCCAACATGAAGCTGATCTCCTCCCATTTTTCAATACCAAAGAAGGGTAACCAACCCAGGGAGAACGAGGACTTTTTCTATCCGCATGGGGGGGAGATCAGGCGCGATCATCAGTCTATAGCCATCGCTGATGGGGCTAGCGAAGGGTTCCTCAGCAAGCTGTGGAGCAGGATACTCACCGTCTCCTACGTCAACTTCAACCGGACCGACCTGGACATCCACCAGTTCACTGACTTCTGCATTGACGTCTACGAGGACCAGAGAGAGAAGTACATTAAGAGGAGGAGAGAGAACAACACCCCCCTGCGATGGTTCGAGGAGAACCTCCTTCTCAAAGGCAGCTTCTCGACCCTGCTCGGCGTCACATTCTTCGATGAAACGCCGGAGGGGGGTAGCTGGTTGTCCGTCTCTGTAGGGGACTCTTGCCTCTTCCAGCTCAGGGACAGCGTCATAGAATCCTTCCCCGTGAGAGACGCATCCTCTTTCGGCAACAGCCCTGACCTCATATCGTCAAACCCGGCGTACAACCAGGAACTGGAGGCCAAGGTCAGAGTCAAGACGGGTCGGTTCCTCTTCGGCGACACATTCTACCTGATGACAGACGCCATAGCCCACTGGTTCATGAACCAGAACGCGGAGGGAGGGAGGCCTTGGGCCACCCTCGATGAGCTCTTCGAAACTGACAGGCTCAAGGACTACATTGATCGCCTGAGAGGTGAGGGGAGCCTGAAGAACGACGACGTAACCATCGCCCGGGTGATGCTGGTGGAGGAATGACCCTTGCCCAAGCCCACCCTGCAGGAGTACCAGGAGGCCATACAGAGACCGGACCTCTGCTTCAAGGATAGCGACCTCAGGAACGGGAAACCCATCTCAGGCGTGTTCGGGCTCCCTAAGGTCATATCGGGGGGCTTCGCCGGCGTTTTCCAGATCAGGAAAGGAGGCAGGAGCTACGCTGCCCGCTGCTTCCTGCGGGACGTCGGGGACATAGAGAAGCGGTACAAGGCTATAAAGGAGTTCCTCAAGCGGAAGAGGATACCCTACTTCGTGAAGTTCGAGTATGTAGACCAAGGTATAATGGTGAAGGGGAAGAGACACCCTATACTCAAGATGGAGTGGCTGGACGGAGAGACCCTGGGAGGATACGTCGAGAAGAACAGGCGCGACAGCCAGGCCATGGAGGATATGGCTCAGAAGTTCAAGGAGCTGGTGGGCGAGCTCAAGAAGCGCGGTATCTCCCACTGCGACCTCCACGACGCGAACATAATGGTGGTGGGTGGGGAGCTGAAGATGATTGACTACGACGCCATGTTCGTCCCAGGCCTAGAGGACTTCTTAGGCAGCGAAGTGGGGCACATAAACTACCAGCACCCCGAGAGGAGGCTTGAGGACTTCGGGCCCCATGTCGACAACTTCAGCGAGTGGGTCATATACATCTCGCTGCTAGCCCTCGCCAGGAGACCGGAGGTCTGGGAGGAGCTGAACGGCGGAGACCAGTGCCTCCTATTCAGGAGCACAGACTACAGCGACCCCAACCGATCAAAGGCGTTCAGGGCCCTCGAGAATATACCCGACGACAACCTTAAGCTACTGCTGGACACCTTCAAGGACGCTATCTACACGTACAACCTAGCGGACATACCATCCATCGTGGACAAGAACAAGATATTGCACAGACGAAGGCAGCTTATGAACGAGGTCGCCAAGATACCACAGATATCCATGGATAGGCTAGAGGTGACGATACCTCGAAGAGACAAGTCCTGGATATGGGCCAACAAAGAGGTCGAGCACATGAGCCTGCCCAAGAACATGAAGCTCGAGAGGCTGACCCTGGCACTGACGTTGCTCTACACCTTGGCAGTCGGAGGCTTCTACGTCCAATACCAGACGCCCCTCCTTGAGCTGGCCCGCTACGCGTCCGGCATCCCGATTATGGCATTGATAATCGCGGCATCCTACCTTAGCCGGGACGTCGTTAGGCAGAGGGGTAAAAAGGCTTCGAGGGTCAGGCAGCTCGAGTCCGAGATCAGGTCACGGCAGGAGAAGATACGCAGAGAAGTCCAGTACGTCGACCAGATCAAGGAGGACAAGAACCAGAAGATAAAGGAGCTCAAGGAGAGGATCGTGACCCTGAAGAACCAGGAGGAGCTGGAGCTGAAGAAGAGTGAGTCAGCACACTGGAGTAGACTACAGCATGTGTCCGAGGCGAAGAAGGAGGTCAAGGTGCAGGAGAGGAACGAGAGGTACGCCCTCCTCAAGGAGAAGCAGCGAAACCACATAGCAGCCCATTTATCGGGCCACAGGATCAGCAGCTCTAAGACTCCCGGCCTAGGCATGGTTAAGAGCTTTATGCTCTCGCGAAAGGGGATAGAGACCGCCGCAGACTTCACGGACGTGGGCTTTTGGACGTCTGTCCTCGCCCGAAAGAGCGCTCGCTTCAAGATGAGAGACGGCCGGACGGTCATGGTGCGGTGGGTGAGCCCCCAACAGGTAGATTCACTTAGAGAGTGGCGGAACCGCCTGGTAGATAGGTACGAGTCAAGCGCACCCAGAAAGCTCAGCAAGGAAGATGAGCAAAGGATAAAAAACAAGTACAAACTCCAACTGGAAAGGCTCGAGGAAAAGGAGAGGAAGGCCAAGGAGGAGATACAGCGCGAGAAGAACGCCATCAAAAACGGGTACACAAAGCGCTACGACAGCCTTAGGGCGGAGATCGAGAAGCACAAGCAGGCCCACGACGCGACGGTGAGTAGGACGAGGGCGAGCCTGGCTACCATATGTGACGAGATTGATAAGATAGATTGGGAGATTAAAGGCCTCGAACATGAGTTAGAGGGGTACGAGTCCATCACCTTCGCGAACTATATGAAAGAGATAATAATTGGTGCCAAGTAGCGGCGGAGGACTCCTAAAATGGTTCACGCGCTAAATGGTTACGAGTTCTAGTCTATTGGTTTACGACGTGATTTATTCTTTGTTTTATTTGCGCGCGCGAAGACTCGCTCCGTCTATAGTAGAATTAGACAGGAAATCCATAATTGGTAGGAAAAAGAGAGCCTAATAACCCCTCTTCGGGTCGCAAACGTTTAGCAGGGGCTCTCCTGTAACGAACCTACTGAGATTGTCGATGAAGATATCCACGATCCTATCCCCGATGAAAGGCGACGAGTGACTGTCATGGGGTATAACGAATATGTTCTCCATACTCCAAAACAAATGATCAGGCGGCAAAGGCTCAATGACATGGCAATCAAGATAAGCGCCTCCGATGCTCCCCTCCTTCAGCGCCCTGATCAGAGCGGACTCGTCCACGATCCTTCCCCTACCGACGTTGATTAGGTCGCTCGTCTCCTTCATTGCTGCGAACTCTCTTTCTCCCAGCAACCCCTCGGTGAGGGGAGTTATGGGAGCCGCGACGACGACATAGTCCGCCTTGGGAAGGTGTTCGGTCAGCTCCTTCACGGGGAACACGTTATCCACGTTCTCGACGGGCTCCACACGCTTCTTCGTGCCAATCACCTTCATGCCAAAGGCTTTAGAGAGATGAGCCACCCTCCTCCCGATGTTTCCGAGACCGATGAGTAAGACGGTCCCTCCGTGAAGTTCTGTGCACATCCTCTGCGTCCACAGGCGATCAAGCTGGTCCTCTCTCCTCTGTTTAAGGAGCTTGGCATGATCGAGCATGGCAGCTAGGACACTCTCAGCGATTGGAATGGTGTGGACATCTGGGCTGTTTGTAAGTACGACCTCGCCCCTGGTTATCTCCGGTGTGATGTTCTGAGTAAACCCTGTGCTACAGAGCATCACCCATCTAAGACTGGGTGTAAAGAACTTTATGTAATCAACCCAGTCGAGTTCTTCACCATAATGGATGCGGTTGCCGCCTTCAGCGAGGAGAACCTCGACTCCATCGATTTCTCCCTCGATCTCATGCACCATGCTCTGAGGCATCTCAACAAGCTCTATGTCTGATGAAACAGCCTCAATACTGCGTCGTTGTTCCATCGTTAACCAATTACCATCAGATCTAGGATTCTGAAGTCCTCTTGGTACACCACTAACGACTACCTTCATCGCAACACGCCTATTACCGTTTGAGGAGTCTTTTCCTGCCCACTAAATTGGGCAATTTACGAATAATAAACGTATGTGTGTCATTATTATGTTGTAATTAAATGTTAAAAATAACATATTTTCTGAATTATGTGACTTGAATAATATAAATATTGTATAGAATATATATGATATTGAGGTTCCACTGAAAGATTTAACAAATATAAATAAATAATAAAAAATAACAGATAAGTGTAAGTGTATTATAAATGATAATATTCAGTGGGGACTCAGAGTAGAAATAAAGTGAGAAAAATGAAGGTACAAAGAATAGGTAAGTCGAAGTTAGGTCTAACCTTTTTACTTGCGATTGTTACGTTTCTGGCTTCGCTTCAACTAATGGTGTTTGCCGACAATCCAACTGGAACCAGCTACATTCTATACGAAAAGCACGGTTATACTTGGGTTGATGCTGAGAAGAGACGGTATGACGATGGTGGAGGCATTGGACCTGATCCAGGGGAGGATGACGATTGGCTCTGCTGGACGGCCACCGCATCCAACGTACTTGAGTGGACGGGATGGGGTCTAGTCGGTGGCATGTGGGACACAGACGCAATATTCGACGACCATAAAATCTACTTCAACGACACAGGAAGCTGGATGGATGCGAGCTGGCACTGGTGGCTCAACGGCTACGAGCCGGGCCCGCCTCTAAAATTAGTAAGCGGGGGAGGTAATAAATGGCCAAGCGTAACCTGGACAGACTACTATCACAACGAGGAAGACGACGCTGACGTAATGTCCGCCATAGATCAGTGGCTGCGCGCCGGATATGGTGTAGGGATCGGCATATTCAACGGCGGCCACGCCATCACGGTTTGGGGATTCAATTACAATGAAAGCGTTGACCCAAGTTCAAAGGACTATTATCTGGGAATATGGGTGGCCGACTCTGACTCGGATAAGAACAATCCTCCCTATTGGTCTCCACCGCCCATCCCATCCGGGCGCGAGTACATTGATAGGCTATCATACTACGAGGTAGAATGGAACTCCACGGCCAACTGGTGGTACATGCCTAACTATGGTGGGGGCTGGATGATCTCCAGGGTTCAAGCTCTTGAGCCCTACCCCAGCGGTCGACCAGAAGCGGATGCAGGGGGGCCCTATGTAGTCAATGAAGGCACCACTGTAAACTTCGATGCATCAGGTTCCGACGATCCTGAAGATGATACGATCTACTATCGCTGGGACATCGATTACATTGGAGACTGGGACTCTAATCTGAGGAACTATACAGTATGGGATACGTCGTGGTCATCTTCGGCTGTTAAAAGTCATACATGGAATGACGATCATTCTGGAGATGTAATTCTTCAAATTCGTGCAGAACAATTGTTAGATATAGATGCCACTACGATAACCGTTAACAACGTCGCCCCCGCTATAACGGTGTCTGGCGACACCATCGACGAGAACGGGTTTGCGACCGTAACTGGGACTATCACTGACCCTGGTATTGAGGACACCTTCAGCTTGACGATCGACTGGGGAGAGGGATCTCCTGAGACCTTTGTCTATCCTGCTGGTTCAACAACCTTCAGCGAGACACATCAGTATCTAGATGATGACCCGACTGGAACATCTTCAGATGATTACACCATCACAGTGAATATAACCGACGATGACTCCGAGCAGGACTCAGGATCAACCATAGTCACTACAAGAAACGTCGATCCTGTAGTCGTGTCAGTGACATTGGATCAGCCTAATCCTCAGTTCGTGCTGCCTTTAGTTCACACACTTAACTTCACAGGAACGTTCACGGACATCGGGACATTGGATGTTCATACCGCTGTATGGGATTGGGGAGATACAACGACTTCACTTGGTACCGTTGATGAATCGGACGGTTCTGGTACAGTTACAGGTGAACACGTATTCTCAGCTCCCGGAACATATATCGTGAACTTGACAGTGACGGATGACGATACAGGAGTTCACTTTAACACGACTGAGGTTGTGGTCGTGACCTTCGAGGAGGCAAAGCACATCACCGTCGACTACATAAAGAGCCTACCCGACGAGGCATTTAAGGGAAAAGCTGATCAGCGCAAGAGCGCCCTTGAAAACATGTTCTCAGCCATTGATGACATGTGGGACAGTGGGGAGATCTGGGGCATCATCAAGGATATGAATAATAACATCAGGTCAAAATGCGATGGAACTGTAGACGGCAAACCTAACGATGACTGGATAATAGAACCAGAGGCACAATATCACATATGTATGAAAATCGACGACATGACGGCCTACTTGATGACCTTTCTATAAACCCCATTTTTTCTTGGCGTGTGCGAAGCGCGCGAATTCAAGTTATTGTCTTGATTGTGGAGCTGAATGGCGACGCGAGTACGATAATAACGATCGTGCACCTGAAGTAAATTATTAAATCGTAAATCGAATTAGTAGATAATATTCATCAAAACCATAGTTGGTGGCATAGACGGTTTATTGTCCGAAGTGTGGATCTGAGAATGAGGAAGATGCCCAGTATTGTAAGGACTGTGGAGCCTCTCTGCTACCCACCTCCTATAGGCCTTCTCGCAGAAGATACGAAGGCGATGTGTGCTTTGGTATTAGTGGGAGGACACCCCTTCTAGGGATCATCATTGGTGCCTTCATAATCCTCATTGTTTTCTTAGCTGTCTTCGGTTCGTTGATAGGTTTTCCATGGGGGTTTCCATGGGGGTTCCCTTGGGGATTCCCGTGGATTCCTGGAATACGAATACCTTCTATAGTTTTCATAATATTGATAATATTCTTCATTCTGTACATCTCATCCAAACGATGACATAATCTAGAGCATTATGTCCCCGCGCGCGAAAAGATCAGTTAACTCGTATGCCATCGCTGTATAACCCAGTGGTGATATGGTAAGATATTTAGCTGGTCGTTCCTCTCCGTTGGCGCGCGCGCGAAACGCGAAAAAATTGAGGGTTACTACTTAACTACTAGTACCGGCACTGGAGATTCCTCAACAACCCTGCTGGAGACAGAGCCAAGGATCCAACCCTTCTTAGCGCCCAGACCCCTGCTGCCAATGGCTATCAAGTCAACTGCCTCATCCATCGCCACACGAATGATTCGACGCGGCGTATACTCGCTCCACTCCGTCCTGAGGGTGTGCTTCACCTTCTTCTCCTTGACTACACCTTCAGCCTCTAACAGAATACGCCTGCTCTCGTTTTCGGACACATCCCAGCCGACATGTAGTATTATGAGACGACCGTTGAATTTCTGCGCTATGTCTATGGCTTCATCTAAAGCCTTTCTAGCATAAGCGGACCCATCATATGCTACCAGGATCTTCATGAGCTGCTTCAACGGATAAACCAGAATATCCTCTGTGGATCCTTAAATAAATCTAATTGCAGTGTGGCCTCGTTATTTTACTACCAGAACGGGGCAGGAGGCCTCCTCCAAGACCTGTCTTGACACCGAACCCAAGATCCAGGCCTTTCCAACTCCATGTCCTCTGCTTCCCAT
>Ga0209427_10007369_pt1 | contig 12457 bp, 10 predicted proteins | sample DeeMarSWOR136_30_FD_187465 | JGI IMG/M metagenome (GOLD analysis project Ga0209427, IMG submission 187465) | Marine sediment microbial communities from White Oak River estuary, North Carolina - WOR-1-36_30 (SPAdes) (version 2) | ecosystem: Environmental > Aquatic > Marine > Intertidal zone >... | reverse complement strand
CTAAAGTGCAAGAAGCCGAAGTGTATAAAGGGATGTCCGGTTAATGTCGATATACCCGGCTTTATTGCTCTGGTACAGCAGGGCAAGTTCATCGAGGCGGCTTGGAAGGTCAAGGAGCAAAATGCACTGCCGGCGATTTGCGGACGCGTATGTCCTCAGGAGGAACAGTGCGAGAAGCTGTGCGTGCTCGGCGTCAAGGACGAGCCGGTAGCTGTCGGCAGGCTGGAACGGTTCGTCGCTGACTACGAGCGTAACAGCGGTAATATAAAGGTCCCGAAAATTCACGCAAAAACAGGCAAGCGAGTGGCCGTTGTAGGCGCCGGGCCTGCCGGGCTTACCGTCGCGGGCGACCTTATAAAACTCGGACACGAGGTCACTGTGTTCGAGGCCCTGCAGGAACCCGGCGGAGTCCTGACTTACGGTATTCCTGAGTTCCGCCTGCCAAAGGCAATCGTTCAGGCCGAAGTGGATTACCTCAAAAAACTTGGGGTCAGGTTCGTGATGGACTTTGTAGTCGGCCGCAACAGTACCATCCGCGAATTGCTTGACAAGGAAGGTTACGGTGCCGTCTTCATCGGCAGTGGGGCCGGTCTGCCTTCATTTATGAGAATCCCTGGCGAAAACCTCATCGGCGTTTACTCAGCCAACGAATACCTGACCCGTTCCAATTTGATGAAGTCCTATTTGTTTCCGAAGTACGACACGCCGCCCATAAAACGTGAGCGTGTCGCCGTTATAGGCGGCGGCAACGTGGCTATGGATTCGGCACGAACGGCCTTGCGCTTAGGCGGTGACGTAACCATTGTCTATCGCCGGGCCCGCGAACAAATGCCCGCCCGTAATGAGGAAATCCACCATGCCGAAGAAGAAGGCATCAAATTCAAGCTCCTTAATAATCCCGTCCGTATCATCGGCGACGACCATCACCGTGTCGTGGCTATGGAGTGTATCAAAATGAAACTTGGCGAACCGGATGATTCCGGCCGACGCCGGCCCATTCCCATTGAAGGCTCCGAGTTCACTATGGAGCTTGACACGGTCATCGTCGCTATCGGCAACAAACCCAATCCGCTCATCCCGCAGACGATGCCGGAATTGGAAACCACTAAGTGGGGCACTATCGTTGTCGATGAGGAAACTATGGCCACCTCCGTACAGGGCGTTTACGCAGGCGGTGACATCGTCTCCGGTGCCGCGACCGTCATCCTCGCGATGGGCCAGGGCCGAATCGCCGCTGCAGCAATAAACCAATACCTGGCAGAAAAACCAATGTAAAAACTGATTAAATAAAACCAACGACCGAGTAGCTCCGTTTTCCCATACAGCGAAAAAAGGCTGCGAAAGGACAAAACTGCGCAGCCTTTTCTGTGCATTCAGCTCGGTTCTGTATGAACTAAAAGAGAGTATCAGCTAAGGCTAAAATCTCCAACCAATACCGAAGGAAAGGACCCAGGCATCACCTGTAAATTGAGCCTCAATGTTGAATAAAGAATTTGTCGAAATATCCACCTGTGTCCCGATATATGCACCAAACTCCGATTCATGCTCCATATCAAACGACAAACTGCCAAGATCCGATATATCTGTGTCATAGTCTCCATCAACAAAGTGCAAAAAAGGGCCTCCATAGATGCAAAAAGTACCAGCTATCTGCATCGACCTCCGTTGATACAACCGCACAATCTCGTCAAACGAACCCCGGTCCCCAGCCTGGCTCGCCTTAACCAGCTCCTCAATATCACTTGCGTACACTTTCAAATTATCATTCACAAATGCTTCCTCATCCCTATAGACTCGCTAATTCCACAAACGTTAGTAAAATTTCATAAAAATTTTTTACCTGCGGGCCCGCCTTTCATTTTAGAATAGTGTTATGCGGAATATTCCCATCTTAAAAGTGCTTATCCAGCCACATCTGCTCCTTTAAAATATCTTGTTCGTATTTGACAATTTCCCCATTCTTTGTTATTATTCCCCGCTTTTGCAATTTTGACAACCTTAAATAAGTGAATTGACACCGACGTCGAATACGAGACACAAATATGCAAATTAAGCCGTTCAAAGCATTTAGGTTTGATGAGGCGGTAGTTGGCGATGTGGGCAGATGTATTGCTCCTCCTTATGATGTTATCAGCGACGCCCAGCAGGAACAGCTCTATAAAAAGAGCAAACATAACATCGTGCGCATAATCAAAGGAAAGACCACTGCATCTGATAACGGTGACAATAATCAATACACAAGGGCCGCCGACTATCTCAACAAATGGATAGCACAAGGCGCATTAAAGCAGGACACCGCTGAGACTATCTATGCTTATGTCCAGGACTTTGAGCTGGCCGGCACACAGTTTCAGCGTCTGGCCTTTATCGCTTTGGCCAAGCTCGAAGAATTCGGAGAAGCCGTCAGGCCTCACGAACAGGTCATGGATAAGCCAATGCTCGACAGACTCAATCTTAAAAAAGCTACCACAGCCAGATTTGGCTTGGTCTTTATGCTATATGAAGATGAGCAAAAAGTCGCAGACAAAATCATAAACCAGGCCGCAACCACCAGAGCACTTATCGATTCTATCGACGAACAGAATGTACGACATCGTCTCTTTACGATAACCACTAAGGAAGATATTGAGCAAATAGCAAAAATGATGAACGACAAAAGATGCATCATAGCCGACGGCCATCACCGCTACACGACGGCTTTGAATTACTCCAAGGAAAGCGGCAACATGACAGACAGGTATCAAATGCTCGCTTTTGCCAACACCTCTCAGAAAGGGCTGATAGTCTTAGCTACTCACCGACTTGTCGGTAATCTCGAAAACTTCTGTTATGAAAAACTGATTGCCGAGCTCAAAGAAAACTTCGAGCTTACCGAGTACAAGTTTGATTCACCTCAGACTAAAATGGACGCAAGGCAAAATATGCTTGCGCAAATGAAGTCCGAGCATGAAAACAATAAAAATGCATTTGGAATCTACGTCTCAAATAATTCCTTTTACGTTGCTGTCCTGAGGGACAAACAAGTGATGGACTTGGTTGTGCCTGATATGAGTACTGCCTGGAGGGAGCTCGATGTCTCCATCCTGCATAAGCTTATTCTTGAACGACTTTTGGGCATCGACGAGGAAAGGTTAGTCAAAGGTGAAAATCTTGAATACGTAAAAGACACCCCCAATGCAATAGACGAGTCAATCTCTCAGGTTGACGTAGGGCACAAACAGGCAGCCTTTTTTATGAATCCGATAAAAATGCAGCAGCTAAAATTGGTTACGGACGCCGGCGAAAGAATGCCGCAAAAATCAACTTACTTTTATCCGAAAGTATATACAGGCCTGACGATTCAGAAATTGTAATATCGATTTAAACGTCGTCCCAGCGAAAGCAGGGACCTATTAACAAAAATATTATAGATTCCCGCCCATTTGGCCTCGCTCAGGGCAGGCTTTTCGCGGGAATGACAGAAAGAAGAGAGTAGATGATATGGTAGATTGGAAAAACCCACCGAGATTATTTATTCCCGGGCCGGTAAAGGTCAACGAAGACGTCCTACAGCAGCTCGCACGCCCGACACTGGGACATCGCGGCAAAGAGTATGCTCAACTGCATGGCGAAACAGTTGATATGCTCAAAAAAATCCTCTTTACAGACCAGAACATTTTTCTCTTTACGTCCTCAGCCTCAGGAATCTGGGAAGCCTCCATTCGCAACTGTGTTGGTCTTGACGAAGCCGTTCTGGCCACCTGCTGCGGTGCCTTCAGCGACAAATGGGCAGGCGTTGCCAGGAGCTGTGGCAGAAATGTAGAGGAGCTGAAGGTCGAGTGGGGCAAACCTACTCTGACTGAAATGATTGACGAAAAACTTGCCACCGGCAAATTCGCTGCTGTTACCCTCGTTTATAACGAGACAAGCACCGGCCTGACAAATCCGGTCTATGAAATCAGCAAAATGATAAGGGAAAAATACCCGGATGTCCTTGTTTTTGTTGATGCGGTCAGTGGAATGGTTGGTCTGTCTTTGCATTTCGACGAGCTTGGCTGGGATGTTGTGTTCGCCTCGGTCCAGAAGGCCTTTGCGATTCCACCGGGCTTAGCTGTAGCTGCGGTTAGCAACAGGGCCCTGGAAAAAAGCGGCAATGTCCCCAACAGAGGCTACTACTTCGATTTCAAGCTTTATGCAAAAATGGCCGCTAAGAACCAGACTCCTACCACGCCGAACATCCCTCACATTATGGCCCTGAACTACCAATGCGAAAAGCTGCTCGCAGAGGGTATGGAAAATGTCTGGGAAAGACATAAACAAATGGGTGATTTTGTAAGGGCCTGGGCCAAGGAAAAATTTGACCTCTTATGCGACGAAAAGTACGCCTCAAATACTCTCACAACAATCAAGAATATCCGTGGCATCAATGTCACCGAAACTATCAATGCAATACAGCAAAAACATAATACAATTTTCGGAAACGGCTACGGCAAGCTGAAAGACCAAACCTTCCGAATCGCTCACATGGGCGATATCACTCTCGACGACCTGAAAGAACTCCTCGCCTGGATCGACGAAGAAATCACCTAAAACCCACCTTTGTCATTTTGAGCGAAGCAAAGAATCTCATATTTAGCCCCAGGTCCTGCCTGGGGTTTTTATATATGCTCCGCGACAAGCTACAGTCACGATGTCATGTGATAGCTGAACTCAAGCACCTTAGGCTCCACCAGTTTTTTATAATCATCCATGCTCATTCGTATCGCTTTTTCATGCGTGCCGGCCTGGAACGTGATATGGTCGTCCTCCTCAAGAGTCTTGTCCATAATAGTGGGCAAATCGTACAAGTTGCCGAACGGTGGCTCAGCTCCCAGCTCACAATCGTCGAATATCTTGCCAATTTCCTTTTCCTGGGCTAATTCAACCGATTTAGCGCCCAGTTGACTTTTCAACGCCCCCAAGTCAATCTTGTAACACGCTGAAAGCACACACATTATGTATTTATCGTCGGCTTTGACTATCACCGGTTTGGCTACGTATTTGCCCGGCTCGTGCTCTGCTGCCGCCATCTGCTGCGCAGTAAAGGCTGGCAGGTGTTCAGTAACCTCATAACGAACCGCCGACTTGTCCAAAAGTTCTATCACTCGCATCTTAAACCTCCCAAAAACTGTTACTGGCTGACAGGTATATTATACGACATTTATCTAACCACCTTTTTTCCACTAATCAAGGAAAAAAACAGTCGATTCTTAACCCAGGGGGTATAAGGAAACGTAGAACCTAAATATGAACCAAGCGGGTCCCCGCTTCTGTGTCAGGCAGGATAAGCTTGCTGCTATGCGAACTATGCTCTACGAAGAGCTCCGCACAGCACACGTAGCTTCACTACGTAGCACGAGTTAGCCCATGTTGTTTCTATATCATATCAACATAACTACTCGTACAGATGCGTAGATTCTGTTTCTTCAACAGGACGTGTAAGCTGGTCAACGTTCATGACGACTTTGAAGCGTACATCTCCCGGCTTCACGGCCCTGACGACCACACGCCAGGCCGCTTTGGCCTTCGGTGCAAGACTGCTTAACGGGAAGAAATTCACCCTCCGCTCCTCAACGGAAGCGGCGGTCGCGCCGGCTGACGAAACGTATTGAACATTATCTTCCAAAATACAAGCAATACGAACGTTTGTGGCAGCAGCAGAGCCTTGGTTCGTCACACTGATTACATAGGTCGTGCGGGCGCCGACTTTAACCGGGTCATCGACGTCAACGACTTCCAGCGCTAACGCAGAAATACCGGCTATCAGGGTCTTTACCGAAGCAGTCACAGCCTCTGAGCAATATGCAGTTGCAATTGCTCTATTGGTCAGCGTGCCCGCTTCACTTGGCAAATAGGACACACGTACCTTTTTGAAAGTGTTAGGTGCAAGAGTACCGAGCTCCCAGATTAATTTTGAACCGGCAAGTTTTGCTCCTGTACTTGCTTCTGTTGAGGTTACTCCTTCCGGGATATTATCTTCTATAACGGTATTTTTCGCCGGTGTAGTTGAATTGTTGGCAACTATTATTTCATAGGTTAATGGTCGACCAAGGTATTCCTGTTCAGGACCGTCATTGGTGATTGTCAGCACAGGCATATCTACAACCGTTGTGGTTTCTGCCGATTCAGCACTCAGACCGGTAGGCGAGCTGGCCACTGCCTTGCTGATATAGCTGCCTGTCTTAGTGGCCCGCAGTTCAGCCGAAAATTGCTGCGACTGACCCTCCGTCAGTGTGCCCACATCGAATACCAATTTGCTGTTGCCGTCGACCGTCAGCAGCCCTGCAGGAAGTGTTTCTACGATTTTGACATTTCGAGCGGACCCTGTTCCTGAATTGGCCACCACGAATACCACCGGAATCGGCTCACACAGCAAGGCCTCAGGCGGCGCGGTCTTCGTCAGCTCCAGCCTGGGCTGGACAACCCTTATGGCGGCAAGGGCCGGAATGATGGGAGTAATAACATTTGTACGGTGTTCAAGGGGGTCTGCCTGTGTAGCCACACCGGAAACCGTAATTAGCTTACTGGCTTTTGGCCCAAGCGACTGTATGTCCCATACAAGTTTGTTCACATCTTCTCTCGCTGCAGGACTTGCGCTTGTGAAATCGAAATTATCGGAAAGCTCTTCGGTTATCAGAATATCGGTCAGCTTCACGTCCGTTAGATTTGTTACCTTGATGAAGTAATCGAACGTTCTGTTTAGCTCAACTTCCTTCGGCACAGTCTTGTCCAGTTGAATAACCCCGCATTCTGTCCAGGGATAGGTCCTTGAGACTACTGTCGAGCCGACCCCATCGATAGCTACCAGCTTTGTTGACTCAACAACAGGTCCCTTTACGGAAGGAGGCACCGTTTGTATTGGAGCTATAGATATAGGTTCCTGGTCACTGGCCCAAAAAAACTTTTCAGCCTGCAGTAGTTCCGGTTCCTCCTCCTTGGCCCCAAAAAGACCCTGCCCGCTCTCGCAACCGGAAGAAACCAACAAACCAAATACCAGTAAAACAACCGAAATATTCAGAAATCTTTTCATTTTATATCCCCTTTCGCACCTCCGGGCAGAAAAATGAGAAGAAAATCCTTTAGACGGATATTCAATCCTCGTCTTAATGCCACGCAATTTCCGTTAATATATCGGTTTAAGTCTCCACTGAGTTAACCCAAAAAACGAATATGGGCTACCGCTAATGTGGTAATCTTTATTCATAACAACCGATAAAAACCGAAGATTCATACCTCCTGTGAATATTCTTAGCGTACCTAATATCAGGTTTATGCCTTTGGATGACCTATAAAAAAGCCGACTAAAAGGAATTGCACTCCCTTCTCCTTTCAGCGCTCCGAAGGCCGCTAAAAACACAATATAATTGTACATATTTTTATGCTGCAAATCAAGGAAAAAATGCCCAAAGATAACGTTATAACGTCAGGTATTATGGGTAAGTTTGATTTTATACAGCATAGGAACCGACCGAAAAGGGCTCATTCGACCTGCCGGGGACCAACCTGCTGCCGGCAGCGAAGACCTGCTAAACTTAAGAATATGGAATCTGAACAAAGTATTGAAATAAGAAAAATGCCGGAGCAGACTGTCACAAAGAGGTAGGCGCTCCGGAATCCCGGATTGCAAGCCTTTTGAAGGCCTTGTCCTAACGCCCCAGGTTGTTTCAACCTCTAACCTGGCACTTGGACCCGTGCTTAGCTGCTCCGGCGATTGTATTTTATCAACAAATAGAAAAAAAACAATAAAAAATTCTTGCAAAGTGCTCATAGTCAGCTAAAGATTCAGGCCATCAGGGCATCAGGTTCATTTTTTCTGATACCCTGCTCTACTAATAACCTGCATCCTGATTTCCTGATCTGCTGACACCCATACTTCAGGCACTTTAATTCACTTTGGTTCACTTTAGGCACTTTAATTCACTTTGGTTCACTTTAGGCACTTTATCTCACTTTAGCTCACTTTCTAATTCCGTCAAAATCAACAGGGTGGCAGCCCCAAGCGCAGTACCCGTTTACGCGGGCACAAGCTTGGGGATGGCCTATAGTTAAACGACCAGCAAAATGACAAAAAATCCAGAAAAATGTATTAACGACGTCTTGACATCAGGACGTTATAATGTTATGATACCATTAACGAGGTGATAATATGAAAGCTAATACAAAAAGAACTACTGTTTATCTGGATTCTGATTTGCATCACGCATTACGCATAAAAGCGGCGGAGACGGAACACTCTATGTCGGAGCTGGTTCAGGATGCGATTAAGCTTTCTTTAGCGGAGGATTCCATTGACCTGTCGGCTTTCGAGCAGCGCAAAAAAGAGTCAAGCCTGCCGTTTGAGGATGTTTTGAAGAAGCTCAGAAAAAATGGCAAAATATAGAATAACTATCAAAAAATCCGCCGCAAAAGAGCTGGAATCTCTCCCAAAGAAAGACCTGCGAAGAATCATCAAACACATTCGAGCACTTGCTGACAATCCAAGACCTCACGGCTCGAAAAAACTTTCAAGGAAGGAGCAATACCGCTTTCGACAGGGCGATTATAGAATAGTCTATTCTATTGAAGACAAAGATTCGCTAATTGATATATTCAAAATCGGCCATAGACGAGAAATCTACCGCCTGTAGCCGCTCTGCGCGTGAAGGACATCTATAAAGGCTAAGATATTTGTAAAAAATGTGACTTCACAGCCTCCTGCGGCTGCAGAGCAAAGTAACTTATCTTAATGCTTCCTCTCAGCATCACCGCGCACATGCTGAGGATTAAATAATGGTAATCTAAATTCCTTACACTTGCCCACTTTAAGACGGAATTTCCCGTATAACCGAGATGACTACAACTATTACCCAGAGGACAATAAGCAGCCTGACCGTGTTGATGAAAATATTTCGTTCGCCTTCTCTTTTCTCTTTAAGAGCTGTCATGCCCGACGTACCTTTGACAAGTTTTTCCTCAGTATGTTTTTTCCTTTTATCGATCACTTGCCAGTACTGCAAATTAAAACCCAATATTTCGCGAAGCCGCTCTTCAATCTCCCTGCATCGCTGCCTCAGCGCCACATTGCAGCTTGCATTTGACTCCATAGATACCAATAGTGAAAATAAGCAAGAGAAACCGGCAATGCCGAGAGACACACAAAACATAAAATGAATATACTGGCCAACTTTAGCGAATCTACCGAAAAGAAAAAGTGTTGCTAAAAGAAGCCAAAAAAGCTGAACAATCTTGAAGAATTCATCTTCTACCATATTATCTCGCGAGTTATACCCGTCCTGGCACCCTTTGTACTCGAACTTCAGGAACTCTGCTTCATTATTTTGCTTTGCTTCATCTTTCATTTTTTTCTCCCTTCATTAAATAAAAAATACCTATTACCTCTTTCGACGTAAGAAGCGTTACAGGAAATACAACTCTTGATGAAGTATGACGAAGTCCTATCTTTCTGACGCCTTTAGTCACAGGTCGAATTGAGACTTTTTCGCTCGGTGGGTCAGCCCTCTAAGGCACCGGCATTAAAAGCCAACGCCCTTTCAAAAATCCCGGCAGCCTGAACTATCTCTTACAAGGCGTTCCCGAGAGTGAAAATGTTGATAGCTTACCTTTTAATTTTTCAAGACTTTTGTAGTGTCTTTCATTCTCTTGCCTCCAAAAGAGTAGTCATTGCCTGATACAATAGCTATGGGCACCACTATATGATAATATTTGTCTTCCGCAAAGAACCGCCTATGGTCACAAAAAGAGTTATAGTGTTTCCGGACTAAGGGAGTCAATAAAAAATATAAAAAAATTGATTCAATGCACAATTATCTATTCTTGTAGCCGTTCTGGGCGTGGAGGACGTCTACAAAAGCTAACATATTTTCCAGCGGTACATCGCCCTCGACGGCGTGAGCCGGTGCGAAGATATAGCCGCCGTCTTTGCCTGCTTCCAATAGTCTGGCGGTTGCGCTCTTAACATCTTCGACCGAACCGTAGGGCAGGGTCCGCTGGGTGGACAGCCCACCGTGAAATGCAAGCCTTCCCTTATACCTTTTCATAAGGTCAAAGACGTCCATAACCTCCGGCTGAAACGGATTAAAGCAATTAAGCCCAAGCTCAATCAAATCGTCAAAAAGCTCATCCACCTTGCCGCACGAATGGATAGTAACGTACTTACCCGCCTTCCGAACCACCGAGTACATCCGCTTCAACTGGGGCCGGATAAACTCCGCCCACAGCCGCGGCCCCATCTGCAGGCCTCTTTGCTGGCCCCAGTCATCGCCGAAATAGACCGCATCTATATCATATTTAAGGGCCTCGTTAATCTGGGCGATGTTATAGTCGGCTATTCTTTGCAGCAATTCATGCACGAATGCCGGGTGGTCTAAAAAATCCATCATCAGCTTCTCCATCCCCCGCATCGCCCAGGCTCGCTCGTATAGTGAAAACCCAATCTTAAAGACCCGGAAGCAATCACCGTACTCGGACAGCAGTTCAGGTATATTCTCAAAAAAACGGCTATCCAGCGGGTCGGGAAATTCATATCCGGCAAGTGTAGGCTCCGGCAAAACATATTTCTCAACAATGCCGATGTCCTTGTCAACGCTGCGGTCCCACACCGCCCCGAAGAAATCACGGAGACGGTCGTTGCCGAGAGCGGTAAAAATGCCCATATTCCTGCCTAACTTTACAAAATGATTGTCCAGAACCCGGTCCAAATCTTCCCGCCTAAAATGATTCCGCAGCTTCTCCGCCGCTTCGACAGTAAAGTTACACTGCCACGGCACGTATGGGACCCTGCGTCCTTCAATCGCTAATTTAACTACCTCTCTTTTGTCCATTCATCCAATCCCCAAATTATTTTCAGACTGAGACCGAAATATCGCTAAGTGCTTTTCCGGTCAGGCCGGTCAGGCGAACATCGTCACCGAAGCGCTCAATATCAACGTAATGCAATCCGACAGCCTGTTTTAATTCGGCCATAGGGCTGGTTATATCGACACTGCCCTGCGCACCTAATATCTTCGGTGCGATATAAACGACAATTTCATCGGCAAGCTGCTCTTTTAAAAACGAGGTCAATACACTCGGCCCGCCTTCGACAAGCAGATGAGCGACGCCGCGATTACTCAACTCGTCGAGTAAAAATTGCAGGTTAGACCGGCCCTGAGTATCCGGATAAGCAAGCACCTCGGCTCCCTTGTTGGTAATCTTTTCTGCAATTTCCGGAATTGCCCGGATGGTGTCTTCTCTGGTGCAGATTAGTACAGGGCTTTTCTTAGCTGTCTTAATCAGCTTGCAATCAAGGGGAATTCTTAAATTGTTGTCCAGCACAATTCTCGTGAGTTTTTTGCCTTTGCTTGGCCGAGCCGTTAATAGCGGGTCATCGGCGATTACGGTATTAACGCCGACTAATATGCCTCCGGCGCGCCGGCGCAATTTGTGCACGTCTTTTCTGCTTTGTTCGGCGGAAATCCATTGTCGCTCATCGCTTTTGTGAACCCAAGCGACTTTGCCGTCAATGCTTTGCGCCCATTTCAATGTTACCCAGCATTTTCCGGTGGCGGCAAATTTGATAAAAGGGGCATTAAGTATTCTCGCTTCATTCTCACAGATGCCGGTCTGAACTTCGATTCCCGCGTTACGCAATTGCTCAATGCCTTTACCTTTGGCGTGCTCCGAAGGGTCTATTATTGCAACGAAAACCTTCGCCAGCCCGGCTTCAATTATAGCCTGCGTGCAGGGACCGGTCTTACCCTCGTGAGAGCACGGCTCAAGTGTAACGTACATTACGGCGCCGCGGGGATCGACACCCAAGGTCTTGCAGTCTTCCAGGGCGTTTATTTCCGCGTGGGGGCCGCCGAATTTTTTATGCCATCCTTTGCCGATAACCTGATTGGCCTTGACGATAACCGCCCCGACCGCAGGATTCGGCTCAACCAAGCCAATACCCCGCCGCGCCAATGTCAAAGCAGACCGCATCATTTTTTCGTCTTGATTCAAAGTAACTCCATGAATTGTTTTTCGTCTATCACTTCAACACCGAGTTCCTTTGCTTTGTATAATTTGTTTCCCGGATTTTCTCCAGCCAGCACAAAATCGGTTTTCTTACTTACGCTCGATGATGATTTTGCCCCTGCCTGTCTAATTGCTTGCTCTATTTGCTGGCGTGTGAAATTTTCCAATGTGCCGGTGACAACAATTGTCTTGCCTTGTAATTGTCCCTTCTGCTGGGGCCGTGCTTTTGGCTGCTGTGGCCTTACGCCCGCGGCCAATAACTGCTCGATTACCGCCCGGTTGACTGGATTGCGAAAATATTCATATATGCTTTCTGCCATTGTCGGGCCGATTTGGTCTATCTGGGCAAGCTCTTCTTGTGTTGCGTTCATAATAGCATCAAGGGAACCGAAATATTCAGCCAAGATTTGCGCCGACTGGCCTCCGATATGGCGGATGCCCA
>Ga0209427_10007368_pt1 | contig 12458 bp, 9 predicted proteins | sample DeeMarSWOR136_30_FD_187465 | JGI IMG/M metagenome (GOLD analysis project Ga0209427, IMG submission 187465) | Marine sediment microbial communities from White Oak River estuary, North Carolina - WOR-1-36_30 (SPAdes) (version 2) | ecosystem: Environmental > Aquatic > Marine > Intertidal zone >... | reverse complement strand
AACATTAGTTGATGCATTAGTAACAACAGTAGGGGGGATATATGAAAGTGTTGTAAAATAGTAAACTGAACTTGAGTTTGTATCCCATCCATCGTTGACAGATACATACCACCAATATGTTGTATAATAATTACTAAAATTACTATTAATTTGACTGTATGTCCCATTTCCAACATCTACATTGCTTGCAAAGATTTGCCATGTTCCACTACTATTACTATACCAATTAATGGTCATTAGATCTCCGTCAGGATCGTTTACAGAAATATCTAATTGTGGAATAAGTTCGACTTCAGTGCTACCAGAACTTGGATTTTCATTAAAAATTTCTGCTTCTCTGTTGAATATGCATTGTGCATCAGCCTCTAGTGGAGGTGTTTCATCAGCTTCCCCAGTTTTTTTCCCTATACTATAAAATTCATAGTAGCCACTGCCATGTGGGAAATTGAATTCCCAACTCCAGGGATAACTTGTGTCTGGATTGTTTACATTATTCCAAACACTCCAATTAACACCATAATTATCAGTTGAATTCCAAGAATGAAGCATTATAACATCAATATCCCAATCATCCATAATAGTGTCATCAGCCAATGTTGCTCCAGTCAGCTTAATTGTATATGTTGAGGAAGTAAGACCAAGGGCAGTTAGATTTGTCCATCCTGTATCTGTTATTGAGCCTAATGAATACCAAGAAGAACCTGTCCAATATTTCACTTTTAAATTTTCTGAAGTAACAGTTTGTGAACTAATATAGAAACAGACCTCCTCATTTTCATTATTATAAGTTGCCGATGTCCATTGATATTCGAGATCTAATCCACCAATTGCTTCAGCCCATTCAATTACCTCCCATGAAAAATTTGTTGGATTTGCGCCCCAATTATCTCTATCAGCAATAACTCCATTATTATTTGTATTAATAATTACTTTTACTTGTGAGCCTGAATTATCTGAACTTCCTGTGCCTGGAGGTCCTCCTGCAGAACTTGCGTGGTATCTAATAGGTGACCAAGCCATTGAAAAATCAGCATCAACAGAAGAGTGAGAGGCTGTTAATTGTTCATCTGTTGTGCTAAAATCAAGTAATCCTCTATAAACATTTTCTGAGCCCGAAGAATCAAATTCAACGGCAAAGTAACTAACGGTAATAGTATCAGAAGCTGCGTTTCTTATAGCTCTTACTGAGGTTGAACTTTGTAAATCAACTCGACAAGTTCCTGATATAACATCGTCATCGGCTTGTGTTGTTTCCATAGAGGCAATTGTGAAGGTTTTTGCCATATTGACAGAATTTATTGAATCAGTTGCAGTAGTATCGGAGGCTGTAAGACTTATTGTTCCAGATTGAACATCCCAATTTGAACCTGTATCCTCAATAACGTACCAGTGGCCAGAAAATTCTCCATCTGCAGTGGCTGCCCTATTAAGCCTTAAAACAGTATCTGAACTAAAATAGCTTCTTACTGCTGCAGAATCATGGGCGTCAACTTGTCCACCGCTACGTTGATAATAGAATAATGCAAAGGCTTTTGTTTGATCAACAGATGCAATAGTAACATCTGTCCCGGTTCCAGTTATAGATGAAACGCTTCCCTGTTGTACATTTATATCTGAACTAAATTCTACAACATAAACAGTTATTATACTATCATCTAGACCTGAAGTTCTTGTAACCCTTACTGCAGCATTTCCAGAATTATCCCAAATTTCTACATCAACACAATTTGCTGTATAATCATCTGAATTTGCATTACTGGTAACAGAATCTCTTTGACGGGTCGCAAAGGGAACACATTGGGTATAATCTTGACCCTTGGTAAGATCATTTGTCGATGTCGTTGTTCCAGATAAAGTGAAATCTACTCTCTCAACTGATACAACACAGCCAACAGAACCTCCTGAATTGTTCTCCTGAATATTCATATAATCAAAATCAGGGAATATATCTTGAGCGTTTGGAAAATTGGTTTCATTTCCTATATCTGGACTATTATCGATATTGGATGTATTGCTGTCAACAGGGTCATATATTTCATCCCATGTAGCATTGTCGTTACTCCATCGATAATACAAGGTTACATTATCTAAATCACTTGGTCCTGTTGCTGTAATACTTAAAGGTGTAGATGATACATTATAGGGAGAAATCTTATCAACCGACGTGTTAAAAGAATTTAAAGGTGAAATTAGTTCGTTATTAGAAGATATCTCATCAACTGAAGGATTGATAGATTCAGTAGGAAAATCCCATATAGGACCTTCGGTTGAACTACCTTGGTTATCCCATGAAATAATCTTCCAATAATATGTTGTCGCACTTTTCAATATCCCAGGATCATATGTTGTATCAGACTGTTTGCTTACCACCTTTGGTGGTGGGCTGTAATCTCCAAAGTAAACATCATATAATACATCATCACCATCTGGATCTCCTCCAGTCCAACTCAAATCAATATCAATGGATACATCTATAGCTCCATTATTTGGAACTGGATTACTTGGTTCATATGGCGGATTATTTTGAAATGTTTCATTTAATACAGCTTTTGGTCTAATATTTTGTAATAAATTATTTGATACAACCTGTGGTATGAAGGCAATTAATAGCATTATTATTATTCCTATTGCAGCTAATTTTGCATTTCTTTTTTTTCCGGAAATAATATCTCCCCCACTATTATTATTTTTAATTATATAATATAGATTTCATGTATTATTGAGGATATACTTATAGTTAACGAATGTTAACGTTTTTATTCGTTATTATTATTTTGAAAGGTTTATATAATTTTCTATATGCATTTACTCCTTATACCTTACCATAATTTTTTTTTGTTAAAATTGCATCAGAAGTGATTGATATTATTCGAAAAAAGTTGGCCAAAAATTGAGGATATATTAAATGCTAATAAAACTGGAAAAAATCATAATCTTTGTAAACAGATATCCCAAATCTGAAGCAGTGGACTTTTCATATTTATATTAATAAGAGAGGTTACTAGAATTTAAAAGAACCTATAAAAGTAGTAAATTTCTGAAAATGAATTTTATGATGGAAAACAGGCTTTAATAGAATCTGTTCTAGAATTGAAGAGTATTGAAAAAAATAAAAAGGGACTTGGTAGATATTAAATTCAAGTAACAGGTTTTAACATGATTTAGAGTAAAATATTGGTCTTGTGGTAAGTATTTTTTCTAATAATGGAAACCTATGCATTATTCTTACTATAAACATAATTTTTATTGAACCCATGGTTGTTCTGCTGTTTAGCACAAAAACATACATTTTTCCCAAGTCGCTTCTGGCATTATATATGTCTTTTGATTTGACTTGAATTTCATAAAGTCTTGTTGCTGGTGGCCAAGAATGGTTTCTTGTTATATTTTCACCTGATTTATATGGGCCAGTCCAATCTTCATATGAACCATCTCCCCAATCTATGAAATAGAATATATCATCTCCATCTGGATCAGTAGTTACAATGTCATAATCATAATCTCTATTTGGTACATGTATACCACGGACTCCGCTTACAGTTGGTTTATCTGGTTCTCTATTTATTTTTTCTTCTGTTGTAAAGTTCCACATTGGACCTATTGTAAAAGAATCAAATTCATCCCATGCTATTATTTGCCAGAAATAAGTAGTTTCATATTGAAGACCCCCTGGAGGATCATATGTTGTTTGTGTTTGGTTATTTACTATTAAAGGAGGTTTACTTGTTTTACCAAAGTATACATCATAGGTTACTAGATCCCCATCAGGGTCACCTCCAGTCCAATTTAAAATTGTGTCGATGCTTATATTAGTATCTCCATCTTGAGGATATGGATTACTTGGTTCATATGGCGGATTATTTTGAAATGATTCAAATGATATGACCTGTGGTAAAAAGGCAATTAATAGCATTATTATCCCTATTGCAGCAAATTTTGCAATTCTTCTTTTTATTGAAATAATATTTCCCCCATCTATTATTAATTTAAAATTTAAACCAACTCATTTTATGTATTATATTTGATATACAAATAATTGATGATTATAAAATTTATAAAAATCTACAAATATTAAATTTATAATAATTTCTCTCTAGACTACCGTTACTTTTTATACCGAACCGTAATTCCTTTATGCTAAGATTGCATCAAAAAAAAGTGATTAAGTATGGTAAAAACCAAATGGACTAAAATACAAGATATCCTACAGGGTCATAAAACTGGTAAAAATGTCAATCTTCGTGGATGGATATATAGAACTCGGAGTAGTGGAAACATTGTTTTTATGGTTGTTAGAGATGCTACAGGTATTCTGCAGGCAACTGTAAAAAAGGGGAATCTTTCTGATAGTGAATTTTTTGATGCAAAAAAAGCTTTAATTGAATCTTCTCTGGAATTAAAAGGTATTGTTAAAGAAGATAAGCGTGCACCTAGTGGATATGAACTACAAGTAACAGGTCTTAATATTATTAATTTTGCAGAACCTTTTCCAATTGTAAAGGATCAAAGTCCTGAATTTTTACTTGATCAAAGACATCTTTGGATTCGATCACAACATCTTACTTCTATTCTTAAGGTAAGATCTACTATTGTTGGCGCCATACATAATTTTTTTAGAAAACGTGGCTACTATGAGTTTGATGCTCCCATTCTACAACCAAACCAATGTGAAGGTGGATCGACTTTATTTGAAGTTAAATATTATAAAAATAAAACCTTTTTATCTCAATCTTGGCAGCTTTATGCTGAAGCTGCTATTTTTTCTCTTGAGAAAATCTATAACATGGGTCCGACATTTAGGGCTGAAAGATCAAAAACATCACGCCATCTATCTGAGTTCTGGATGGCTGAAATGGAAGTTGCATGGGCAGATCTGCATGATGTGACAGAGATTGCAAAAGAAGAAGTCAAATACATTATAAAAGAAACCTTAAAACAAAATAAACATGAACTTGAAATACTCGGACAAGATATTAAAAAATTAGAAAAAATTGCTAAATCCAAATTTCCTACAATTACCTACACCGAGGCAATCGATATTTTGAAAAAACACATGGGCATTGAATGGGGTAAAGACCTTAGAACCCTTGAGGAAAACAAACTGATAGAGCATTTTGAAACACCTGTTGTTGTAACTAACTATCCTCTTGAAATAATGGCATTCTACAAACCAGAGGATCCAAAAGATCAAAAAACTGCTCTTTGTTTTGATATGATTGCCCCTGAAGGATATGGTGAGATTGTTGGAGGATCTCAAAGAAGTCTTAATATTAAAGATATGACTAAAAGACTAAAAGAAACAGGTGAAAGCATCAAAAATTACCAATGGTATTTTGATCTAAGAAAATATGGTTCTATACCTCATGCAGGTTACGGTCTTGGTGTTGAAAGAGTTGTTGCATGGATTTGTGGTATTGATAATATTAAGGATGCTATACCGTTCCCACGAACTGTTATACGATTTAGACCCTAGGTGGTAAATATCATGAAATTAAATGTACGTGTTATTATTTCTGGAAGAGTTCAAGGAGTTTGGTTTAGAGCCAATACAAAACAGCAAGCCGAGCAGCTAGGTCTAACAGGCTGGGTTAGAAATACATCAAATGGGTGCATTGAAGCAGTATTTGAAGGTGAAGAAAATCTGGTAAAGGAAATGATTGAATGGTGCCATAAGGGGCCATCTCTGGCAAAGGTTGAAAAAGTTGATGTAAAAAATCAAAATCCAACAGATGGTTTTGATGGTTTTTCTATAAGATATTAAAGAAATCTCTTGAACGATTCAATCATATCGTCGTTTCTATCAATTAGAATTATTTCTTCATATTTGTCTTGGAATTTTTTTGCCAATGCTGTAATGGCTTTAGCAGCTTTATCTACTGGAACACCTCCAACACCAGTACCCATCCCAGGTATACTAATAGTTTTTAGGTTTAATTTGATACCAGTTTCTAATGCTGCTTTTGTAGCAAGTTTTACATTTTCAACATCTATTTTCATTGCTGGTCGTTTCATTGTAGGTGCATGTATTACATATCTACAAGGAAGTGCCCCGGCTGTTGTTGCAACAGCTTTACCAACAACAATTGGTGCTTTAGATATGGCTTCTTTTTCGATTTCTATACCACCAACACGTTTTATAGCACCTGCAACTCCTCCGCCCATGTAACCATAGGAATTTGCAGGATTTACTATTGCATCACAGACTATCTGGGTAAGATCTCCTTTTTTAACAACAATGGTCATTATTTTTCTTCTCTCTTCTTTTCCTTCTTTTTTAATTTTTCTTCTTCCTTCTTTTTTTTCTCTTCTGCCTTTTCTTCAAGATGTTGTCTTTCTCTTACTGTTAGTCCCTTTAATGTCTGAACACGTGCTCTCAATGCTTTGATTTTATCATAAATCTTTCTTTTTTCAATATTCATTTTTGCTTTTGTAATCTTTTTACTTTCAAATTTTTCTTGAAGCTGTGCAATTTTTGCTTCTTCTTTTTCTATCTGTTTTTCTAGCTTTGCAATATTTTTATTCAATCGGTCCAGGAAAGCCATGTTTTTTACCCCATTTTTTTCCTTTGTGCATCAAGGGTATTATTATCTTTTTCTAAATATTGGTATCGCATTATATTTTTATACCATACCCTTATTGTTGACAACAAAAGATATATATTTCCATACATTTTTGGATATAGTTATTTATATGGAACGAAAGTTACGTGAGATTAACGGATCTCTTGTTATCCAAATCCCAAAACAAGTTTGTGACCTTTATAACTTACGAAAAAATGATGCGCTTATTATTGAACCAATCGGAGTTGGAGAATTAAAACTTAGAAAAGTTACAAAATAATAAAGACAAAATCAAAACTATTGATATTTTTTTCCAAATAGGCTACCAAAGGAACGACAAATATATAATCCATACTTTTTTGGTACGTATGTATTTTATTTTTAATGTATCACTCTCATCAATATCAGCAGTTTTTCCAACAATGGGAAACGTTCCATTGAAACCATCGTGAATGAATCATAACTATGTTTCCATGAATGTTAAAAAAAAGAAATAAAAGAAGAGTAGGATGGTTTTATTATTTAGGCTCAAGGGTAGCTACCAACTAGTATCCTGCTTACCCTATAACAATGATCTTTACCCTTAGGGGGTTTCGATGAATAGTGCATAAGGCAACAATTTTTTTTGTTATCATTTAGCAATTAGTGTATTATACTCAACCTACTCGTATTCAGTAACTAACTCATATTTCTTCAGTTATCTACGATCCTCAAGGTGATATAATCTGAATACGTTCATATGAAAATGAATATGGTCCAAAACAACCATAGGCTGGTGCGTCTTCACCAAATGGATCCTGGTCAGGGCTGTAAAATGATACGTATACGTCATATGATTCACTCGTGTCAGGGCTTGTCATCTTACTGCTTCCACTATAAGTGACATAATATACAATATCATAGGTTTCATTTATCGCATATGCAAGTAAAGTCCCATGGTACGTATTATGTCCTGTTCTAACAGATTCACCATGGATATCGGATAGAGTTACAGCATCTATAGGAACCCACCACAAATCGGGATCACTTGCTAAATATTCTCCATTTTGGGCATATCTGCCTCCGCCTTCCATACTTATGAGAGTTGTGGTACTAATATACGCTCCATCGCTCCTCATCCACGATCCTGCCGGATTATACCAACCCCAACCAGCAGCTCTTACTTCTCCAGCTGGAGAGACTGTTGTTAGTTTCATGGTCCCTGCAACTGTTATACCCGTAGCGACCAACAAAAGCATACATACAATAATTCCTATTGTTTTCTTTTTCATATTTATATCTCCATTTTTTCAACAAATTTGTTAACCCTGCGAGGTAGGGCACACAATGTTTGTTTCGCCTCGCTCGTTAATGTTAATGAATCTTAAACTAGATTTCCTCCAATATATTCAGCTTAATTTGCTATAGAATCCGCTCCAAAAAAACAAAGCAATTATAGCAAAACTATCCTTTTTAAAAAATCTTTTTTTCCTACTTTTCCTCCCCCAAAGTAAATATTTGGAATATAGGTTTGTAATATAATCTTTTAATTTAAATACTACTAAATTTTTAAATTACTATTTTTTTTAATAATATATCATAATTACTTTTTATTTATTTTTTTGTACGTATAAAAATTATATCGTTCTTATACACAATTTTAAAAATTCGATGATAAGGAATCATTGCTGATGTTGTTTGCATGAATGATTTCTCAAGGAACACAATATCTTTACCTGAAATAATTTTGGTATTATTTGGGGCACCTCTATGTACATACCAAATCTCAGCTAATTTTAGATCACAGTTTTCTTTCCACTTCAATTCATTTAAAATATCTCGAGGATTTGGCATATATATAAAATAATAATACATTATAAAATAAATCTGTCGTATTATTTGAAAAGTCTAGGTGAATTGAACACAAAAAATGTCATTTCTCCACTTGAAGAAGTATTTCCATCTTGATCTAATATCTTTGTTTCTATCTTTTGTTTCATAAATGAGTTTTCATTCCAATTCCACACGTATGGGGCTTTTGTAATTGTGTCTTTTAATTTACCATTAACATAAAATTCTGCTTTCTTTACTCGTTCATCATTTACATCAATTCTTAATGGACCAAAAACAAGAGGTTTAAAGAAAGGAATGATCTTTTTATTTTTGAAATAAACAAAACTTTCTAAGGCGATATAATTGAACCTTAGAAGTATATATAATACAGCTCCGGCACCTCCTATTAAACTTAATATTATTAAAGATAAATATTGCTCAATAAGACTTTTTTCAGGTATTGGAGGAGGTGTTGTATATGCATAGTAGAAATAGGTTACAGTGGTGATATCTTGACTGCCACCAAGTAATGCTTTGGCAGTAATCTTGAAAATATATATTCCGTCCTCTAGATATCCTGGAGGGGTATATGTAAATACTATTTTATCTGTTGATTTAATTTCAGATTTTACATCAAGAGTATCAAATGTTGCAGAGATAATTGTTACTGGTATATTATAGGTGATTGTAATGGTGGTTTGGTTTTCATTGATTATTCCACCATCATTTGGAAAAATTATTGGTGGTACTAAATCTGGATAAATATCTGAAAAAACGATTGTATAACTTGTGTCAGGATCATCTAGAATAAAGATTTTATTATCATTTCTCCAAATCATATCTGATGAAATTAATCTACTTCCAGCTATAACTGTTATTGTTGAATATGGATATTTATCATCTGTTTCTATACATATCCATTTAGCTTTATTAACAGTTATTGATACTGTTGCTGTCTCAGCTCCTTGGTCAATTTGAATATCATTTTGGCTAATTGAAACAGTTGTATGACTTATATTTACAATTTCATTTGTGGTAATATTCCACATAAATTCAGGTACGTTATCATCATCAATAGATAATGGAAAAACGATATTTCCACTTATGTTTATATTACCTGTTTTAACTGCTTTTAGCACATTATTTGGATCAATAAATCTATCTACAATTGAATCTCCATCGGTATCATAACTATAAAATATTTTAGGAAGTTCTACATCGAAAAATTCTTCAATTTTATTAATTAATGAAATATCTGTTTCTATAATAGTTGAATCATTAATTAGTACATATGTAGTAGCTACACCTTTATTTCCATCATCATCAGTTACTGTTAATGTAATTGTGTAGTTACCATTGCTTGTATATATGTGACTTGTTGTTTTACCTGAGCCTCTCGTTCCATCACCAAAGTCCCAAGTATATTGATTTATATTTCCATCTAAATCAAAGCTTTGCTCTGCTGAAAAGTTAATTCCGATTGCAATAATTCCTGTATAAGGACCACTAGCATTGGCAAATGGATTTTTGGTATTGTTTTGATTCCCCATAGAATCTGTTGCATAAATGATGCAATAAACTCTATCTGTTGATTCTCTTAGTAAAATATCTTTTTCATAGAAATTATTTCCTTTTTTGTCCATTGTAATAATAATATGCTCACTTTCTGCATGCCAATACTCAATAGTTACATCTTGGACATTTACATTATCTGTGATTGTTGCATTAAATGTAAATTTATTCGGCATATTATCAGATGATGCACCATATTTATTTATGATAATATAAGGAGGTTCGTTATCTATTACTTTAACCTTTTTTTGATTTGTTGTTTTCGAGTTTCCCCATTTATCAACTGCATAAAAAACATATACTATATCTTCTGTACTATTATCTAATGTTACAGTTGTTTTAAAATTGTTTTGATAGTAATTAATAAGTGTATTGTTTCCTCCTTTATTTCTATGACTCCATTGTACTTTTACAATAAGACCAGAGGTACTACCTTCGTTATCTGTGACAGTTGCTTGAAATGTAAAAGTTTGTGATGGTGATCCTTTTGATGGTGTATTATCTATTATTGTTGGTGGTGTTCCTTTGTTTATATAAAAAGTGTTATTTGCTGAATATGCCCAATTCATTGGATCTTTTACTACGATGTGAAAATTATATGCTCCAACAGGTAAGAATTGCTTGTTACAATAATAGTTGTTTCCGTTTTTGTTTTGTGTTATTGATATATTATTTATCTCCCCATAAGGGTCCATGTAATTGAGATAGACTTCCTTTATTTCGGTATTGTCTGTAATTGTTATTGAGATATAGGTGTATTTTCCTATAGTTTGTTGATTAGGAGAGACTTGTGGAGTACTAATAGTTGGGGGTGTTACATCTAGTAACGGCCCATTATCTTTGTTTGCGGCATATATGGTAAAAGCACTATCAGCTATTCCATCTCTGTTGATATCGGTAGCTCCTTCACTTGTTTCATCGAAATCATCCCAGTAGTTTCCATATATATATGAACCGCCAACAATATTTGTTCCAGCTGTTTTTGTTGTATTCCATAGGTTTTTACCTATGCTCTTATCCATTGCATTATCTGAGTTGTGATGGAGATAGTTGTTATAAATTGAATTTTGTAAAGTAAAATAATCTAATTTTATTCCATATTGTAAATTACTTGATATTTCATTTTTATAGACTTTATCTAAAGTTGAATTTGATAAACTTATTCCATCCTTTGTATTACTAGCTATTGTGTTTTGAGCAATAACATTGTTATCATCTGCAAATAGAAATACACCATGTTCTGCATTAAAGTTTATTATACTATTCCATAATTGGTTACCAGAACCCACAATCATTACACCATAGTTACTGTTGCTTTTAATTGTACTATTATCAATTGTGTTAGTACTTGAATTTTCTAACCTGATTCCACTATCTGAATTACTGTATATCTCATTGTTTGATAATGTATTATGATCACAATGATCGTTTAAGAATATCCCATTTTTTGTATTACTTGAGATGTTATTATTAGAAATTGTATTATAATTACAGGTTTCATTTAAAAATAAACCATTGATACTATTGCTTTTTATTCCTAAGTTATTTTGAATTTTATTATATGAGGAATCATGTAAAAACAATCCATTTGAGTTACCTGTAATAAAATTGTAGGTTATTTCATTGCTATCAGAATTATTAAGCTGAATCCCATTTCCGCTGTTACTATTTATTAAATTATCATATATAATATTATGATCACAATTAGTTATTGAAACTCCATGCTTTCCGCTTATTATTTTATTATCCGTGATTATGGTATTTCCAGAGTTTATTATAATCATGGCATTATTTTCACCATTTCCAGAATCTCTTATAGTAAAATGACTAATATTTACATATTCTGCAGATATATTTACAACATCTCCAGTGTCTCCTCCATCAATAAATGTAATATTTTTGTCTTCACCAAAGATATCTAATTTATGAGTAATTGTTAAACGTTCATTATAAGTTCCAGCGTATACTACAATCCTATCACCAGCAGATGAGACATCAATTGCATCTTGTATGCTATCAAAATGATCTATCTGCCAACCTGGTGTTGAGTTATCAAAGTCATCATCAACATAGAATTTTGGCAAAACATCTGCTCTTAAATTTTCGATTTTGTTAAATGTTATGAAACAATTAATAGATATTATAATAATCATTAATACAACTAAAGATTTAGATTTCATCCCATCTGCCTGCATATGCAATTGCATGTTCTGGATGTATTATTACATTAAAAATATTCCTATTAATTATCATATTAAAAGTTTACAAAATAGTAGACCCTCCTAGAATTATAAAGATCAACTGGAGAGATTTTTAGAAGAGTTTTACGAAAAAACAAAACTTTGGTTTTTGGGCACTCAAATCTATTTTACTAAAACTTTTTTTTATTGAGATGAAATAAGTATAAGTATAGGTTATTGGGCACCCCGCCAAATTAGAGTTGGTTTATAAAGGACTACTTGATTTCTCCTAATAAGGTGCGGATGGGATGCAGAAGAATGGTATTATTTTTAA
>Ga0209427_10007367_pt1 | contig 12459 bp, 7 predicted proteins | sample DeeMarSWOR136_30_FD_187465 | JGI IMG/M metagenome (GOLD analysis project Ga0209427, IMG submission 187465) | Marine sediment microbial communities from White Oak River estuary, North Carolina - WOR-1-36_30 (SPAdes) (version 2) | ecosystem: Environmental > Aquatic > Marine > Intertidal zone >... | reverse complement strand
CGGCATAGTACTGCCCGTACTGGGCCAGCGATCCCGGTGGTCGGTGCTTGGCGCGGTAGAGCATCCACGTCGAGCCGGGGAAGCTGTTAAGGTCTGGACGGTCGAGAGCGGGAATCAGCTGGTCGAAGTAAGGGATCTGGTACTGCGGGCAAGTCACCAGGATTTTCCCCTTGTTGCCGTCGGGGTGGATGAAGCTATAGATCATTCCTTCCTCCGCCTCGGCAAGCAACTCGGGGTAGTTGAGGACATCGAAAGGATTGACGTTCTTGATGTCGTACGTCTTGCAGACATACTGATTGACCTGGGCCTTGTTGGTTGTGCGTAAGACCTTGACTACGTTGGCCTTCACCTCGTCGGGCGGTGGCGTTGTTGGCTGGGCCCAGATTGCCGCCGAGGCCGTTGTTGCCACGGCAACAAGCAACGCAAGTCGTTTTCTGCCCATAGCCTCCTCTCCTTTGTGTTCGAAAATGGGCCGTTGTGGCCGAAGCCGTCATAACTCTGCCACCAGAGTGCCTGTGGCAGTGTCCCCCTCTATAGACCCGGCGCCGTTGCGCGTGTTGTTTGGCCGGGCAGTTGTCTCACCTCCTTCCCTCTTGAGAGAGTTAAGCGGAAAACCGCAGATACCGCACCGATTCCTCGAAACTATCGCCCCGATGCTGCTCGGGCACCTGTTTAGTCGCCATCTATCCGGCAATCATCACGACAGCCGTCATCCCGGCCGAGGCGACTATCTTGTGAAGCGAATCAGACTCGAAACGCAACATTGCCCTCCCGCCAGAGCGGGAATGCCGAATCTCGCTCGCGAACCTGGCAAGGCGTGTTTGTGATCTAGTTCACAAACGTATGCCTTAAGAAACAGCTCTCTCCACCGGCCAGTTTGCCTGTTTTCTTGTTGCTTTCTTCGCCGTCTTATTCGGAAGACTCGTGTTCGATATCTTCGAGTTTGCCGGCGAAAAAGGCGTCATAGGCGGCCATGTCGAAAAAGCCATGGCCGCTGAGCTCGAAAACGATTGTCTCCGCTTTATTCTCGCGCTTGCACCGCAGCGCCTCGTCGCGTGCAACCTTGACCGCGTGAGCCGCCTCGGGCGCCGCTGTCAGTCCCTCGGTGTGCGCGAACTCTACCGCCGCCGCAAATACGTCATTCTGGTAACAGGCCACGGGTTCCATGATCTTGTCGGCGATCAGCCGGCTGATAATCGGCGCCATGCCATGGTAGCGGAGGCCGCCGGCGTGGATGCCGGGGGGAACGAAATCGTGCCCTAACGTGTACATCTTCAGAAGCGGAGTGGTGCCCGCTGTGTCGCCAAAATCGTAGTCGAACTTGCCGCGCGTCATGCTGGGGCAGGCTGTGGGTTCGACGGCCAGAAAGCGAATCGGTTTCCCTCCGAGTCGGTCCGGCAGGAAAGGCAAGGCCAAGCCCGCGTAGTTGCTGCCTCCGCCACAGCAACCGATGAGAACATTGGGCTCGACCTCGGCCATCTTCAACTGCTTCTTGGTCTCGAGGCCGATAATCGTCTGGTGGAGCAGGACGTGATTCAAGACGCTTCCCAGCGAATAGTTGACGCCCTCGTGCGTCGCTGCATCCTCAACCGCTTCGCTGATCGCAATGCCCAGGCTGCCCAGGCATTCCGGGTCTTTGGCCAAGATGGCGCGGCCGGCGTTGGTGCGGTCAGTCGGGCTGGGATAGACCTCGGCTCCCCAGACCTGCATGAGCGAGCGGCGGTAGGGCTTTTGCTCGTAGCTGATCTTGACCATGTAGACTGTGCAGTCGAGACCGAACTTACAGCAGGCGAACGACAGAGCGCTGCCCCACTGGCCCGCCCCCGTTTCGGTCGTCAGCCGCTTGATGCCGGCTTTCTTATTGTAAAAAGCCTGGGCGACGGCCGTGTTGGGCTTGTGGCTACCGGGCGGCGATGTGCCCTCATATTTGTAGAAAATGCGGGCGGGGGTTTCGAGCGCCGTCTCCCAGCGCGTCGCGCGAATCAACGGCGTGGGGCGCCAGATGCTGAGGATCTCGAGCACTTCCTCGGGTATGGCAATCCACGGCTCGCTGCTCACCTCCTGCTCGATCAGCGCCATGGGGAAAATGGCCGAAAGCGCATCGGGCGTGATCGGTTCGCGTGTGGCAGGATTGAGCGGCGGGTCGAGCGCGACAGGCAGGTCAGGTAGAACATTATACCATTTGGTGGGCATCTCGGCGATGGGTAGCAACACAGTGTCGGACTTGGTTGTCATAGCAGGTTATCCTTTCTTCGCACACGGGCGTAAGATGCAGGCGCATTTGCCTGTCGAGCGCCGATTGGGACAATCGGCGTGGCTGGCTCTTCCTGTCCCGTTCCGAATGTTGAGCAAACACGTCCGGCAAACTTCGGACGCGCCTCAACGTGGGTATGCTCGGGCGGATTGTCAAAAGGAAATTTGGAGAAATCTGAGGAAATCTGGCTTTTCCGGTTTGAGAGTATGCGTCGTACAGCGAATGAAACCGCTTTTGACCGGATCACAGGATGAATCCGCCGTTCGGCGGACCGATCCTGTTGATCAGAAAGCCAGTCCCATAGTCGCCGTGCGGGTGCGCCAGGGCTGAATGTGTCAGTTTGTATGGCATCGCAAAGCAGCCTGCGGGGCCGTACATTTCAAAACCCCCTCCGGCGCAAAGCGAAAGGCGCCGGCGACACCGCTTGGCTGATTGTGCCCGTTGGTCAGCTTCGGGCGGGCCACCAGCTGAACAAATGGCTGAAATCCGCACAACGACAAACCATGTTCTTGTCCGAATGCGTCTTGTCGTGATCGCCCCTCTTTGATGCCCTGATCGACAGGATACGGCAACGAATCGATTCGGAAATCCCGTTCATTCGCCCTACGGCGAATTCATCCCGTTATCCCGTCGAAAGAGCATTTGTAGCGGGAGTTTCCCATTGGGTACTCTTCAACCGGAGAAACCGGAAATCTTGGCGTGGGAATTTCCATTGACAATCGCCGGAAGAAGCAATCTCCACAGCACTGCTGTCTCCGGTCAGAAGTGTCGGCGTACCCGGTCGTGCGGGACAGCTGACGTTCCGCCGGAGACTGGCCAGAAGCGGCCCGGAGGAAATCACGGCGTGGTGGGCGAGCGACCGGCTCGAGCCAGATCAGGGTGTGGGGTCACGCGGTAGAACGGGCGGACCGGCTCGGGGTTGGCCGCAATAAATCACATAAGGATCGTGAGTCGATATGAGGATCGCTTTCTTGGTTTTGGGGACAATGGCTGCTTGGGTATTGGCAAACGCAGCCGCGCCGGCTGCGCCCGAGGGCCTCTCGGCCATTGGCCGACGGTTTGCGCCAGAGCGCAAGAATTGGACCGACCCTGCCGCCGGTGTTCCCCTCACGGCGCTGACGACATCGACGGCGCGCGACGACAAGATCTATCAAACCCATCGCTCGTGGACACCCGACGGGCATTTCCTGATCTTTTACTCCGAACGTACCGGGCGGCCTGAGATGTTCGCCCGTTGCGAGAAGACGGGCGAGATTGTCCAGCTGACCGACGCCGAGTCGTTCGCCTACGTAGATATGCATCACCGGCGTAATGTTCTGTACCTGCTGGAGGGACGAACCGTTGTTTCGCTTGACCTGAACACCGTCATCGAGGCGCGTAGTTCGGCCGCCGAGCGCAGGATTGTGTCCCTGCCCGACGAGTACGAGGGGCTTCTTGGCGGATCGCTGGATGCTGACGACCGCCGGCTTTACCTTGGCCTGAGCCATCGCAATGACAACCGAACATCGCTGGTCAGGCTCGACCTCGTGACGGGCGAGTTCGCAACGATTCTCGCAGTGGACTTTCGGATCGGGCATGTTCAGGCCAACCCCTCGCTGCCTGGGATCATAATGTATTGCAAGGAGACGGGCGGCGATACGGACCAGCGCATGTGGGTTGTCAACGCCGACGGAACCGGCAATCGCCCTTTCTATCGCGAGACTTACGACGAGTGGGTGACCCACGAGGTGTGGTGGGGGCCCGACCGTGCTCTCTTCGCGATCTGGCCGAAAAATCGCGCGATGCGTCACAAGCCACATGGGGCGGCGTCGGTCGGTCGCAGAGACGGGGCGGCGGTCGTGGTTCACAACCAATATCCCTACTGGCACGTTGTCGGCTCGCCCGACCTGAAATACGCCGTCGCCGATACGTTCGCAGGCGAGCTGTGGTTGATCAATATTGCCGAAGGAAAACGCAAATTGCTGACGCGGGGTCACCGGCCACCGGAAGCCAGGCCCCACCCACATCCCTCGTTCTCGCCCGATGGCAAGCGTATCCTGTTTTGCTCGGGCCGATGGGGCAACCCCGACCTGGTCGTGGTTGACGCGCCGGATTGGGCATTGCTCGCCGGCGAGGGCGAATAGATGGGGCGGGACGAAGGCGTTTCGCCGCGTGCCGAGTGTTCCCGGTTGCCTCCTGGGTCTCGTCTCAGTCACGGCCAGTCCAGTTTCCGGGCATTCCGTGAGCAACGATGCACCTCTGGGCGTGGTCTTGCGTAACGATCTCCATCAGGAACGCACAAACTCCGTGCAAAGGCGAACGCAGCGGTCCCACCGCAGCAGGAGAGTGGGCATTTAGAGGATTGTAACGCAATGACTTAGGAGACATTGGCCAGCGGTGCAACTCCGGCACATAATTTGCCTCTCTCGATCGCCGGGGCGGGAGGAGAAGAGATGGGCAGATCTACCTGACGGCTTCAGGCGATAGGTCGTTGCAGCGTACTGTCGTAGTCAGAAACGCTGGCGGGAAAGGTTCAGGAATCGGGGCATTTGCGCCAGTCGATTAGGAATTGAAACACAATCGCGAAAGGGAAGGGTACGCTCATACACTCGCATTCTCCGGTTTCAACGGCCAGAACCCTCTTGACAGCCCTGGCCTGTTTCTTGCCCAATAAAGAGCGGACAGGGAAAGCGCAGCTGCAAGCTGAAGAGGTGGTGGGTAATCATGAATAGGATTCTGCGCGTGGGCATAACGTTATGTTGCCTGTTTCTGGCAAGCACCGCGTTTTCGGCGAGTGCCAAGAGCAGGCACGCAACGAGACGGGAAATCAGCAGGCAATCGAGAAGCCCTCACTCGAGGTCGGTGACGTCAGCAGAAATCCGGGCCGCCTCGCGAAGGACGGGCTATAAGTCCCGACGAGTGACGTCGGCAGAGATCCAGGCGGCGCGAAGGCCGGTGTATCGTTCGCGGTCTGTGAGGTCGCGCGAAATCACGGGAAGCCGAGTGTACGCCCGCAGGTGGCGGCCCGTGAACCGGCAGGAAATCACCCCGGTGCGCATATACGCCCGCAAATCACGACCCGTGAATCAACAGGAAACCACCGCTGCGCGAACGTACGCGTACAAATCCCGACCCGTGAACTCGGGCGAGATCATGGCTGCGCGGAGTTATCCCTACAAGTCCAGACCCGTCTCACCGCGGGCAATCACGGCAGGGCGACCTTACGCTTACAAGTCCAGACCGGCGAGGCAGAGCGAGATCGCCAGGCCTTCCAGGAGCCCTCGCTCGAGGCCGGTGACCTCGGCGGAAATCCGAGCCGCCTCGCGCGACACGGGCTATAAGTCCAGACCCGTAACATCATCGGAGATTGAGGCGGCGCGGAAACCAGTGTATCGTTCGAGGCGCGTGAAGCCTTCCAAGATTACCAGGTGACCAGGCTCCAAACCCGGCACTTCGCAATCCGCCTTCGCCCAGTCTTCGGCGGACAAGTCCGCAATCCAAAATCCGCAATCGTATGGTCTGACTACGCCTTCGCGCCGTAGGTGCGATACTGGGCGTAGGCTTCTTGCATTCGTTGGAAAGCCTCGGGCGAGCCGTCGTGTTCGACGAATGCGCGGACGATATTAAGAACTTCATCGTCCTCGGGCGGCTTGATGCCGTAGTCTTTCTCCACATCCACAATGGCGGCGGTCAGGCCGCGGTCCATCGCCAGATGGACATAGGCGCGCTGAATGCCGATTTTCCGTCCGTGGGGGAAATCGCGAACCAAATTGCTGATGCCGAGAATTGTCCCGACGCCTTTCATTTCCTCGTTCTGCATAATTTGGCGCAAGGCTTCGAAACTGCAGTGGTTGTATCCCGGGCGGTCGTAGCACGAGAACTCCACGGCCAGTGGCATGACGGTTGTGTCGAAGTAGATCTGTTCGGGCCGGAAACCGCGTCGCGTCGCTTCGCGGCAAAAACCCAGCGCACTTTCGAGCATTTGCTCGGGTGTCACGTATTGGCCGATTGCCTTGGGCGAAAGCGATGACTCCATCAGCATGTAGACGACGTTGAAGGGGCCGACCGAACGGAGATCCCAGAACCTGTCGAGGTTCTCGGCGTTGGCCGAATTGATCAGCGGCGGGCGAGCGTCCGACGCGGCGAGCCGATAGTATTCCTCCAGTCCGGCGCGCAGTACGGCGACGTCGGAACTGTCGAGACAGGGCGGCGTGCCTTCGCCTTGCTCGAAAATCAAACGCACGGCACCGCGCATCAGGCGAGAGGCGAGCTCGACGTTGCCCTCGCCCGCGTCGTCCACGTTGCAGTCGAGATAGTCGCAGCCCTTGAGAATCTGCGACTCGACAGCGGCGCGAACGAATTCGACTCCCGGGTTGTCGGGAGCGAAATCGGCATCGCTGCGCTTGATCAGATCGAACGCCTTTCTGACCTTGGGAATTGTCGTGTGGATCAGCTCACCGACAATCACGAGCGGATTGCGCCGGTGGTGGTCTTTCATGAGAAAGAAATTGCGGAAAGACGAGGTATTCAGCAGCTCGGGATCTTTCGGCGGGTTGACCAGCTCGCGAAGCGCCTCGACGTCGCTGGTGAAAAAGCGTGCGGCGTCATAGACGAGACGGCCGGCACACGGCTTGCTGTCATCGATGCCGCATTGGCCGTCGGCGGTTGAATCGGCACACGGGACGTTGGTCAATCCCTTGGTGCATTCGCCCATCAGGCAAACGAAGAAGTTCTCTGGCAGGTAGCAGTCGCCGCACGCGCGACACTTCGCCATGACGCGCTTCATCACGGTCTCCAACAGATAGAACGTCTCGTAAGTAAAGCCTTTGCCTTCGTCGATGCTTCGGCTGTGTTTGAGCAACTTGCGCATCATCTTGTACCCGAGTGCGCCCGGTTCGAAAAAACGCTGATGAGTCTGGTTGAGCAAACGGCGGCGCAGCGGGACGGTCGGCTTGCGGGCAGGTGTGGGCTGACCGGTTTCGTCGTACAGATAGAACAGATTGTCGCGGGCCGGCGCGAAGGTCAGGTTGTCGCGCTTTTCGCGCCACGAGCTGCCGATCGCGCGCGCCCGCTCGATGATCTCGGTGGCAAGCGCCAGATCCTCGACATTGCCCAGGTCAACGCCGCTGGCGCCAAGGTCGCGCCACATCGCGACCAGCTGGGCGCAACGCTCGACCCACTCGTCGCGCGATTCCGATGCCACTTGCTCGTAAAGCGCTTCGCTGACAAAACAGCCCGGCAGGCTTTCGTGACGCATGCGGCGCGCCGCTGCGTTTGTCAGGTAGAAGACGTTGCCGACCACGGGAACGTTGATGTCGCGCTCGCGGAGAAAGCGAAAGAAATCCTCCACCTTTCGGGGGTCATAGATCAGGTTGGTGATCAGGAAGCCGGCGTGCCCGTAGCGGACTTTCTTTTCGACTTTGAACATCTGTTGCCGGCAGGTGCCCTCCTCGTACTTGGCCAATCCGGCGGCGGCCCCGGCAAAGAAAACGTTTGCCTGGGCGCCCGCGCCAGCCGCCACGCGCGCGTCGGCATTCATTTTGCGCAGAAACAGCAGAAGGTTGAGCGAATCAAATTCGAAGACCGGTCGTCCGAGAAGGGGCTGGTCGCCCGTGATCGTGAAGCAGTTTTCGATCCCGTGCGAGGCAAGCCCGCGCAGGAAGGTCTCGATCTCGGCGCTGTTCATCCCCTTGGCGCTGACGTGGGGAATGAACGACAGCCCGCGCATGCCGCCCGCCGTACGGCGGACGAGGACGTGAGCGTAGACGTCGGAAGGCGAGGCGGTCACAACACCGCTGGGATTGTGCGTCACAGTAATGCCGGCAATCTCGGTATCCGGCCAGTTTGGCTGCTCTGACTCAAAGTCGGCGAGGAACTTCAACAGACGCGTGGGCTTTTGCCCTGCAGGGCACGTAAACTCCAGGACGACCGTCAGGCGGTCGGGATTGAGCAGACTTTCGCGAAATCGGTTTTCGAACATTGTGGCTCCACTATAGAAAATCTACCGCCGCACGATGCCAAGGGACAACCGCTTAGGCGACAGACTTCTTAGACCGGGATTTCTGTCCGGTCAAGCCGAACTCTTTGCCCGCCTGACTGCGCTTGGAATCGCGCGACCCGCGGTCGGGGTCAAGCAGTCGCTGCGAAGAAAATTGTTCTGGCATTTGGCGTTAGGCCGGGCTATACGCCATACAGCCGATGTACGGCAATGCAGCGTTCTCGTTCGAAATCTGCAAGAAGAGGGGTGCAACGATGCTGGAAGGCCAAGCACTGACCGACGCATTGGTCGAGCTGATCCGGCGGTCTTCGACCTCGATCCCGCGCGATGTCCAGGAGGCGATCGCCCAGGCGGCCGAGCGCGAGCAGTCTGGCAGCAGCGCGCAAATGACGCTTCGATTGCTTTTGGAGAACGTTCAACAGGCCGAAGCGACCTCGCGGCCCGTCTGCCAGGACACCGGCGCGACGTTGTTCTTCGTCCAACGCGGCCGCGACTACTCGCAGGCGGCAATTGAGGCGTCCGCTAACGCGGCGCTGCGCATTGCCACCGAACGCGCTTACTTGCGTCCAAATGCGGTTGATCCCATCACCGGCAAGAACTCGGGCGACAATACGGGCGTTGGGGTCCCTTACATGCACTTCGAGGAGAAGGAAGGCGACCCGCCGCACGGCGGGCTGGAGATCACGCTTCTGCAAAAGGGCGGCGGAAGCGAGAATGTCAGCCGCCAGTACACGCTGCCCGATGCTTCGATTGGCGCGGGGCGCGATCTCGAGGGCGTGCGCCGGTGCATCATTGACGGCGTCCACCGCGCGCAGGGCAAGGGCTGCGCGCCGGGAATCATCGGCATCGGCATTGGCGGCGACCGGGGCTCGTCTTTCCTGGCCGCCAAGCACCAGCTCCTGCGCCGGCTCGACGATCGTTCACCCGATCCCGCTTTGGCCGAACTCGAAAGCCGCCTCGTGGAGGATCTGAACTCGCTGGGTATCGGACCGATGGGCTGCGGCGGACGAACGACCGTCCTGGGCGTCAAGGCGGGAATCGCCTATCGCCTGCCCGCCTGCTATTTCGTGTCAATGGCCTACATGTGCTGGGCGCTGCGACGGCGAACAATGGTTGTCCCCGCCGACGGCGAAGTGACCTATCACGACTGAGTACTCGAGTTGATGACCCCAGGGGTGCTCCTGTTGTTGTTGATCTCTTCTTGTGTACCTGGATTCGCTTCGACACCCAGGATCTCAGGCGCTTTCGCGCGGAAGTATTCCAACCAACCCTTGATGATCGCACCGGCCAGATCGACGTCCTCGCGCGCGTACTCGTCGATGGTCTTGCCCCAGTAGAAGCTCATCCAGCCGTCGGCAATCTTGCGCGAACCGTCAATAAACGCGCCCAACTCCTCTGTGCTGCAGCTCAACGGAAACATCTCCTCCACGACGAGGGGCTTGCCAATGTCGTAGGCCGCAAGCGCGACCAGGGCCTTGTCAATTTCGCCCCTTTTCGGGTAGAAGTGAACGCTGACAAAGTCGAGATTCCCGCTGACTTCCTGGGAATAGAAAAGCGGTTTGGCTTGTGGGAACGTGTGAACCCAGGGAATCACGCCTACCGTGATCATGTGACGGTCGTCGTGCTTTCGGATCGCCCCGACAAGCCTATCGACCCAGCTCTTGGCGACCTGCTCGCGCGTGCGCCCCGCAAGGTCGAGCGTGATACGCTGGACAAAGTGCTTGCCTGCAAACTCGCCTGCCAGCCACTCGGTTTGCTTCTCCCGGACACCGGGCAGGATAGGCTCGTTCATGAGGTCGTAACAGAAAACCGCGGTGCTTCCGGCGCAGGTCTTCGCGATCGCCTCCCAGAACAAGGCCTGAACGTCCCAGCGGTCGGTCTCCCCCATCGCGTCGTACCACTCAGGTACGTCCTTCTTATGGTAGCAGCCCAGGCCTGTGATGTCGAGGTAGAGTCCCGTTTCCTCGGCCAACCCAACGAGGCGCGCAAGCTGCTCGAGGGCTGCCTCGTTGGGTTTGTCCGGCGCTTTCATGAACTTCGCAAGTTGCAGGTGGATCCGAACAACGTTGGCGCCGAGCGCTTTGATCTCTTTGAAGTCTTCCTCGACGGTCGGCCATTCTTCGCGCCAATAGTCCTCGAGCAAATGGCCGGAATTGTCGTGGTCGTAGTTGACGCCCCAGGCGACGAACTTCCTGTCTGATCGAGCACAGACGAAGTGCGTGCCCTCCGCGCTGGGGCGGATCAACTCAAGGTCGGTCTCACCCGTTGTCGTGCCTGGCTGGGTGCTCGTGTCGCCATCTGCTGCCGAGCCAAAGCAGATCAAGACAGCCAGCATCATCGCAAAGGCGACTGCAAGGGTAGCGCGACACAATTTCATTCTGACGACCATGCGTTTTGCCTCAGCACCCGACTTATGACTACACGGTTCCGCACAAATATTAATGGGAGCAGAAAACACTGGACAGATCAACTTCTGGAAATGGCTTTTCTGGACGAAGGGACCTTTTTGCAGAAGGTCTTCTTCCCCCAGCCCCCATCCTCCCAACACTCTCCATGCTTCGCTTTCCTGCTCGCCTGGGGTGAACAGGAAAGCGAAGTGCAAGCCCCCAGCGGTATGGCGCTTGGTTTTTGAGCGCCATACCGCTGGATGAGCTAAGTTTTGGAGGGGAGCGCGAGGGGAGACCTTTTCCAAAAGGTCACCCTCGCACAACCCCCTCGCAGTCCTTTCCATATTGCCCAGAAAACAGTGCTCTCATTCTCATCAGTAATTCAGACAGGCAGGATGCCTGCGCTACAGCTTACCCCACTGGAAAGTCGGGCCCGCCGACAGAAGCGACGTCATGGAGCTCTAATCGCTCGCAACCCATCGAAACGTCGCGACGGACCGAGGCTCCAGGTTCGTTTGAAACACCTTCGCCCGCCATTGAACCGCAAAACGTTCTTTCGATCCGGCGACATTGGCGACGACCAGGACGATTGTACCGTCTGGATTCTTGAACGCCACATTTGAAAGGGTCGGCGACGTCTCGTTGCTCTCGATGCGGCGCGCACCCCGCCGGACGAACTTCATGAACTGGCCGTACATGTAATAGTCGAAGTGATAAGCGACCCTCAAGTCCGAGGTGTTGAGTGTGATGCAGGTCCGACCGGCCCGAAAGGGGCCATTGTTTGGCCCTCGCTTTTCGTCGATCATCGTGACCCAGGCGTTGTAACTCGAAGCCCAATTGCGAAAGTAGCTGATGATGCGCAGCGCGCCTCGCGTCCGAAAGGCCGAGCCCTCGGTGAAATAAAGCGGCGCTTCGGGAAACTCGCCGTGAAAGACACTCATCCCGTCCGGCTTGCCCGCGTAGCCGTGGAAAGCCACGCCATCGACATATTGCGCCGCATCTGGATCGCGAAGCACTGTCCGCGGATAAGCAATGCCCGGATCGTCCCCATCGCGCGTGCGTCCCACGTTGAAGTTATGGTCGTAACACCAAATCCTGGTTTTGATTTGATGGGACCGAAAAGCCGGACCCAGGTGGTTCTTGATGAAATCTCGCTCCTGCTCGCCAGTCCATCGGCACGAGGGATAATGCCATCGGCGATTCCTCTCCAGCGACCGATCCACACCCGGCTCGTTTTGAATCGTCACGGCGTAAATCGGAATTCCCTCGGCCTCATACGCTCGAATGAACCGGACGAAGTATTGCGCATAGACACCATAGTACTCAGGGAGCAGGTGGCCGCCGATCATGTTGTCCGTACTGGTCATCCACCCGGGCGGGCTCCAGGGCGAAGCGAAAAACAACAGGTCGTGGTTCTTTTTCAGCGCGAGTTTCAACACCGGAATGATGTACCGCCGGTCTTTTTCGATGGAAAAATGCTGCAGCTCGGGATCGGTCTTGCCAGGCGGCATATCATCGTACGAGTACCAGGGATCGCCGGTGAAATCCGGCGTCCCGATACAGATGCGCATAAGGTTCATCCCAATGCCCGACGTTGGGTTCACCAAACTCTCGATCACACGTTCCTGTTCGTCGCTGGGGAGGAGAGCAATATTATAGCACGTGGTCGGTTCGAGCGACGAACCCATACCGAGAATGGCCTGATACGACTGGCTGTCCTCGATCTTGATCGTGTCTTGCGACGGCGGTCGTTTTTCGACGAACTGCAACGGCTTCCCGGCCGTTAGCGTGTGCTTCATGTCCTCGGAACTGACCCAGACCTGGACGGTTGGACCTGCGGC
>Ga0209427_10007364_pt1 | contig 12464 bp, 9 predicted proteins | sample DeeMarSWOR136_30_FD_187465 | JGI IMG/M metagenome (GOLD analysis project Ga0209427, IMG submission 187465) | Marine sediment microbial communities from White Oak River estuary, North Carolina - WOR-1-36_30 (SPAdes) (version 2) | ecosystem: Environmental > Aquatic > Marine > Intertidal zone >... | reverse complement strand
CTCTTGAACTAACCCCGTCTTATGTTCGATTAGATTGCCGAACGTATCACTTTGGTAAAACTATTAACAATATAAAAGACATCAGAACTGGTATGAAAGGCATAAGAATTCTACCCTGGAATCGAATAGAATTGATTAATGAGCTTCCATCTTCTTTTGATTATTCAAAAGCTGAACTTGTCTTGAAAGAAAATGGGAAAATAGCGTTAAGTGATGGACAAACAGATTGTATTTTATCATCTTCTTATGACAACAAGTACTGAAAAGGAAAAGTAAAAATGCCAAAACATCTACAAAGAGAAATCGAAAATCTGAAAAAAAAGTTACTTGCTTTGGGAGCGATAATTGAAACTGCTGTAAGAGATGCAACATTATCTATCGAAAAGAGGGACAGTAATTTAGCTCAAAAGGTAATGGACAATGATGTTAATATCGACCACACAGAAGTCGAGATCGAGGAAGACTGTTTAAAAATTCTTGCTTTACACCAACCGGTAGCTATTGACCTGCGTTTTATCGTTGCTGTTCTGAAGATAAATAACGACCTTGAGCGCATCGGAGATTTGGCTGTGAATATCGCTGAGAGAGCAGTCTTTCTTGCGGGCCAACCTAAAATCAACATTGCCATCGACTTGGTTAATATGGCTCACAATGCTCAGTCAATGCTAAAAAAGAGTTTGGATTCTTTGGTTAATCATGATGCCAAGCTTGCTCATAAGGTTTGTGCAAGTGACGATACAGTCGATCAGATGAATCGTCAGATGTACTTAAAAGTTCAGGAAGCCATCCTAAAAAATCCGGAACAAATATCAGCTTCAATTCATTTGCTTTCCGCTTCCCGACATCTTGAGAGAATAGCCGACCATACCACCAATATTGCAGAAGATGTTATTTATATGATAGAAGGCCAGATTATGCGGCACAAAACTGAAGAATATGAATAGCGCAATAAAATCCCAACTACGTTTAACTTCACATCTTGTTTCACTGTCTCTAAAATGTCTCCACGCAAGTGTTTTTTCGCTTCATAGGTCCGAAATAAGCTTTAATAACTGCCGAAAAACGCTGATGAAAAAAATTTTTTAGCAAAAATAGGATTTAATATCTGTATGACCGTCTTAGCTGGTATGAGTATATTCTACTGGTTGATGTTAACCGATTGATTGTGGATACATCAAATCCAAACCTCCCCGGTCCATACACTCAACGCATATGCGTTGATAGGTATTGGCCGGTTAACACTTTGGAAACTGAACGCATAAACCATTCAGCTACCATAAAGTTCGCTTTTTATGCCTATAGACGGCATCAATCAGTCATATTCTCTCTAAATCCAGCTCCTCAGAGATCAAGAAGGGCCAAAATGTCGCGAGATGAGATTAGGTGTCAAGCCCTTGAACTCCCAGAGCGATGGCAGGCTTTGATTGGCACAAATGGCATCGAAACTCGTGCTGATTTAGCCAGATACCTTAGAGTGTCAAGAGCAAGAGTAACCAAAGTTCTGAGCAGGTTACAAACAGCTTAAAATAGATTATTTACTTATATAGGCCATTTTGCTTATCTTTACATGTTGAAAAAGTGCCAAACTTAACGTGGTATAAGAGATTAATAAAAACTGAATCTATGCTCTGTTCTTGTTTCCCCCTGCAATTCTTCCCCAACTTCGCGGCAGAAATTGAGCCGACAATATCACAATCAGTCCAATAGCAAAATAATGCATAGCACAAATTACAGCACCAACTATCACAAAAATGAGCCAAATAACCAATTGTATCTTTTCAAAGGGGATGGGTTTTCTAGAAATCTGTCTTTTCCACCGTCTGGGGGCAGCAATCGCTGCCACCAATATAAGAGTGCCGATACCCAAATATGCAGCGAGGATTAAATGAACTAAGATCGGCGTTTGACGGCCTATTGTGATTTTTGTTCCCTTATTCGGAGTGCGAGTAAGTGAAAAAAGCAAAGCTGCTTCTCCAAGGTAGGGAGCATGGGTCATATTTGAAAGTAATCGGGGGCTAGCGAGAGTGCCATTCAATAAAGGCCAGGAAAGTACAATTGCTTCAGTGGTTAATGGGTAAGCATGGTCGAAACGTCCATTTGCTCTCGCCGCTCCAAGCCCAAAGGCTGTTGCTGCTGCACCAAAACCACCTATTACGGGGCCGGAGTCAACATCAAAATACCATTCGCTATTAGGTCGGCCTTCGGGAAATTCTCTGAAACCAACTGCTGTCCAACGCTCTTGCCAAAAGTTCTTATCAAAATTTTCGTACAGTTGTTTTGAGTAATCTGGCCACAATTTAGGTGTCCAAACTGTTATCCATTGGCTTGAGCATCCACGTGCTTCTCCAATAATACCTGTGACTGAATACGCTGCATAGGGAGGAAGGCCTGTTGAATCAACAAACTTTCCCTCGAAAGCTCGAACAGAACGCTTAATAAAATCATTGTGATCTGTGCCAAGAACCTCATCAGCTCGCTTTATTGCTGCAATTGCTGCAACTATATCGGTTGGATAGCACTGGCCTGGATAATCATCCAGCAAACCGTATGGCGATTCATCTAGCTCTTTTGATAAGGTTTCCACTTGATCTCGCAGAAGGAGTATGTATTTTTCGTTACCGAGCAATTTCTGATAGCTTGTCAAAGCACTTATAAGAAGCATCCTATAGAAAACATTTTCACGGTGGAGGTAGTCTTCTCCCCAGTGCTGTTTTACCCAACTTGCATGTCCTGGATCAGCAACCAACTCTGCAGCGGCTTCAATGGCCCCAGCTGCATATACGTTGGGGGCGGTAGATAACTGGTCTTTATTTTCTTCCCAGGCTTCTTGAAGAGCCTCTGTCGCCAATAGATAAAAAACAGATCCGAATAGCGGCCACTCGGTACCAGCAACATCCTCAAGGCTAAGTTGCTTTGCGTATCCTAAGGCGACTCGCTCTTGGGCCCATTTCTCATACTTTGGTGAAAGTGAACGGTGTGACCAAAAAGCAATTTGTGGAATCCCATATCCTTTTAAATGAGGATCTGCTAAATAGTATATCATTGTACAAAAGGGTATGATAAAGAAGTAAAATGACAAGAACATCAGAATAACAATGTTGCCATAACGACAAATAGCAGTCGGGTGACAAATTGTGAATTTTACATTAATATCTGGATCTGAGCAACTCATCTCATTCCTATTTATCAATATTTAGTCTTTCTTCAGGCACAATATCTGTCTACGATCAGTGAAATTATAACACAGTTATACTTATTTCCAAAATACATTGATCGGTATCGGCTTACGGTTTATATTGTCACGGAAGAAAAATTGAAACAATTCATAGAACCAAACTCTTCTTCCAATATTATTATACCAAGACATGGCTTTGCGAAGTCTCTTATCTTTATGAAAAAGCCAACGAAGAATAGCTTTCGGTCGAGTTTGTAATATCAGCTCTATCAATTTCACAATGAGCATAACTTTCCAAGGTCTAAGGTTCGCCATTTCCATAATTTGATGCTTATAGTCCCATTTTGTTTGGTCAAGTTGAATAATATTTTTGTCCTTAATCTGTTCATAAAACGGAGTCCATTTGTGCGGTGTAACATAGACCAATTGAATTTGATCTGGGTCGTATTCAATCAGATGTCTTAAACTATGATAAAAATCTTTTGTCCTTTCTTCACCAAACCCAACAACATAAGTAGCCATTGAAAGGATGTTATGTTTTCTCAATAATTGAATAGCAAGCTTGTCTTTTCTTATGGAACTATTTTTTTTGATTTTTTCTAAAACAGCTTCTTCGTAATTCTCTATACCTAATAAAAATCTCTCAAAACCAGCCTGTTTGTATAAATGGAGATACTGGGCGTCTCTAACAATATTATCAGCTCGTATTGAACCAACTAAAATAACTGGGAGTTTTTTGGCAATTAATGCTTCTAAGAATTCGATCCAGGCTTTTTGATTAGTAGAAGGATTTTCATCAGCAAAATTTATGACTTCGATCCCATACCGATGATGAAGCATTTCGATTTCTTTCGCTAATAATTGAGGCGTTCTATGGCGCCATGTTCTCCAAAATTTGCTCTGCCCGCAATAACTACACGGATAAGGACAACCTCTTGAAAATTGAATAACAACAGCTTTCTTTTTCCCCCAATATGTATACTGGTAATCACCCATTAATTCCCATCCAACTCTGTAAGCATCTAAATCTTTTATGGGCTCTGCAAGCGGTGTTTTTGTAATCACATCACGCAATCTCAAGGCAATTCCTCTGACTTTTTCCAAGTCTAATTTATGCTCTAATGCATACATCAAATCTAAAATGACTTGTTCTCCTTCGCCACAGACTGTAAAATCAATTTGTGGATTGTTTTCTAATATTTCCCGCCAATGAAAAGTTGGGAAAACCCCTCCGACAATAATTGTCATCCACGGCCTTACCGTCTTAATTAATTCCGCAATCTCATTGATGATAGGTTGTGCAGATGTTGAACCTGAATGCCCTAATAGAACCACATCAGGGTTAAAGTCCAGGGTTTCATATACGATTTCATCAAATGGTAAGTTCCCAAAATCGGCATCTAATAATTTTACGTTGTAACCGTTATCGATTAACGGACCACCAATTGAGAGTAATCCCAAAGGAGGCAAATGTTCTTTTGGTAAACGACTTCCAATTGACTTATGTGGTGGATTTATCAATAATATTTTCACTTTTCAAACCTTTTAATTGTTGTGTGTCTTTTGAGCATCAGTCACCATGTCTTTCTATAAGTATTGAGGAATGAAAAGTGAAAACCTGACAGAGTTTTTACGAATTTTTCAAAAATAATTAAGAATTTAGAAAAAACTCGATTTTTCTGTCCAATAGAAAAAAAAACTTTAAAATGTTGTCAGCTTTTGCTGGTTTATTCGTCTTTATTCTTAAAGCTATGTTCAAACAGGAGTTTTCGATTGGACAGAAGCAATAATGAAAAACCGGTTTTTTCAAAAGTTAATGTAGATAGATTTGCCTATAGCAAATTGGTGAAAGATTATTCTGCACGTATATTCGCAATCTGTTTTAGCATGCTTTCCAGCAGAGATGATGCTGAGGATGTTACTCAACAAGTCTTTCTCAAAGGTTTTACTGACATAAACCAGCTTCGTGATTTAGATAAATTTGGGTTGTGGATCACACAAATTGCCAAACATATGTGTCTGGACTTTTTGCGAAGAAGGAAACTAAATAAAATGGCACTGAAACGTATTGCAACTGAAGATGTAAAATATGAGTCAATGTATGACCAGGACAAATACTCCAGACTTCGATCTGCACTGATGCAGTTAACAGAAGAATATAGGCTTCCTCTGATGCTCTACTATTTCGATGGACAAAGCACAAAGAATATTGCAGAGTCATTAGAAATAACGGTAGCTACAGCACAAACTCGTTTAAGCAGGGCCAGGAAAAAGCTGCGACAATTATTAAGCACCAAAAGAGGTGCATGATGAATATAAACTGTGAAAAAATAAGAGATAAACTTGCCGATTTTATTAGTGATCGCATTGATCCTAAAGAAGATGCTACATTGATAGAGCACCTTGAGCAATGCCCTGAATGCAACAAATATTACAATGAGTTAAAAGCTGATGATCAAGCATTAAGTGATTTTGCAGATTCTATGCGGCCAATTCTGGCAAGAATTGAAACAAATATAAATGAAGAATTAGAAACTGAGAAAGTAAAAACTATTCCAATTGGGAAAAATAAAACTCTAAGATTAGCTGTTGCTGCAGTAATACTCATTGGGATTATTTTCACTTTAAATCAGTTTGGCATAATATTAGATGGCACCAGTACTGCCTGGGCAAAAGTATCACAAATCATCCTTGAGGTTCGAACAATAACTTTCAATATTTCCATAGGAAAAGGCCCTAATGTTTTTTGTACAGCAAGTGACCGGAAATTTAAACAGAAACTCCCAAGTGGTGTTGAAGCTATATTTGATTATGATAAGAGTCAAATGTTATTACTTAATCCCAATGATAAAACAGCTATGAATATAGAGCTAAGCGGGCTACCTATTATGCCATCTAACTTGTTTGGAAATTTAAAATCAACTATTGAAGTACTTAAAGAATGCCCTGATACAATTGTCAAAAAACTTGGCAAAAAAGAGATTAATAATAAAGAGGCGGCAGGAATTCATGCCCATTTAGACAGGAGCATAGATGTCAAAATATGGTATAGCACAAAAGATAATATTCCGATTTTGATTACAGCCGAAAAAATGATCGGACAAACAAATGTTATCTTTAGTGATTTCAATTTTGATGTCATTGCAGACGAGTCTGTATTTAATATGGATATCCCCGAAAACTATACCGAAATAGAATCCGCTAAAATGGACCTTAAAAACCTAACAGAACAAGATCTGACCGAGGGACTTAAGGCATGGGCAAGCTTGATGGAAAATAGATTTCCTGAAAAACTTGATTTGGCAATTATACAAGAGCATTCTAAGGTTATTGAACAGAAGCTAAACGAGAAAGGAATGTCAGATATAGAGAAAGCTCTGATAGTAATAAAAATAATGCGAAGCCTTATGTTTATAGGTCAATTGGAAGTTAGATGGTATTACTTTGGCGACAATGCAAAATTAGGTGATACAACCACCGCAATCTTTTGGTATCAACCCGAGATGTCAAAAAGATATCGGGTAATCTATGGAGATTTACATATTGCAGACATTGACCCTGAAAATCTGCCAAAAATACCTTAGGAACATATGGGGCCAACTTAGGGATATTAAGAATGTATAATATATTTGAAAAACCATGGACACTATTAATTGTCGCTGTTGTTGTATTGTTTATCATTTTTATTGTTCGCACATTTAAACCTGAAAAAAGACGATGGTGGCAATTAATGATACCTTTCATAATTGCAGTCTCAGCATTTGCGATAGATATATTTGTTGAGACTGACTTGGAAAGTATTAATAGTCTAATTAAAAGCTGTATTAAAGCCTCAAAAAATGAAGATGCTGATACAATCGAAACTTTCATAGCATCAGACTACCATGATTCGTTACACCAGGACAAAAAAGAAATAATGGTCTATTGCAGAGCTATACTTTCAGAACCGGCAGTAAAAAGATTTGTAAAACTGAATCAATCTATAGAATTGTTATCATCAAATGCAACCGTTCTACTGAAAGGTTTTTTATTTTTTGATGAGGAAAGCCACTTTTATAAGGAACTAAAGCCAGCTATGGCAGTTAAATTAGAATTAGGCCTAAAAAAATACCCCAATAAAAAATGGCAAATAAACCGTGGGGAACTTTTAGAAATAGACAACCAGCCTATTGATTGGGAGGAGGTACAATCATTGCCTTAACCAAGTAATAATGGGACAGGATGTATTATCAACCTTAGCGGTTATAAACTTACTATTTTAACTGATTATTCAATTGAAAAAGGACTTGGTACTACTTTTTGGGACTTAGTTATGAGGGATTTTGTTAATCCCTTTTAATTGTAGACTTACCAAGTCCAAAACTCCCCGAGTAGGGCTCGAACCTACAACCTAGCGGTTAACAGCCGCTCGCTCTACCAATTGAGCTATCGGGGAACTAAAAATCAATCAATATATCGGCTTAAAAAAGCCTTTTCCGTAAAGCTCGTAAAATATTATCTAAAATTTGACAGCTTTGTCAAATATTATTCCAGTAATTTGTTCTAATTAGGATGGTTGAATTTTTAAGTACTTAGGGTTATTCTATCTGATATGAAATGTCCGGTTTGCTCAAACAATTTAAGTCGGCGTAGAATCCAATTGGTGGAGATCGATATTTGTCCGTATTGTAAAGGCATCTGGTTTGACAGTGGCGAACTTTCTGTCGTTGTCAGGGAATTATCAGCAAGAGAAGAAATATCCCCTCAGAAAACAAAATTATTTCACCGCCGAGAAGTCCGCAGTATTTATGAAGCAGAGGAGAAGCAAAGACTTTGCCCAAAGTGCAATCAGACAATGAAAAAATTTAACTACGCCTCAGATTCAAACGTCTTTATAGATAAATGTCCGAATTGTGGCGGCATCTGGGCCGACAAGGGAGAAGTTACAGAAATTGCTCGGTATCTTAAAGAAGACCCGCAAGCCACCGCAGTCGGAGCAGCTCTTGCTGAGAGTATTGCTCAAAGAGATTATGAGGAAACCTGGAAAGGCCAGGGTGGGTTCATTCCTTTAAGAATAATAGTTCCAATATCAGATGATGCACCTCGTGACAGATTTCCTGTTGTAACTGTTGTGCTGATTGCTTTGTGTATATTAGTATCAAGCTGCGATATGTTTTTTAATCCGGATAGATTAGTTCAGGCACTTGACTATGCACCAAAAGACTCAACACACTTTTTTGGTGTAGATTTGATAGTTACGATTTTCGCATATGGAGGAATCTTTCATTTGATATGGAATATGCTCTTTTTATGGTTATTTGGTGACAATGTTGAAGACCAATTTGGGCGATTCTGGTATTCCTGCTTTTTCCTCGGAGTTGCATTTACTGCGGTTTTGCTTGGTCTTGTATTCGCCATCTCTTTATCTATATGGGCGGTAGGGATAAGTGCGGCGGTGTCTGCGATTATGGGGGCTTACTTTATATTTTATCCTGCTGCAGTAGTAAAAGTGTTTGTTATCTGTGACGTTATGGAAATCCCCGCTGCAGTGTGTCTGGGAGTGTGGTTTTTGTTCCAGTTTATATTTCCTTTCTTGAGTAAAGCCGAAGGAGTCAATCTTGCTGCAAATATACCTCCCATTGTTGGATTTCTTTTTGGGGCAGCTATAGCTTTTCTCAAAAAGATTGCAGAACAACGCCAAACAGCATAAATTAGTCGACAGTATGGCTGAAAATATAAAAAAACGTACGCGTACTGAGCTTGCCGAACGTATCGAGCGATTACGTGCCGAGATTCGTAAGCACGATTATCTCTATTATGTGCTCAATCAGCCAAAAATCTCAGACCGTCAATACGATAGGCTTTTTGCCGAACTGAAAACCTTAGAGCAGGCAAATCCACAATTCATAACCTCCGACTCGCCGACCCAGCGTGTTTCCGGTCGGCCGCTGGCCGTTTTCACCGCCGTCACACACGCCGTGGCAATGCTCAGTATCGATAATACCTACAACCAGAATGAACTGCGGCAGTTCGACCAGAGAGTGGCAAAGACGCTGGGCGGTACGGATTATGATTATGTAGTCGAATTGAAAATCGACGGCCTGGCAATAAGTCTTCGTTATGAAAAGGGTCTGCTTGTCACCGCTGCCACACGAGGCGATGGGCAAATGGGCGATGATGTTACCGCAAACGTGCGCACGATAAAAGCTGTTCCGCTTGTATTGTTGGGTGACGGCAAAATTCCTGAGGTGCTTGAGGTTCGCGGCGAAGTGTATATGCCTACGGAGGCATTTGCAGAACTGAACCGGCTTCGTGCAGAGGCCGACGAGCCGCTTTTTGCAAACCCAAGGAACGCGGCGGCTGGCTCGCTGAAGCTGCTCGATGCGAGAATAACCGCTACCAGAAAACTGTCGTTCTTTGCGTATAGTACCGGCCAAATATCCGAACCGTTGGCTGATACGCATTACGAAACTCTTCAGAGGTTCAAGGAACTCGGCCTTCCCATCAATCCTAATATCAGAAAAGCCGGTAATATAGAAAAGGTCATAGACATCTGTCTTGGCTGGACCGAAAAGAAAGCAAAGCTGGATTACCAGATTGACGGTATGGTGATAAAGGTCAACCGTTTCCAGCAGCAGGGCATTCTTGGCGCCACCGGCAGAGCACCTCGGTGGTGCATTTCCTATAAATTCCCGGCCGAGCAGGCCGAGACGATTGTCGAGTCGATCGATGTTCAGGTCGGCAAGAGCGGTATCCTGACGCCGGTGGCGAATCTGCAGCCTGTAAGGCTGGCCGGCACAACGGTTAAGAGGGCGAGTCTGCATAACTTCGACGAGCTTCGCCGGCTCAACGTTCGCTGCGGCGATACGGTGATAATTGAAAAGGCCGGCGAAATAATACCGCAGGTGATGGAGGTGGTGAAAACCGGCAAACATCGCGCCAAGCCTTTTAAAATACCGACCCAATGTCCGAATTGTGGCGGGCGAGTCGAAAAAGACGAGGATGGCGTTTATATTAGATGTGTGAATCCGGATTGTCAGGGCCGGTTGAAGGAACGGCTGAAATATTTTGCCGGCCGGGGTCAGATGGACATTGAAAATCTCGGTATTGCACTGATTGAGCAGTTGGTTGAGACCGGCCTGGTAAAGAACTTTGCGGACCTTTATAAATTGCGGCAGGGCGACTTGGTTGGTCTTGAACGAATGGCTGAAAAAAGTGCGGCCAATGTTATTGAAGCGATTGATAAGAGTAAAAGCCGGCCTTTGTGGCGGCTGATAGCGGCGCTTGGTATTAGGCATATCGGGGGACAATCAGCGAGGCTTCTTGCGGAGCACTTCGGCAGCCTCGAGGGGATTCGGGCAGCGGAGAGGGAGACGCTTGAGAACATAGACGAAATCGGGCCGAAAATGGCGGAAAGCGTCTTTGAGTATTTTCGCGACCCGCAAAATCGCTTTGTTGTGGATGAATTGCTGGCTGAGGGTGTGAAGCCGATACAGACCAGGGCGCGGCGCAGCGGTAAGCTGGCAGGAAAAACGGTTGTTGTTACCGGCACGCTGGAGCATTTCAGCAGGCAGCAGGCAGAGGAGGCAATCAGGCGGGCCGGCGGCAGGGCGGCTTCCAGCGTCAGTGGAAAAACCGATTTCGTATTGGCCGGTACTGGTGCCGGCAGCAAACTTGACAAGGCCCGGAAGCTGGGCGTTGAAGTGATAAATGAAAAGCAGTTTCTGAAAATGATTGAAGAATAGCAGTGAAAAAGAGGGGTGAAATTGTTCCCCGGTTTGAGTATTCCAAGAAGCTTGCCCGTAGGGATCTCCGCTTCGCTTCGACTTGAATTGGGTTTGTTTTGGGGGAGCCATCTGGGGGGATTTTCTTCGTAATTGCCTGTTAAAAAAGAGCTTGCGTTCATTTTTGTCATTTTGTAAATTGGCTTTGAATTGGCTTTGATTGGGTTTGTTTTTGTGCTTCTGCGAAGGCGTGCATTTTCATAATCCTTTACTATTACTTTAGTTACGAACATTTTCTCATTTTGAGAATTGGGTTTGTTTTGTAGAAAAGAGTGTATCTTTCGTAGTTGGCTTTTCGTGGTTTGTGGGCCGGTGGATTTTAGTGCGTTACGGCGGTTGGCGAGTATTTGAGCTTTTGTAGTCATTTTAAGTTCTCCTGATTTAGTGTTCACTATTTTCAGGGGGGTTTGAAAAAATACGCTCCCCTAATTAGGGCGAACATGCGCATTTGATTGAAAATTCGAGTATTTTTCGTAATGGTTAAATTTGTAAGTATTTATGTGGAAAGAAGTAAAAAATTTTCAAAAAGTAAGTTTTTTGCTCTTAGCCCCCTGCGTTTTTGGTCGATTTTTCGTCGCTAATGGCTTGGGGGGCGGCAGGGGTTTTGGTGTTGTTGCCGAAGGCCGGGGAAGAAAGTAAAAAGTAAAAAGTAAAAATGCAAAACTACAAAGAAAAAATCAAAAAGGTAAAAGCGGGGTAAATGTGAGAGAGTTGGGGCCTTTCAATTGATTATTGATTATTTACAATTTACTATTTGGATTGACGGATTGGGAAATTTGGGGTAATTTGCAGGGTGTAGGATTCAAATAGGCATTGCGGGGTTATTCATTTTGACGAGACTTGCGGCTTTGGGTATTATATGGGCGGAAATAAAAACAGCGGTGGGCTAAAAATCCACCCTACCAACTATCTCAAGGGGATCAAGTTATGTATTTATTGGATTATTTAAGAAACCCCGAATTTAAGAAATCTCCTGACAACTTCGTGACCGTGGAATACCGCCTTCTTTGTAGCGGAGAACTTTACAATGGAAAAGTAGACACCTTTGATTGGAGAAAGGGGACTGCTACCCGCTTACTCCTGACCTTTCCGTTTGAACTTACTGTGGTGAGCCAGCCGTTTAACGATTATCCTCAGGAGTTGGCTTTGCAATTCAAGGTACAGCAAGTCACAGAAACAAAGGGGAAAGCATTTTTTATGTATACCCCTGATGATGAGATTGTACGAGACTTTGCAGCCCTCCTCAGTCTTTTATGCAGACGTCTAATTACTGTTGCTGCAAAAGTCCGGGAGTCATATCAACATGACCTGAATGATTACCCAGCAGTATTTAGAGATTGGCCGGTGGCCTTCACTAGTTCTTTGAAGCTGACAAGTTGGCGACGTCAACCATCAAGCGTGGTTTATGGAGCCAAAGGAGTAGAGGAAGTTATTGACTACAATCCCTCCTCAAAATCTGTTGACCCAGACTATCTCAAAGGAATATTTCTGGCTTTACCTAATCTCGACCATGCTGAAAGCATAGT
>Ga0209427_10007363_pt1 | contig 12465 bp, 10 predicted proteins | sample DeeMarSWOR136_30_FD_187465 | JGI IMG/M metagenome (GOLD analysis project Ga0209427, IMG submission 187465) | Marine sediment microbial communities from White Oak River estuary, North Carolina - WOR-1-36_30 (SPAdes) (version 2) | ecosystem: Environmental > Aquatic > Marine > Intertidal zone >... | reverse complement strand
AGGTGGTGAAGTAACTGCGAGAGGAAAGCTAAAGAAGGGGGGTATAGAGCTCGATCAACTCACCTATAAGAATTTTATCGTCAATACTAATGATATGCCATCTTGATTCTAAAACCATAACTTCAGGCTGAAGTTATTCAACTTAGAAGAAATCGGGGGCACATCTTAATTATTAATTATTGAATCACAAAGTGCACGAAAGCACATGAACTATTGAAAATTAAATTTGATTAAACTTTTGAAAACTTCTTTGAAAAAACACCTTGCAATTTTCTCAGTTAAGTTATGGTTTTTCCTTATAATGCCTTAAATTGCTTGGGATCAATCCATTCTTGTTTGAAAATTGTCCAAAAATCCAAGGCCAGCTCATCTATGACGTACTCATATGGTAAATAACCATATCCCTTGTCCCCCCAATCTACATCCCAAGAATTACGAAAGATTAATGTTCCTTTTGAAGCATGATCATCATCATATCCAACAGCCAGAACTGCATGACCTCCCTCAAGTGAATCCAAATCGGTAGGGTATGGTACATCAGCATCGTTGCTGATTGAACTATAAACCGGAAATCCAAATGCTACAACAAAATTAGCTGCCAAAACCTTTTTGACAATCTCAAGAGTATCCTCTCCTGTTTGGCCTTTTGCATCAAGACGTGCATAGTTTAAAGCTTGAAAATTTGATGCATAGGAATAATGAAATGCAGTTCCCTCTTCTTCAAATAAGGAAACATCATATGGAAAATGTTTTTCTGGAGGTACTCCGAAAACGGCTGCAGACTGAATCGTGGTACGGATATATGCACCTGTATCACCGGTCCACCCTAATAGCTTCCGGGTTACTTTATATAGAAACCGGCGAGAGAGATCTACATGACTTATACTGGAACGGCGCATCATGTACTCCATCATGCCAACAACAGCATGAGCTGTACAGGATCCCAACGTCCCCTGATCCTCAATAGGAGAACAAAACTTTCGATTATCAACTTTTCGAGGAAGTTTTGATTTCCCTTTAGCCTTTTGAATTAATCCTTTCCCTTTGAGGACAGCTACAACATCCTTATGACCCAAAGTACGATCCCGTCTATCTGGTACATCAGGATGCCATCCCATACCAACTACCTTTTTACCCCCGATTATGCTGGGTCCAGCAGAACCCGTGAAACGAGGGATAATTGGTCTTCCTTTACCCATTATTCTTCCTCCTTTTTTATATGTTTTTAAGTTCACTATTAATTATAATGTGCGATCATTAGTGGCCATTATTCTTGCAGCACTTCCAAGCGGTGGTTGAACGATACGTTTGGTGTAGCAATCTTCTTAATATTGATAACAGTCAAAAAGAGACAATTACCGGATATAGTGTCTGTTGACTTGTGGGATGAAACGATAAGAGGTACGCCTCTTGTTTTCCACCAGATTCCATAATCGTGTTCATGGCCAAAAAGCAAAAGCTCGCAATCGTTTTCCAATGCTCTCAATAGCATTTTTGAACCGTGCAACTTAGTGAAGAAGCCGTCGGTAAACGGATGATGGTGTAAAAAAGCAATACGCGTTTTGCCTGCATACTTTTTAAGTGATTCCTTGAGTGCATTGGCAAGCTTTTTGCTTATATAGCCTCTTGCTGAAATCTGTTTATCATTCGGATCGCCTGAGTCTATACCAAAATACACGCACGGCCCGTCTTTCCAAACTCCAAGGCCATCCACACCTACCGGTTCATGCTGCTTACCCATCCATGCTACCTCATCCCTCCCCCAACCAAGTGGAGAGCCGAGGTATTTGACCCAGTTTTCCCAACCACTAGGGCGAATGATGTTTCCTTTCCATGCATAGTCATGATTACCGGGAACTGCAAGAACACTATTAGTCTGTGCAAGTTTGTCAAGAAGTTTCCGCGTTTCTCTGAATTGACTTTTGGTAGCCGAATCTGTCAAGTCGCCGGTAATTATTACCGGCACTCCAGGGAAAGACCTGGCGATTTTTTTTAAGAGTGTTTCGGTATGTCTAGTTTCTTTATGCCTAAGACCAATATGTAAATCACTTAAATGAATTACAGTTTTTACGGCCATGGTGATCACACTTTCCTTTGAGGTTACTATCTATGAGATCGTAAGAATAGTTTATCAATATTAATAAATGTTTAAATAAGTAATATTTATAAAATATTGACCTATTACAGAACCAGAAAGTGCATTAAGGTTAGGCTTAACTAATTAACTTCTTATAGAATATGGATAATTTTTATTTTTAAACTATGGAGATTGTCAATCAAAGCGATTTAGAGTTCAACTCAAGAGAAACTTTCAGCAGGGAACGGTGCTTTGAATTGGTGTAAGAGATATTCATCATAGCAGTAAGAACTACACACTCAGGTAATAAGGAGATATATCTGCCTCTACTACGCATATTGTACTATTAAAAATTATACTTAAATAACAAAAAATTATAATTGTCAAGTAAGATTTAGAAATATTCAATCATAGGTACAATTATCAAAAAGCATTTTAATCAATCTCAAACATTTAACAACACACTTGCAACCATGAAGATTGCACCTATGAAGGTAAAAGCTTAAATCAGGATGCAGATTTTCGCTGATAAACGCAGAGATTAAAATGATGTGGAATGTGGGATTTGGGACTGCGAATTTTGGATTTGAGATTGGAAGAATTGGGAATTAAATTTACATTCAATGTGTTCTTTTAATAATAGTTTGAAGTAAATTCAATTTCTCCTTCAATGCATTCAATTTATTCATCATCATTCTATATATAAGTTCTAACCTTTCATTCTCAGGAACTTTATTAAGGGCTTCGTCAATCTCTTTTTGGAACTCTATCATTTCTTTTCTTTTATCAGGTGGAAGCGAATTTAAAAAATCTTCTCTTTTTTTTAATGCCTTCATTAGTGCATCATCTTTTAATGCTTTTGCCATTATCTTCACCTTCTTATGTCTCTAGCTAAATACTTTTCCCACCCAACCCATTCATTACAGCATTTAAAAGTGTGATTAATCTAAAAGTAAATGGAAAACTGCTCCATAGAGCCAACAGATTGATGCCCCATAAAGGAGGTACTCCCCCCTAATTTTGTAATTCATTTTGTTCATCTTATAGGCGGTGTATATAACGATTACTACTACCAATGTTTTGATGATCAACAAACCAGCTACAGTTCCTATGTTTTCCACTATCTTTCTTAAAATAGGATTGCCTTCAATTTCTACTCCATATTTTGATATATTTTCCAAAGTTAACAGTGTATCCTCAATTCCACTTTCTATCAGGAGCATAACAGAAATTCGGAAACCTTTTATTTTGTTTATGTAATTTTTTAATTTATCAAAATAATCCATTGTTATAAAATCAGAAATTGATGAATATATCGTCCTCAGTATTTCCCCTCACTCAAATATAATTACAACATAGCTGGTTACCAAATATTTAAGCTTTTATCCCTTGTGTTTACTTTGAAGAGGAAGATGCCTTCTCCTCAAATTTTCTTCCATTGAAATATTTTTAATCTCATTCTTCCCATTTGTTTTTCTAATAACCACCGGTACTTTTTCTATTCCCAGTACGAGAGCGGCACGATATCTTTCTTTTCCGCAGATAATGATATTATTCTGATTGATGACTATGGGTTCTATAATTCCCCATTTTTCAATGGATTGTTTTAATTCACTAAAACCTTTCTTGCTTAGATCGGGGATATCCTTTTCATATCTAATGATCTTTAATTGCTTTGTTGGAACTTCCACAATTACCTCCCTTCGTTTAATATACTTCCTGACATCCGTTCTTTACTTCTGGTTAAAGAACTTCTGATACAGGAGATAATAATTTCATTCCTACATGGCTTTTCCATTAAGGCATAAGCTCCTAAATAAGACACAAAACTTTTTACAATCTCAGATCGGGTTCCTGTAAGGACTATTACGGGAGTATCAGGAGATTTTGATTTAATCTCTTTTAGAAGTGTGAAACCATCCCCATCCATCATGGCCAAATCGGTTATTACAAGATCAAATTACTGCTGGCAAAACTTCTCAAAGGCTCTTCTTCCACTATCGACAGTAACTACACTATATCCTTTTTCACTCAGCAACAAAGAATAGGTGTCGAGTATGGTTTCCTCATCATCAACCAAGAGAACTTTTTCCCTATTCATATACTCCCCGTAAATAAACACATATGCTTCTATTGAAAAAGATGGTTATTCGCGTGGTATATCATTCTAAGATAGAATACTAAAAAATGAATAGTACTTCATCTTATCTCATCTTATATAACTATAATTAATAATATTTATTAGTTATTATTGAATTTGCAATTTAAATACCAGTTTGAATTTTCTATGATATACTTACATGCTATCTCTTTAATTATCTGTAATTAAAGTATAATTTCCCAGTGATCTGTAAGAAATACTATAAGTTTTAAAATTAATAAAAAGCTATAATTGTTCTTTTAGGGACGAAAACCTGTATAAATCAAAAAAATGCAAATATAACAAAATGTTACTAATACACAATATAGTACAAAGTGATGAGCTGCGGATAAGAAGTATGAGTTTTTAATTTGTGCATTATGAATCAAGGGGTAGGATTAGGGAGTAGGAGTAACGAGTTGCGGGTTTCGGGTTAACTATAAAGCCAATAGCCAACTGTCAGCAGTCCACAGAAAATAATAATAGTGGTCAGGAGTCAGGGGTCAGCTAAAGATACAAGATCCAAAATTCATGATGCAGGGTCAATGATGCTGGATACTAGATACTTGATGAAAATAATCGAAGAGCAAAAAGATTTGGGATAGCGGGTTGAAAGGAAAAGAGATAGTAGTTACTATTATGAATTTCTTTTTGGTTTGAGGAGAAATTCAGCGGCTATTTTTCTCATTTTAGCATCAGGACTTAAATATTCTAGTTCTTTGAGAAAATTGATGTTTTTGCTCCGCACAAGCTCTATCACCCGCTCAGTAGCAAAGCGCCTCATAGATTCCTCACACTCCTTAAGCTTTAGGGAGGTATTATGCCACGTCTCCATGATTCTTTCATCATCTTGGTCATAGATATCTATTGCATCTGCAGGACATACATACTCACAGGCGCCACAACCTATACAGGCGCTGGAAGCGTCATACCAGGGGGTGTTAATACTTGTAGTGGTACCTCTGCCAGCATAATTTATTGCACCAATCCGCAAAATTTCATCACACACTCGAACACACAGACCACATAATACGCACCTGTCTCCTTTTGCGTTAATATCAATATGGGTAAACCTTGAGCGACTCACACCATATTTCTTTGCGAGCTCCCGAACTTTTTGAGAGCCTGGAGCCTCAGAGAGGTACAATTCAAGGAGAACTTTCCTTACATTAACCACTTCTGTTGTTTCCGTCTCTACTTCCAAACCCTCTGTTACAGGAAGCGTGCAAGAAGTGGTAAGCCCTGGTTGCCCTCCACATATAACCTCAACCATACAGAGCCGACATGCCCCATAGGGTGAAAGGCCCTCTTGATAACATATATAGGGTATCTCAATACCTTCCCTTATAGCAACTTTAAGAACATTTTCCCCTTCTTGTGCCTGGCATTTCTTCCCGTTTATTGAAATCTCTACCATTTTCTCTCCTTCACCCTTTTAATCACCACTTATAATGCCTCAACCTCTCCTATTTCCTCCTCTTCTTCCTCCTCCTTCACATCACATCTCATGCATCTTATTGCCTCTAAGATCGCCTGCTCTTTTGTGTAAGAAGAGGTCACCTCCTTAAAGTTACCTTTGTATTTCTTAAAGGTCGTAATTGAAGTCGGGTTTCTTTTTCCGCCTTGTGGTTCTACTGAAACCTCCATTGAATAGGTAAAAGCCTTCTTTAATTGATCAAATCTGGTTACTCCCATCAAGTGGGTATCAATAATCCTTGCAAAATTCTTCCCATATCCCATGGCATCTGATACGGTAAAGGGTCCTGTTACCACATCTCCCCCTGCATATATCTTTGGCACTGATGTTTGAAGAGAATATTTATCGACTTCAACCGTTCCATTTTTTGATACCTTAATCCCTACCCTTTTCAGGAAACTCGTGTCTGACCTCCCCCCAATAGCAGTCACCACCGTATCGCACTTCAATGTATATGTCTTTCCTGTAGGCTCTGGTCTTATTCTGCCTGCGAGGTCGTACTCTCCTAATCTCATTTGCATCACCTCGATGCCAGTTACCTTACCATTTCTACCCATCAGTTTATGAGGGGCCCCCAGGAATATAAAGTCTATTCCTTCCATTTCAGCTTCATGGACCTCTTCTGCCAAGGCAGGCATTTCCTCTTTCACTCTTCGATAGAGAATAGTTACCTTTGCTCCCAGGCGTATCATTACCCGAGCGCAATCTATGGCTACATTACCCCCGCCGATAACTACTACTTCTTTTCCAACCTTCACAGGTTTCCCCATATTGACATCCCTTAAGAATTTCATGCCGGGATAGACACCGCCTAATCTTTCTCCGGGTATTCCAAGCGTAATATCCTCATGTGTTCCAGTAGCAATAAACAGTGCATTATATCTCCTAGCCATTATAGTTTTAAGGGTTATGTCTTTTCCAATTTTCTTGTTGCATACAAACTCCACGCCAAGATTCTTAATAGCCTCAATTTCTCGATTTAAAATCGCCTTGGGAAGTCTGAATTCAGGGATTCCATAGCGTAACATGCCACCTGCCTCGGGTAGTGCCTCATATACGGTAACCTTATGACCTAACCTTACAAGATAATATGCAGCAGTAAGCCCTGCGGGACCAGCACCGATGATTGCAATCTTCTTTCCAGTCTTTGGAAAGATAATCTTTGGTTTCATCTGCCCCTTTTTTGTATTTTTATAATTATAATCTGCAATAAAACGCCTTATCTCTCTAATAGCAACCGGTTCATCGACTTCACCTCTTCTGCATTTCCCTTCACAGGGATGATGGCATACCCTTCCACACACCGCGGGCAAAGGATTATCTTCTACTATCTGTTGATATGCCTCTGTAATTCTCTCTTCTTTAAGCAGTTGAATATATCCGGGGGCATTCATGTTAAGTGGACATCTATTCTCGCAAGGAGCAAGAAAAAGGGAATCACACACACCTGCACGACACCTCTTTTGAATGATATGCTCTTCATACTCTTCTCTAAAGTAGCGAAGGGCTGTTAAGACAGGGTTTGGTGCCGTTTGCCCTAATCCACACAGTGAGGCCACCTTTACCACCATAGCTAATTCCTCTAATTCTTTAAGGTGCTTCATTTCCCCTCTACCCTTGGTAATTTCCTCTAAAATCCCCAGCATTTGCTCCAGTCCTCTTCTACAGGGGATACATTTTCCACACGATTCTTCCTGGGTAAAGGAAAGAAAATATTTTGTAATATCCACTATACAGGAATCCTCATCCAAAACAACCATACCACCTGAGCCCATTATTGAACCAACTTTTTTGAGGCTCTCATAATCTACCTGATTATTAAAGAGAGATGCTGGTATGCATCCACCTGAGGGACCTCCTGTCTGGACTGCCTTGATCTTTTTTCCCTTTATGCCCCCTCCCCCCATCTCATATATAATCTCCTTTAGGCTAATTCCCATGGGTACTTCCACCAGCCCAACCCTACTCACCTTTCCGACCAGGGAGAATACCTTGGTACCTCTACACTCTTTGGTTCCAGTGGCACTAAACCACTTGGCTCCCTTCGAAAGGATTACCGGAACATTGCACCAAGTTTCTACATTATTGATAATGGTTGGTTTTCCATTAAGGCCGCTCACGGCAGGGAATGGTGGACGGGGACGGGGACGTCCTGATTGTCCTTCTATAGAAGCGATTAGTGCTGTCTCTTCACCACATACAAATGCCCCTGCGCCACACACTATATGGATATCGAAGTCGAAGCCTGAATTGCAAATATTTTCTCCTAAAAAGCCATATGCGTGTGCGTGCTCCAGTGCTATTCTTAGCCTTTTTATAGCTAAGGGATATTCGGTTCGTATATAGATAATCCCCTCATCCGCCCCAATAGCAAAGGCCCCAATCATCATGCCTTCAATTAACATATGGGGATCACTCTCCATCTCGTTCCTGTTCATATAGGCACCGGGGTCTCCCTCATCGGCATTACAGATGATGTATTTCTTATCACTTTTTGTTTTTTTGGCAATCCCCCACTTTACCGCGGTTGGAAATCCAGCCCCACCTCTGCCCCTTAATCCGGAATCGTTAATAACCTTTAATATCCTTTCAGGAGATATACTATTAAGTGCCTTTAGGATTGTAGAGTAACCTCCAACGGCGATGTATTCATCGATATTTTCTGGGTTTATTAACCCACTCTCTCTTAAGACGATCTTCTTCTGTTTTCTATAGAAAGAAATTTCATAAAAGTGGGGGATATGCGTAAGACCTGTTCCAAACTTGATTCCCTTGGGTTCTATAAAATTTTCTATCTTTTCTATCTTGCAAAATACCTTCTTCTCATAGATTTTGTTATCAACTAATTGAGCTATAAGTGCCTTTGCATCTTCTTCCGTAAGGCGGTGATATACCACGAGAGGAGAACCAGGTTTCATTAAATTTATTAAAGGCTCTTCCCCACAAAAACCCAGACATCCTGTTTTGGTAATCATAATGTCCAACTTTCTTCTCGCTGATGCCTTTTTTAACGCACTATAGACACTTTCTGCTCCCGCCGCGATACCACAACTTCCTAACCCGACAGAAAGCCTTATTTTAGGTGGGAAAAGACTTTTTAGACCTCTCAATTTTACTTTTTTCAAACTCGAATCGCTGGTGATCCTCATCCTTCCTCCTTATACTTATCTACAATACCTCGTACCTTATCCACAGTGTTGTAACCATAGATATCATCGTTATCTACTCTAATTACTGGTGCTAAGCTGCAACACCCAATACAGCGAAGTGTTTCAAGAGTAAAATTTCTGTCCTCAGTAGTATCGCCTGGTTTTATTCCTAACTGCTTGGATAACCCCTTAATTATCCTGGAGCCCCCTCTTACATGGCAGGCTGTACCTAAACACACATGGACGGTGTGTTTGCCTCGTGGTTTGAGCGAAAATGCTGAGTAGAAGGTAGCCATACTAAAAAGCTGTGACAAAGGTACATTCATCTTTTCACTTACGTGCTCCAAAATGTCTTTGGGCAAATACCCCTCGGTCTCCTGGATATCTTCTAATACGGATATAACTGCGCCGGGCATACCTTCATATCGCCTAATAATCTTTTCTACTCGTTTATCCATTTCCTTCCTCCATATTTTTACCACAGAGGGAACAGAGAATTTAAAAATGATATATGATCCATGATGCACGATTCACGATTCGTTGTAGTCAACAAATGCATGACATTAAGAACTTCAGAATTTTTAATTCCCCAATCTCCCTATTTTTTCTTCCTGCTAGTTTTTCGTTTAGGTGACTTTGATTTAATAGATTTTTTTGGTTTAGCTGATTTCTTTTTAGTAGGTTTCAGAACGCGCTTTTCCAGTGCATCTGCAACACCTTTTAAATTAAGTTCTCTGAGTCTTTTTCTCGTGGGAATGCCTTCTTTTGTCCACCCTCTCAGATTGTAGTATTTATCGAGAATCTTTTCATATTTCTTCCGGTCAATAGGAGGCAGTGGTACCGGACCTACCGGATGTTCACCAGGACACTGCTCATTTAGACATTTCCAGTTGGGCATGTCATCTTCCCGCCTGATTCCCCTCATTACAATAGCTGCCCTCTCAATCTGGTAAGCCCTTTCACCAATTTCCATCAATTCATTTTTTGTAAATTTTGTGCCAGTAGCATAATAAAGTGCTTTGGTGAGATAGTCCCACATTTTCTCCATATCCCTCGGCTGGTCGTGCCAATAACCAAAGTGCCCGAAAGGAAACTTGCAAATACCCAGTGAGTCCGGCAACTCAAAAAGGTTTTCATAAAAATGAACTAGTCTCGCCTTTGCTTCCGGGTGATAAGATCTGATATCTCCCGCTTCTTTAAATCCGGTTATATATGTAGCAACCGCTGGTATATTAATCCACTCCGCTGTAGGTAATCCTGATAAATGATGGGCGCCACGTGGAGATAAGGCAAACTGTAACATAGAACCAATGGCTGATCGAGTTTCTGCTCCTGTTACACCCATCCCCTTCTGATGATACACACATTTCAGTGCGTCTTTACCCAGCTCTTTACCCATCCGATAAGGACCTTCAGCTAACTTGTCTCCACACCCATCTCTTGAGGCAATTTTTGGTACTAGTTCAATCATTCCCTCACCGTTACCCCATTTCATAGGAACCCCATCGGTAAATTTTTCATCTATAATCCCCTTTTCATACCATTCCATCAGGGTAGAAAATGTATTGCCTAATTCTATAGTGTCAATCCCGAGATCATTACACATCGCATTCAGTTTGAGGACAATTTTGGCTCTTGATTCTAGGCATTTATGGCCTAGGGCTACTATTGATTCATACTCAGGGCCTCCGCTCAATGAAAAGTATTTAGGATCCTCAACCCGATATGCACCCTTACAGTGCAATGGGCAGGTATTGCAGGCATCCTGTCTCTCCCACCACTTATCTCCCATCATTTCAGCCAACTCAATGTCACCTGACCATATACCACATTGGTTCCAATTTTTTATGGGGGTCATCCCGATTTGTCCAATTAGCCTAGTGACTCCTGGTGTTCCATATTTCGACATAACTTTATAGCTTAGACTGTGTACTGATCCGAAATTCTGATCCATAAGATCCCTTTGACACTTTAATGAAAGATCAAGGAAATTTTCGGGATCAAAAATCTTAACACCTCTAGTGCCTTTTAACACCAATCCTTTAAGATTTTTTGATCCCATTATTGCTCCACCCCCACATCTTCCCAGACTGCTCGACCTATGTGTTCTCACGCTGGCAAATCTAACACGATTTTCACCAGCAGGTCCAATAACGAGCACTTGGCATCCAAGATGCTTCTTATGTAATATTCTGATACATTCATCCACCCCTTTTCCCCATAAATCACCAGCCGACTTGAATTCTATCCTCTCATCTTCAATATAAACATAGGATGGTTTATCAGCCTTTCCTTTAACCACAACTGTATCCCACCCTGCAAACTTTAGTTCCGGTCCCACAGCTCCACCCATATTAGAATCTCCCCACCCGCTATAGGACAAAGGAGAAATAAAGGTCGCCTGTAATCGACCTGCACTTGGCCAGGTGGTTCCACACAAGGGACCTGTACCAAAAATGATTTCATTTTTTGGGTCAAAAGGAGAAACTTTTGCTACATCAATGTCTTGAAAGAGTAATATATGATTAAGCGCCCTGCCTCCTAAATATTCCTTAAAATAGGGACTGCTATCCTCAGTGGTACAACTTCTCTTACTCAAGTCAATTCTCAATATTTTCCCTGTAGTGCCGTACATGTCATGCCCCTCCTCTCAAAATCATTTTCCTCATCTGCTTTATTCTTTCTCTTTGTCTCATCAAATCATAGGCATTCGCTGTGATATATTCAATAGCACCAGTAGGGCAAAATTTTACACATGCGGGATCCCCCGAGCATAAATCACACTTCACTACTGTTTTAGTCAGTGGATCTATCGAAATTGCCCCAAAAGGGCACGCAATCTCGCACATCTTACATCCTATACACTTATCATAATTAATTATTTTAGCACCCGTTGCATCATCCACATAGATGGCCTCCGCTGGACATATATTCATACAGGCAGGGTCATCACACTGCTGACATTGCATCGGTACATCAAGGATATCCTCATCAAAATGTATGGTTCTCCTCCTGGAACTGGCAGGGTTACACACACCTGTTTGAATCAGTGAACAGGCCATTTCACATGTCCTACATCCCGTACATTTTCTTACATCGAATAGTAATAATTTCTCCATTCTATTTCCTCTTAGATTTATAATCACTTTCGCTTGATGGAAATCAGGTAGCTATTATTAAATAAAATGGTTATTGATTTTACTCAGCAATAAAATTGCTAAAATATAGTTTAGTACATAAATCATTGCACTTTTTTATAAGATTGCCTCGTTTTCCCTCGTTGCACTTCGGGGTCTCAGCTCACCGCAATGACACACACAACCACTATAATGGGAAATGTAATTGCGAGGAGAACTTTAAGCGGACAAAAGCTGCATCTTGATTTAGATGTATATACTAAGTTTGTATCTTATCTAGCAACACACATCCAGTATACAGGATCGTTTTAATGGCAACAGCACATCCTATGACACTAAATTAATCAGTAAAAAAAAGAAGCTTTCTATAAAATTACGTTTTTAATTAATCTGATTTCTATTTTAGGATTTTGATTTTATGCCATCCTTTTTCATAGGGGGTCATAAAGAAGAGCTTTAACTTCATTTCGCTCATGAGCCACTCA
>Ga0209427_10007361_pt1 | contig 12466 bp, 9 predicted proteins | sample DeeMarSWOR136_30_FD_187465 | JGI IMG/M metagenome (GOLD analysis project Ga0209427, IMG submission 187465) | Marine sediment microbial communities from White Oak River estuary, North Carolina - WOR-1-36_30 (SPAdes) (version 2) | ecosystem: Environmental > Aquatic > Marine > Intertidal zone >... | reverse complement strand
AAATTAGATATTAAAGAGAGGACAATAATCATGCCAAATCATGGATTGACCTGCGCATCATTCTACCGCTAACCATTCATGGGTATATGAATCGTCTATGTTCCCGTTATGTTTAATGAATGAGAAAAAAATGCACATCTGATGCATATTTTTCACGGTGATGTCCTAAATTTCCTGAAAAATCGTCAATGGCGCAGATCTTTTTCACTTTGAGTTTGCAACGAACCAAATCAGCTAACAAAGGAGGCCACGCCAAATTAATAAGATACCACCATCTCAACGAATTAGCAAAGCATAGTATTTATTATTTCTATCAAATACTTTTACCCAACTGAATTAATCAGAAATAGAGTCGGTAATTACTGCTTTCCATAAAATGTGCTTGTCTCTGCCTCAATTGATACTTATTTTAAACATTATACCTACCCTTCTTCCTGTCATTGTTCCTACTGCGCTCGACTAATATATTCATGATACATCAAAAAAAGAATCTGATAGCATGATAGGTATAAAAATCTCGCATTATAGGATTATAAAAAACTCGGCGAAGCAGGGATGGGATTCTTTACAAAACTGATGATCTATACTTTAAAGAAAGTCAGCCTGAGCAAAAGAACAGCCTCCTGGTCAACTTGGTTTACCGGGCCGGATGAAGATATCGTAATCAGTGGATGACAGATTTGATACTAATTGAGTCAATATCCAAATAATCCGGTTCTATATTGATTCTTATCCAACCAATCTGAGGGGATAGAAAAATGATAAGTTTTAACAAAATTCACAAAGGAACACCTCTAAAAGAATTACCTGTACCAGGGAAAACACTTCCAGAGATTTTTTTAAAGCAGGTAGCAAAATATGGCTCAAATCGTATCGCTCTTCGATATAAAAGCGATGGCCACTGGAAACAACATTTATGGAGTGATTATTTTAACAATGTTGAAAAAGTAGCAGGGGGGCTTATAAAATTAGGAATCAGACCTCTCGATAAAGTGTGTCTGGTATCAACTAATTGTCCTGAATGGCTTTTTATATGCATGGCTGTTCAGAGTCTGGGCGCATACCTAGTGCCAATTTACCCGAATAACACCCCGGAACAGGCAAAATATGTTGTCGAACACAGCGAAGCCAAGTTAGTCTTCGTTCAAAATCATGTACAATTATCCAAAACAGATAGCTGGCGAAATGAATTAATTCATCTTAATAAGACCATTCTAATGTTTGGTGAACCGCCTGTTGAAGTAATGAAATATGAGGAGCTTATTACTCTGGGATCAGCACAACATAATGAAGTTCCAGGCTTTTTAAAAGACCACATTGCTAACCTAACACCGAACTCACCCGCTGGAATCATATATACTTCTGGAACTACAGGGCCGCCAAAAGGCGCTATTTTAACACAAAAAAATCTCGTTTTTGAAACCACCAGTTTACTGACCCGCTACGATTATGTTTATGAAGAAGATACTATATCTTTTTTACCTCTCTCACATATTGCGGAACAAGTTCTAACGATATGTATCGGTACTATCCTCGCGAGCACTGTATCCTTCGCTCAGAGTATAGAAACTATCAAAGATGATTTGGTAGAGGTTCGTCCTACACTATTTTTTTCAGTACCTCGATTGTACGAGAAAGTCCATTCCACTATACTCGAAACAGTATCCATATCACCATTTATCAAACGATTGTTATTTAATTGGGCATTAAATGTTGGAGAAAACGTCAGAATCTCCAGGAACAGCAATCAAAAGATATCTTTTATTACCGGAAAAAAATGGAATATAGCCAACATGCTTGTCTTTAGAAAGCTGAGACAGAAATTAGGATTAGACCGTACACACATATTTGCAAGCGGGGCTGCCCATCTTTCCGCCGAGGTATCAAGGTTCTTTGGTGCCATGGGTATGGATATTATTGAAGTATTCGGACAAACAGAATGTACAGGTGCCTGCAACTCAACTGTTCCGGGCAAAATAATTCCAGGTGCAGTAGGCCCACCTCTGCCCGGATGCGAAGGTACCATCGCTGAAGATGGCGAAATTGTTACCAAAGGCGACAATGTTTTTTCAGGATATTGGAAGGATAAAAATGCAACCGACGAAGCTTTGAAGGATGGTTGGTTATATACCGGCGATATCGGCTTTTTTGATGAAGAAGGTTACATCCACATTACTGACAGGAAAAAAGATATTATTGTAACTACCGGAGGGAAAAATGTTACCCCACAAAATATCGAAAATCTGTTAAAATTAAATCAGGGTATTTCGCAGGCTGTCGTTATCGGTGATAAAAGAAAACATCTAACATGCTTGTTCACTCTGGATACTGATAGTTTACCTAAACTTTGTGGACAACTCGACATTGATGTTCTAACTCCAGAGCAAGCAGTGGAAAACGAATTCATTATAAAAAAATTCCAAGGTTATGTGGATAAAGTCAACGCTGACCTAGCCCAATTTGAAACAATTAAATATTTTCGTATTCTTCCCCATGACTTTACTGTGGAAACTGGAGAATTAACCCCAACCATGAAAGTGAAACGCCGAGTAATTCATCAGAAATATAAACAAATAATTGATTCAATGTACTTATGACATATATTCAAAATAATTAAAATGCAATCAAAAAAGTTTAAATTAAGATTACTTTCATCCGTGGACCGTTGATCATAAAAAAGGTAAAAAATTATGAGTTAAATTCTATATTTTCTAACAAGGAGAAGGTATAAATCAACAGGATATTTAATTAAAATAATTCAATGGAAAATAAAAATGCATTTATAAATAAGATGAAAAAATTCTCAAAACTCGTATTAGTCATTTGGGTCTTACTAGTAAATATCCCTGTCTATGCCTGTACAGTTTTTTATGTTTCAAAAAACGATAAGATCTTGGTAGGCAGTAACAAAGATTGGATTACTACAGATGCTTACATATTGTTTTATCCTGCAGAAGAAGGTAAATATGGAAATATTAGAACTTCATAAACTAGCAGTTGAAGCACCGCTTAATAAAAATGTTGATTTTTTCGTTTAAAATTTATCTAATGACTTTATACTGATATAGACAAATCATTCAGAAGATCCTCTGTGGAAAGATAAGGTAGATTAAAATTGTCCAGAATGGGCAGAACAAATCTTTCCAGTAAACAATAGATACCATTTTAAAATTGTTTTATATTAAATAAGTGAATAAAAATAGTATATTATTGGGTATTTTATTTCAATCAGAAAAATATATAAATTGGGAGATTTAATAGTGTTTAAAATAAACAGAGGATTATTATTTTTAGTATTTATGGGATGGTTAACTATGACATGTACATCAAATAATGAATCTCATGAAATAACCAATAAGTTTATGATAAGAACAGGAGTTAATGTGAGTCATTGGTTATCACAAAGTGTTAAAAGGGGCGAAGAAAGAAAAAATTACATTACCCAATCTGACTTTGATACAATCGCATCGATAGGATTTGATCATGTCAGGATTCCAGTTGATGAAGAACAACTATGGGATATACAAGGCAATAAAGAAACAGAAGCATTTGAACTACTGCATAATGCAATAAATTGGGCTTTAACTGCTAAATTGCGTGTGATTATAGATTTACACATTATTCGTTCACACCATTTTATTTCAGATTCAAACCCACTTTGGACCGATATTGCGGAACAGGAAAAACTAGTTGATTTATGGCGACAGCTCTCAAAAGAATTAAACCAATATCCAAATGAAATGCTTGCTTACGAAATATTGAATGAAGCGGTTGCGGATGATCCAGATAATTGGAATAATCTTCTTAACAAAGTTATCACTGAAATCCGATTAAAAGAACCAGCAAGAAAAATAGTAGTCGGTTCAAATAAATGGCAAGATGCTTCAACTTTTCCCGACTTAAAGATTTCTGAGAACGATACGAATATTATTCTAAGTTTTCATTTCTATACTCCACTTGCCCTCACACATCACCAAGCTCCATGGACTCCGATAGCCGAATATTCCGGACCAGTAAATTATCCTGGACAAATTGTTGATACCCTAAATTATAAAGGACTATCGGATTCAGCCGTTGATCGTATGAAAAATGTGGCAAATGGATATTTTACAAAGGAAATACTGGAAGAATTAATATCCCCTGCAATAAAAGTAGCTAAGGAATACAATCTACCTTTATACTGCGGTGAATATGGTGTCTATCCGACCATTCCCGAAGAAGTGAGATTACGCTGGTATAAGGATGTTTGCGATATTTTTAATAAACACAATATCGCCTATAGTCATTGGTGTTATAAAGGTGATTTCCCAATTGTGAGTAAAAAAGGTATACCAGATAGTAAGCTCGTTTCTGTTTTGACTGCAAAATAATAATGAATTAATTAAATTTACAATGATTTTGCATCAGGACTAAACTTCTATCATAAATATCAAATTTAAGCTACTGAATTAAAATAAAAAGTTGTTAAAGTAACAATCATTCTGACTGAAATAAATAAGTAATTTTGAAATCTTCACTAAAAAGCCAAACTTTGTTTTTATAATCAATTAAGCCAACACTTATAAATTACCATCTGACCTACTAAATAATAAGTAACATAAAATGAAATCGAATTTGATTAGAAAAATCAAGAAAGGAATAAAAAATATTCCGAATTTTGTGAATGGTTTTAATATCTATGTAAGCAGCGAGAAATTACAATTGATCCGACATACTTTTAACCTTATCCAACCCACCCCGATATCCTTTGCCGATTTGGGAGGTGTGTGGAAAGTAAATGCAGCATATACAATATATACCTTACAGAAATATGATATTAAAAAAGCATTTATAGTGGATACACACTATGATAGAATTACCAATAAAAAATTAAAGAAATATGATAATATTACTAAAATAACAGGAAATTTTGGAGATGATTCCATCATTGAAAAAATAGGGAAAGTAGATGTAATCTATTTTTTTGATGTTTTGCTACACCAGGTTAATCCTGACTGGAATGAAATATTAATGAAGTATTCGAAAGTATCAAATATTTTTATCATTTATAATCAGCAACTAATAAACAATGAAAAAACCATTAGATTAACTGACCTACCCTTGGAAAAGTATAAGAAATTTGCCCCACAAAGAAAAGATGGATTATATAATTTTGTCTACACTCATAGGGATGAAATTAATCAAGAGTATAATAGACCATGGATTGATATTCATAATATTTGGCAATGGGGTATAACTGGAACTGACCTTGAAAATACGATGAACAACTTAGGATTTGAAAAAGTATTTTTTAAAAATTTTGGCGGGTTTTCTAACTCAGCATTTTTTGAAGACCATGCATTTATTTTTACTAAAAAATAATGAATGTGGATCACTTCTATCTGAAATCCATTCCATCGGTTATGAACAAGCTGAAAAGGATACCCATACAATCACAGGTACCTTTTGATATATGATGAGTGCTTAAGTTACAAAAATATGGTTCTTCACAATAATGAGTACCTGAATTTTAAAAAGTTTACATTAGACTATTTTTTATACATTAATAATGTTTCAAAATTATTGAATATAATATCATCTATTGGCATAATATTGGTCACTTCATCATCACTTTTGAAGATTTATCTTGCACAATATTATCTTGTATCCAAATCAAAAATGAGTATTTTTATCTTCTTAATAAAGACATCTTTTCTCTGTTACTTTTTGACGGAGCAAAAAGTAACCAAAAAGTCCTCCGGCGAGATAAACTCGTCCGGCAATAGCCGGACTCAAACAGTATTTCGCCGGTTAAAAAACTGATACATTTATCTACATTCTTAGGTATCCATTTTTGTGATGAACCAAAAATATTATAATAACGTATTATTATTTTTACAGTTAATAAAACTTTCCTTGAATTAGTTGACATCTACAGGAATGACTTTTACATAATTTTTTCTCGTAGTTAAGGAAATAATCCTACTTTGATATAAGAATGAATAAGAATTCAACTCGTAAGGTTTGATATAATATGATGAACAGTCTTTTGAGTCGCTCCCCTATTTAACTCAACGATTCGGTATGCTCTAAGGCCACACTCTTGCCGATAAATATCATTTAAAATAAACCTCTCTAATAAAATTTCGATTTCGTTGGAATCACTTACTTCCCATCCTCCTCTCTCTTTCTTTAATAATTGTGCCTCATGTGAATTGTGGTTCACAGGACCAAAAATCACCGGGATTTTATAAACTGCTGCTTCCAGAACATTATGGACATTCTGCCTGAAACCACCACCAACATAGGCGGCTTTGCCCAGACCATACAAATTCGCAAGAACACCAACACGGTCAATTATTATAAAAGATTCATCTTTGAAATTATTAATATCGGAAAGTAGTATAAACTCATTGGCAGAAATCTGGTTGTAAATTTCATCAAGATGCTGCTTGGATGGCTCATGTGGACAAATAATCGTTAAAAATCCGGGAAATTTCGCTTTTAGTGACATAACAGTGGGAAAAAGATACTGGTGATCTGCCGGCCAGGTACTCCCTGCAATAAAAACCCACCTCTCTTTTAATATTGATTGTGATATTATTTGCTTTTTTTGCGATTCATCCCTGCGATAAATTACCTGATCATACTTAGTATCTCCTACTACGACCAACTTGTCCGACGGGACAATCTGCAATAAGTTTTTACTGTCATCTTCTGAAATCGTCAATACTTTCATAAAACTCAGATAAACAGAACGATAGAAAGATAAAGATATTTTTGATAATCTGCCGCTTTGAGTATGAAGAGATGCATTAATTAGAAATAATGGTATTTTAAAAAATCGGCAAAACCATACCTGATTAGGCCAAACATCGTGCTTTGCTATTACCCATACTTTCGGTTTCAAATGTCTAATAAATCTCCAAACTGAGACTATCCATTCATTAGGAGAATAAAGAAATAAATCAACCACTGAAAAAGTTTTGACATTTTCATATCCGGATGGTGAAAAAAATATCACAATAATTTTAAATTCTGGTTTGACCTTTTTAAACTCCATTAAAAAGGGTTTGGTATGCTCAAATTCTCCCATCGAAGCACAGTGGAGTACCAAAACTGGTTTATTAAAAAATACAGAATTATTCTTACGGAGCTCCTTAAAAAGAAAATGTCTACCGATTAATCCCTTTCTAATTTTATTATTAAACAGTGCAGCTGTATAAATACCCATATATAAAATAGGAAGTAACACTATATTGTAGATGAGGAAGAAGAAAGCGGTTAACATTAAATCTCCACTTTGAGATAGCCCATTAATATACCATAATTTGGATATTATTTCCGACAACATATAAAACTTTTTTAATTCATCGACGCTTTATCAATTGGTAAGGGGCTGCTCGTAAATCATTGTAAATATTTTGGTAGTTACTATAACGCGACATAAATATCTTTCCTTGGTCCACCGCATACTTTACAGCGCATCCAGGTTCCTTTAAGTGCATACAATCAGCAAATTGGCATAAATCTTTATATGGTTGGAAATCAACAAAATGTTCTTTCAACTCATTCTGATATATATCCCATAGTCCCAATTCCCTCACCCCAGGTGTATCAATCAGATAGCCACCAATATGCAGGGGAAAGAGCTCTACGTGACTAGTGGCATGTCTCCCCTTTCTGGTTTTCTGACTTGTTTCTTTCACCTTCAGATCCAAATCCGGTTCAATTTTTTTAATGAGAGAACTTTTACCTACTCCTGATTGCCCTACCAGAATAGATACCTTATCTTTTAAGATGGATTTGAAATCTACAAGACCTTGGTTTGTTTTGGCGGAAGTAAAATAAAATGGATAATCCATTTTGGTGTACCATCGAGCAATTTCATCGAAATGATTGGACACTATTAAATCTATTTTATTCAAACATATAGAAGCTTTTAGATGATTCTTTTCGGCCACTACCAAATATCGATCCAGTAAACCTGATTTGAATTGAGGTTCCTTAACCGACATGATAATAACTATCTGGTCAATATTAACTGCAATAACATGTTCCTTATAAGCTTTTCCTTCTACTGCACGACTCAACTTTGACCAACGAGGTAAAATTTCCTGAATAACTCCTTCGTTTCCCGAAATGAATTTAATCCTTACATCGTCTCCCACTTTTACAGCAAAATTTTCCCATTTTGGTGCACCAGCAATCTTGCCCCTGATAACACTACTGACTATTTTTTCCCCAACTCGAACAAGGTATTTATTTCTAGTTGCTTTTATCACTTTACCTTTTAGACTAACAGGCTGTTTTGTCATGTTTATATTCCCCTTTGATGGCAGATTGTGCAGTCGGTGTTGACCATAATTATGCTAAAGGGGATTTGAAATGATACTCTTCACAGGTTGTTATTCTTACTAAAATAAGATATTATTTTTCTTTTTGGGTGTGGGTCCCCGATGCAGTTCACACATTTCGGTTGGATGATATTTAATATTAAAGACTTCATCAACCACCTGAGGACAATAGTTTGTGGCGAGGTTTCCACTATCAGCACAAACCTGGAGCCGGATTACATCAGCCGGTTGCTGGAATGTCTCATTCGGTAGATCAATGCTAGCATAAACACGTTTAATAAATTCTGCCCAGAATGGTAAGGCGGCAATGGCACCGGATTCACCACGGCCCAAAGAGATCTGCGGATCATCCAATCCTACCCATACGCCTGCCGTCAGTGCTGGTGTGAAACCAACAAACCAGGCGTCGGTGAAATCATTGGTTGTGCCGGTTTTACCAGCTGCTGGTTTATTAAAACCAAATTTCCAGCGAAGAGCGCCTCCCGTACCCTGGTTAACAACTGATTCTAACAAATTGGTCATAATATAAGCCGTTGCTTTACTCAATATTTCACTCCGATGAATGGGAGTTTGATAAATAATATTTCCAAAGCGATCTTCGATACGTGTAATCGCTATCGGTTCAACTCTCACGCCTTGATTAGCAAATACTCCATAGGCTGAGACCAATTCAAGTGGAACTACTTCCGAACTACCAAGGGCAAGGGTAGGGAAAGGTCTGAGTGGGGTGCTAATACCCATTTTATGGGCATAATCTACTACTGCTGAAGGTCCTATTTCAAGAATAAGTCGAACGGCCACCAAATTAATAGAATTTCTCAACCCTTCTCTCAGGGGTGTTAAGCCACCAAACGTTTTAGTATAATTCTCTGGATCCCAACGTGTTCCATCCGGATTCATCACGACTACTGGTTGGTTCAAATATTCATCAACTGTAGTATAACCATTATCAACTGCTGCAGTATATAAAAAAGGTTTAAAAGCTGAACCTGGTTGCCGACGTGCTTGTACGGCACGATTGAACTTCGACTCACTAAAATCGCGTCCACCTACCATGGCAAGTATATGCCCGTTCTGATGATTCAGAACCACAAAAGCTATTTGTACTTTGCTCTTCTCAATAAAAAGAGAATCATCCATCTCCATATTCTTTTTTAGCGGCACCAATTTTCTGCTAACACGTTCTTGTAACTCTGGAAGGTCAATAAATACTGCCGAATCTACCGCGGATTGTACTTTTGAATTCAGAGTAGTGTATACATTTAGACCATCCTCGTATACATTCACTCCTAATGAATCCCCAATCAGATTTAACTTCTGGCGAATATATTCAGTGAAATAAGGGGCAATCTTACTGCGTTGCTGGAATTCCTTTACATTTATAGGAATTTGACTGATACTATCATATTCAGTCTGGGTTAAATTCCCAGTTACCACCATATTTCTTAACACCAAATTTCTTCTAAAAAGAGCTCTATCCGGATGGTTAACCGGAGAGTAATATGCTGGTAGATTAATTAAATTCACTAGAATTGAACTTTCTTCAATTGTCAGATCTGAGGCATCTTTATTAAAATATTTTTTGGATGCGGCCTGAATGCCATATACCCCTTCACCATAATACGCCACATTCAAATACATTTCCAAGATTTCCTGTTTTGAATAAGTTCGCTCTATTTGTATAGCAGTAATAATCTCGCGCAATTTTCTACTGATGGTTTTTTTAAACCCAAAATATAAGTTACGAGCTAACTGCATTGTAATGGTACTAAAACCTTCACGGAATCTCATCGACATAAGATTAACTACCACAACCTTGGGAATTCTACGGACGTTTATACCCCAGTGATCATAAAACCGACGGTCCTCGGTAGAAAGTAGCGCATTAATGGTATGCTGAGGAATTTTTTCAATGGGGATGTAAACTCTATTGTATCTAAATAATTCATGGATAAGTTCACCATCTTCCGAATATACCCGGGTAACCAGGGCAGGATCAATGTTCTCAAGTTTTGTCAAAGAAGGTAATCCACTAATTAAATAGATAAAGTAGACGATAAATAGGAAAAGAATCGAAAATAGGGCTGTTTGTTTTTTTCGTTGTTTTAACTTTGTGATAAATTTGTTATTTCTAAAATTATTCATTTTGTCTTTTTTCTTAGAATTGAGTTTAAATTATAATTATCCAAAATTATCTGAAAGAACTTATCTTTTAAATCTATATTAAACTTTTTAAATTATGTTCATTGAATATCTAAAGCAAGATGTTTTTCGGTTCAAACAAGTATGAACATTTTCTGTTTGGAATCGTTAACAAATGAGATTAAAATTACATTTTATGAATTTCAGGATACTATATTTGATGATGTTAAAACACTTTGTTTTCATTCTGGCAATTATCTTCATTTCAGGTTGTGCCTCTCATGTTCAGCAATTAGATAACACGAAAAACTACAAAATTGAAAAAAGTAAATCCGATAAAGCCTACTCCCACTATTTAAACGGTGCACTGTACGATTTCCAGGATCAGTATGAAAAGGCATTTATTGAATATCAGCTTGCTTCATTATACGATTCCACTTCAGCCCAAATCCAAAAAGCTATTGCCAGAAACTTGATCAGAATGGAGGAATATGAAGGTGCGATCAGGCACCTGCAAAAATCACACAAATTAAATCCGAAAGATCTGGAAACCCTGAATTACTTGGCTGAATCCTATTATCATCTTAATAAATTCCAAGAATCTATAAGAACATATAAGAAATTACTTTCACTGGATCCTTATAATACCAATGTTCAAAACAATCTCATCTATTTATACAACCATTTAAAAATGGATGAGGAACTAGCAGGATTTTATAAGAAGATGATGGATTATTATCCGGGTGACAGTAAATTTAATATTCAATATGCCTTGGTATCAATTAGGCAACGCAATTTAAACGAAGCTCAAAAAGTGCTGGAAGATGTTGTGAAAAGAGACTCCTCCCAATTAGAAGCTTTTCTGGTTCTGGGGAATCTATATGAAGCCAACAAGGATACTACCAATGCTATTTATACTTACCGAATTATTTTATCACAGGATCCAAACAATGAAGAAATTCTTAATCGATTATATCGCATTTACCGGACAAGGCGGGAGTGGGGGCAAATTGAAAATATATATAAGCCTATGATTGTCCATCAACATAATCATTCTCAGGCAAGATTGATCTTAGCAGAAACTTACTTTTACCAGGAGAAATGGGAAGAAGCAAAAGCGGTTACCACGCCTGTGTTAAATGATGAAGATTACAGTCCTGCTGCCTATGAACTACTCGGTCGAATTGCCTTTGAAGAAGAAAATTATGATGAAGCGGAAAAGTATTTCAACCAACTCACCATTCTTAATCCTAAAAACAGGTATGGATGGATATTTCTAGTAATAATTTATAACAGACAGCAACAGTATGAAAAAAGTCTCAGAGTGTTACAGGATGCATTAACCATACATGCCAACGATATTGATTTACTGGGTATGTATGGATCGACTCTTAGTGAAGCAGGGCGAAATGAAGATGCTTTAAAGCCACTCGAGAAAGCTTTAAATCTTGATCAGGATAATATGACGACAGTCTCTTCAATTGCAGCTGTCTATGATAAACTCAAAATGTGGAATAAATCTGACTCGCTATACCAGGAGTCTTTAAAAAAGCACCCCGATAATGCATTACTATTAAATAATTATAGTTACTCCCTGGCTCAGAGAGGCATTCAGCTGGAATTAGCACTAGATCTTGTTACCCGGGCACTGGAGAGTGAACCAAATAATGGGGCATATCTCGATACAAAGGGGTGGGTCTACTTTAAAATGGGTCAATACGACCTGGCTCTCGAGCATATAAAGAAAGCACTTGATTCCCGTGAAGAAAGTGCAGAAGTGCTAGAGCATCTCGGAGAAGTTTATTTCAAATTGGGTCAAACAGAGCAAGCGAAATACTATTGGGAGAAAGCCTTTGAGAAAGATCCAGCAAATTCCGAATTGCAACAAAAACTTCAGGCATTATGAATGGTAGAATAAAGGGAGTTATCTTTTCTATACTCATTTTAAACCTCGGATGTTCACCTGTCATTACCAAAAAATCACCGAA
>Ga0209427_10007360_pt1 | contig 12466 bp, 15 predicted proteins | sample DeeMarSWOR136_30_FD_187465 | JGI IMG/M metagenome (GOLD analysis project Ga0209427, IMG submission 187465) | Marine sediment microbial communities from White Oak River estuary, North Carolina - WOR-1-36_30 (SPAdes) (version 2) | ecosystem: Environmental > Aquatic > Marine > Intertidal zone >... | reverse complement strand
AGAATCCATATTCTAAATTCATAAGATAGTTAAAAGGCAAACATCAAAACACCTCACAACACAGAAATGGAGACCTGAAATTGGAAACTCCTATGACAGAAAAAGAGAGAAAAGCCCTCCAAAAAAAGCTCATAAAGTCACTCAAAGCCCAAATGAGCCACCTCTCCGTAGATCTCCAGCAAATCCTCGCCGACGACCTAGTTACGGCCCTACAGAACCGCCTAACCGTCTTTACGGCACTCCAAGCCCGCCAAACCACAGACACATACCTAGAATCCATAAACCATTTATACATACCCCAACAGAAACAACCCTAAGAGGACAAAAAACATGCGAAGATCAAAACTCGAAATGTACATAGACATACTGAAAGTCCTCGCCCAAAAGGGCCCCCTGAAGCTCACACACATCATGTACAAAGCCAACGTCAACTGCAGCGTGCTGAAAGAGTTTCTGGATTTCCTAACCCAGCAAAACCTCATTGAAGAAAAGACCATAGGCAAGAAACGCACAGTCTACGCCATAACACCCCAAGGTCGAAAAGTACTGACATACTTCCGCGAACTCAAAGTCATACTCCCACTCGGCGAAGAAGAGCCCCAAAAAATCCCAGCCCAACTCCTCTAGAAACCACCCATCTCACTCTCTTTCTTCCTTCCTTTCTCCACACACTCTAGCAGCATAATATCTGCAGAGATCGCGGTCTGCGGGGAACGTGTATGCCAATATCGTAAGACTTAATAGATACTATATGCTCATGGTTTCACTGTAGAGCAGTTAAACACGTCCGGAGAACCAACAATGAGTTACATGAAAGCCACAAGAAGCCAAACCCGACTGCTGGAGAAGATCAAAGAGGGTCTCGATCGACTCAACGAAAAGATGGACGTCATGATAGACATACAGAAGCATAATCCAGGCGATGCGGAGATGATAACTGACGCTCTGGACGTCATGACACTACTATCGTTGCCGGACCACCTGCGAAAGACGGCAGTCACGCTGTGTAAGCTTGGTCAGGCCACAGCCGAAGAGATCGCTGAACAGACAAGCCGAGCAAGGGCCGTCGAGAGCAGCTACTTGAATCAGCTTGTGCTGATGGGATACGTGAAGAAAGAGAGACGAGGACGGAAAGCCTACTTCTACGTTGAGAAAGAGAGCGGAGGTGAGAAGCCGTGGGAAAGATCATAGCCCTCCACTCCTACAAAGGCGGAACAGGCAAAACGTTGCTCTCCGTCAACTTAGCGGCAACCTATGCCAAACAAGGAAAGAGAATATGCCTGTTGGATCTGGACTTCCGTGCCCCGAGCCTTCCAGCGATATTCCGTGTGAATGACCGCGAATACTGGTTGAACGATTATCTAAATGGCACTTGCGAGATTGACCGAGTTCTAGTAGATTCTTCCAATCCTCACGGTGGAAACGGAAAGTTTCTGGTCGGAGCGGCTGATCCATCAACTGAGGCAATTCGAGAGATATCCGCCAAAGACAGAAAATGGGAGATGAGAGCTTTAGGGCGTCTCCTGGCGCTCAAGAACTCTCTCATGAACGACATGCATCTCGACTATCTCATCTTTGACACGAGCCCTGGGCTTCAGTATTCATCGATCAACGCCATTGTGAGCGCAGACGTGGTTCTGGTGGTCACAAGCATCGACCGATCGGACATCCAAGGAACCCAACGAATGGTGCAGGAGCTCTATGAGCTCTTCGAGAAGAAGACTGGAATTGTGATGAACAAGGTGCCCATGGATATATTGACGTCTGAAAACGAGAATGAAAGCTTCAAGAGACGGTTCAGTGATCTGCGCGACTTACCCATTATAGACGTGATTCCCTGTTTCTGTGACGTTCTCCGAGCAGGAGGGTCATTCATATTCACTAGAGAAAAACCGGAACACCCATTCACTGAAGCCCTGGAGAAAGTCGCGGCAAAAGTCGAGAAGCTTTAACCTTCGCCATGCTTTTCGCTGACTTCCCTCGCCTTTTCAATATACTTCCTGAGCTGCCTAAGCTCGATCTCCCGCTCGGGCAACGTTTCAGTAGCATAGATCAAAGGCAAAACTGCTACGAAGAGGAAAAGGCTTGCTAGGGAAAACGCTGCATACGTGGAAATGTGCTGAACGTAGGGTTCAACAGCGAATCCAACAAGGGCAGATAGGAGATATGGAGTGCCACCCAATGCATAGTACCTCTCTTTGAGTCGAGTTTGAGCCAAATCGCCCCAGAGAGTCATCAAAAAGACCGCTCCGAACATCCCCCCGGCTACGCCCTCCACTACGGCGTAGAAGTACCAAGACAAGAGAAACTCAGGGGCAAGCCCTAGAGCTGCATATCCGACACCTAAAGCTACGAAGCCAACGACCACCACTCGTTTGCGACCGAGGAAATCAGAGAGAAGACCTCCAACGAGTGCGAAAATGCCGCTTATAGCGAATTCTATTATTGTCAGACTCAGAAGCCCAGGTCCGAAGAAGTTTTCAAGCAATGGACCTTCGAAGCCATCAACAAGACAGAACATGACCCAAGGGATAATGTACAAGAGAAAGTTTCTTTCCTGAAGAATTGAAAGGTAAGACAGTGTATGTGCGCTCTTGGTCTTTTGACTCTCAGCGTCTCGTGTTTTGGGACCCCACAGAAAGAATAAGGCAAGTCCAAACCCTCTCCACGAAACAGATGCTAGAACTTGCCCCATAACATCAAGAGTGCCTAGGGCTACAGTGAACAAGAAGATACCGATGCCAATGACAGCATAGGTTATTCCTCCTAGACGCCCGCGATTCTTGACCACAGTGGAATCCGCGAAATATGCCATGCAGGAAGGCATTCCCAGTCCGAATGAAATCCCCTGAAGGAGCGACAAAATTGCAGCATTTGTTGTGGTCAGATCTCCAAGAAAGATAGGGAGAAGAGAAGTACCTAGGCCCAGAAGCATCCAAATGCGAAGAAAGGTGATTCGATTAGTAATTGTGTTTGAAGCAACGGCTCCGGAAAACGCTGATACTGCCATTGCAATGAAGTGGATGGCCCATATTGTTAGGGATTCCGTGTAGGAAAGGCTCATGTTTCTGAGAGATTCACTCAGAACGTAGAAAATGATCCAGTACCAAGAAAAGGCGTTGAATACAAATGTCGTAACTACAAAGAGATCTCTGCCAGTCTTGTTGCCCTCTTCAGAACGCGCATCATTCATTTTCGTCCAAATATTCCTATTTGATGTAGCCAACTTAATATAAGCCTTTCATATTTGTCACGAGTACTTTTGTATATCTGTACAACAAAGCTTTTAAGCACGGTTGTCGAACACATATACACTTGGTGAGCAAAAATGGAAAAGAAACCCATCAGCAAACCGATACGACTAAGGCGCTGGCATTAAGCGCATCCGACTGTCTCATAGGCCTTTCCCGGCTGCCAGCAGAAGCAACTGCAGCTTTGTGTGTGCTGACTGTGTAATTTTCAAGCTGGCTAAAAAGGCTTCTTCTCTTTTGATCATATTCGCAATGGAACTTCTCAGATTTTCGGCTTCCCTTGATTCAAGAACAGTCTCGAGAATCGTGGTCAAATCAAATGCCACTTTTCTCTCAAACATTGGAACCAGTTCTTTCTTTATTCTCGGGTTCTGAAGGGCATATATGAGAGGGAGGGGCAGACATTCGCAGTGGATTCTGTGCAGTAGTTCTTCCTTCTCAAACATGTCGACAAAGTCATCTCTTATTACCAGTAATGATCCCAAAGTCCTGCCGTATTTGCCCAGAGTCTCGACCTCGACTTTCTTTCCACCCCCGATGATGGCCCCGATACGGGCGTCTGCTTCTACGTTTGCCGCGCGCATCTTCACCATTGAAAGGTATTCGGTAGGCGTTACGTCAAATCGTCCTTTGAATCCCAGTTCTAATGCTTCGCTCTCCCCCAGTTCAAAGAACGTGCTTTTCACTGTGCCCATGATTTCTGACATACTTTCGCTGAATCGAACGTTTGTTTCATGCGAAAGAAGCGCAAAGCCTTTGAATAGGAGCGCATCTCCAACGAGTAATGCGATCTCTCTGCCGAATTTTCCGTAAACTGTAGGGCGGTCTTCTTTGATGGTTGATTGGTCGATGATATCGTCGTGTATGTCTATGCCGCCACCTATCAATGAGAGAGGGACTGCTATGGGAATCGTTGCATTCGGATCGCCTCCTACAGCCTCACAGCATAGAGAAAGCAGGGTTGCTCGAGATAGGTCTTTCCAGTATTCTGTCATAAAATAATCTAGGGCTTCGCGGACCTCTCTGCTTCTGATCTCTTCTTCAAGAACCGCCCTCCTTGCCAACTCTAGCGCTTTGCCACCCCTATCTTTGAATACTCCTTGAACCTCTTCCATTATTTCCTCTTGACTCAGTTCTTCCAATTCTTTTGGGACATTCATTGACTTTCTGGCGCTCCTAGGCTTTCATTTCTTGGCCTTTCAGTTGCTCTCTCAAATAGTCATAATAAGTATCCATGAGTTGGATTCCTCTAGATGTGACTTCATATACTTTTCTGGCTCTACTTCCCCTGACTTCTCTTTTGCTCCGGAGATAGCCGCTGGCCTCCATGGCATTAAGGAGGGGATAGACGGCTCCATGGCGAAGTTTAACATCAAGGAGCTCTGCTGTTTGCTTTATTATCTTGTAGCCCCACATGGGCTCGTTCCTGATGAGCCTCAGGATGTGGATGTCGAGGAAGTTTTTGGAGAAGCGTTGAACAAGTTGCTTTCGGAAGGTCTCAGCCAACTTCTCAACTTCCAAAACCTGTTGCTTGATGTTATGGAGCCCCTTGGCTTATTTAAATTGCCCAGCTTTTCGTATGCTTGCGTATGCTTAGATATGCTTCGGGTAGGTACAAACGTTTATATCACGGTTTCGTGTCTATAAAGACTTGATATGTCCGATAAGAGACATATCGTACACGGGTATAACAAGAAAACTGTTCGACAACAGTACAGGAAGGATGTAGGTATGAAAAACAAGTTGAAGGAGGTCCAGACGAAGCTTATGAGAGGGCTCTTAGACCTTGTAGTCCTCCAATTTCTCAGGGTGCATCCTATGCATGGATACAAGGTCATCACCAACATCAGGAAGAACTTCGGCGTCTACTTTGGCCCCAGCACGATCTATCCACTGCTCAGCGAGCTTGAAGAGAAGGGTTATCTCACGAGTTCTTGGGATCTAGATGCAGAGAGACCAAGGAAAATCTATCAGCTTACGGCTGAAGGCCAAGGTTTACTGGATTGCACCGAGAGCTCATTGAACCACATTCACAAGAAGATCGCAACCATGGGGATGAACAAGCCTTCGCTCGCCGATGCTCTTCGCATGAGTCCTTTCCTCGCCGTCAAGGACCCAGAAGACAGCTAAGACCTGGACCTGACTTTGCTGTGGGCGCGGCTAGCCGTGCGCCCATTCGTTTTGTTTTTGACGTGTCGATTTCTGATATATTCTGGCTTCCGAGTGTTCTGCATCATTCTACATGCCTATGCATGCACGCATGAACGTTGTTCTATGTGTGGTTCAAGGATGGTGGACCGGGCGGGATTTGAACCCGCGGCATCCGCCTCTCTCGACCAAGCACGCGAAGGCGGCGTGTACACTGACAGCCTCTGAAAGCCCTCATTCATGCCAAACTGAACTACCGGCCCAGCAATGCTGAGGATGTAAGGCATTATTAAGGTTTTGAGAACGAGAAACCCAAAATGACTTTCCTTCAACAAACTCTAGAGACATGGACGTCTTATTAGTAGGATGCGTTTGCCAGCCATCATTCTATTTTGGACCAATACGGCGGTGCACGCACGGAACCAGGCTCGTCAGTTTTCTTCAGCAAGCCTCTTATCCCCGCGAAGGCTTCAAGATACTTAGCTCCCTTCGACGTTCTTCTGTAGACAGTTCTCCCATCTTCCGTATTGACCACAAGAAGCTGTGTATCCCGGAGAAACGATATGTACTCCTCCAGCTGGGCGAAACTCAAATCTGCCCTGTACATGATCTGAGTCTTCACTGTTCCGCTCTTTGCCGCGATCAGTATCTCAGCCATGATGGTTAGGCGGTCCCTCCTTCCACGCGACAACATGGTTTCTCTCCATATTCGTCTGTAAGAATCTTCTGTAAGATTGTTAGCAGCCAAAGCCTAAAAGGAGTGCTCCTCAGCAGAGCATATTACAGAATTGAAGGCATTTGCAGGCGCACCAGAATTGCTTCTCAGGGATTACAGCAGAGAACACGCTTACGCACCGTGCAAGATTGTGGAACAGAGCTTCAACCAGTGTTCCATCATTGAGGCTCGATGCTAAGAACGCGCGTAAACAACTGCACGAGAGATTCTGAAGAACTCAGAACGGAGCGATGTATGCATGGAGCGACAGAGAGTTGTCCAATGTTCTGAAGGCTTTTCAGCCCTCGCCGACACAAATGCTCACTTAAGCGGGCTTAAAGCTAATATATCCGTTTCAATCTCCTCTCTCTGCCTGTAAAGCAACGGGCGGTAGCTCAGCTTGGTAGAGCTTCCGAGTCAGCCTCAATCGTGGCTGGCGGAGATGCTGTAGACGCCTACCAACGGTAGACGACCATTCAGCCTACTAAGCGCACAGACACCGGAGTGTCGCAGGTTCAAATCCCGCCCGCCCGACCATTCTGTCCTTTTGAACGCTTTTGAAGTGACGGATACGAAAGAGTTAGAAGGGGAAGCGATGCCTAGCGTTAGCGTTGAAGGATTGCTGTCTAATGGAAAAGGTATCTAGCATATTTGCCGAGGCTCGAAGAGGATGCAGAAAATTCCTGCTCGAGCCCGAGGCTAAGGCCGTATGCCTCGAGTATGCGATACCTGTCACTGCGTTTAGAGTTGCCAAGACGCAGGAAGAGGCCCTGAAGTTTGCTGCAGAGATAGGTTTCCCGGTGGTTCTGAAAGTGGTCTCGCCCGACATCATTCACAAGTCGGATGTTGGCGGCGTCATCACTAACCTCACAACTCCTACAGATGTCCAGACTGCCTACCAGAAGATCCACACAAACACAGAGAAGCACAAGCCCAATACCAGGATTGTAGGCATCTTAGTTCAGGAGATGGCTCCAGCATCGACTGAAGTTATCGTTGGAGCCACGAAGGATCCCCAGTTTGGGCCATCTCTCATGTTTGGGCTTGGCGGAGTTTTTGTGGAGCTTCTTCAAGATGTAACCTTCAGAATCGCCCCAATCACTGAAACAGACGCGAGAGAGATGATCACCGAAGTGAAAGCCTACCCACTCCTCAAAGGCTATCGCAACACCCCTCCTGTAGACGTCGACGCCATCATCAACATTCTGCTAAACACCTCAAAACTGGTGATGGATTGTCCTGAAATTGGAGAGCTTGATCTCAATCCAATAATGGTCTATGAGAAAGGAGCAAAGACAGTCGATGCAAGAATCATCCTCGAATAAGGGTCCGAAGGACTCCAGAATCGCGGAACTGCATCAACAGCTTGCTCCCCTCAGAGAGGAACACGACAAACTAAAGTCCGAGGCAAGGGAATGGGCTGAAAAGAGAAACTCCTTACACAGACAGATCAAAATGCTGCGAGCCAAGGGTCAAGATCTCAAACTGGAACGCGACACACTAAACAAGAGAGTCCAAGAACTGAAGACCCTACGCGAAGAAGCCCACAAATCGCGCAACGAAAAACATGCTAGAATTGTTAAACTAAGGGAAGAACTCAGAACCATCACGCCAAAAAGACCCTCCAGTGACATGGCCTCTCTCCAAACAGAAATTCAGAAACTGGAATGGAAAATCCAAACGACTCCACTAGCACTCAAAGAAGAAGAAAAACTGATTAATCAGATTGGATCCCTCGAGAGCCAGCTGCTTGTACACAAGAAACTGCAGAGACTGAAGAAGAATCTCGCCGGGCTGCAAATCGAAGAGAAAGAAATGGAATCAAGAGCCGAAGCCTACCACACAGAAATCTTGGCCCTGGCAGAGCACAGTCAAGACCTCCACAAAGAAATGCTGGAAGCTTTAGATAAAGCGGGCACACTACAACGAGAGGCCGATGGAATACACGAGGCATTTCTCGAAACGAAGCAAAAGACGCAATGCCTTCACAAACGAGTTGAACTCATTAGAGAAGAGCTTCGCTGCGTTGAAGATGAAGAGAGAGCTAAGCATGAACTTGAACTCCAGAAGGGCTTTGAGAAGCAGGCCTTGGAGAAACTGAAACGTGGAGAGAAGCTGACGTTAGAAGAATTCAAGGTTCTCTCCGAAAAAGGAATCATATAGACTCTAAGGATTGTAACCCTTTGAGAGGTCGAAAGGAAACAAAGACAAGATAAATTAAAGTCATAAGCAATAGACATCTGGAGAGCCAGTGATGCCGAAGACTGAAAAAGAAGAGCGCATCCTCATCCTCTGCGTTGACAGAGACGACGACCTCGGCGTCAAGGCAGAGATCAAGACACCACTTCTAGGGAGAGAAGAAACCCTAGAAGCAGCGGTGAGCCTTGCTCTCCGAGACCCTGAAGAACCCGATGCAAATGCCATGTTTGAGGCCGTCAGAATCCACGACCGCCTTGTACGAGAAACGCAGACGCCCGAGAACTATCAAATCGCGATTATCGCAGGCTCAGAACTTGGAGATGTGGGTGCAGATAGAAAACTTGTCTCCCAGCTAACCGAGGTTCTGAAGACGTTTCCCGCCAGCGATGTCATCCTGGTCACAGATGGCTATTCAGATGAAGCAGTCCTGCCACTGGTCGAGTCTAGGGTGCCCATAACTTCGGTTCGACGGGTTGTGATGAAGCACAGCAAGTCAATAGAGGAGACCGCCGCCTTGTTCTCTCGATACTTGAAAATGATGACGGAGAACCCTCGCTATTCCCGAATCATACTGGGCCTCCCAGGAATTCTACTGATTCTCCTCGGCGTTCTCTACGTGTTCAATCTTCTAGTCTACACAGGAATAGCCTTTCTCGTAGTTTTCGGGGCGCTTCTGCTCGTGAGAGGGTTCGGGATTGACAAGATGGCACGCGCCCTGTATCATGGGATACGAGAGTATTCCCCGCCTCCGCTTCCCGTACAGATTGCCGGTTTCTCTGCAGTCGCAGGAGTTTTGCTGGTCCTAGTCGGCTGCTATTTAGGGGGCGTATCCGCCACCAACGCTGCAACCGGATTCGACCCGCCTCCAGTGGAATGGAGACAATGGCTTTCATACCTTCCCACGATCACGGGGTACTTCATTTCAGGGTTCGAGGACACGCCTGGATCAATACTTCCAATTGTGATAGGTGTCTGTGTTCTTCTTTCAGGGCGAGCGATCCGCTTGTTCTTTGAACGGGACTCACGACTGTGGCGTACTCTGGTTGTCGTGGTCGTGGTTGCCTGGTCGTGGATGATCTTCTCGCAAGCGGGAAAAGTGCTCATCGATCCTGGAAACCAGCTCCATGTGACGGGACTTGTCTTCACGATCATAACGGGGGTGCCTTTGACTGTGGGAATCGCCTTTATCGCCTTTCTCTTGCACAGAAGATACGCCGCCTCTTTTGAGGAGAAGGAAGAAGAGGTTGAGGAGACCAAAACCGAAGAGTGATGTAGCGGTAATTGGCGGGACAGGCCTGGAAGATCTGTTAGAGCAAGCTGAGCAGATTCGGATTGGAACTCCATATGGGCTTCCTTCTTCAACGTTCGTCGGCGAAATCGACGGAAACTCCCTTGCCTTTCTGCCTCGTCACGGCATTCACCATTCAATTCCCCCCCACCAAGTGAACTACCAGGCTAATGTTCAGGCTCTGCATCAGCTCGGTGTCAAGAGAATCATTGCGACTAATGCAGTGGGCGCCATAAACACGAAATTCGAACCAGGCGACTTGGTGGTGCCACACGATCTGATAGACTTCACTAAGTCTCGGCGTTTCACCTTTTATGATGGCGCTCCTGTTACGCATGTTGATGTGTCTCAGCCCTTCTGCCCAGAGATTCGCAGATCCTTGATCGGGGCGGTAAAACGGTCTGGCATGAAAGTCTGGGACCGCGCTGTTCTTGTCTGTACAGAAGGTCCCCGATACGAGACTCCAGCCGAGATTCGTATGTTGGAGCGATTGGGGTGCGATGTGGTGGGTATGACCGGGGCGCCTGAGGCTGTGCTAGCTCGTGAGCTTGAGATATGCTATGCAACGGTGTGTTTCGTTTCGAACATGGCGGCCGGCATACAAAAACGGTTGACTGCCTCTGAAATGGCTGGTGTGGCGAGAAAGAGGATGCCCATCATTCGCCAAATCTTGGGAGAGACAATCAAGAACCTACCAAAGAATCGTAGTTGCCCATGCGCACATGCTCTGGACGACGCAAGGTGTCGGGGGTTACATGATGCTTAAGACTCTGCTGTCAGTCCTCGGCATTTACAGGCTGTATGAAAAGTGGCTCTGGAACCAAGTCAAGAATGGGAGGAAGCCCGAGCACATCGCAATTATCCTAGATGGAAATCGTCGGTGGGCTTCAGAGCTTGCGCTGAACCCGTGGGCAGGGCATCATCACGGCGCTGAGAAGACTGAAGATCTGCTGGAGTGGTGCCTTGACCTCGGCGTGAAATCAATCACGCTTTATGCCTTCTCAACGGAGAACTTCCAGCGCTCTTCAAAGGAGGTGAATGAGGTCATGCGGATTTTCGAGGAGAAGCTGCATGAGCTTCTTGAAAATGAACGCATTCACAAACACAAAGTAAGAGTCAAAATCATTGGGAGACCCAGCCTTCTGCCTGAAAACCTGCAGGAAATTGCTGAGCGAGTTGAGACGGCGACGAAAGATTATGACGAGCACTTCTTGAATCTGGGTTTAGCTTATGGTGGTAGGGCTGAGATTGTTGACGCAGCTCGGGAGATTGCTGAGCGGGTGAGGCGCGGGGATCTGACGACTGATGAGATTAGCGAGGCCCTTTTTGAGAAGTACCTTTACACCGCTCACATGCCGCGGCAAGATCCCGACCTTATCATTCGGACCTCTGGCGAGGAGAGGTTGAGTGGGTTTTTGTTGTGGCAGTCTGCCTACAGTGAATTGTGCTTTCTGGAGGTATACTGGCCCGCGTTTCGCAAGATTGATCTCCTGAGGGCAATAAGGACTTTTCAGATGAGGAAGAGGCGTTTCGGTCAGTAGATGCCCGATAGACGTTACCCTCTTTTCCTTGCGCTCACTATAGAGATTACGTCTCGGTCCTTCAGTGCGTAGTCTTCTCCGATTCTCTTTCTTTGACGGGCTTCGATTGCATGGATGAAAGTCTCTCCCAGTTCGGTGTGGATTATGTAGGCTAACTGGCGCGCTGTGGTTCCATATGGCACCATGTATGCGTCGGGGAGCACGTTGCCTTTGTGGTCGGCGAGGTGTTCAAGGTCCTCGACTGGGTAGACGACTATCATGCTTAGAAGCTGGAAGAAGGCCGTGTTTATCGCTTCTTGAACGCCTGTTGACCCGTACTTCTGCAGGATTTTCTCCTTAACCGTCCCTAGTGCCTTGTCTTGGGCTTCTGTCAGTTTCTTGGGCTCTATGACTTTGAAGTTGCAGTCGCCAGGCCTGTAGTCGATTAGTCTCTTCTCGGCGGCTCGTCTCAGGGCCAGTTCTGCTTCTGCGCAGCAGGGAATCACCGCATAGTTGAGTTCTTTGAGGCGTTCGACGTTTTCTCGTGCGGTTGGGAGGTCGATTTTGTTCGCTGCGATTAGCATAGGCTTGGAGACTGATCTTAGAGTATCCAGAAACGTGATGAGTTGATTATCGCTCCACGTGGTGGGTTTGTCAGTGTTCAGTTCGGTCTCTCTTAAAGCCTGAAGGATGTCCTTTCTCTTTATCGCTAGGCCGCTCAGTCGATTCTCCAGTAGGCTGACTAGCTCGTCTTTGCCTGCTTCAGCGGTTCTGGCGAGTTTCGGCCAGTCTCGCTTGAGTATTTGTGAGAGCCACATGGTTATCTCCCTCTCCAAGAATTCCACATCTTCAATGGGATCGTGGGCTCCCGGCTTGCACATTTTCCCCTCGGAGTCTGTGGTTCCAGCCGCGTCTACTATGTGTACAAGGGCGTCTGCCTTCCTGATCTCGTCGAGGAATTGGTTTCCTAGGCCGCGTCCTTGCCAGGCGCCAGGTACAAGTCCAGCGCAATCGATGAGTTCAACAGGAATCAGTCTCATTCCGTCCAGGCAGATTGAGTTGACGGGGTTGTCTCTCACGTCGAATTCCTTGCAGACGCACGGAGTGCGGATGTAACCTATGCCGCGGTTCGGTTTTATGGTGGTGAAGGGGTAGCTTGCGACTTCTACTGGGACTAGCGTGGCGGCAGAGAAGAAAGTGGATTTGCCGGTGTTTGGCTTTCCAACTACACCTACCATCATGGCCTGGAGTAGCTCCTGTTCTGGTTGTATTCTGTCCTAGCTGCGATATAATGAGTTACTAGATTAAAGACTCTTTTTCTACAGTGCAAAGCCCATTATCTCCG
>Ga0209427_10007359_pt1 | contig 12467 bp, 10 predicted proteins | sample DeeMarSWOR136_30_FD_187465 | JGI IMG/M metagenome (GOLD analysis project Ga0209427, IMG submission 187465) | Marine sediment microbial communities from White Oak River estuary, North Carolina - WOR-1-36_30 (SPAdes) (version 2) | ecosystem: Environmental > Aquatic > Marine > Intertidal zone >... | reverse complement strand
CAACAATTCTAGCTACGGGAGGTGCAGGTAAAATATATCTTTATACTACAAACCCAGATATAGCCTCAGGAGATGGTATTGCAATGGCATATCGTGGTGGTGCTACAATAAAAAATATGGAATTCTATCAGTTTCATCCAACATGTTTATATCATCCTTATGCTAAGTCTTTTTTAATAACTGAAGCGATGAGAGGTGAAGGGGCAATTCTTAAAGATATAAGAGGTAATGAGTTTATGGGGAATTATCATCCTCAAAAAGATTTAGCTCCTCGTGATATTGTTTCTCGAGCTATTGATGCTGAACTTAAAAGGTCAGGTGATGATTATGTTTATTTAGATATAGCCTCTTATAGAAGCCCTGAATTTATTAAAGATCATTTTCCAGGTGTATATAACACTTGTTTGCATTTTAATATCGATATCACCGAAGATCCTATCCCTGTGGTACCCGCTGCCCACTACTGTTGTGGAGGTGTTAAAACAGAGATTAATGGAACTACAGATGTAAAAAATTTGTTTGTTATTGGTGAATCTGCATGTACGGGATTACATGGTGCAAATAGATTAGCCAGTAATTCACTTCTTGAGAGTTTAGTTTCAGCGTTTGAATGTGCAAATCATTTAGCAGAAAAAATCCTGAATTTAAAAATTAAAGAATTTAAATCCTGGGAACCTGGTAATGCTGTCCCTTCTACAGAAGCAGTTGTAATCAGCCAAAATTGGGATGAAATCCGTAGATTTATGTGGAATTATGTTGGAATAGTTCGAACTGATTTACGTCTTCAACGAGCAAAGAAGCGGATAAATCTGTTACAAGATGAAATAGACCAATATTATTGGGATTTTAAAATAGAAAAGAATCTGGTTGAATTAAGAAATCTTGCAACAGTAGCAAAAATAATTATTGTAAGTGCAATTTCAAGGAAAGAAAGCAGAGGAATTCATTTCAATGTGGATCATCCAAATCAATCTAAAAAGAGTAGATCCACAATTATTAGAAGACCCTGGTAATGTTAAGGAAACATTTTTCTTTATTTATTTTTGTTCTTTAATTAGTTTATCGATTTTTTGCAAACCATTCTACAGCATAATCAACAATAGCTTGTTGTGAGAGTAATCTAGCTTCTGCTAACCCAACTTTTTTTGGGATGTAATTAATTTCAGATTCAAAATCTTTACCCAATTGGTCAAAATCCTCAGTATCATGGTTTAATTCTTTCCATTCAATCCATTGTCTATTATTATTTATTATCATAGCAGTTCCATTCATCTGATATTTTTTTCCCGAGTAATTACTTCTGTATTCTGCAAGATGTAATGAAGTATTATTTTCATGAGAAACACCTAATAAAACAATAAACCCATTAAGATTATATATTCGAGCAAGCGGAGAATCTTCACCTAGATCAGCGATTAATTCATGATTATCTATGATATATTTGGTATTTTTACCCCACGCGGCAAAAGATGATACAGGATGGAGACTACGAATAACATTTGGCCATTTTCGAAAGGTCTCAGCAATCTTACCAACTCCTCGAGTAGGTGTTATATCTGGATGAAAAGCTGGTGTCTCTTCTTTAATAATCTTCCACCAGCTTTCGGGAACAGGGGGATTCTGCCATTTAGATGGATCTGTGTTATCACCTGTAAATGTTGGCATAACTAATGTTCCCTCTGGAGTGATAATGTCTATTAATGCTTGTATTACAGAGACAGATCCTCCTGCAGTCCATCCAATTTTACTAAGAGAACTATGTATTATTATTACCATTCCTGGTTTTATGCCTAGGTTTAAAAAATCGTTTTTTAATGACTTTACGGTGTTAGGTTGGTCAGTTATTTTAACAACATCCAGTTCAGATTTTATATTTCCCATAAAACATAAGAAATATTGAAAAATAAAAAAACTTATGAATATTCGAAATAAACTCTAATTAATAAGATGGCAACTAAGAAAATATATTCGCTCTTTCGTAAAAAGATTGAAGAGTTAAAGATCTCTAAAGAAGATGAAAAAAAGAAAAAGTATCGAGTAATAATTTCATTTGAGGATGCCTCAAACCGAGATAAATTTGTATCAAAATATAAAAATTTACAAATTTTAGAAAATTTTGATCTAATTCCGTCAATATTAGTGAATTTAACTGAAAATGAAATAAGTAGTTTCAAAAACGAGAATTTAATTAAACAAATAGAAGAGGATCAAAAATTATTCGCTTCAATGTTAGAAGTATTAGAGATCTTAGATTTATATGATTATAAAACCTCACAGATATTATACACTGGAAAAGATATAACAGTTGGAATAATTGATGATGGAATAGATAACAGCTATGTTTCATTCTCAAAAATCCCTATAAATCATTTTATATTAAGTAATAAAACTAAAACAAATGCATTTAAAGTTGGGACTGTTAATGTAACTCATGGAACAGTAATGGCTAGTATAATTTGCAATCAATTTAGAGATTCAAATGATATTTATATCGGAATTTCTCCTAAAGTAAAATTAAATGATTTTAATATTTCAAATGAAGCAAACACTGCTTATATGACTAATATACTAAAAGTATTTGATCTAATAATCGATCAAAAGCTTGATGTTGATATTCTACTGATACCTTTTATTAGTAAAGATCCTTCAGATGGAATGGATGTTCTATCATTTGCTTGTAATAAATTAGTGGATAATGGAATGATAATAGTATGTCCTGCAGGTAATTTTGGTCCAGAATCATCGAGTATAGGAAGTCCAGGCGCTGCAAAAAATGTAATTACAATAGGGGCAATTAACAAAGATCTTACGATTCCTTATTATAGTGGGAGAGGTCCTACATTAGATAAGAGAATGAAACCAGAATTTTGTTTACCTGGCTCTAACATTAAAGTTCCGTTATTAGAAGATTTTCACGTAAAAGTTACAGGTACTAGTGTTGCAGCTTCTATTGGAGTAGGAATTATTGCACTCATTAAGGAATCACATCGTATGTTAACATCAAATGATATTTTAGAAATCATTAAAACTGCAAGTATTAATTTGAACCATGAAAATAATGAACAAGGTTTTGGAATTCCAAATGTGGTGAATCTTTTTAAAAATTTAGATCTGTACCAAGAGAGGGTGCTTCCATATAGTTATTTAATAAGAAGATCCTTAAAAGTATCAATAGAACTTTTTATATTAATACTAATTTTATTTTATCTCTCTTTTTTTTTTATGATTTCTTAGTTTAAAATGAGAGGTAGTTAATTATTTATCCTATTTTACATATTGCTGTTCCCCTGTTAATTTTCGAGATTCCACAAATAAAGAAATTCAAAATTAATAGATTGGCACTTATAATTGGAACACTATTACCTGATATTATTGATAAAACATTTTTTCTTCTTGGTATAGGTGGTGGGAGAATGATTTCTCATACTCTTCTCTTCACTTTTTTGAGTTTCTCTATACTCCATTTAATTACTAAAGGAAATAAGAGTGTTTCATTACCATTTTTAGTAGGGACAGGATCTCATCTAATTCTTGATTTACCTTATGTTCCTTTATTATACCCTTTTATTTATTATGACTTTCCAGTTATTGAAGAACCAATATGGTATTGGATAACAAATTTATTCAAAAATCCACTCATCATTATAACCGAGTTAATAGGAATTGGGATATTATTACTAATATTAATACACAATAAATTATACCATGCAAAGGATATTATTTATTATCTCAAAGGAACTATTGACCTTTTAAGAGAAGAGAAATTAGAGCATTAAAAATTTAATTGATTTTCTTATAAAACTTGGAATCAAATTTAATTTTTTATAGATTAAGATTATCAGTTTAATAATTTACATATGAAATATTTAATATTGATCTTATTTATTTTAAAATAGAATATGAGTGAAGATAAGACACTCCATATAATAATTGATCATAGAGAAAACAAACTAAAGACTATATTAGATAAGAAAAAAGATAAAATAACTTATGAATCAACACAATTAGATATCGCTGATGTTGTTATTTCTGATGAGGTTGCCATAGAAAGAAAAGAAGGTTTTGATTTTGTATCATCCATAATGGATAATAGATTATTTGAACAATTACTCCGTTTAAAAGATACATATGAATATCCTATATTGATTTTAGAAGGGTTGAATGATGATGTATTCGAAAATACAGGAATGAAAATATCATCTATCTATGGAGCACTTTCTTATATCTCATATAAATTAGGCATTTCTGTGATTCCTACAAGAAATTTAGAAGATACAGCAATACTTATTGAGAGAATTGCCTATCGAGAACAAAAAAAAGGTGATATACCACTTCTTGCTAGAAAAGCGCCTAAAGAGCTATCTAAAAAAGAACGAAGATCTTTCATTATAGAGGGATTAGTAGATATTGGTCCAAAAAAAGCAAAAGCATTAATAGATAAGTATAAAACGCCATATAAAGTATTTAAAGCAATAAAACGTACTGAGATCTTATATACCAAAAGCGGACGAGTTAAAGGAATAGAAGGTCCATTGGAGGATTTAACTGGATTTGGACCAAAATTTGTTGAAAAAAATCAAAGAATTTTATTTGGTAAGAAAAAAAGAAGTCCTCAAAAAAAAATTAATGATTTATATTAACACTGACTTAATATTAAACAGTCATTTAATCAAAGAAACTATTTTCATGATTATTATTAATTTTAAGCTATTTTTAATCAAAATTTTCTGGAAAATCTTTTAATCCATTTAAAATTTAGAAACTATTTTACGTCCAAAAAGCAGAATTAATTCATTAACTTTTTTCGTTGGGCTAATTTTTTCATGTTCTTTCCAAATTTATTTAATTTTATTACTTTTATGTTTATTAGATTATATATATAATTTAGAGAATGGAAAAAAATTGAGTTAGTGAAAAAGAGAATTGATACACATTAGTTCTCTTGTATATTTCCAGAATTTTAGGAAAATAAAATTAAGGCAAAACTCTTTTAAAATTACTGAAATAGATTAGAAGTAATAATAAATCAGATTTGATCTATAACACTAAAGGATAAAAATAATACAATGTGTTTAATGATATCATAATGTAAAAGTATCGAATTGATAAAATTTCGATAGTATAAGATTTTGAAAATTTTAGAGGTGTTGAAATATAGAATATCAATTTCTAAAAGAACGCCGCAAAGATGATTATTTTGGGATAAGATTACCAGTGGACTTTAATCCACCTAAGACATGTTCATTTAATTGTGTATATTGTCCGTTGGGAAAAACTACACGGCAAATAATAGAAAGAGAAGAATTTTTCCCACCAGAAGATATTTTTAGAGAAATAAGTGATTATATTGAAAAGAATGGAGAACCAGATTATGTGTGGTTAAAAGGTAGTGGAGAGCCTACACTTTATTCAGGATTTAAAAGGCTTACTCAATCAATAAAGCAAATTTCTCCAAATTTGAAAGTTGGATCATGGTCAAATGGTTCACTTTTTAAGATTGAAGATGTTAGAACTGATTTTTCAATTTGTGATTTAGTAGTAATCCATTTAGATAGTTCTATGCCAGAAGAATTGTTAAAGATATCTAGACATCATAAAAAGGTTAAGTTTAATGATTTAATTGATGGTATTCGCCTATTCAAAAAAAGTTTTAAAGGTAGATTTGGAATTAGTACAGTTTTTATAGATAATATTAATACTAATGAAAAGAACTTAGAAGGATTAAGGAATTTATTAATAGAAATCAATCCCGATTTTTATATGATTCAAGAATTTAATAGTGAAAAATTCAAACCATTGACAGAGGAATTCAAGGCGAAAGTTGAACTAACTTTTAGTACTCTACCCTTTGAAGTTATAATACTACTATAAAGAAATTAAAATTACTTAGCATTCTAATTGGGATAAGATTATAATCATAAAATACTAATAAGGTGTGGCAGAAAACAATTAATGAGCAATACTAACTCATCTGTTTTAATAGTTGATTTTTATCTATTAAATACTAATCTCATTAAATTTCCACTTTTAAATTTGCAAATAAAAATTTTATATATAATTAGAACGTCTGTCTAATATAACTAAGGTGTATATTATGACTGAAGAAAAGAAATTTGGACTTATTGTAATCGGTGGAGGAATGACAGGATTAAGCACAGCACTAACATGGGCATTAAATCACGATGTTAAAAAGGAACCTGTCCTTCTAATAGAAAAAAACCCAAAAACGGGAGGTTTTGTCACCTCTTATGAGAGAGAAGGTTTTTTATTTGATACTTGTCAAATGATTCCAAATATATCTGACATCTTGGATTATCTTGGAATAGAAATTGATTTAAAGAAGTTTAAAGGGTATTATATGCGTATATTTATAGTAGATCCTAAAACTGATGAAGTGAAAGTACTAGAATTACCATCAGGCGTAGAAGATTTTAAAAAACAGTTAATGGAGAAATATCCTGCTAATGCTAATCAGATAAAAGAGTTTTTGGATTATTCACGTGCAATGTATTTGGAGCTTTATAACTTGAAAGTAGAACCGACAGCCTCTGAAATTTTTAAAACTCTAAGAAAGTGCCCCAAGATTGTGAAAAATGCTTCTAAAACCTTTAAAAGTTATTTTGAGAAATTTGAGATAACTGAAGATGATGTAATAGACATTTTCAATGTGTTTGCTGAGTTTAGCGCACTTCCTTCTGAGCAAGTTTCTGCTATTGTGCCAATATCTGCCATGAATTCGTTTTTAGATGGTGCGTTTCGGCCTACAAAAGGTTTTATTGAATTTTCAAGGAAGATTGAGGAGAAATTGAAAAATTTAGGTGGTGAAGTGCTTTTAAAGACTAAAGTCTCTAAGATTTTAGTAGAAGGTGGTAGAGCAAAAGGAGTAAAGTTGGAAAATGGTAATGAAATTCACTCTGATTATGTTGTTACTACTATTGATCCTAAAGTCGCCATGATAGAAATGATAGGCTTAGATGTTATTAGGGAATTAAATAAAAAATATGCTAAAAAAGTAGAGGAGGTAAAGATCTCTTGCTCTTCAATGAATCTAAGCATTGGCTTAGATGATAAAATTGATCTTGATGCTTTAGGAATGGACTGTGGCTACAATGTAATAACTACTGGTGGAGATACGTTTGATAGATTATTTGATTCTTATGAAAAAGGTGAAATTGGCTTTAAGGATGATAGATTTCACCTTGGAGTAATCTGTCCTTCGCTTACTACAGGTGGAAAGCCAAATATAACAGTTAGGATAACACCAGTACCTTTAGGAAATTGGCTAGAGTTGCATGAAAACAATCCAGAGGAATATAAAAAGCAGAAACAAAAATGGGCAGATTTTTTTATAGATAAAATTGAGAAATATTTGATTCCAGATTTAAAAAAGCATATTAAAGTAATAGATGTGTCAACACCAGCCACTTATGCTCGATATTCAGGTTCCCCTACTGGTTCAATTTATGATATGGCTCCTTATACAAATAATTTTGGCAGAACAAGGCTAAAAATGAGAACTCCAATAGAAGGATTATTTCAACCTAAATTTGTTCATGGTGTTTTTGGATGCCTACTTGCTGGTATGCAAGTTAATGATATGATACTGGATCGAAAAATTATGGATGGAAATGCTCGTTATAAACCTTGAAAAAATATCATTTAATAAAAATTTTTTTAAAATAAATTTCTCATTTAATTATTTCCATAATTGTAATCTAAAAAATAATTGATTATTATCACCAAGATAATTAAACATGCTTGATATTAACAATATTAAAAAAATTTGTGTGATTGGGGCGGGGGTCATGGGGCAGGGCATTGCTCAAGTGTCATTGATGGCAGGTTATAATATCACTTTAATTGATATAAAAGAAAAAGTTTTAGATAATGCGTTGAAGAAGATTGAAGAGGGTTTAGGAAAAGTTAAAACTAAAAATAAACTAGAAGCAAATGTTTCTATAGAAGAACTTATGAAAAAATGTTCAAAATCAACAGACTTAATATCTGCGGTTAAAAATGCCGATTTTGTGTTTGAAGCAATTGTAGAAAAGATAAAATTGAAAAAAGAAGTTTGTAAGACTGTAATGAATGTGGTTCCTTCTCATTGTATTTTCGCTTCTAATACATCAACATTTCGCATAACTGAAATTGCTGCAGATTCAAGAAGACCGGAAAACATTATTGGAATGCATTTTTTTCACCCTGTCTATGTTCAAGGCTGTGTTGAAGTAATGAAAGGATTAAAAACATCAGATAAAGTCTTGGATATTTGTGTTACATTAGGAGAAAAATTGCCATGTCAAAAAGGAAAAAGACTATCAGTTCGGATTGAAAAAGAAAGTCCGGGATTTATCGCAAATAGGTTATTAATTCCTCCTAATATTTATTTAAATTGGATTCTGGATCAAGCATATAAGCAAAATATTCCATGGGAACAGATTGATGCAGATGCTGGAGCAGGAGAAATAATCCCAATTGGTCCTTGCCAATTAATAGATTATCTTGGGGTAGATGTTACTTATAATACGTTAAAAAGCTATGAAAAAATTATATCTTCTGACTTTACTCCAGGAAAAGTTCTAACCAAATTAATGAAAAAAGGCAATTGGGGAAAAAAAGCTGGAAAAGGGTTTTATGATTGGACAAAAGGGACTCCTAAGATAAATGTAAGTAAAAAAGCTGGGTTATTTAATCCTGAAATTCATTTAGCCATTCAATTAAATGAAGGGTGTAAGCTTTTGGAAGAGAGGATCGTTTCTGGCTATAAAATTATTGATGATGTCATGTTAAAAGGAACTAATATGCCCGGTCCTTTTAGTGCAGGAAAAAATAATTTTGAGAAATGGTCTAAATTACTAGAAAATATAGCAGAACAAACTGGAAAAAATTATCTTAAACCCTGTAAGCTAATGAAATCTGGTGATTTCCTTAAGATGAGAAAATAAATAATTGATTATTAAATTTTATTACTTCTTTGTAAAAGCACTCTTAATCTAAAAACTTTTACTTATCGAAAAATTTAGTAATCTCACAATATGTTGATTTATCTGATTTTAATCCCAATTTTTTTATCGAGTATGGTTTACGGAATTGTTGGATTTGGCGACGCTTTAATTTTAATTCCTATCATAACACCAATAATAGGAGTAAAGACAGCAATAATTTTAGTGAATATTTGGGGTACTTTACCTGCACTTGTTAATTTTATTAAATATCGAGATTTTTTAGATTATGGTTATTTTTGGCGTTTTCTTTCATTAGGAATCCCTGCAACAATATTTGGGACATACTTACTCATCAATATTTACTTTGAATGGATCGAGTTAATTCTGGGTGTTTTTATTTTTAGTTATTCTCTTATAAAACTTAGACAGTATATTAAGATTCTAAATAAGATTGAGATACAAAAAGAATTAAATTCTTCATCACCGATTATTTTTGTTGGTGGCTTTTCATATGGTTTGTTAACTGGATTAATTAGTGCTGCGGGACCAGTTAATGTAGCATTATTAGAAAAAACAGGTCATTATCGAGAAAGTTTTATTGAAAATTTTGCCGCAATTGGTACTATTTTGTCTATTTCAAGAATTCCCTTTTACTTTTTAGAAAATGCTTTCCCATATGATTTGCTTTTTGTATTTTTACTGGCATTCCCTATAATAATTTGTGGGACAAAGCTTGGGAACCAATTTACGCATAAAATCTCAGTAAGAAAATTTCAGATTATAATATTTCTTTTTCTTTTAGCTGTTAGCTTAAAATCTATTATTTTTTCAAGTGTAGGTTTAATTAATTTATAGAACCAGGAATTATCATAATTATTATTATTAGTTCTATTATCTTGCTATATAAGAAATATATCTTCCATTGATCAAATTTCAAATTCCAAAAATTATAAATTCTATATCAACATAATAAGATTTTAAATAAAAGCAAATCAATGTGAAAATTATGGTAAAATCAAAAATTGATATTGGAGCATGGTTTATACTTTGTTTAGGAATATATACGACTGTAGTTTCAATCCTCTGGATATTTGTGACAGATATCATGTTTGTAAGTGATTTCGCGGCATATACAGGTACTACCTACAATTCTTATCTAAATAGTGACCGTTTCTTCGCTGAAATATATATCATCACAAAAAAATTAATTGGATTCATACTACTTGCCATAGGACTTATAATAATAATGATAAACCAATTTGCTTATCGTAAAGGTGAGAAATGGTCTTGGTTTGCTCTCTTAATAGCAGGTGGCATAAGCTGGGGTACATTCATTGGGTATAAAATCATGATAGGGTATATTGGGACTAGCATGATTACTTTTGCTTTAGGTACTGCGCTTCTTCTGGTGGGTTTATTAATCCCTATAAAGGAGTTATTTGGGAAATAACCTAATTAATTTAATTATCATCAAAATTTCTTTTTTTATTTCTAAAATATCTAAAAAATGAAAAGAAGTTGATAAAATTACCTTTTATCTTCTTTAAATTCTCCAATATTAGTAGTTTGATATACCAATACAATAATGAACCCTGATGCGATTATGATTCCGATCATGAAAAGAGTCAAAAACAAGAAAATATCTCCTGATGTACTGATATAAACTGAGAAGGTATCAATCAACCAATGACAGATTATAGAAGGGAGTAGACTATCTGTGGCAACAGCAATATAACCAAATGCGATTCCTATAATGGATGCATATACAACTTGAGTTAATATATATATTGGATTAGAAATCAAGCTTGGGACACTTAACATATGGGAACATCCAAAGATTATTCCTCCAATTATAATCGCTTTACGTTGACGTCCTTGTTCCTTGGGATATAGTTTTAATAAAATTGCTAATAGAATACCTCTTGCGTATACTTCTTCCCACACTCCTGGAATGAGATAATGAATAAATCCAAACCAGCCCATAGTTTCATCTCGTATTGGTGGTCCAAATACATTTTCAGGGTTAAGAACTAAATTTCCAGGTATGCTTGTAAGAAATAAGGAAAAAAAAAGTACTAAAATTGTCGCTGTTAATCCAATAAATAACAACTTACCAACTGGTTTATGATTGGAGAGACGTATTGTTTGAAGAAAATCCTTATAGGGTTTAATTCCTTTTGGTGTCTGTAGTAAAAATGGTATTATAACCAATAAGGAAAAACCTGCAAAAATAAATTGAATAGAAAATGATATAGATATTTCAAATAGATAAGCTAATCCAAGGGGAGTTATTAAGTATCTGGAAATTAACTGGGAAATAATAACCATGAATCCAAATATCAATTAACAAGAATGCATGTCCAAATGGCATTTTTGGGATTCTGAAGTTTTTCTCGCAATGACATGGAATTGAACAATATTAAATGTTAAAAAAATTTTGTCATTAATTGATAAATTTAATACAAAAAGAGTTTACTCTTTTTAATTTGCATATCTTAAGAAACAACAACAAATAATATTATATGTATAAAAAAAACTTATTTGATTAAAAATCTAAACGATTAAAAAAAAGAAAAAAACTACAATAATCCTGTGTATCTTTGTATTTGGGATTGAATTAAAAGTAATTGTATATTCCTCGCACCACCTATAACTTCTTCTATTTTACTTACATCGCATAGTTCGTCTATTGGAGTATTATCTGTTACACTGATTCCTCCTACATGCTGTTGAACTTCATAACAAACTTCGTGAGTAAGTTTAGCTAAATAATATTTACCTTGAGAAGATATAGCCGCAACCCATTTTTCAGCTTCTTTAGAAGGATTTTCTGTAAATAGAATTTTCTCATCATACACTGTGGCAGCTTGTAGGGCTAGGGCAGTTGCAGCATTACATTTTGTTAATAAATCTGCTAAGCCATATCCAACTCCTTGATATCTGATTACAGGTTTACCGAATTGTTTCCTTAAATTTGTATAGATTATGCCGTAGATTAACCCCGACCAACAAATTCCTACTCCACTACCCATGATAGAAAGTCTTTCTGGAACTAATCCTTCAAAAAGTCTTTTATATCCAAGTCCATCATCCGCAAGAACATAGTCCATAGGTACTAATACATTATCTAAGATAGTATGAGAGATTTGTACTCTTGGAACGGAATTGATCTTTAGTCTTTCAGTTTTTACACCAAATTCACGGGCAATTATGGCTTGAACCATGGTATCTCTTGGATTTGACTTATCATAAACTCCATAGCACGCAAAATAATCTGCTACCGCTCCATTAGTTGTATAAACTTTTTCTCCATTATATATAACACCCTCATCGGTTTTTTTACAAGTAGTTGTCAAATTCACAGCATCTGAACCTCTTTCGGGTTCTGTAATACCTATACAGCCAATTTTTTGTCCTGATAAAAGCTCATCTTGTACTTTTTGTGGTATACTAGACTCTCCCCCATGCTCATAATAATGAAAGGTGGGATTACCGCATAAAATGCCGCTTGCAAGCCGTGCT
>Ga0209427_10007357_pt1 | contig 12468 bp, 9 predicted proteins | sample DeeMarSWOR136_30_FD_187465 | JGI IMG/M metagenome (GOLD analysis project Ga0209427, IMG submission 187465) | Marine sediment microbial communities from White Oak River estuary, North Carolina - WOR-1-36_30 (SPAdes) (version 2) | ecosystem: Environmental > Aquatic > Marine > Intertidal zone >... | reverse complement strand
TAATGTTGGCCCCTACAACCATTGCAGCTACTCCTACCATCAGCCTTACAACCAGTGCTTCCTCAGCCTTGCCTCAAGCGAACCCGGCATGGCCGTTGCCGCAGACAGGAATCCGCATTTAGACTGGTATACTGATGCTAAAGGATTCAAGTGGGACGTCCACAATAAGAACTCGGAAGGAATCAAAGTCTCCCAATTGGGGAACGCAGGTGCTCACCAAAGGGAGGGACAGAACGTATTGTTTATGGATATCCACGTATACTTCGAAAAACTACCGTACTGTGGTGTTGATGAGGACAACATCTATACGTCTTGGGATCCATCAGTAGTCAAACAGCAGGGCAGGCCGCCAGTGTGTGGTGAATATGATATGACCCGGCCCTCTAACAAAAAGGATTCTCTATTGGTAAATGAGTGTGGACCCAGCCCGCAACCGACGACCACAACGCAACCTCAGCCGCCGCCCGTGCCGAACCCACCGCCACCGACGGCACCATAATCCGGGTAGTTGGTCATTTGGTTTTCAACAGGCGGCCTTGCGCAATGCAGCGCAAGGCCGCTTTTGTTGGTAGTAATTGTGAGAGTTCCCAGAGTTGATTATACCGAGTTTTGTAGCGAAAAGAACGGATCTTACCTGCATTTAAGCTGTTCGGATTGTTGGCCCTTACATTTTTGAGTGGAACATGATTGACTGAGGTGGTGTCAAAATGTTCGTAAAATATAGTGGAATTAACAGACTGATTCGGGTATTATGATACCTCGAAAGCACAGCGATAAAGAAAACAAAGGTTGTGAAACAGACTTTGGATTATTATCGAAAGGTCAATTCTATGAGCGAAAATAAACTTTCGAGACGAAGCTTCATCCAAAAGGCTTCTATGGCGACCGCCGGTACGGTTGCCGGAGCTCTGGCCGGTAAAGGTCAGGTATTGGCAAAAGCGGGCGATAAAACAGCAAAAATTGATACTTCAAAGATTCTCAATTACAACCCGAAAATGAACTACCGTCGGCTCGGCAAGACGAACCTGATGATTTCCGAGGTAAGCCTGGGCGGCCACTGGAGGGCGCCGTGGAGGGACCGAAGGGATGGCTGGTGGTGGGGTAAATACATAAAAAATGGTATCTCGGATAAAATCGCTAAAAACCGCACGGATGTTGTTTCAAAAGCCATCGATTGTGGAATGAACTATCTGGATATTACGGGTGCCGAGGAATGCATCGCCTTCGGCACGGCACTGAAAGGCCGTCGGGAAAAGATGATTGTCGGCGCAGACGATTCAAAACTGTGTCCACGACGGGACAAGTACTGCAACGTCAAGGCCCAGGTACATAATGTTGAAGAGTGCCTCCGTAACATCGGCACCGATTACCTTGACATCTGGCGTATTCAGGCCAAGATGGATGGAACCAACACCGACACTGATGTCGAGGTAATGATTGAGGCATTTCAAAAACTGCACAAGGCTGGCAAGGTGCTGCACCTTGGTATCTCCAGCCACAGCCGTCCCTGGACGCAGCATGTAATTGAAAAATTTCCACAGGTCGAGATGTTCCTTTTTCCCTGTACAGCTAAGACCAAAGAAAAAGCCAAAATCCCGACAAGGGACAATATTGAGGAGCTAAATCCGGGAGTAGGACCCGCTGCCAAAAGTGTTTTTCAATCTTTACGGGACAATGATGTTGGCCTGATTACAATCAAGCCCTTCTTTGGCGGAAGGCTCTTAAAGAGTAATGATAAACCGAAAACGGGAGCAGGAAATAAAGAAGACAACGACCTTGTCAGGCTTACCCTTCAGTGTATCCTAAATTTAAACGATGCTATTACAGCCGTCATTCCGGGGCTCTCCACGGTTTACGAGGTCGAGAATGCGGCAAGGGCTTCATACACGCGGCCGCTCGGACTCACGGCGGCGGATAAAGAATGGCTCATGCAAAAAACAGAACAGCGATGGGCCGTCTTGCCGCAGCAATACCTCTGGCTCCGCGACTGGCAAATTGTTTAGCCTGACCGGTCGGTCGAAACGGAAAATTATTGCCGATTATTTTGTGGATTAAGTTGAGCATGTTATAATAACCTATAATGTTTTCTCATACGTTTTGAGTAAGGAATTCTAAATAAATAGTTATAAAGGAGCCTTGGCGATGAAAAAGTTATGTACTTTCTTTCTAATTTCAATGGTGGGATGCGCTTTAATCGCGGACAACACCGCCATCTTGCAGGCCGCCGAAGATGGTTTTGCCCCTTTGTTCCCCGGAGACAGCCTGGAAGGCTGGAAGGTTAGTGACTGGTCAAATGTGGCAACACCACAGAAGGTCGAGGGCACTCCATGGAGAATGGAAAACGGAGTTCTCTACGGCCTGAACAAAAGAACGTGGATTAGGTCTACAAAAAAGTACGGTGACTTCGTCCTAAAGCTCGACACCATGTTAACAAAGGGCAGCAACGGCGGTATCGGACTGCGCTTTCCCCCGGAAGGAGACCCCGCCTATACGGCGATGGAGATTCAGGTAGTTGATGATAAGGTCTATTATGGGGGCAGCGCGAGGACTGAGCAGTGTACAGGCTCGATTTATGACGAAATTGCTCCCGCAAAAGATGCCACCAACCCCGTCGGCCAGTGGAATTCCTGGCAGATTACCGCAAAGGGCAGTAACATTACGATTGTGCTCAACGGCGAAAAGATAATAGATGCTGACCTCTCCCGCGAAACAAAAGCAAGACAACAAAAAGGCCCGCCATTGGCAAAGCGCCCCCTAAAAGGGCATATCGGCTTTCAAAACCTCAACGGCAACATTACGCTCCGAAACATAATGATAAAGGAGTTGGATGGAGACGATGAGCAGTTTGTTTCCCTTTTCAATGGCAGAAATCTTGATGGCTGGGTAAATGTCAATTGCGCCCCGGAAACCTGGACCGTACGCGATGGCATGATTATCTGCACCGGCATACCGACCGGAGTCCTGAGAACGACCAAACAATACGAGAACTATATCCTCGAGCTCGAATGGTGCCACATGAAACAGGGCGGCAATGCTGGCTTGTTTATTCACTCCGATCCGGTGACCGCGCCGGGCCAGCCGTTCACACGTTCTATCGAAGTACAAATCCTTGATGGCCGCAACACCGAGAATTATACCAGCCACGGCGACGTATTTGCCATCCATGGTGCCACTATGAAACCGGACAAACCTCACCCGGCCGACTGGAATCGCTCTCTGCCGAGTGAACGGCGCTGTAAACCGGCCGGACAATGGAACCATTATCGAGTTCAAAGTGTTGATGGAAATATTTCTTTGGCCGTAAATGGCAAAGTGGTCACTCGCGCCTCCGAGTCAAAACCCCGGAAAGGATATATCTGTCTCGAATCCGAAGGCAGCGAAGTACATTTCAGAAACATTCGTATTCGTGAGCTGCCAGGTTCAAATCCGCTTCCTGACGAGGTTGCATGGAATGACAGAGGCTTTCGCGCCCTTTATAATGGTCTGGACCTTCGAGGATGGAAGAAGGCGCAGGGCCATCAGGGCCATTGGAAGGCAAAGAATTGGGTCTTGGATTACGACGGAAAAAGTCAGGCACAGGATAAGAACCTGTGGACAAAGGAGGAGTTCGAAAATTTCACCCTAATTGTGGATTGGAAGCTTCCAAAAGAACCTGGAACTGAAAAAGTGCCCGTTATATTACCCGATGGCTCACAAGCCACAGATTCAAGTGGCAAAGCTCTGACTGCTTCTGTGCCCGCTGCCGGCGATAGCGGTATTTACTTGCGCGGAAGCTCGAAGAGCCAGGTCAATATCTGGAACTGGCCCATCGGCTCAGGTGAAATCTGGGGATATCGAACCGACAAAAATATGCCACCGGAAGTACGAAAAGTCGCGACACCTAAGCTAAATGCCGACTACCCGATCGGCCAATGGAACCGCTTCGAGATCACCGTTATCTATGACTATGTCACCGTCGTGCTTAATGGAAAAGAAGTAATTTCCAATGCCCGGCTTCCGGGCTTACCCAAACGTGGTCCTGTTGCACTGCAGCATCACGGTGACCCTGTACAGTTCGCAAATATATATATCAAGGAGCTTGAGCCTTAATTGATACAACCCAAGTAAAGGTGTATAGTTATGAATGTGAAAAAAAGCTTGATTCCGACTTTAATCGTACTTGTTGTTTACCTCTTGGGGTTCTCTAATGCCCGGGCTGTGGCGGTTGCAAAAAACGGTTATCAGCAAAAGTCGCCCAAAGTTCCTGCCAAAAAGGCCGGCAGCGAAGTTGAGGGCAATAACGCCGGTGACACGACTGTCTATAGTCAATCGCGCCGCGGGGTTGACCTTTCGGCCCTTTCCTATCATACGACCTTTAGCGAGGCAATTGACATCTTACGACACTCGACTGAGCCTCCATTAAAGATTGTCGTGTTGTGGAGGGACTTAAGTGAGAATGCCTATGTCGAACCTGATACTCCCATCAAAATTGACGGGGTTTCCGGGGTCCGTCTGCGGACGGGCCTTGAGCTTGTATTGAGGTCGGTTTACAGCGGATTTGCAGAGTTGGGTTATGTTGTTAAAGGTGGAGTAATTATAATTGCAACAAAGGAGTCTTTGCCTGACAGAATGGTTACACGGGTTTATGATGTTAGTTACCTCTTATCGCAGCCTGCCCGGTATGGTTTTGGATTTGCCCCCGGTTTGGCTGCAGGTTGGCCCGGCGCCGGGTATATGGGACAGGCAGGTCAAATGCCTCTAAGAGGACGAACAAATTCATACAATTATGGACGCAGAGGCCGAACACGCTCAACAAGAGGATCGATGGCCGAATGGAATACTGGACAGGGCACCCGAAGGACTTCTCGGATATCAAATCTGATAAGAGAAGCTGTTAGACCGAATAGATGGCGTTGATTTGGGTAAAGCATTTGCTCACACTCTACTTACCCAGCTTGACTTCGATGATCGTATATTGGACACGCTGAATGTTCTAAAAAAATGTTACATAATATGACTCACTCCCAAATTGCATGTGACGAAAATCCCCGCAGAAAATATTTTATAAAAAAACACATTTTGGAGCTTAACATAATAGCTTATGTGTCATACAATTACGGAAGATGCTCGAATAAAATCACTCAGTTTTAGTAAATTATTTGACAATCTGATTGTATCTTATTAGAATATCCGGTGGAGTTGATAGCAGGGACTCTGATAATAATCTAACGTGATTATTCCATTTTCTTCGGCTGTTTGCTGAGAGCAGATATTGGATAATTAAAACAGTCGGCTGGATTTGTTGTAAGACAGAGGAATCTGGCTTTTCGGAGGAGAAAATGCGGGAAGCGATAGTATCGATGTTCGGCGGGGCGGGTACTGAGAGTTCGTTCTCCGCGTGATTTGTTTTATATGGGGTTATTTGGTTATATAGCAGGCTAATACTGGATGGCAATGTTATTCGGCGTTTACGACAAGGGAAATAATGTTTTAGCAATTTGCTTTAACTTGCCGATAAATAAAGGGGAGGCTATATGGAGATAGAACAAAGAAAACCAACGGGCCGGGAAAAGGATGAGGCCTCGATAAAGCTTCTTAACAGGCTGAGAGGGGAATTGTATTCACAACACGCATCAAATAGAAGGCAGGCTGCTTTTAATCTCTCCTGGATGCAGGAAGACGGGTTGGAAATCTTACAGGCGGCTTTGTATAGCAAGGCTAATGTTACTACAAAAAACGCTGCTGCTTATGGACTGAGAAATATGCGCGGAAGGATGAAGAAAATGGCCCTGAAGGTTTTGAAGGAGGGGCTTGAGCACAGCAGCAGTGACACCAGGGAAGTATGCAAGTCCGCTTTGTTGAGATTGGAAGGTAAACTCGTAAATAAACCTCCTTCTAAATCAAAAGCAAGAAAAAGTAAGTATCAAATCAAGGACATTCCACGGCGACCGAGGGGAAACAGGCAGCAGCGAACGGTGGGTATGATGCGTTCACAAAACAGGCGGGGGCCTATGGGAAACAGACGTTCCTCCCGGGACTAAATTGTCGTCCCCTCCCTAAAAATGTTGTTCAGTAGTCTTTAAACTGTCGCATCCATTCAGGCCAGCCGCCGGTCCAACCGCTCGTATCGAAACCTCGATGCCACCTTAGCTTCCAAAGTTCCTTAAGTCCGACCTTTCTGACATTCCAATCAAGAAAGACACAATTTATACACTCTTTGTGCCGGTCTATGCAGAAGTGATGCATTTCCGCGTTATAGCCGCTCCACTCTCCATTTTCCGAAGGTGGCTCAATGCGGACATTGCCGATGCCGTAACCGGGTCCGCCTCCTCTCCACATGCTGTCCAAAAAAACAGGTATATTGGCTGCGCCTGGAACATCCATCATCCTCCAGTTCCATTTAGTCGGACGATTCTGAATATTCGAAACATCATCCGGCGGATTATAAAGCCAGTTATTCATACCATAGCTGCACTCTTCATCCCCGATGTTGCCAGATATAGCTCCACCCATTACGTAAGTCCAGAACGGACCACCATACACTTCGCCATCAGGGTGGCGTTCCTTGGCCATTGGGCAAAGAAGCAGTTTTTTGCGTCTTCTTGTATTAATGTATGGCCGAAGGGCTGTTATCCATTCACCACGATGCCATCCACCTCCACCGGCAGGGATTAGACCTACGCTGAAGGACCCTTCGTAATCTTCACCATACATCATCCAGTAAAGACCCCATTGTCGCAGGTTAGACTTGCAAATCACCGCCCGGGCCTGGTTCCTTGCCTGCTCCAGTGCCGGTATCAGCATCGCCATCAGAAGCGCGATTATTGCTATCACCACCAAAAGCTCTATTAGCGTGAAGCCCTTTCCTCTGCACATCGGATTACTCTCGCGCACCATGTTTTTTAGTAGTCTTTAAAGTTTCTCATTCGATTCGGCCGATTTCTGGCTCGGGGCCACCGGCTCACCCAATAGAATAATAATAAATAATAAAATCAAAAAATTACTCTAAGGCATAGATGATGGAGTATAGCCTAATTTGCCCCACACGGCATTCTGCACTCTGTACAAATCTGGATTTCCCGCTGAATAAGATAAACTACCGTGACGGCCGGTATTTTGCCAGTAGTCGTAGTCCATCTCGGCAATCTCTATCGTACGCGGATCCTGCCACTTCCAGTATTCACTATGCCCGTCTGCGAATGAGAAGTTTGTCCCGTCTCCATGTCGCATTGTAATTTGGTCCCACCATCGTTCCTGGTCGTACCAAATGGTCCAGCTCGCTGGACTTAGCCTGCCTTCATCAAGAAAAACAGCCCTCTCGTCCGGATTGAGAATCTCCATCCGAGTTTTAATTATCTTCCCGGCGGCTCCGGGTATCGCGTCATAACCATTCATGGCATCAACTACGGCACAAGTTACAACCTCTCCAAACAAACCGGTCGGGCACCTGTAGAGTTTTACGTTCGGGCAGTATTGAAACAACAGACCATCTTCGATTCCCTGTATTCGTTCATCTTCTGTGGCACCCCGGCCGGGCCAGTAGACCCAACAAGTACCATCCGGGTTGAAGCTTCCGGTGCTCGTATTACCGTTAACTATCTTATCATCATAATCATCCGCATACAAATTCCAGGCGAGCATTAACTGCCTCAGATTGTTAAGACAGATGATACGCTTGCCCTGCTCTCTGGCCCGCTCCAGCGCCGGCAACAAAATCGCCATCAGAAGCGCGATTATCGCTATCACCACCAAAAGCTCTATCAAAGTAAATGCTTTTCGCTTACGCATTGTGCTTCTCCTTCTTTCTGTAAGAAGGTCTTTATAAACAAACATTTACTCAGAAGAAATGAATACTTCCGTCGTCGTATTTCTCTGAATTATTATAACTGGGTTTCTTGCGTCAACGCAAACAATTTGCGAATTTTTTTCAATCAAATCAAAATAGCCTGAGGGATATTATGCGTATCCTGCCAGGTGTGTATTTGACCGGGACAAACCCTTATTCAGGCACACAGGCCGGATTCTGGGGGGTCAGATAGCAGTCAATAAGCCAGTTGCCTGCCATCAGGGCAACATCATAAAGATCGACCCGGCAATTATAATCCAAATCGCCCAAAATTCTGAACGGACACACCTCTGAATCGGCCATAGGACCCTCCTCATAATGGAACCGAAGCTCCTGCAATACTGCGTCCTGTTCGAAGGTATTTGGAAAAATCAGTTTTACATATCTGACCTGCACGCCCGTTGCGGAACTGTTAAATATGGCAGGTACGGGAATTGATGACCCTGAAGGAAGCTGGCTCACATCCGGCATCTTCGGCACTATGGCCTCCTGGTATGGTTGCCCCGGAGTTGTATATTGGACCCTATAATCCCCGGGAAGGGCACTGGTGCCCCACTTTAATTCAATTCCTTTGATTGGAAGCGGATGGATATCCAGCAAGTCGATTACAACCTCTTCGCCGCCCGGCAATCCCCTGGGAAAACGCCAGTTGACCTCATTACCGTCCGGAATGCCCCTGAGTTGTAACGCACCCGATGAAGTCATTACATTAGGTTCGCCGCCCGCCTGACGAAGCAGTTTTGCGTATGTTTTCAGTGCTGGAATATATGGTTCATAATGCTGCTCCCACATCGGGTCTGTTGTCATAACAGGATCGACTTGTGGCGGAGCTTTGACGAACAGCCAGGGTACAAGATGTAATCTTGATGCGTCGTAAATGGGCTGTCCCCCGGAATCCAAATCAACTCCGAAGCCATAGATTTTTTTATTGCCGTTTATCCACTCTGAGCCTTGGGGGGTACGTGCCAGCAAGTCATCCCATTTACGCTCGTTCTTGACCTTGTTGCTGCTGTTACCCTCAAGCAGACTAATCTCAACTTGAAAGAGGTTGCCGTGGACGTCTTTATGCAGCCACATTTCATTTATCATAAGACTATGGGACCAGCCGTCGTAAACCCATGTGTCATTAAAGTCATCATATGTTTGCCAGGATACGTATGCGCCCGGAACGGGCAGCGTAACACCGAGCACATAATTCTCATAGTCCACATCTCCGGGCTCGATCCATCTCCCACGGCCGCCGTCCTCCTCTGTTGTGTACCACTCCTTAAGGCCTCCGACACTGTAATTCAGCCAGTTACAATGCCAGCCGCAATGCCTGTATCCTCCGGGATAGGGAATACCGGTTTCTCGATGCCAGTAGGAAATCGTTTCTGAGCACCATGCCTGTCGAACGTCAATATCAGGGGCCAGCCAGCTGGGAAGGCTCAGCAGCCATGCCTTAATCAGTGCACATAGTTCGTTATTGCACCCAATCACCATCTGGTAATAAGGCTTGCCACCGTCAGCAACGCAGGATTCCTTTGTCCCCACCGTCTGAATCGCTACATCCTGAATAAATGCCCCTGCAGGATCCCATACACCGTTGCTATCGAAACATGGACAATCAGGTGCATCCGGTTGATAGCAAGAAGCCAATCCCTCTGTTGGCGCTGTCATAAGCGCCAAAAACATAATACTAACCAACGTTAATATTGTATTGTTTAGAACTCTCATAATTCTCACTCCTACCTGGGATATTAACATGCCGTTTCATATTTACTCCGTTTGGAAAAAACTCCTCGTTTCAAATATGTTACCAAAATCTTTTTTGATTTACAACAATATTAGCCTCTTTCTGTCATTTTTTGAGCGATTATCCCATTTTTCAACGCTCTAATGGCTATTCTTAAATGCTTTATGAACGCGGTCCCATCAATAAAGATAAGATTGTGCTATCCTCTATACTGTTACAAATACAAAAAACCCGGATCTTATCTTCCGATTAAATCCGGGCTTAACATTTTTTGTTTAGTTGTTTTTTGTTTTCTTTTTCTATTGTTCCGGCAGTTCGCGTATCCAGATATTCCGAAATCGAACGGGATTACCGTGGTCCTGTAGGCTAATCGGAAGCTTCGCTTCATGCCTGCGATATTGTGGATTTTTTTGCTTGTGTGCTGATGGCCCCCAATATTCGACATTGTTTTGAACGACAAGCCCGTTATGCCATACGGTGACGCGGGCGCGCCGGACTAACTTACCGTCCTTATCGAACTTCGGTGCAAGAAAGCTGATATCGTATGTCTGCCACTCGCCGGGCCTTCGGCACGCGTTCACAATCGGTGGGTATTGCCCATAAAGCGCCGCTGCCTGTCCGTCCGCGTAAGTCCTGTTGTCTTTATAATTATCCGCCGTATAAGAGTCAAGTATCTGCACCTCGTACTTGCCCATAAAGTATACACCGCTGTTCCCCCGGCTTTGGCTTGTACCCGTCGGCGGCGTCGGTGATGCCCACTCGATATGAAGCTGGCAGTTGCCGAAAGATTTCTTCGTACGAATTCCTCCACCTTTTTTGACTATCTCCATATACCCTTTTTCAGTATTGACCATCCACTTCGGTGGATTGTCCCTTCCTGTTACCCATTCAGCTTTTAGTGTCTTGTCCGTGCCATCAAAAAGGACAATGGCATCCGACGGCGCCTTGGCCGGGTCATCTTCCGGCGTGATGACCGGCGGCAGAAGGGCTGGGTCCATATCATGTACGGTCTCATAAGGCGGCCGCCTGCCGGCGTAGCTGCTTATGGCAAAAACTAATCCAACTAAAAGCAGGCAAACACCAATCCTCATCACCATTGATTTGTCTTTCATAATTACCTCCATATTCTGTTGTTAATCGAGGTTCCTCAAGATAATTCAGCCCGGCTACGTCGCAGGGCTTACGGCCTCACATAATACCCGAATTGTCCTCCGATTTCCAGTACTTTTTCATTGGCTTGCGGTTTTCTTTATTCGCCATGTTACTGCACCGGCAGACAATAGTACAAATACCCGCGCATAAATGACGCCTGTTGGCTTTTGCCGTTGACCAGCAGTTTCGGCTTGCCTTTTACGGGTATTCTCATAGCCCTCATATCACCCTCTACCTCGACTTTGTCTCTGCTGATACGCACATACGCCCGGTCCGCGAACGTAAAGCTCTCCCGCCCGTCAGCAAGAGTAACCGGCTTCTCTGGATTGTCACCAAGCCGAATCATCAATCGGTCGTCGATTCCGGTATCATACTTGCCGGTGATAGACACGGCCACACCCTCATCTGTTTGCTGGATGGTTCTGAATTCATATATGTTGGATTTGCCTCCTTCGAAAGGCTCATGTAACGCTACGAAAGTCGTGTCCTTAGCCTTGCGTTCTGCCACGATTGTCACTCCACCGACCTCGCTGGGCACCTCCTTATATTGTCGCTCAACTTTCTCGTCCCTGAACCTCCGAACTATAAGCGGCGTCTGTGCGGTGTAAGCGGTCGTATCATCTCCGCCGAGCATCCGAAGCCGTACACCGATCTTGCGCTCATACCATTCTTTAGGTAATTTCGCCTTGGATGGATCTTCGAGGGCACAGCTCTGTTCGCAGGTGACAGACCACGTCTTATTACCCGCCTTAAGCGCCCGTACCTGCTTCAGCGGCTCTAAATCGTTGGGTAGTTTGGCCTCTTTCCAGTTTTCCGCCTTTTTTGATTGCACCTGGCCCAGCGCATGGATTAGCCAGTAATACGAATGCTCTTTGTCTCCTGCCAGGCGCGTTACATCCAGGCAGTATTCATTTGTCAGCATCAGGCAGCGAGTCAGGTCCACGCCGTCAAAAACACGACTGCTCCGTGCCGAGACAAATTTCACCGCCTTGCTAAAGGCCTGACGTGTAGTTGTTTCGCTGGTAAACTTCGGCTCTTTACCATCGACTGTAACACCGCAATGGCTCTGGATACTCCGCGACCAGTCCTGTGCATAGCCCGGCGTGACTTGACGGTTGAGGTATATCGGCCGATTGAACGCATAAAAACCGGAAAGCGAAAAGCAATCTATAACATTGTGTGCGTAGTTGGTTGCCAGCCTCATCGCTATCGCCGGTGCAGGTGACTGCCAATAGGCTGGGCTTTCGTCTGCTCGCAGCATAACAAGACCACGCTCAGGCCAGACAGCCGATGGGGCAGGGGGGGCCTTGACCTTGTCCGGCTCAATGGGCTCAAGCCCCAAAAACAAAGATGGATAATATTTGTCCTCGTCAGGTCCACGCATCTGCGCGAGAAAATAATCGAATCCGATTTCAGGCCATCGCTTGTGACCGACCTCAAACCAAAGTGGAATTTGCATCTTCGGCGTAAATCCCCCGTATCCGTCCCACTGTGCATGTTTACCTCGAATCACACCGCCCCACGCCCCATGCGCCTTCCATCGCACATTGCCTCCGCTGCCATCCGGCGTATAGCCCATAACGATGCTGTACTGAAACGCCGGCGAAGGCAGGTTCCACGATTGACTGGATCCGCTCTGTCGTAGATCCCCGATAGTCAGCATCGGGTATTGCGGCCGCTCGCTGCTCACATCCACCAATGGATAACCCAGATGAATAAGGCTCTCAATATGACCTCGCATTGTTGCCCCGCCTTT
>Ga0209427_10007353_pt1 | contig 12471 bp, 7 predicted proteins | sample DeeMarSWOR136_30_FD_187465 | JGI IMG/M metagenome (GOLD analysis project Ga0209427, IMG submission 187465) | Marine sediment microbial communities from White Oak River estuary, North Carolina - WOR-1-36_30 (SPAdes) (version 2) | ecosystem: Environmental > Aquatic > Marine > Intertidal zone >... | reverse complement strand
AGGCTGGAAGATGGGCGGACGGTGGATCGAATCGACATACAAGGCAGAGGACGGCAAGCTTTACATGTGGTACCATAACGAGCCGCCCGTTATACCGGGCAAGACTGCGCCGCGTATAGGTACGATGGTATCGGCGGACAATGGGCTTAACTGGCGGGACCTCGGTATTGTGCTCGAAGCGCCTCGCGGGTCCAACAACCTCGACTCGGCGAACAAGTACTTTGTGGGAGGCAACGGTGATTTTGCGGTAATTGCCGACCGTGAGAATAAATACATGTATTTCTTTATCAGCACTTACAACAAAGACATGGCGGAACAGGGTGTTTCTGTGGCGAGGATGCTCCTTAAAGACCTTGATAATCCGAAGGGTAAAGTATTCAAATGGCATAAGGGTAAGTGGAATGAGCCGGGCATCGGCGGACACGTAACGACAATCTTCTCGTCGTTTATCGATTGGCACCGCCCCGACGCCGACTCGTTCTGGGGTCCTTCGATTCACTGGAACACTTACTTAAATACCTGGGTGATGCTTCTGGATCGCGCCAAAGATAAGAACTGGGCACAGGAGGGGATCTACATAAGTTTCAATCCTGACCTGTCCAATCCGCATGGATGGACGAAGCCATTCAAGATATTAGATGCCGGCGTGCTTGAAAAGTCGAAATGGTACCCACAGGTTGTCGGCACCGATGCATCAAAACATGAGACGGACAAATTGGCCGGCAGAAAAGCGAGGCTGTTTGTCGCAGGAGTTTCAAAGTGGGAAATCGAATTCAAGAAACCGGAAGAAACTTCAGCAGAGGGGGAACCTCAGCGAACCGACCTTTTCGTCTCAGGTCAGGAGGGGTACAAGGCATACAGGATACCTGCTCTGGTTGTTACAAATAAAGGGACTATGCTGGCAATTTGCGAGGCCAGGAAGAACAGTTTCTCAGATAAGGGTGATATTGACCTTGCGATAAAGTGCAGCTTCGACAACGGCCTGACCTGGACGGATAAGAAAATCATCCATGACGATGGTGAAAATACTATTGGTAATCCCTGCCCGGTGGTGGACCGCGAGACGGGGACAATCTGGCTGCCTTTTTGTTGGAATAACAAGAGGGTATTCATTACAAAGAGTACGGATGACGGCGCTACATGGGCGACGCCGATAGAAATCACGGATTCTGTTTCCAAGCCGGAGTGGACCTGGTACGCGACCGGGCCCGGACACGGGATTCAACTGGGCAGCGGGCGGCTGTTTATTCCCTGTGACCACAAGATAAAGAACGCCACCAAAGTAAATCCCCAGTGGTACTACTCTCACGTAATATATAGTGATGACCACGGCAAGAGCTGGAAACTGGGGGGTACTCTGAATGGTAAGACAAATGAGTGCCAGGCCGTTCAGGTCGAGGACGGTTCTGTTTATTTGAATATTAGAAGTTACGAGGATAAAAACCGGCGCGCGTACGCATGGAGCAAGGACGGGGGGGATACGTGGTCCGAAGTCAAGCTGGAGGAAACGATGATAGCGCCAAAATGCCAGGCGAGCATTACCCGCTACACCGATAGAAAACAGCATGGAAAGAACCGTGTTTTATTCTCCAGCCCGGCAGGGACCGAGAGAGAGAATATGACTATCAGGCTCAGTTACGATGAATGTCAGACATGGCCAATCTCGCGGACGCTTTACCCCGGTAAAACCGCGTATTCGGAATTAGCAATAGCACCCGATATGACAATCTGCTGCTTTTACGAAAACGGTGTTAAGGACAAGTATGAAAAGATTACCTTCGCCCGCTTCAATCTGGAATGGTTGACACAGGGCAAGGATGGTCTATAGATAAGAATCGCTTAAGCCGATTTGATTATATTTTCCTCTAAGGTTTCTTTGTGTAGAGGAATATCGGTTCGTAAATACCATTGGCGCCGAAGACATCGAAATTGCACAGGACCCGGATTGTGATAATGTTTTTCTTGCCCGGTTTCAACAATCCACTTACATTGAGTTCCATTGAATGGGGGCGAAACCACGGCATCTTGTAGGGCCGGTGCCCTGCGTATCGACCGTTTATCCATACCCAGGCTTCATTTACGACAGCTAAACCATGAAGAAATACGTTATTTGGCTGAGTTTGGGCCGGCACATCAATGTCAAACTTATACCATGCTATGCCTTTGTACGGTCGGCCTTTCTCGTCATGGAATCCCTGGGCATCCCAGCCTGAGCTAATCTTGATGTTTTTCCAATTTGGTCCCTGAGCAGGTGTGTCCTGCCAACGCTCATAAAGGCCATCGTCGTGTGGATCGGTGCGAAAACGGGCGACCTCCGGCAGGTGCGCTACGAGTTTACCGTCAGGACCGTGCGTTTTCGCATGTGCTTTCTCCATGCGTTTTTTCTCCCACTTGCAATCATAAACTGCATAAGGATGCCAGCCCATGAAAGGTGAAATCTTATTCATTTCGCTTTGCAGTTCCACCATTCGGCCGGCGTGATTAGCCGCCTTTGCAAAGTTGCACATGCGCTTGGTGTTTTCCATTGCTACGAACTCGCAGAGATGGTCGTAAATAACCCGCTCTATCCGCAGGTGTTCTTTTTCCTTTTCGGTTTTTGCAGCCTTTTCGGCGGTACGGATAAGGGAGTCGAGTTTTGACATTAGCTGCTCTGTATATATAGAGCGTAGAATCACATCCTCATGCCCATGCTGCGGGGCTTTCTCAAAAGCATTTTCGAGTGCGTTGTAATAGGCTTTCATCGATGATGCGGCCTTGCCGAACCACTTGTCGAAAAAATCATCCAGAACAGCATCGACATCGGTTTCGACATCCCATTCAAGTCGTGCGCGGACGAGCCTTGTCGGAATCCCTGACAAAGCGAAATCCGCTTCATCCTGGTCAAAGAAGCCTATTATCCCCCATTGTTTTAGTAATGGAATGTTCCTTCGGATACGGTGGACCATAGGAGTGATTGTGCCTTTGTTTACGAGCATCGTGTAGTTGTAATTGTAAATCCACACCTTGTCAGAGAGTTTGCACCACTGCCTTATCATTTGGCCCTGGCGATGCATCTGCCAGCACTTCGGATCGTCGTAGGCGTGGATTGTGCAGGCACAAATATTAGCGAACATTACTGTGAGGTTCTTTGATGCGTTAAAAGGTATATCGGGAGGCATTTCCGGTGGGATGTCACGGTTTGCATAGCCGTTGGTTGCAATGATATGATCGGGAAACTCTTTGTTAACCTCTGTAAGGATTCTGTTGACGAAGTAAAACCACTCGTTACTGATGGAGTATTCCGGCTCGGGGTCTCTGTTATTGGCCCCAAAGCCGTCGAAGCAATTTCCGATTTTTGCACAATTTTCGCACCAGCAGCGGGGATTGCCGTCGACAGGCGCGAAAGCCGTGACGGCTTTTCCTCTTCGGGCATCGGCCTTGATGCGCTCAACGAAGTGTTTGATCATATCTTCGCTTGTCATACAGGGATGGTCCTTGCTGCGGGTACCATCTTTGTTGAGGGCAAACCATTCGGGATGGTCGGCAAACTGTTCTTTAGGCAGATATCCTGAGACGGACCCGTCGCCGGGGACTCCGAACACATCCTGGCTACGAGGATTCATCTTGTTGTGGATCTTCCACTCGGAACACTCAGCAGCCATATTTCCACGGGAATGTTCCCAAAAATTCCGAACCGGGAAGTCGGGACGTTGCGTGATATTTATGGGGCCGACGGTCACAGTCGACATCTTTGGTATTACCTCGCCCATTTGGCCCGGCATGAACCAGCGAACACCGAGCCTGTGCAGGAACTCGATTACGGCATAGCGCGTACCCAAATAAGGTTCTGTGTCATTGCCAGCCAAAACGAGGTGGTTTTTGTGTGTTCGAATAACAAAGCCTTCTTCGCGAAGGTTCTTTGTTCTGCCTGAGGGAATCTTAAGGTTGGGAACGTGGTTGGTAAACTTGCCAGGGCCGACAAGAACCAAGCAACCGGAAAGGGGTGTGGAATCGTCGGCGATTGGTAATTTAGCACCGCTGATTTTTTCAATATACTTTTGAAGCTCGTTCGCTGCTTTTCGTGTGTTTTTAGTGGGTGAAGCAGAGGTGACAATTGTCGCAGTTGGCCTGCCGTTTTGTACGAGAACAAGTTCCGAGCCGGTAGTTGAATTATTACCCCTCACAGAAGGCCCGGCTAAACAGGCAGCCGGTAAAAAGAAGCAAAGAAGCATGGAGAATATACTAAACCTGTGCATGAGAATTTCCTTTCAAGTACTTGTCCAAATGAATTTTAATTGATATGCTAAGTTTTTGTCAATAACCTAAAAGCAGATGTCACATTCAGGTAGGAGTACTTGCTATGTCATTAGTATCTTTAATAACTGCTGTTGTCGGTTTTGTTGCTATTGGGGGACCTTATATTACTCTTGGTCATCAAAAGCAGTTATTCCTTGACGATTACCTTATTAAATCGAGGACCAATATCAAGCGGGTAATTCATCCCGCACAGAAATATGAAGGTAATCCCGTGCTTTGGGCTACCGAACCTTGGGAGCCGGAACTCAATGTTCTCTACGGCTCGGTCATACAGGATGAAGGCAAGTTCAAGATGTGGTATAAGTCCGGCATGGGGGTTGGATATGCGGAGAGCAGCGACGGAATTAGGTGGGTCAAACCAAGACTGGATTTAGTAGAAATCGACGGCCAAAAAACCAACCTGCTATTTCTTAAGCGGGAAAAATTCAAGGGGCCTGAAATCCTTCCTACTTTTTGGGAACCTTTTGGGGTACATAAGGACGAAAAAGATCCCGATCCGTCACGACGTTACAAGATGGGCTTTCTGAGTATTATCCGTCCCTATAAGGGTCCACGTCGAGATCCTTTTCATCCTACCGACCGGCGAGGTTTGGGGATTGCAGGCAGTGGCGACGGTATTCACTGGAAGCTCATCGATGCGTTTGCGACGGAGGCAATTTGTGACGGCGATACTCACTGGATGTTTGATGAGGCTCGCAAAAAGTATGTGCTTTACGGGCGAACGAAGAAGACCCTGCCTGAAGTAGAGTCGGCGTGGTCGAAATACAATTGGTATAAGCAGTACCACTCCGGCCGGGCTGTTGCTCGTCTGGAGTCTGGCGATTTTCTGAAATGGGATTTTACTGATCCCGCGACGGCCCCGGTCGTTCTGACCGCCGATATCGAAGATGAGCCGGGCACGGAGATTTACTCGATGAAGGTCTTTCCCTATGAAAGCGTGTATATCGGCCTGGTACAGGTCTTTCACGCCCGCCCGGAAACCTGTTACCTGGATGTGCAATTGGCTGTCAGTCACGATAGTATTAATTTTACACGCGTTGCAGACCGAAGCCCTTTTATTGCTGTCGGCCCCGTAGGCAGCTGGGACAGGTTCAATCAATCTCTGGCAAATAATTCGCCTATCCTTGTCGGCGATGAGTTAAGGTTCTATTACGGCGGCAGGACCTATAGACACGGTCCGTACAAGGGAAAAGATACAGGTCCCAATAGTGGAGGCATCGGTTTTGCAACCATAAAGAGAGACCGCTTCGTTTCCCTTCAGGCATCCTTTGATGAGGGTGAGATTCTCACAAAACCGCTTAAACTACCTGGTAGTAATTTGCACCTCAACGCAAAATCAGACTTTGGTGAAATCCAGGTTGAGGTGCTCGACCTTGCAGGCAATAGTATCGCCAGATCGAGTACTATTAGAGATGACGGTCTTGACATTGTAGTCGATTGGAAGCGCGGCGGCTTAGAGGATATGAAAAATCCCGTTGTACTTCGATTTACACTCAAAAATGCCTGCCTGTTTGCTGTCTGGTGTACATGACCAAAGCCGAACCAGAGAGAAATCACTTTCAAAACGGGTGAATATGTGGTAAGGAATTCAACCATACCTCGGTATTTCCTCCTATTGCCTCCGCCATTTCGGGAAAATATTTCGCACGGGATTGTTTCACAGCATTACAGTATTGCTTGAGTATGTCCGTTACTTTATGAGAGGCGATGTTCGAGGGCTGATTTTTTAGGAGAAGATCAAAACCGGTACCGATGATAATCGCCCCGGCTTCTAAGGCAGCATCTATTTTATCCAGATTCATACCGCCGGTCATCATAACGGGACATGCTTCAAACGTGGGGCCTTTACGACAGTTTTTGAGCAATTCCAAACTCGGCCCTGAAACCTTGATGAAATGGCTCCCCGCTCCAAGCTGTAAGAATGCCTCACGAACAGTTTCTGCGCAGGGACATACGATATGGGTGGAAGAATATTTTTCGATATTCTCCGGCTTCCATCCCACCATTGAGACAAAACCGTCAACTTCCATTTGAGCAAGTTCGGATAAAGTCAGTAATTGCGGGTGTTTTGATTTTGCCTTTCGGATTATGTCATCGTTGTCCAGCGTACTTCCAACCAAGAGGTAGATATCCGGATAATTTTGTCTGATCCAGGGAATCATTTTATCAGCGTCTGGGCATCGTAATGTATATTCAATACATCTAACACCTGCCTTTATACAAGCCTCTACCAGCATCTTAGGATCGGGTTGATTTTCCACAAAAATCGGGATAAATCCCTGTTCGTGCATACATCTATAGGTATCAAACAGCCTGCTTGTCGGCTCTGACTCATTCATATACTTTTTCCTCTTTACCTTGATTGGCAAGATCGATTGTCTCTTTTGTACCGCCCAGTAACATTTCGCGCAATCCCCGCCACTTCCATATCAAAAGACTTTCCTTCTTGAGTGAAGGCGTAGATGATAAAAAACTCAGTAGATATCCTGCAACAATGGTAATTGTAAGGCCGGTAATTCCGTAGAGCGTGAAAGTAACATTTGTTTTATACTTCAAATATAACAACGGCGGAAATGCTAAAAGCATACCGAGTAACGTGCCGAGAGAATTCGTTCGCCTGAAAAACATCCCCAGTACAAATACCCCAACAATCGGGCCGATTAAAATGCCGGCTATACTGTTGATGGTTTTTAATATGCTTTCGATATGAATCATTCGTGTGGCAAGGACTATCACGACTATTCCCCAGAAACAGGTAAGTATTTTGGCCGCTATCAATGTTTTTCTCTCCGAGGCGTCCTTATTTACGAACTTTTTATAGATATTGACGACGGTAATCGTAGAGAGAACATTCAGGACGGAATCCATCGTAGACATGGCGGCGGCCAGCAGGGCGGCGACCATGAATCCTCGAATCCCAACAGGCATAACCGAGTAAATGTAGAACGGGAAAATTCGATCGTACTTGTTGTCCGCGATAAACTGCGACACTTCCGCAGAAGGATAAATCGTATAATAGACGAATAAACACATTCCGACGCAATAGAGGATAAACCATACCGGCATTGTAAAAAAGGATTGAATCAGCATGGCCAGTTTTGCATTTTGTGGAGAGCGAGCGCTCAAGTACCGCTGTACATTAATCTGGTCTACCGTTTTGGAACCTAAAAACTCGATAAAACCATAGGGCACCAGTGTCCAGAAGACATATCGGGAGGTAATATCAAATTCGGTATTGATTACCCTTAATTTGCCGGACTCACCGGCTATGCGGATAACCTCAGAAAAACCTCCGGGGATTTTGCTAATCGCTATTAATAAAGCCAAAAACAGACCCCCAACAATGAAGAAAAACTGCACAACATCCGTCCAGATTACAGCTTTCATCCCACCCAGAGTGGTATATATGATTGCTCCCGTACCAATACCGATTATGGAGGGAATTAGAGGAATCCCCATCGTAACATGCAGCACTAAAGATAAGCTAAAGACGACTATGCTGGCGTAGAGACAGCGATAAAGAATGAAAACCAGAACGATAATCGTACTAAGTAAACGATTAAAGCGTGCCTCGATATATTCGTACACCGTTGTAATTCGCAGGCGTGTATAAAAATCGATAAATAGGATAATCGAAAAAATCGACGCCACAGGGAACATGGCCAGCGCGACAAACCATTGCATGTCATATCGGAATGCTTCGGCCGGGGCCATAATATAACTAATCGAGCTGAAAATGGAGGCGTACATCGAGATGGCCAGCGGCAGCCAGCGCATCGTTTTGCCCGCCAAAAAGTAGTTTTTTGTGGTTTTTTGCTGACGGCTAAAACAACTGCCAAGAATAATGATAAACAAAAGGTAGAAAATAATGCAGAAATAATCAATCGCGTGCAAATTCATATCTTAATCCTAAAATGTACGTCGCCAGCCGAAACAAAAAGAGTAATTAATGGAGACTTTCGGATTTTTCGTGTTCCCGTTTCTTGGATAAACTACCATCAAATAGTTTCAATAGCAACCGTTTTTCGAATTCCTTGGATTTGTTGGACCGCCTGTTAGAGTTTGTATCTCTGTGCCGTTTTCATCTTCAGCCTGGCACATCGGTTAAGTAATCCTTGACATCTGTCAAAGTATATAACATCCTCAGTAATGTCGTTAATATCTTCTGAGGGGCAACTATGAACGTATATAAGGCTTTTACCTTTACACAGTTTGAAAAAACCGTACAATCAAGATACTGAAAAGCCTGTATGGGCCTGTGGACAATCAGGCGGGAAGACTCGTTTAACGTAAGAGCAGTTTTTAAGCACAGGCTTATCAATTTAGACAAGCGCACCATGGAACAAATTACAGTTATGTATCTATCAATGTATTGATTTTGAAAGAAGATATAAGATGAATGAAGAAAAGTTGGCAATTGAAGGAGGCCCTCCGGCTGTTGGAGAACTTGGTCCATATCCAACAAAGATAGGTGCTGATGAGCTTTTGGAAATTCTGGATATGTGGAAATTCTCTCCGGAGAATACGGCAAAGATAAGGCAAATTATCGAAAGCGAGAGCAATATACAAGGGCCGCATTTGTTCAGGTACTATAATCCCAGGCCGAGTAAAGTTATCGAGGCGGAAAAAGCGATGGTTGATTTGGTGGGTACGAAATACTGCCTGGCTGTCAACTCTTGCACATCTGCTCTGGTTGCCAGCTACAGAGCTCTGGGTATCGGGGCAGGTGACGAGGTGATAGTGCCCGGTTATACTTTTTTCGCGACGTCGGCAACGGTGGCATCATCTAATGCTATACCTGTAATTGTCGAAGTTGATGAAACTCTGTGTATGGATCCCGGGGCAATTGAAAAGGCGATAACAAGGCGGACAAAGGCGATTGTGCCTGTTCATATGCGGGGTGCACCGGCCCAGATGGATGCGATTATGGATATCGCAGACAAGAAAGGTATACCCGTGATTGAAGATGTTGCTCAAGCGGGCGGTGGATCATTTGACGGCAGGCGATTGGGAAGTATAGGCACTATCGGCTGTTTTAGTTTTGACTACTATAAAGTTATCGTAAGTGGGGAGGGTGGGTTTGTCACTACCGATGACCAATGGCTTTATACGCGAGCACAGAGCTGGCATGACTGTGCCGCGTGCTGGCGTCCCGACCGGTTTGCCAGGGAACGAAAGGAAGGTGAGCTTTTTTGTGGTGAAAACTATCGTATGAGTGAGCTGGAAGGTGCTGTTGCCTTAGCACAGATACGTAAGGCTGACAGGATGATTGCCGGCTATCGACATGCAAAGAAACTTATTAAAGAGGCCATCGAAAAGTTCGGGGGCATGAGTTTTCGACGGCTGACCGATGAGGCCGGTGACACCGGAATATGCCTGGTTATGTTTTTGCCTGATGCCGATACTACCCGACGGGCACTGGAGGCGATGCAGGCGGAAGGTGTACCGGCTGGCGGAATATATGATTCAAAGGTGCGGGACTGGCATGTGTACTATTACTGGGAGCATATACTGGATAAGAAGTCGGTGGCGCCGGACAAGCTGCCCTGGAGCGCTGTGCCTGAGAGTGAGCTGCCGAAATATTCACAAGATATATGTCCACGTACGCTTGACCTTCTTTCAAGTGCTATTTTCGTGGACATAAACTACAATTATTCGGACGACGACTGTGCCGCGATTTCCGGCGGAATTAACAAGGTCCTGCGAGCAATGTTAAGGTAACTTGTTTTTGAAAGGAATTCACAGATGATACCTCTAAGTGTTTGTCTCGAGACGGTTTTTACAGATTTACCCGTTGAAGAAAGAATCGCCCGGATTGCCGAGGTCGGGTTTAATGTAGTGGAGTTCTGGCATCCTGAAGGGACATGGGACGGTAAAGAAATTCGGTTCGAGGCCAAAGACGCCGCCTCGATGAAAAAGGCCTGCGAGGAGAATGACATTTCGATAAGTGATTTTGCACTGCACGCATGGGATGGGTCCATAGGGGGGTGTCCCGTCAGGGCCGAGGACCATGAGATGTATCTGGAGCAGATTCGCAGGATGATTGCTTTTGCCAAGGCGGTTGGGTGCAATAAGGGTATAACGCTTTCAGGTGTGGTTGATGCTTCGTTATCGAGAGAACAGATGCGGCGAAATTTTGAAACGGCTTTGGCCCAGGCAACCGAAATTGCCGAAAAAGAGGGTTTCACACTTCTGCTTGAGCCCCTTAATACCCTCGTGGACCATCCCGGCTATTATCTGGATTCGACGAAAGAAGCGGCTGAAATAGTTCGTGCAATCAAAAGCAGTAATCTTAAGCTTCTTTATGATGTCTATCATATGCAAATTATGGAGGGCAGGATAATCGATACGATTGAGAAGAACATTGACATCATCGGGCATTTTCATTCGGCCGGTGTACCCGGCAGGGCAGAGCATTTCGATACTGAGGTCAATTACCCGGTTATACTGAACAAACTTGAGGCACTGGGTTATAAGGGCAATTTCGGTTTGGAATATTTTCCAAAGATGGCCGACCACGGCGAGTCGCTGAAGAAAATACGCGAATATTTACAATAGCCTTCCAATGTAAAATGCGAAGGGAAAAACATCCTGAAAGTTATGACACTTACTACAAAGATTAGGAATATGTTTCAGGTGGATTTGTGCTATCGGTAAAAGATATTGGTTTTGACACTGATGAAATTGAGCGTCGCAGGCAGTTTGTTCGCGACCTCTGGGCGGGCAGGAAAGTTAATCATATTCCCGTAATGATTACTGTCACAGATCCGAAGCCGAAATATTCGATTAGGGAGCAGTTCCAAGACGGTGACAAGCAATTGGAAGTTGCAATGTCGACGGTTGCCCATTCCTGGCAAAGTATCAGGGACGGGGATTATATTCCTGCGATGAGGCCTGATGTTGGCTGCTCCGGTTTGGCCACAGCCTTTGGGGCGGAGCTTTTTTGGGGTGATAATCCCGAACAAACCTGTGGTGTCAAAGAACCCGTGCTCAAGGATGTTAATGAGGCTTTTGAACTGACAGTCCCTTCGGTTGTTGGTGGGCAATTAGCGGAAGGAACCGAGCGAATCAGGCGTTTTGCCGAAGCGGGCGAGGGGATGATTAGCGTATCTTTACTCGATATGGCCGGCGGATTAAATGTAGCCAACGACCTTTTAGGTGGAGATAAACTCTATTTAGCTATGTATGAAAATCCCGAGGCGCTCGAGTGTTTGCTTGGCAAGATACAGGAACTTTTCCTGGCCGCTATCGCGCTTCAAATCGAGGCGGCCGGCGGCCAGGATGCTATAACCACCACCGATTTTCCGGATACCTGGTTTCCTGAGGGGCGGAAAGGGCATGTCTCCGACGATATCAGCGCCAATATTTCACCGCAGATGTATGAGCGGTTCAGCCTGCCTTATCACAATATGGTTTTTGAAAAATACGGCGGCGGCGGGCTGCACAATTGTGGGCCGAACCCCTGCCTGGAAAGTTATTTCAAACACACACCGGCACCGAGAACGATAGATATTACCTATGAATACAGCAGGAATGATTTGCCGGTTATCAAGAAAGTGTGCAGAAAAAAAGCTATTATCTATATGATAGAGTTTCCATCCCAGCCGCAACATGCTCTGGCTGCATTCGAGGAAATTATGGAACTTATGACGCCCGATGTTGTGGTAATCCCTGTGCTGACCGTTACGACGGAAGATGCGCCCGCCGAGCTTTACCACAGGATGCGGCAAATAGCAGAAGAGTACGCCAAACGAATGGATTGGGGATGGGAATAAAAATGAAAGAAAATGATGGAGGTCGACTATGAAACTGGCAATGTTGAAAGTGCTTTCCGAACAGGAAGTTAAGGACATTCACGAGGCGAGTCTTGATATATTAGCCAATTGCGGTATTAAAATTCTGAGTCGAAGTACGTTTGACTTTTTGAAAGAAAAAGGCCTCGAAGTCGATGAGGAGAACCAAATCGTTCGTTTTACGCGCCGGTGTATCGAGGATACTCTTAGCACAATTCCACCGAAGTTTGAGGTGTTCGACCGTGAGGGCAAATTCGCCTTTGTGCTCGGAGACAGAGTACCGAAAGTGGCCGCCGGGCATAATGCGGTCTTCTGGGTTGATTCCAAACCCGGGGAAAGACGAAACTCAACCGTTGCCGACGTGGAACTTTTTGCCCGTATC
>Ga0209427_10007352_pt1 | contig 12471 bp, 11 predicted proteins | sample DeeMarSWOR136_30_FD_187465 | JGI IMG/M metagenome (GOLD analysis project Ga0209427, IMG submission 187465) | Marine sediment microbial communities from White Oak River estuary, North Carolina - WOR-1-36_30 (SPAdes) (version 2) | ecosystem: Environmental > Aquatic > Marine > Intertidal zone >... | reverse complement strand
CATCTTGAAAATCATTCCCTCCTGATTCACCACCAGAATTAATTAACCCTACCCGCCCCATATAACAATTAGCAATTTGATATCGATTCCACTCTAAAGGATGATCTTTAGCGAGTTTTTCATACACAAGTTTATCTGTTTTGCCAAATTTAAGTTCAAGAAAACCTCTACTCGTCGTAGAAATTTTTTGTTTTATAATATCAGCTTCAATTGTAACACCAATATGATTTGCTTGGGCTTCTAAATCATTTGCAGTATGATAATCTTTTCCATCTTTGACAAATTCTTCTTTATTTCTTAAGTAACACCATAAAACACATACTAATCCGAGTTCATGGGCATATCTAAACGCCTCACTGATCTCTTGAATTTGGCGACGTGACTCTAGTGAGCCAAAGTAAATGGTAGCGCCAACAGCCGCAGCTCCCATTGCCCATGCTTGATCTACATCAGCAAATAGTGTTTGATCTGAAATTTCTGGTTTTGTCAATAATTCATTGTGATTAATTTTTACTATGTAGGGGATTTTTCGGGCATATTTTCGACTCATTATACCTAAAACTCCAAGAGTAGAAGCTATAGCATTGCAACCTCCATCAATAGCTAACTTTATAATATTCTCTGGATCAAAATAAGAAGGATTTATAGCAAAACTAGCTGAAGCACTATGTTCAATACCTTGATCAACTGGTAAGACGGAAAGATACCCTGTTCCTGCTAATCTACCTCGTTGGTTCAACAAACGTTCCATATTTCCCAGTACAATATTATTGCGATCGGAATGTTCCCATACTCTTTCAATAAAGTCTGGACCAGGTGTATAAATCATATTCTTTGGAATTCCAGTACAACTATAGCTCAATAATTCATCTGCTTCTGGTCCAAGTAGATCTTTTATTTCGTTAAAATTCATTATAACATCATCTGATTTAAATTTAAATTGATTTTTATGAATTAAAGTCTAAAAGTTTTTCTTAATTGATATTTTTTATCACACGTGACAGATGATTTTAAAAATTCTGAAACAGTAGAAGAGATATGCAAAACACTTGATGGAAATAGATATTATCATGATCTCTATTTGAAGGCTGTTAATCATCCAATCAGAAGAGAAATTCTTGAGATCATAAATAAATCGAATAATATTTCAAGAAGTAAATTATTTGAAATATTATCAGAAAATCAAGTAATAAATGACTTATCTGTTCTTGATTATAACATGGATTTTTTAATAAAGGCATTATGTATTGAAAAAGAAGTAATAAATGAAGAAATAATTTATAGTATTACCCAATCTGGGAAAATTATCGAAATTCTTAAATAAAATGTTTTAGAACTCTAAAATTCTTCTAAATATTTTTTATAGCAATTACAACAAGGAATTCCAAAATTTAAATTTAAATTGCTAAGTTTAGAATCATTAAAGTTCATGATACGGAGAAGTATTTCTCTGATATTGTCCAATTTTTCATTAAAGTAGAATTTCTTTAAATTAGAATAGTGATTAGTCTTTTTACATATTGGACATATAGAGTAATATTCAATAAAATTAAAAAATAATTTTTTCTCTTGTTTATTTAAAGCCTCTAACTTTAAATCTGGATTATTAATAATAATTTCTTTTAAATGATTTAATTCCTCAATCATCTCATCCCGTAAAAGATTTGAGCGCCTTAGAGGAGACTTTTTAGATTTTTTTGTTTTTCTATAATCGAAATCATCTAAATATTCTAAAGCTTCATTGAAGAATATTAAATTGTTTTTTCTTATTCTTTTAATTTTATCTTCAGTCATTCTATCAGATAATCACAAGTCAATAGTTATTTTATATCTAAGGGATCTAGTATAATTTCATTTTAAAATTTATATTATAACTAACTTAACTTTTTTTTCTTAAAAGAAGTGTTCATTTTAAATAAAATGAAAGCTTTTTTCCTTTCGAGAAAAAATATCTTCTTTTTTGGTATCCTTCAGTCTTCTGATATCCATTACTTTCGAGGACGCAAAATATTCAAAATCAAAATCTACTTCATCACCACTTTCCCTGCCAGGGATCGGCATTAATCGCGCAGTTAAAGGTTTATCAAATTTAACTGAAATAGTAGAGAGATCTAGTAAAATATAAAATAATTCTTTTTGAGTAATATTTCCAGGTAAAGGAACACAGTCAAGACCTGTTCCACAGAGTGTTGCATATAAGAGAAGAGTATCTAAATTAAATTTATTTTCTGAGAGACTCTGAGAAATAGCAAAGTCTTCTAAAACAGAGGGCATAAATCCAGAAAAGCCAATTACTTTCTCTTTTCTTGGAATTGCATTTTTAATTAATGCAACTCCAATTAATGAGCCATGAGCTCCAAAATATTCATACCCTAGTTTTTCAAAAGCAGTACCTATACTTTTTTCAATGGTGGGATAAGGTGCTGGAGAAAAATCAATTCCATGAAATTCAATATTATATTTTTTTGGTATTTCCTCACAAATTACTGTTAGATCATCGTAAATTTCATTGAACTTTCTTCTGAGATTCATTTGAGCTTCTTCTAATGTTTTGGAATTCTCAAAAACAGAAACTACTTCATCTGCCATTTCAAGAGCAAGTCCAAATGAGGGTCTTTCAGCGATGTGATATGCTGCAGGAAAGAAAGGAGTATCCGGAGTAACATTAGAACTTACACAAAATTTTAAATTGTTAAAAGGATCAGGTTCAGAGAGACTTTTTATAATTTTAGCAGCAGATCTTAAAGCAGATAAATTTATTCCATGATCTCTTGACGCAACTTGTAATGAAGTAAAAAATTTTTCCTTTCGTTTAATAAATTGAGGAACTTCATTTAAAAAGAGCTTTTCATACACTCCATATTTTTGTATTTGAATATCAGCGAGAACCGTACAAGCTGCAAAATAATCAATTTCATATTCTTTTATTAATCTTTCAATTATACTTAACTGATCATGAATTCGTGTTAATGTCTCATTTAAATTTTTTTCATAAACTTGCTGTTCATAAGATAGAATTGGTTGGGAGCATAAGCGCTTAGTTTGAACTTCAATATTTACATCGTTAAATTTCTTCGTTAATTCACTATTTAGTGAGTAAAATGCTTCAAGTTTTCTTTCTAATATATTTTCTAAAACTTTATCTTCTGCTAAAAAAGGTATTTTTTGACCAATTGTAATTGCTCGAATCTTCATTTTGTACTAATTTAATAAAATAAAATTATTTATTTTTAACTGATGTATTTATAAAGAAAATTAATTAATAAGATTTATAAGATTAATTATAAAATATTTAAAAGCAAATTTTAAAAGTTATTTATTCAAATGAATGATGTTCTCCAAATTTTAAACTAAATAAACTTATAACTCGTCCAATTTAGCTTTCTCTTTAATTAATTCCTCTTTTAATATAGGTTTAGTAAATTCTCCAGGTTTTATTGGACCCAATTCTTCTAATTCCTTTTTAAAATCTGTTATGACATGAGCAAATTTTTCACCCTCGCCAGCGGATATACTTGTGATTTTAACTCGTTTTTCATGAATACCAGTTTGACCCAACATCTCTTTAATACTGCTATATCGAGTTTTTGTTTTGAGAAAACCAGTATCATAATGACAATCTTGCTCGTAGCATCCAGCAATTAATACTCCATCAGCACCCAAAAAGAAACTTTCAAAAACTAAAGCAGGATCTAACATTGCAGTACACATGACATGAATTACTCGTATATTTGAAGGATATATTATTTTACTTGTTCCGGCGAGATCTGCTCCGATATAAGAACACCAATTACATAGAAAGGCTATAATCAAAGGATAATCACTTTTTTTTTTACTTAAAACCGTCCTTATCTGGGTAGATATCTGACTTTTCTTAAATCCTGGAATATAGAGGGCATCACTATGACACATTGCTGCACATGCACCACAACCTGAACAATTAGCTTGAGTAAGATTTAATTTATTTCCTTCTATTTTTATAGCATTGTAAACACAAATATGTTCACATAATCTACATAAATCACAATTTTCAGCATTAAAATAGACTATATGAGGATCTAGTTCTACATTACCTTTTGAAATTAAGGCAATTGCTTTTGCAGCAGCGCTTTCTGCTTGTGCTATACTGTTTGGAATATCTTTTGGACCTTGAATTGCACCAGCTAAAAAGATTCCATTTACCGAGGTTTCAGACGGTTTAATTTTTAAATGTTTCTCAAGTAAAAAGCCATATGAATCCTGTGAAATGTTTAAAATATTACTTATTTTATCAGTTCCGTCTGCAGGTTCCATTCCTACTGCTAAAACAACTAAATCGGTTTCATTCTCGAATAGCTTTCCTTCAATTACATCTTCGCCTCGTATTAGCAACTTGCCTTCTTCTGAGATATCACCTTTTAAAATAGCAGATATATTACTCTTAATAAATCTAATTCCAAAATCTTCACGAGCTCTATTATAAAATTCTTCACAATTTTTTCCAACGGCTCTTATATCATTATAGTAGATAGATACTTTAATCTCGGGATGTTCTTTTTTCAGTAAAACTGCTTCCTTTATAGATAGATTACAACAAACTTGGCTACAATAATCGTGATGAATAACTTGGTTTCGAGATCCAACACATAATACAAATGATACCTTACTTGGAACTTTTCCATTTGATGGCCTAATAACTCTACCTCGTGTAGGACCATCATTATTAAGTAAACGTTCCATTTGCATCGTCGTAATCACATCCGCATATTTATCATAATTAAGTTCTCCAAGTAAGCTAGGGTCAAATGTTTCAAATCCGGTTGCTACGATAATGGACCCAACCTTAATTGTTAATTCCTCTTCTCTTTGGTCAAAATCAATGGCATCTCTATCACATGCTTGAGCACAAGCTTTACATCCGATACAATAATCTTCCAAGATATTTGGATAGAGCGGAATTGCTTGTGGATATGAAATATCAATTGCTTTTCTTGGGAAAAATGTATCCTCTACATCGATTGGGCAAACATCCCTACAAATATCAAAACAACCTACACAATTTTCCTCAACAATGAATCGAGGCTTTTTGGTGATGGTCACATCAAAATTTCCTACATACCCTTCCACATTCTTTATTTCAAAATAAGTATATAGCTCAATATTGGGATGATCATTTACCTCACTCATTAAAGGTCCTAAAATACAAATACTACAATCTAAAGTTGGAAAAGTTTTATCAAAAAGAGCCATATGACCACCTATAGTTAAATCTCTCTCCACTAGGTATACTTTATATCCTGCTTCTGCAATAACTAATGCTGCTTTTATTCCTGCAATCCCGCCTCCAATTATTAAAGTAGAAGGCGTAATCCTAGAATATTGAATTTCTAATGGCTCTAAAAGCTTAACTTGCTCAATTGCCATATTAATTTGATCAATTGCTTTTCTAGTTGCCTTTTCAGGCTCGTTGCTATGTACCCACGAATTTTGTTCTCGAATATTAGCAAAGGAAATAAGGAATCGATTTATACCAGCCTTTTCAATTGTTTTTCTGAATAGTAATCCATGTAATTTAAATGAACAGGCGGCAATTACAACACGATCAATCTTATTCTCCTTTATTTCTTCAATAACCTTATTTAAACCAGCCTCAGAGCATAAATATTGGTCCCCAATCACATATAGATCTGGATATTTACTGAAATGGTCAATTAACTTGTTATTATCAATAACCCCACTGATGTTTTTTCCACAATCACATATATATAATCCAATTTTCAATTTAGAACCACTTAATATTAATGAATTTACGCTAACTTATGAGTAATATAAAAATGAGTATCTATTAATTATTGCTAATTAGTAATGTAAGATAATTTTAACTTTTCCCAAATATAAAGAAATTTGAGAGACTGCTTATTATTTATTAAAGTAGGAATCAAACCTAAATTTTGCTACTTAAAACTTACTATATTAAATATTAAAAGCAATAAATAAATTAATCTCCATTTTTACAACTAGAAGCCTCTTTTTGTATTTTAACATTTTCAACCATTTCTTTAGGGAGAAAAGGATACACCTTAACTATATTAAAATTATGTTTTTTTAATTCTAAGAAATATTCCTTTTCCATCATATATTCTTTTCTTGCCCATTCTAAGATTTCGCTTCTCGTATAAAATCTCCCTTTTAATAAACGTAATCCTGGACATCTTTTTGAATATCTAACCAGATTCTTTTTGTTGGTCACCATCATTTTCCAAAATGGGAAACAACTGCATTGAAAAGGTCGCGCTTCATGAACAGTACATGAATTATCGTGTAAAAAATGACAGTGCTCATCATCTCCCGTAAATTTAAATCCCAATGTATTAATCCTATACGTTTTTCCTCTTGTTTCTTCTGGTGCTTTCCAAAAAAAAGTGTCTTTAATAACTTTTAGATACTTTTCTGCAAATATCCTCAACCCATTTTCTCCCTTTAAATGAAGATGATTTGCTAATCTTACTATATCCTCTTTATAAAGATAGACCTCTCCTTCTTTAAACCCCCTACAACAATCTCCGCACATTTGACAAGAGAACTCAATACCGTGTTCCAGAAACTTTGATAATTTTATCTCGCTTGATGTCAATGCAAACTTAATTCATATAAAAATTAATTCTAATTAATACATAAATATAGGAAAAATAAATTTAAAATTAAATATTAATTCATTGATTATTTACACAATAAGGAGTTAAGTAATTGGTTAAACTTATTTTAAATAAAAAGATTAGGTTGATTCTTGAAGAAATAGAAATTGAGTTTAATCAGTTTGAAGAATTACTAGAAAGTAGTAATATCCAGCAAACAGTACAGTATAATAAATGGTATAAATATTTTGTTAAAATTTATGGAAGCAAATTTACAAATCTGCGTTTATATATATTATTTGCTTTACTCTATTTCTTAGGATATCTATTTATCTTAAAATTTATCTTAAAATGTACTATAGTCACTTACTTTGAAAGATTTACCACTGAAAAATTTAATAATTTAAAAGATAAGATTAAAAAAGAATATAACGAGAAGTTATTCTTTTTGGAGGATTATTTTATTCCGTTTTTTGAAATACTTGAAAATATGAGTCAAAACTCATATATAAAATTTTTAAATATTATAGACAAAGAAATTTTTGAATTGGAGATACCCAATGAAAATTTTTTTAATTTTATTATTCAACACTTTTTCTCGAATCTAATAAGACATAAGTCAGGCGAGTTTTATACTCCAAAATTTCTAGCTAAAAAGATGGTTGAAGAAAGCTATGAATTTGGAGATAAAGTACTTGATCCTAGTTGTGGTTCAGCTATCTTTTTAGTTGAAATTCTTAAAATCATACTTTCCTCCAATAAATCAGAAGAGGAGAAAATTGCTGCAGTAAATAACCTTACCGGTTATGATATCAACCCAATTTCAATTTTTATAGCTAAAATTAATTTTTTCTTATTATTAAGGGAAAAAGTTTCAAGGATTAAATTCAATTTGTTAATAAGAGATGCATTATTCACATCAGAATCTAATTCACAAAAAAGGTTTGATTTAGTAATTGGTAATCCTCCTTGGTACACATTAAGAGCTATAGAATCAATTGAATTTCAGCATCAAGTAAAACAATTAGCAGAAAAATTAAAAATCAAACCACAACCAAAAAATATTTTGAATATTGAAATCGCATCTCTTTTCTTTTATAAGGCAAATTGTGCGTATATGAAGGAGAATGCAAAGATTTTTTTTGTAATAACTAAAGGAATTATGAACGGGTCTCATGCATCTCGTTTCCGTAGTTTCGAAGGATTTTCTGATATGAAAATATGGCAATTTAAGCCTAATATAGAAAAAATATTTAATATAGATTTTATATGTTTATATGCTAAGAAATCGGAATCTAATCTCGTACAAAAAAGATTTGAAATTCCAGTATATTATTATAATATAGCAGATAATCAAACAAATCTTACTTGTTTTGAAGATTGCGATTTAAATATGGAAAAGAAAGAAATTTTTATTCCATATCATATTGAAAAAAGAAATGATAAAACCTATATTCATAAACTAGTGTCAAAAGAAGAATATCAAAACCTCTTATTTTTCAAACACAGTAAATATAAAAAACTTTTTCATAAAGGGGCAGATTTAAATCCTAGAAATTTAATCTTTATCAAAGATGAAAGGTTTAATAACTCTTTAGTTAAAATTAATCCTGATGAGAGAATCTTTAAAAGAGCAAAAACACCTTGGAATAAAACAGAGTTTAGCAATGAAATTATTGAAAAACAATATATTTTTAAAGTTATTAAAAGTACTGAACTTGTTAAATTCTTTGTTTATAATTTTTATGATGTTTTTCTACCACTTTCAAAGGAGGATTTAAGCTTTAATTATTCAAGATTACCAAAATATGCTAAAAATTTTTATGATAAAATTAATGGTATTTATTTAAGACATAAAAAGGAGACTACTAAAAATAAATCATTAATGGATAATTTAAATCGTTGGTCAAAACTCATTAATCCGCGCCAAAATGCTAAAATAAAAGTTGTGTATAATAATTCTGGTTCAGTCCTAAATTCTGCGGTGATTCTAGGAGATTATTTGATAACAGGAGATTTAAGTTTTTATAATGCAAAAAATATAGAGGAAGCCTATTATCTATCAGCTATTTTAAATTCACCACTAATGAATAAACAAATTCGTATTAAAAAGAGTTCAAGGCATATATTCAAAATTCCATTTGAAAATCCAGTTAAAATATTTAATCCAGAAGATAAAAATCATAAAATATTAGTAGAATTAGGTAAGAAAGGGCAGTTAATTTCAAAATCAATCTATGAGACTCTAGTTAAAAGAGAGAAGCTTATTCCTTCTAAATTAAAGATTCAAAAAAGTATTGATGAAGAATTGACACCTCTATTAAATCAAATTGATAAAATAGTAATAAAAGAATTTTAATATCAAAATAATAGGGAAGTATTATATTAAAATATAAAATTGTTAATTTTCTTGTGTTATATTAAGAAAACTTAATTTACATCCGATTTATAATAAAGTAAATTCCCATAATGATAATTAGAAACTTTGTTTTTAAGCTCCTTGTAGCTGGAAATGGCGGTGTGGGTAAAACAACCTTGCTTAGGAGATACGTAGATGGCATCTTCGATGAATCTACAATTACAACTATCGGAGTTGATTTCTTCTTAAAAGAAATGTCATTGGAAGAAGGAAATTGCTCCTTACAATTATGGGATTTGGGAGGCCAAGAGCGTTTTAGACACCTGCTTTCAAACTTCATTATGGGAGCGCGAGGAGCTCTTCTTTTAATTGATTTAACCAAAATGCCTCAAATGCCTCATATTTTGAATTGGGTAAACATGGTAAGATTGCATGATTTAGATCTACCGATTATTCTTGTCGGTACAAAATTAGATCTTGAAGATGTTATAGCTGTTGATGATGAAACGGCTTTAGATATTAAAAATACCTTTAATATGCTTGAATTTATAAAAACATCTTCAAAAACAGGTTATAATGTAAATCATGTATTTGAATGTATTGCAAAAAAACTGATGTTAAAAAGAAAATATTAGATGATATGATGAATTACTTCCCATAATTATCTTACTTCTATGATAGAGTGATAATGGAAGATCAGTTAGTAATCCTTGGTTCTGGCGGAGGTAGGCATCATATTAGAACACAATATAGGGCTACAGGAGGAATTTTATATAAGTTTAATAGAATTCAGGCACATATTGACCCTGGTCCTGGAGCTATTATACGTATTGGTCAATATGGTGAAAATCCACTAAAAACAGAACTGTTTATCGCAACACATGCGCATGTTGATCATTATAATGATTTAAGTGCATTAATTGAAAGTTCGAGAGAAATATTACATGATAAACAATATAATTATTTCAAAAAAGGTACTTTAATCACCACAAATGATGTATTACGATACATCTCAAGTTATCACTTAAATATGCTTGAAAGAATAATTCCTTTCAAAGCTGGAGATAGATTACTTTATAATAACGTTGAGATAATCGGGACAAAAACCATTCATTCTCCTAATATGGAGGGATTTGGTGTCCGTTTTAATCTTAAAGATTATTCTATAGCTTTTACAAGCGATACTAGGGTATTTGAAGGATTTTCAGATCAATTTAATAACGTTAATATTATGATTCTTAACCTCTTAAGACCAGATTCTATTAAATGTAAACGCCATCTATGTACGGATGAAGTAATTCCTTTTCTTAATAAAATAAAGCCAAACCTAAATGGTTTAATCATTACCCATTTTGGAGCTTATATGGATTCACCAATCTCGCCTAAAAATTTTGTTTCAAGTCAAGTAGAAAAAATAAGGAAAAAAACGAATATTAAAAATGTTATTGCTGCTAAAGATGGTTTAAAAATTAATATTAAGAATTTATTGGAAAATAATTGAACGAATAATTCATTACTTATTTTTTGTTTAACCAAATTAATTAGTATAAATCAAGTTTTGACATAGAATTCAACTCCTTGATTAGTTTTTGAAATAACAAAAACTTTTTCATAAAAATTTTGTAATCTTTATTATATTATTAATGGTAGCTAAAAAGATTAAATTATATTATTTGTTGTAAATTTGGGATGTTATTGTATTCAAAACATACGAAAAAATATATTAAATGGGAGTAACTTCCCCTAAAATATTTTTAATTCCTCATATAAATCATTTGAAAACAAACTGTTGTGGAGAAATAAAATTTTATCGATAAATTTAGGGAAAGATGCCTTATGTTCATGATATTTAGATTCCAATATTTCATAATACATGACTTTTTAAAGATGAAATTATAATAATTATTGGGAAGGGAAATGTAATACGATAATTTGAGCTAACATTGGATTTCGCCCTCTATTAAACTCTTTGAGTTTAATTCTCTCCCTGATTTTTGTATTTTGCTCGAATGGTCGTTCCCTTCTTTCTTTCTTATTTTAATTAACATAGCTGTAATTATTTATGAATTTAGTTTATTAAGTTAATGAATTATAATAACTACAAAATAAGAAGTGATTAATTGAAATTTCTTTTAAAAAATTAACCAAATTTTCTAACTGCATTTAAAATGTTAAGGGGTTATTTTCTATTGAAAGTTAATAGAATTTAATTTGATTTCCTCCAATGCTTACAGACAATACATTGTAAAATTTTTTCTAATTCAGTGCCACTAGGATTAGCGGCTCTTCTGATAATTTTCATTATCATAACATTTCCACATTTTTCACAAAGGCGCAATCCTTTTCCCTTTAATTTTTGCATTGGTAATAATAATATCTAAAATTAATTTACATTAAAAATTTGACCAAATTATTGATTTATTCTTATACGTAAATGTGCCGATAAAAATTAACACATTTTTGTTGTCTTATAAATAGGGTAAACATTAATAAATTTAAGTCATAAAAAATGTATCGCCATTTGTGAGAATATAAACATAGAAATTTTTTAGCTCAATCAGTCGAATAATTATATTTAAAAGCCCAAATATTTATAAATTCTCAATATCAAATTTTCAAGTACAAATAATAAATCTAATAGTGAAAATAAAATGTCCTGTCATGATTTAAAAGAGGGAGATACTCTAGTATGTGAAGATTGTGGACTTGAATTAAAAGTGTCCAAAGCATGCAATTGTTCTGAGGAAAGTGCTTGCACTGAAGGTGGTTTTGATTGCTGCGGAATGGCAATGAAAAAGAAGTAGAAATATAATATTATTTATTTTTTTTTAAATTAATTTTTAACACGGTTATTAGGATTGCTATAAAGATTAGCCCCATCCCTATCCAATTAAAAAGTGTTAAACTCTCATTTCCAATTAAAAATCCAAATAATGCTGCAAAAACAGGTTCTAATGTGAAAATAATAGCTGTTTGAGAAGGTCCTTGGTGTTTCTGACCCCAATTCTGAAATATAAAGGTTAAACTAGTAGCTCCAAAACCCATATAAAGCATTATCAACCAAAATTCTAATTGGGTTGAAAAAAGATCATAGGATTCTCTGAGGATCAAAGAAGATGTAAAACACAGAAGCGTTAAAGTCAATAATTGAATGATGGTATAAAGATATACATCAAAAATTCTCACATTTTTATCATTTAGGACAATAAAGATGGCACAGAAAACAGCACATCCCAAAACTAATAAATCCCCTATAATAATTCCAGATTCGTTTTCCAATAACAATAACGCCATGCCAATTACAGATAAGCCAACAGCAATCCAGATTCTATATTTTACCCTCCTTTTATATAGAAACCATGTTATAAATGGAACCATTACAGTACTCAGTCCTGTAATGAACCCTGCTTTACCAGCTGTCGTTGTCTGAAGCCCGTAAGTCTGAAACACCATTGAGATGTAATAAATAAATCCTGTTAATACTCCCAACAATAAAAG
>Ga0209427_10007351_pt1 | contig 12473 bp, 6 predicted proteins | sample DeeMarSWOR136_30_FD_187465 | JGI IMG/M metagenome (GOLD analysis project Ga0209427, IMG submission 187465) | Marine sediment microbial communities from White Oak River estuary, North Carolina - WOR-1-36_30 (SPAdes) (version 2) | ecosystem: Environmental > Aquatic > Marine > Intertidal zone >... | reverse complement strand
AAACTCGCAGCTGGCATATACTCCTACCTTCCCCTCGCTCAAAGGGTATTTAGAAAAACAGAACAGATTATCCGGGATGAGATGAATAGGGCAGGAGCTCAGGAGGTCACACTCCCTTTTGTGCAGCCTGCTGAAATATGGCAAAAGAGCGGTAGATGGAATATATATGGCAAAGAACTGCTGCGACTTAAAGATCGCAACAATAGAGATTTTTGCCTCGGCCCTACCCATGAAGAGGTCATCACGGAACTGGTAAAAAACTATGTGACATCCTATCGTCAGCTTCCCCTCAATCTCTATCAAATTCATATCAAATTCCGAGATGAGATAAGACCTCGTTTCGGAATCATGCGCGCAAGGGAGTTTGTGATGAAGGATGCCTATAGTTTTGATGCTGATGAAAAGGGAGCAGAGGAGAGCTATCAGAGGATGCACCAAGCCTACTGCAACATCTTTGAAAGGTGTGGGCTCACCTTCAGAGCAGTGGAAGCAGATACAGGTCCTATTGGTGGCAGTTTTTCTCACGAGTTCATGGTGCTGGCTGAAACGGGAGAAGATGTCATCTTTTCTTGTGATAGGTGTGACTATGCGGCAAGTAGAGATAAGGCAGAAATTGGGAAAGTGGAGGAGGAAACCATGAGTATTCTGCCGCGTGGCAAATTAAAGAGAGTAGAAACTCCCAATAAACGAACAGTGGAGGAGGTAACTCAATTTCTCAAAGTAAAACCAGAACAATTAATTAAAACCCTGATTTTTCAAGATGAAGAGCACACTATTGCTGCATTGATTCGGGGAGATCATGAAATCAATGAGATAAAGCTTCGAAACCTCCTTAAAACAGAGAATATCTGTTTAGCAAGTGATGAAATTATAGAAAAGGTTACCAGAGCTCCTAAGGGGTTTGCAGGTCCCGTGGACTTGAATATAAAGATAATTGCTGATACTTCATTGAAAGCAATGAAGAACTTTGTTACTGGGGGAAATGAGAAAGATGTCCATCTCATCAATGTTAATCTAGACAGGGATTTTCAAGTTGAGAGCTTCGAGGATATCCGTTTTGCAATAGAGGGGGATCCCTGCCCTCGCTGTAGTGGTGGTCGATTGGTTATGAGTAGAGGAATTGAGGTAGGACATATCTTCAAATTAGGTACCAAGTATAGTGAGGTTTTAGGAGCAAAATTTTCTGATGCGCAGGGAAGAGAAAAGTATATGGTCATGGGATGTTATGGTATTGGTGTGGGAAGAACTGTAGCTGCAGCGATTGAACAACACCATGATGAAAATGGTATCATCTTTCCCCTAAGCATTGCTCCATTCCAAGTGATAGTTATTTCAGTAAACCCCAAAGATCCTAATATCAAAGAGGCATCTGAAGGTATCTATACCACTCTCCTTGATGCAGGGATTGAGGTGCTCCTCGATGATCGGGATGAAAGGCCGGGGATAAAATTCAAGGATGCAGATCTCATCGGTATTCCACTGCGCGTTACGGTCGGGGAAAAGGTAAAAAATGGTCACGTTGATATCAAGTTGAGAAAAACCAATGAGGTAATTGTTATCGAAGAAGCTGAGGGGGTAAGAAAAGTCAAGGAGATAGTCTCTCGTGATTAGACTGAAGGACATTTCTGATAAAGTTCTCTCTTATCATCCTGATCCCAGTATTGATCTCATTGAGAAGGCATATGTTTTTTCTGCCCAAGTTCACAAAGGTCAACTTAGGCTTTCAGGGGAACCCTACCTTACCCACCCATTGGAGGTTGCGGATCTCCTGGCTGATCTTAAGATGGATGATGTGAGTGTCGCAACAGGTCTTTTACATGATACAGTAGAAGATACTCATACTACACTTGAAACGATTGAAAAGTTTTTCGATCAAGAGATTGCCTCACTGGTAGACGGGGTAACTAAAATTAGCAGGATTTCCTTCCATGCCTCTGAAGAAAACCAGGCTGAGAACTTTCGAAAGATGATCTTAGCGATGGCTAAGGATATTCGTGTGATCCTCATTAAATTGGCTGACCGCTTACATAATATGAGGACATTGAACTTTCTTCCCCAGGGAAAAGCTATTGCATTAGCTCAGGAAACGTTAGATATTTATGCCCCTTTGGCAAACCGCTTAGGTATCTTTTGGATGAAAAGCGAACTGGAAGACCTCTCCTTACTTTATCTCCATCCGGAAGTCTATCGCTCCCTTCAGGAAAAGGTAGTCAGCAGGGAAAAGGAGACAGAAAAATATGTGAAAGAGATAATTGAGATGATCCAAAACAAACTAGAGGAATTTGACGTCAAGGCAGAGATGCAGGGAAGATCTAAGCATCTTTACAGTATTTATAGAAAAATGCAGCTCCAAAATCTAGATTTCGATCAGATCTATGATCTCGTTGGATGTAGGGTTATAGTTGAGAGTGTGAGGTCTTGTTATGAAACCTTAGGCATCATTCACTCGCTCTGGAAACCGATTTCAGGAAGGTTTAAAGACTATGTTGCAATGCCAAAAGCCAATATGTATCAATCCCTTCACACAACGGTATTAGGACCGGGTGGAAAAAGGATAGAAGTACAGATTCGTACCCAGGAAATGCATCGTATTGCAGAGCAGGGAATAGCTGCCCATTGGAAGTATAAGGAGGGGAAGGATATAGAAAGGAAGGATGATAAGCAATTTGCCTGGTTGAGGCAGTTATTAGAGTGGCAACAGGACTTAACGGACCCTAGAGAATTTCTCAATATAGTAAAGATAGATCTCTTTCCAGAGGAAGTCTATGTCTTTACCCCCAAAGGAGCGGTAAAGCAATTCCCTCGAGAAGCAACTCCTGTGGATTTCGCTTATAGTATTCATACGGAGATAGGACATCGCTGTGTTGGGGCCCGGGTCAATGGACGATTAGTGAGCTTAAAATACCAACTGAAAAATGGAGATATTGTAGAAATCATTACATCCCCACAACAAAAGCCCAGTAAAGACTGGCTTCGGTTTGTCAAGACTTCTCGGGCAAGAACCAAAATTAATCATTGGATTAAGCTAGAAGAAAGGTCAAAGAGTATTGAGCTAGGCAAGGAAATCTGTGAAAAAGAGTTTAGAAAACACGGGCTCAATTTTTCTAAACTGTCGAAGAAAGAGGTTATGGGTAGATACCTCTCCGAGTTAAAGCTCAAAAGTGAAGAAGAATTGTTTGCTTCGATAGGCTATGGAAGAATTGCAGCAAAACAGCTCGTGTGTAAATTTATCTCACCGGAAGAACTGGAGAGAAGAGAGAAAGGAGAATCTAGGATAAGGAAGGTTGCGCGAAGGCTCACTGGTAAGGATAAAAGCGGGATTATAGTCAAAGAAATTGATGATATCATGGTAAGATTCGGCAAATGTTGTAATCCCCTCCCTGGAGAAAAAATTAGAGGGTATATTACTAGAGGCAGGGGTGTTACCATTCACACCTACGATTGCATTTACATCCAGGGCTGTGATCAAGAAAGGTTGATTGATGTCGAGTGGGATCAAAGGGAGAAATTCGTTTATCCAGTTAAGATTGAGGTTACGTCTGTGGATAAAAAAGGGCTGTTGGCAGCGATAAGCTCTTCTATCTCATTGGCTGAAGCCAATATTTCTAATGCGTTTGCGCGTACCCTTGAAGATCAAAAGGCAGTGAGTACCTTTGAGGTGGAGGTAAATGATCTTGAACACTTGCGAAATGTAATAAGATCAATTGAGAGAGTTAAAGGAGTAATTAAAGTAAGTCGCTTAAATCTTTAAAAAGGAGAACCTATTCATTCTGTAATTCTAGACGCATTCTGGTTTTAGGAGGCTTGACAATCATCCCTGAGCGGATACATCTTGTACACACATTAATCCTTTTTACACCACCATCTTTAAATACCCTAACCTTTTGAATGTTGGGATGCCAGACCTTTTTAGTTTTATTGTGGGCATGGCTGACGTTGTAGCCAACCTGTCGACCTTTACCACAAATCTCACATATCTTAGCCATGTTCATTCCTCACTCTCTTAAGATTTATTAAAAATACCATAGTAAACATATTTTTGCAAGTTTTTTCATAGTTTTCCTATTGATGTTGAAACAATTTTTAGAACATGATATTATAAAAATTAGGTTTTTTATGCAATTCTTTAAAAGATAAAACTTTTTGAGAATTGCATCGTTATTATCTTTAGCCTTAACGAGTTAGTGATTTTGATCACTGATCAAAAGAATGTATCAAACGAACAGAGTGATGAGGAGCTGATGCAGCTTTATCAGAGAGGAGATGAGTACGCCTTCGAGACCCTCTATTGGCGTCATCAGTATGGTATTTTTAACTTTATTTGCCATTTTATCGGAGGAAGCGGAGGTCAGGCAGAGGAGCTGCTTCAGGACGTATTTTTGAAAGTAGTTAAATCAGGCAAGCGGTATAAACCTACTGCCAAGTTTACTACCTGGTTGTATCAGATTGCGAGAAATGGCTGCATCGACCACCTCAGGAAAATGAAACATCGCAAGACAACTTCCCTATCGGAGCCCATAGGCAGTGAGGAGGAGATGGTAGTTGAATCAACCATTGCCAATAGCAACTTATCTCCAGAGAAAGCCACTCGTATAAGTGAGATTACTGAGATCCTAAAAAAGGCAATAAATGCACTACCTGAAGAACAGAGGGAGGTCTTTCTCATGCGAGAAGATTTAGATTTAAGCTTTGCTGAAATTGCTGAGCTCATTGGATGTCCCATCAACACAGCTAAAAGTCGTATGCGATATGCCTTGGAGCATCTGCGAAAGACAATTGAATTAGAAGGAATAACTCAAAGTGAGGTGATAGAAGGTGAAGTGTTCAGAATGTAATGAAAAACTGGTAGAGTACCTTTACAGCGATCTCCCTCCAGAAGAGAGGCGTAAGATGGATGGGCACTTTGAAACCTGTGAGCGCTGTGCAAAACAGTTATCACAATTCCAGTTTGTACTCACCTCTTTTCAACAGCTAAAGCAACATGAGCCTCACTCTCTGGTTCATCAAAGAATACTAGCACACGCTAAGGATATGGCTCTTAAGAAAGGAAGATCCTGGCTCACGCAATTACTCTTCAAGCCCTCGACGGCAACTGTAGTAGTGGTACTTTTAGCTCTTAGTATATTTTACTACACCCGGCAATTTACTCCTTTGGGAATACACACTGAGAAGGTAGTAGTAAAGGCGAAAGGGGTAAGGGGTGTTGGAGAGAAGGGAGATCAGATGAGCACAGATGAGCAAATGATTTCAGCATCTATGCGTGAGAAAAAAGCTGAAACAGCACTTTCTGCAATCCCGAGTTCTAGTAGTAAAATAGAGGAGAACAAAGCATTGTCTGAACGGGTCCTTGAAGGCATTACTCCAGGTGCACAAGAGAAGTTAGTTGCTGAGTCAAAACCTTCTGCTACTGTGAGCATTGGGATGCATCCAGAACACTCAAGGAATTTAATCCGAATGGTAAGAACACTTGAGGATAACGCAGAGGTTCAAGTGCCTTCCCTGCAGTCTAAGGATGCACTCTATGCATTTGAGTTGGGTAATCTTTATTTCTCACAAAGCGATTTTGAAAAGGCTATAGCTACTTATTCTATAGCGTTAATGATGGGTTCCCAGGAGGGGTATGCGTCTACCATTCGCTTTCAACTAGCTTTAAGCTATAAAAAATTGAATGATTGCAAATCTGCAGTTAAAGTATTAGATGAAATTCAGAAACAGCATCCGCAGCATCCAGAGATAGACAAAGTGATTATCATGGCTGGGGATTGTTATATGGACCTTCAGGCTTACGATAAGGCAGAAATTAACTATACCAATTTTATCCACAAGTATCCGGACAGAAAGTCACAGGTAGCTGATAAATTAGAAATCGTCAGAAAGTTTCATAGAGTTAATCTATCGTACTAATCTCTTATAGTAATTGCAAAACGTTTGTGAGATTTTGTACAGAAGCTGATGCACTGTTATCAAGGGTGTCCTTCTTTAAAGATACCCTTAATTTTTTGATAATCTAGACCAAAGGAAAGTTTTATCTTTACTTAAAGATTAAAATGTATATAATTACTCATTTCGTTAAGTCTATAATTATGACACTCGAGAGTAATGCTTTCCACAAGGAGATGTTTCATGAGTAAAGATAAACATGATACTATAAAGCAGGTCATGGTAGATCTTTTAGGAGCTGAAAACATATCCGATGAGAGAGCTATCATGGAAGCGTATACCCGAGATTTCCTTCCACCTGGAGTTTTAGACCACTTCCCTCCTGAATTCGTGGCTTTACCGGGAAGCACCCGGGAAGTCCAGTCAATCTACAAATTAGCCAACCGCTATAAATTTCATTGCATCCCCGTGGGCTCGAACCTTTGGTCGGTGTGCACAAAAGCAACACGCCCCTTTACCGTTATTTTAGATCCCAAGAGAATGAATCGTATTGTTGAAATAGATGAAAAGAATATGTATGCTATCATTGAGCCTTATGCATCTAATGCACAAGTGTCTGCGGAAGCCATGAAGCGGGGATTGGTATGCGGAACTCCCGAGGCAGGAGGTCAGGCTTCCCAATTGGCTGGACACACTTTTCAGGGATTCTGGGGAATCGGATACCGAATCGGTATGGGGTACCGAAACATATTGGGTTTTGAATGGGTTCTCCCCAACGGCGAATTGTTAAGAATTGGCTCCTTAAGTCAGCCTACTGTTGGGTGGTCATGGGGAGAAGGTCCCGGGCCAGATCTTCGTGGGATGCTGAGAGGATATTTGGGAGCTATGGGAGGGCTTGGGATGGTTACTCGAATGGCTATTAAGCTTCATCCCTGGCCGGGACCTAAAACCTTCCCCTGTGAAGGAATGGTCCCCAACCAGAAATCGGTGCTGCCACCTGAGAAATTTGAATGGGTTTTATTTAAATATCCCACTCTAAAAGATTGTATAAAGGCTATGTATGAAATTGGCAAGTGTGAAATTGGAGGTAACCTAGAAAAGTGGCCCACCACATATCTGTGTTGGTGGTGGGCAAAGTCGTGCGAAGAGTACTGGGAGACCTGGAAATCAGGTTATTTCCAGAAAAACATGAAAAATATGGTTGCGGTGTGCCTGTGGGGTTTTACTTCAGAAAAGCAGCTTCAGTATGAGAAAAGAGTCCTAATGGATATAGTTGAAGAGACCGGCGGGGAGCTCATTCCTGAGGAATGTTACGACAAGTGGGTCCCCTACACCGCTAATAATTGGATTCGTGACACCAGTGGTCCTCGGATGATGCTCCCATCAGGCTCCTTTGCGCTTTTTTCAGTGGGACCAGATACCCTCCAATTTGCCTTTGAATCTGTGAAACGAGGCCATAGCTTTATGAAAAAGTATAGCCCACCTGTGTTAGATTGTGACTACTCTGATTGGATTGCGGCACATGAGTTCTGCCATTTTGGTATTGGAGAGACTGATTTTCCTTTTGAAAAATCTGTTGAACAATCCCAGGCCGTGATGCAAGCTATGATGAGTTTTGTGAAATGGGATTTAGAACACAGAACTGAAGACGGTATTGGAGTTGCATTGGGAGGACCATACCATGCTATGGCTGGTCCGGTATACTGCAATTATGACAGAATTTTAGCTGGGATCAAAAAGAACCTTGACCCCTATAATGTTGCAAATCCACCACATATTTTTCCAGTAGAATAGAGATTAAGAAACGAAGTGGAACTCGTACTTTCTTCTGTTGGTGTGCCTTGTCGCGACAAGGTTTAACCTTATCCAACCTGACAGGGATGATACCCTTCACGGGCATCATAACACATATATCGACTACTCTTTGATTGTGCATGTTTGTTCAGGTAATGTGAAATATGTTAAGAGAGGTCTGTCAACATAACGGCAAAAATTATAGCCCCCCAATATTGCTACTGAGGGGCTGATAAATTTTGTTAGTTATTGAGAAGATAATTTATTCTGCTAATCCTCTAATCACTGGCAAAATCCCATCAATCATTTCTTTTACTTCTTCTTTAAACTCCTCATCCTCTTCCATTGCTTTAACTATGGCAGGACTCCATTGGTAGTAGAGTCTTCTTATCGCCTGACCTTCTGGGATTTGGCTCAACACATTATCACGGAAATCTCTTAATAGTTCTATTTCTTCTGAATTTTCATCATAGATTCTTATAAATGGACAGATTTTAATTGTAGTAGTGGTTGAGCTAGAAGAGCTTGTAGTAGTTATTTCTGGTATTGGTATTATTGTTGTTGTGTAAGTTGAGCTTGTGCTTGAAGAAGAGGTTGCTTTGATGCTTGTTGTGGTTGTTGTCTTGGGAAGAGGAGTTGCAGTAGTAGTTGTAGTTATGGTTCCAATTGGATCCATTATAATATCTTTTGCAAAAATCTGATCCTCCTCGTCAACTTCAACTTCTGGATCAGAGAAGTGTGCATACCCTGCAGCACTCGCTTGTATGGTCCATGTCCCTGGTTTCTGGTAGAGATCGTATTCTCCTTCATTATTTGACATCGATAAACCCCCACCATTGGTATTAATTAAAGCCCCGCTAATTGACTCCCAGGAAACACTATCTATTACTTTACCTGTAATCAAACAGAGTATATAAGAAGTGGGAAACACATTCCCTGTGATTGAGCCAATCTCTTTAATCCCATAGACACTTAAATCCAACTCTTCTGGTGGAGAACGATATATCCATACCCTGTCTTCTCCAACTTTACTCACCATTACCCCACCATCTTGTAATCCTGTTACATGGACATCCTGATAATAACGTGGCCCTGGAATATCACCAGTTATATCAATCTTTTCTAAAAGTTCACCCTCTGAGTTAAAATAACATAAAGAATCAACATCATGAGTATCTCCTTTATCTGCACAGGTGGCAGCAAATCCTCCATCAGTTAAACCAGTCATGGCAAAGAGGTGGATCTCTTCTGGTGTGATATCTACCTTATTTACCAGATTAAGTCCGTTATCATAGAAATAGAGATAAGGGGTATAGAGCTTTCCATAATAAGAATATCCTCCCTCAGGTGGAACAACAAAACCACCATTAGCTAAACCGGCAATATCCCCTAAATAGATATAATCATAGGGCCAACCATCTTCTTCTTTCCAAACATTGGTGCTATCAATGATAGCACCACTTGTGTTATACAGATCGATAACCCCCGTCCACACATTCCCTGAGACAAAATTTCCACTGGCTATACCAGTATAAAAGGGGCCTGGTCCTAAATCAATAATAGTTCTTCGAATAGATAGATCAGGTTTTAGGTCCCAGATGATCCAATTATATGAGCCACAGCCAGATAATGGACACCCCTTCACCAGCCATCCACTCACACTTGAAGAGACAAAATTGCAAATGCCAATGTCACTAAATTCCCTTTCATAAAGTAAATTGCCTAAATAATCAAATATCACTATCTTATTAGTATTCCAATCAATCAGGGCGAAGCTATTTTCTGAATCACAGACATCCCCAAAGCCATCTCCATCGCTATCTTCTTGTCCTGGATTATAAACAGTTTTACAATTATCCTCTTCATTTAAAATCCCATCTCCATCAAGATCATCATCACATACATTTCCAATTCCATCCTTGTCAATGTCTTCTTGATAAGGGTTATATTGAGAAGGGCAATTATCACAGACATCACCCACATCATCTCCGTCCACATCTTCTTGATTAGCGTTAGGACTATTGGGACAGTTATCACAGATATCTCCTACTTTATCCTCATCGATATCTTCTTGAACCGGATTAGATACCAGTGGACAATTATCATCATCAAGTATGCCATCGCAATCAAAATCATCTTGACATGTTAAAAATGCATATTTTAAATCACCGGTGGTGTTATCAAAATAGCTGATATGGGGCGTATCTCTGTTACCCAAGGCAATAGATGTATAGTTTCCAACATCACCATCGCTATCCACGGTCTCTATATGCCAGCTACCATCATAGTATGCATATTTTAAATCAAAATTGGGATCTGCATCATAATAGCTGATATGAGGTTTGTCTTCACTGTTCAAATCGATGGAGCTGTATCCTGACACAAAACCACTACTATCTATCGTCTCTCTATGCCAAGTTCCATCATAGTAAGCATATTTTAGTAAACCACTCCCTCGATAACTGATATGGGGGTTATCATTTTTGTCAAGGTCAAGCGAAGAATAACTCCCTATGATACCATCGCTATCCACTGTCTCTATATGCCAGCTACCATCATAGTATGCATATTTCAGATCAAAATTAGGAAACCCATCCCAATAGCTAATATGAGGATTATCATTGCTGTCAAGAACAATCGAGTTATAAGCTCCTAGGATCCCGTTACTGTCTATTGTTTCTATATACCAACTAATATCATAGTAAGCATATTTGAGATCAGTGTTGATGTTATCATTGTAAATATAACTGTAAAAATAACTGATATGAGGGTTGTCATTGCTATCAAGAACTATAGATGTAGACTGATAAGCGATAAGAGTATACTCTCCCACATCACCACCACTACTATCTACCGTCTCTGTATGCCAGCTACTATCATAGTAAGCATATTTGAGATCACTGTTTGTACTATCATAATAGCTGATATGAGGATTGCCGTTGCTGTCAAGATCTATAGATGTATACTGTCCCACATCACCACTACTATCTACCGTCTCTGTATGCCAGCTACCATCATAGTAAGCATATTTGAGATCACTGTTTGTACTATCATAATAGCTGATATGAGGATTGCCGTTGCTGTCAAGTGTAAGGGAGGTAAAATATCCTACATCACCAACTCTATCTACTGTTTCTATGTGCCAATGTGGTGTAATTACAATTGTGGTGGTGGTTGTTAGATTACCACACCACTCATCATAATCAGGGCAGCAGTCACCATAATAATCACACAACGAATCGCACCAGCACCCCCCCTCACCTTCACCGCCACAGTGGCCTTCACAAGTTTGTTTAATTGTTGTAGTGGTTGAACCAGTTGTATTTGTGGTGGACTGTGACCCATTTCCAACTGCTATTCTCCGAGGCCAACAAAACTGACTATTGCCCCTATTAAAACTTCCCCATTTAGCAACAAACTGCCCGTCAGAGGTGAACTTCTGGATGCAGTAGTTCCACTCATCTGCAACGTAGACATCAGCTGCAAAAGCAGTACCGTTGATAGCAAATAATACAGTTAAGACAAGAAAAAACATTTTTATTTTTGATGATAATGTTTTTTTGTTACTACTCATTTACTTTGATAATGAAATTAATCTCTATATAAGGAAATATCTTTAGTAAAGAAACCAGAACTCTAGGATAAACACTACTATAAGCATTCTTCTTTTTTATCCAAATAAAAAACTGCCGAGTAATATGCTATTTAGTAAACTCTTTCATCCCCTCTTTAAATTTACGGATAAGTAGTTTATTTCCTCCCATTTAAATATACGAAGAACGGCATATATTCTTACAAAAAATTCTTCAGAAATTAGAAATTAACTCATCTCTTCTCTTAAAAGTTACTTGTTGCTAACTCTCCTCTTGAATAACGTTGTAATTATTGAATATTCCTGCAAATAGGAGACTGCCGATACCATTCTATTGAGTATACTGCGGCAGTCCAACCTTTATAAAACCATTTCTAGAAACATGTTACTACTGATTTATTAATCTCCAATAGAAATCAAACTTTCCATCCCTGATTTTTCACGGTCTTGATTTTTCAGTTTATCCTATTTACGTACACCATTAAATCACAAGCAAAGGGGTGTTTCGGTAGAAAAATCTGCTATAGACTGATTTAACATGAAAATAATTGTATTGTATGGTTAATTAGAAAAGCTTATCAGCTCTATCTCAATTTAAATAGAATCAAAATCCTAGATGAGATACAATAAGTAGGTATTCAGCAAGTAGAGAAATTAAACATTCAGAAGAGCTATTTGAAAGAAGAAACTCCAAATTATTTATAAACTTGTACGAAAAGCATAAAATATAAAATAATACAACAATAAAATTTAAAATCTTCTGATTTTTGACTTCAAAATCTCTAATTTACACTGTGAAATCTTTAAAGTGTTGAATAAATCAACACAACTCTACCAAAAAGAAGGGTATCTTATACTGTCCCTGTCTAGAAAAAAGTGGAAACTTACATTAACCTTTTTCCATAAGCCTGTTCTGTAATAAAGATAATTCGAGCCATCAACAAAAAATCTACAGCATTTCTATTGAGGAGCTAGTAAAGTGAAAATGGAAATAATCTATTTTAAGGATAGAATCAATATCTAGTAGGCAGTATTAACAGCCAAAAAGTGTAAATAACTTTCATTATCGGAGGTGTGTTGCAGGCTGGGATTTATTGTAAGATAGATCTGAGACTGTCGAAAAAGTTCAATTTTGCCATTTTTGTGAATATTGCACATAGTAAAATCAAATAGTTACAAAGTACAAAATCAGTGTTTTAAGGTTTTT
>Ga0209427_10007350_pt1 | contig 12474 bp, 8 predicted proteins | sample DeeMarSWOR136_30_FD_187465 | JGI IMG/M metagenome (GOLD analysis project Ga0209427, IMG submission 187465) | Marine sediment microbial communities from White Oak River estuary, North Carolina - WOR-1-36_30 (SPAdes) (version 2) | ecosystem: Environmental > Aquatic > Marine > Intertidal zone >... | reverse complement strand
GCCTAATAGACATCTACATGCCCGATATGAAGTACGCAGATTCCGAAGCTGCTGAGCAGCTGTCCGCCGCGCCGGACTACCCTGAGATCAACTTCGCCGCAGTAAAGGAAATGCACCGCCAGGTCGGCGACCTTCACGTCGAAAAGGGCCTGGCCACGACCCGCAATGCGATGCGCGAGCGGTTGACTTACGAGTTTGCTTACACCCGCGGCGGACTCATTACTCAGGTCCCGGTTTCTCGCTCCATCTTCTCACGTTGGCGGCATCTCACACCCGAAGTTGGCCGTCTTTGCGCGAGCTACGCTGAACAGACGCACAGAAACCTGATGGATGTTTACGTTGATTACCACCGCCCCACTTGGTACTTGGCGTGGAATGTTGAGACAATGTGGCGCAATGAGTGTCCCTTCGTGTTTCCAACGATGGCAGCCGAAGTCTTCGCTGCACGGGCATTAATCCTTCGTGAGCCGGCCACAAAGCTCACCCGATTCCTCGACATACCCTGGTGCAAAGCCGACCTGTTTTACATTCAGAAGTTGGCCTTTTGTATCGAGGCCTACGGCAGGATTACATGGCTCGATACTCGTTTATCGAGCATAGAGCATCCGGCATCGAGCATCGAAACTACTTTTCGGCAATGATGAGGTCGATGCGCTTGACCAGGTCGCGCAGGTAGGCCTCGTCGCCGCCGGACAGTTCGGTCGTCATAAATCCGCTGTAGCCGATTTCATCCAGCGCGCGTCGTACTTCGGGCCAATTCACATCGCCTTCGCGCAAATTGGTCCATTGGTAGCCTCTCCGTTTGAAGTCCTTGAGATGGATTTTGACGATACGCCCGCCGAGCGTTCGGAGCCAGTCCTGCGCGTAGCCGTAGATGATTACATTGCCGACATCGAAGTAGGCCTGTAGCCACGGGCTGTCGAACTCGTCCACGTAGTGGGCGAATTCAAGCGGGCTTAGCAGGAACTTGTTCCACACATTCTCGACAGCGATGACCACGCCGACCTCTTCGGCCAGCGGCAGGAGTGTGCGGATATGCTTCTGCGAGCGCTTGTAGGCGTCAGCATAGCTGACGTTCTCCCTGACCACCGCTGGCACTAACAGGACTGTCTCGGCGCCCATCGCCTTGGCGCAGCGCAGCGCCGTTTCCATTCCTGCAAGACCCTTTTTGATTACTTTCGGGTCCGCCTCGGAAAAAGGTGCATGCCACCCGCCGAAGACGATGGAATGTATCGGAACGCCGGCGGCCCGTGCCAGTCTGCCCTGCTCCCGTGCCGCATCGAGGTCGTTCATAGGAGACGCTTCAATGCCCTCGAACCCGCATTTTTTCGCTAACTTAAACTTGTCCGAATCAGGGAGTCCTTTAGGCAGCATATCCAGTTGGACCGCCTTGCGCAGCTTCACCGGCGTTTGCTTGTCCGCGGCGAACGTGGACGTCCTCAGCAGGCCTGTCCCGACCGTGACCGCGGCCGTATACTTCAAGAAACTGCGACGTTTCATTCTTTTTTCCTTCATAGTTCTTCCTCCTGTATGTTAACTGTTCACCCCGCAGAAATTCCGCAGTCCCAAAAACAGTGCAAAAACCGAAGATTTCTAACGGCGTTCATATTTGTTGTAACATAACACACCTTCCTGCTGACTGTCAAATCTTATTTCAATCTGTTATTTTTTGGTTGTCTTTCTGGCCTCAATCGCTATAAAACTAAAAAGATTTTTTTTGAGTTGCTTCACTGGCCTGAATCTCTATAATCTTAAACGATTTCATTTTTGGATGCTGTTTTTTGAACGGAGTAAATCCGTGAATGATAAGAACAGTAACTTCATTCACGGTGAATATTAATTCTTGCAGTAAAGGAGAAAATGATGGATTGGCCATTGTACTTTAAGTTGAGTGTAATGATGTTTTTAGAATACGCTATTTGGGGCGCGTGGTCGCCGGTGCTGGCAGCACGTTTGTTGGGGCCGTTGAAAATGAGCGGCAAACAGACCGGCTGGATCTACGCCACTCTACCTTTGGCGTGCATCATCTCGCCGCTGATTGCTGGCCAGATTGCTGACAAGTGGGTGAATACGGAGCGATTACTTGCCGTCGCCCATCTGATTGGAGCGATGTTGCTGTATGCCGCTGTTCGTAAGAATACCTTCAAAAGTCTCTTTCTTGTGATGCTCTTCTACTCCTTGTGCTATGCTGCCACGCTGCCCCTGGTCAACGCCCTGATGTTTCAGAAGCTGGCTGAAAACAACCTTGATATCGGCAAACACTCTCCCAACATCTTTATCTGGGCTCCCATCGCCTGGGCACTGGTCGGCTACTCCCTCACCGGCTGGCGATGGAAGTTCAAAACAGGAGAACAGGGACGCGACTGTCTTTACCTTGCTGCCATCTTGTCGGTGATTATGGCCGTAAGTTGCTTGTTTCTCCCTGACACTCCGCCCGCAAAATCAGGCAAAGTACCAATCGTCGAGGCCATGGCAATGCTCGGCAATAGCAATTTCCTGATTTTCATTGTCATCTCAATGGTTGTTGCCGGCATGATGCAGTTTTACTTCCTCGGCACAGCCCGGTTTATGCAGGATATGGGAATTCCTCCCAAGAACGTGCCCGCATCGATGGCCATTGCACAAGCAGTCCAGGCAATTGCAACGTTCTTCGCCTTGGGATACTTCCTCGTAAATCTCGAATTCAAATGGACCTTGACAGTGGGGGCGGTGTGCTGGCTGTTGATGTACATCGTTTATGTTGGTACAAAACCACGCTGGCTAATCGTACTCTCGCAATCGCTGCATGGACTCGCATACGTGTTCTTCATTATCGCCGGCCAGATCTTAGCAGAAAAACTGGCGCCTGAAGAAATTCGTAACTCGATGCAGGCCCTTATCTTTGCAGCCACGGTAGGGGTTGGCCTCTTCTTCGGCACACAGTTTGCCGGCGTAATTATGGATAAATTCAGGAAAGAGGATAAGTTCCAGTGGCGTCAGATTTTTCTCGTCCCTTGTGTGATTACGCTCGTATGCGTCGTCGCGTTTGTTTTACTCTTCACAGGGCCGGCCCCGGATACGGAGGCGCAGGAAGTCGTGGGCGAGCATCACATATTGAGCCGGCCGCCCCAAGGATTTGTGGCCCTGTTCAACGGTAAGGACCTGACGGGCTGGAAAGGATTGGTAGGCGATCCGGTGAGTCGGGCCAAGATGGACCCGCAGGATTTGGAAAAGGCCCAGGTAAAGGCGGACGAGCAGATGCGCGCACACTGGAATGTGGTAGATGGTGTCCTTGTTTTTGACGGCAAAGGACACAGTCTGTGCACAGCGAAGGACTACGGCGACTTCGAGCTGCTGGTCGACTGGAAAATAGAACCTGGCGGGGACAGCGGGCTCTACCTGAGGGGTTCGCCGCAGGTACAGATTTGGGACCCGGCGCAGCGCCCGGAAGGCTCCGGCGGATTGTTCAATAATAAGAAAGGGCCCAGCAAGCCGCTGAAATGTGCCGACAATCCGGTTGGCCGGTGGAACGCGTTCAGGATTATTATGACCGGCGAGAAGGTGACCGTGTACCTCAATGACGTCCTCGTGATGGATAACGTGGTGCTTGAGAACTACTGGGAGCCGGAAAAGCCCATCTACCCGGTAGGCCAGATAGAGCTGCAGTCCCACGGCAGTCTCCTGTATTTCAGCAATATATTCATCCGTGAGATTCCAACGACTTAAAGAAAGGATTAAGTGAAGAGGGGGGACTCTCCCGGCTTGCCATTTTGCAAAGGGACCCTCAAACGCAATAAAGAGTGCTCCACCCGGCGCAGCATCGATGGACGTTTGGGGCCCCAATAAATTGCAGAATGGGGCCTCTCCAGAATAATTCCTATAATAATTTCATCACGGCAGCCTTATCTTGCCGCTCGACGCAATCCCACACCAATCAGGCGTGAGCCTAAGCTCAATTGGTGCGGGACTATCGGACGCAGAGACAACTCCGATGCCTTACTCGGATGCCTGTTGCCCTCCTGTTTTTCGGGAAAGTGCTGGTTTTCTCTTATGGGCTGATTTGATTGACTCGGAATTATTATTTATATTTTATTTGGCGGTTTTCACAGAGTTATATGTTTAAATCGTTAATTGGTTAATTGGTTAAGTAATCGTCAATCACCACTCACCAGTTACCAATTACCAATCCGGAGGATACTATTGAAATTATGAAACGGCTTTTTGGATTTGGACTCAAAGAGGATAGGCCCGTCGAGAACGAACCCGCTTTGCGGGAACCCAACGACATTAGCGATTACCAGGATAACGGTGGTGCAGACGAAATCATGGGCCTGTCGAACCTGTATTGTCCACAAGAGGATGGTCCCGCTCACATCCGCGATATTGCTGATGTACTCTCCGAAATGGGAAAAATTACCGCCGACCAGCTCTCCGGTATAAGACAGAAGCAGGGGGAAAAACCGGCTTGCGACATCGCTCAGGTAATCAAGAAATTGAATTTAGCTGATGAAACGGAGATTTCGATAGCCGCAGCGGGCTTATATGGTTTCGAGTTTCGACGCGTTGAGCCGGACCAGGTTCAGAAGGAGGCGTTTGATAAACTTGAACTTAGCTACATAAAGAGCAACCGCATTATGCCCATAGCGCTGCGGGACGAAACCCTCGTTGTGGCGACAAGTCGACCGGCAGACCTCTTTGTCATCGAAGATGTTAAAAGACAAACCCGGATGAACATTGAGGTCGTCGTTTGCCCGGACGAAGATATTAGCAAGGCCTGCGAAGGCATCGATGAAGATAGGTTTGATTACCAGCTTGACGATATCATCAGTGATATGACGGATGTAGAGGTCGTGCAGGAGCAGAAAAAGGATTTTGAAGACCTCGAAAAAATGGCAGGCCAATCGCCTATTATTAAATTCGTTAATTATCTGATTAGTAATGCAATACGCGAAGGCGCCAGCGACATTCATATTGAGCCGAAAGATGAGTTTACGAAAATACGGTATCGCATAGATGGCGTGCTTTTTGAAACAAAACAGTCGCCATTAAAGATGCATCCTGCTGTGGTTTCGCGCATTAAGATTATGTCAAATCTTGATATTTCAGAAAGACGGCTGCCGCAGGATGGAAAAATTTCAGTTCTTGTGGGCGGCAGAGGAATTGATTTACGGGTTTCGACACTGCCGACAAATCGCGGTGAAAAAGTCGTTATCCGTGTCCTCGATAGTAAATCGATTATGAGGGACCTCAAACAGTTAGGTATGGAGTCTAAGGTAATGCGGACCTTTCGCGAGCAAATAGCACTGCCTCACGGAATTTTGCTTGTTACAGGCCCTACTGGTTCCGGTAAGAGTACCACGCTCTACTCAGCATTGTGCCAGATGGACGGTGATAAGTTGAACATTTCGACAGTCGAAGACCCCGTGGAATATGAACTTGATTTTTGCAATCAGGTCCAGGCGAATGAGAAGATTGGGCTCGACTTTCCTTCGGCACTGAGGAGTCTGCTGCGTCAGGACCCTGATATCATAATGATTGGGGAGGTTCGAGATAATAAAACGGCTCGTATAGCAGTCCAAGCCGCTTTGACGGGGCACCTCGTACTTTCAACACTGCACACAAACGATGCGGCAAGCAGTATCACAAGATTGGTCAATATCGGAATTGATGCGTACTTGATAGCAGCATCATTGAATACAGTACTTGCTCAGCGTTTGGTCAGAAAAATTTGTCCGAAGTGCAAAAAGATATACAAAGTCCCCAAAAATATGAGCGAATATGTGAGAAAAACGGGTGTCAAGCCCGAACAGCTTTTTCATGGTGGCGGTTGTGACCACTGCAGGGGAACGGGATATGCTGGTAGAATAGGTATTTATGAGCTGTTGGTTATTGACGACAGATACAGAGATATGATTAACGAAGACCCTTCGGTTAGTAACATGCGCCGCGTGTTTCGTGAAAGTGGACAGCCGAGTTTGTTTGATGATGGGATTAAAAAAGTAAAGCGGGGTTTGACGACAATAGAGGAAGTGCTGAGAGTCACCGAAGTGTATGGCCAAAGCGAGGATGAAGTTTTTGTTGAAAACATCAATCCCGGCTAATACTAAAAATGTAAGAAGAAGTAAGCAGGGACTTGCAACTCGGCAAAAGGTTAATGAATGAGAGCTTGTTCTATGCGTAAGAAACTTGCTATTCTTGGTTTGGTATTATTTATTGCTGGCACCGCAACCTTCGGCTGGGTCCTCACCAAACAAAGAAAAGAACGCCGGCTTGTTACTTCCTATAAGTTGAAGTATGCCTCAGAGGCGGACGAGTATCTAAAGCAATATAATGAATGGGCGCAATTGGCCCCTCAAGAGCGAGCCCGGTTACCCTGGGGACCGAACAAACACGGGCAAGCAAAGACGGAAATCCAGTTACGTTGCCAACAGCAGGAAAGACTAAAAGCCGACATGGATAAATTGGCTGCCGGCCACAAGGACTTTTATCCCTTTGCCGATGTTCTGTACGGTAAGAACTGGAAGGAAGAATTAAGCAAATATAAGACGCAAAAGAAGCAGAGAGATCTCGCCTTTACCGCCTCCACCACCTGTATGCTGGCAGGGGCTACGATTTCTGCCGGTTGCTTGTTATCCTGGACAGCTATGCTTGCGGCCTTGGGCCTGGGTCATTTAAAAACATTCTCTATCGATGTTTTCAGACAGTATAAAGAAACCGGAAATAAATGGTTGACCAGAGTTGGTGCAAAAAAGGATAGAAAAACTTCGAAGCAGCAAGGTCAACTTACAAAAAGTTTAAAAGCATTTATAAATTCGGGCTGGCAGAATTTTAATAACAGTTATGTAGACCGGCGCGACCCGGCTCCGACACAAATCGAAGCAGTCCTTGGGACTCCTCACGGAGGATGCGAAGATTCCAACGTCAGGTGTCATGCTGACCGACGTTTGTCAGAACAGGAATGTTCTGGCTCAGAAACAGCATCTTCTGTGAAAAGCGAAACTTGCCCTGATGATTCACACCAGAGTCCTCAAAGACTTGCCGTTCTGCTTTCCGATGAAGAGTCCGTCGAATCTGAGAATACCCCAAACGCGGAAAAAAACGTTTGTGAGTCCTGCGACGAGTCCGTTGGTGTCCGGCAACTTGCCGCCTCGCTCGAAGCATCGCAAAATGACAGCTCTGTTCAAAACATCCGCGAGACTGACGTCTTGGACCCTCCGGATGAAAATTCTCTAAAGTCCGGTGATGCCGCATCCACGGATGACGCACTCGAAGATACCCTCGAAAACCAGGCAGAGGCCTTCGAAAAACAGATTCAGGAAATTAAACAGATGGCTCAAAAGGTTCAGCAAGCCGCCGTTGAGCATTCAGGGCCAATCAATAATACCCTCTTAGAACTTACACAACAGGTAGCAGCAATTCGTGAATATGCCTCTCATCAACAGGAAAGGGTGAAAAAGCTTCAGGAGGGGTATGACTGGAACATAATCAAAACCTTTTGTCTGCGAGTTATTCGTTGCATTGACAACCTTGAAAGTCGTATTGGCCGGCTGTCTGAAGAGGAGATTAAAACGCCGAACCTCGAAGAAACAAGGGATGAGCTCATCTTTGCTCTCGAATCCAGCGGTGTTGAACGATTTGAGCCGGATATAAACAGTGATTATCGAGGGCAGCAAAAGTTTGCAGAAGCAGTTAAAGACAAGGAAACCTCTGACGACCCTAATCTCGCAGGTAAAATCGCAAAGGTCATTAGGCCGGGTTATAAGTACTGTATTGACGAGGAAAATGTAAAGGTGGTGCGAACAGCTCAGGTGAAGCTATTTGGTTAGGTTCGGTAAATTCGGCACCCAGAATAAAGGGCGTAAAATGGCTAACATAGTAGGTATAGATCTTGGAACAACTTTTTCGGCATTAGCGGTTCTCAACGCTATTGGCAAGCCGGAGATAGTCCCGAACGCCGATGGTGAAAGATTGACCCCCTCCGCGATTTTCTTTGATGAAGAGAGCTCTGATATAATTCGAGTGGGAATTGAGGCGATTAATTCACGGCATCTTAATGCCGAAAGGTCCGTTCGATGGATAAAGCGGTATATGGGAGATGCGAAGTATCGAAAAAAGGTTGACGACAAAGACTGGACGCCTGTGGAATTATCCGCTCTTATCCTCAAAAAGCTCAAACAGGAATGCTCCGCTGAGCACGGTGAGGGACCCCGCTTTGCGGGAACCCAAATCAGTGATGTTGTTATTTCTGTGCCTGCTCACTTTGACGAAGCTCGTAGAAAAGCGACTATGGACGCAGGCACTATGGCCGGGCTCAACGTCATTGGAATTGTCAATGAGCCCGTCGCCGCCGCGTTGTATTATGCCACCACGCGCGAGGTTTCCGGAAAGGTCCTCGTATATGACCTTGGCGGAGGGACCTTCGACGTAACCATAATGGATGTCAGGGGACATCAAATGAACATTGTTTGTTCACAGGGTGACCATGCGCTCGGCGGAGTCGACTTCGACAAGGAAATATTGAAGATGCTGGAGCAGAGCTACAAGGAAAAATTCAACGCTGAGCTGATTAATTCAGATGAGGACAGGGCAAAGTATGAAGACGAAGCAGAGGATGTAAAAAAAACACTGTCGAGGCGAAAAACTGCAAAAAAAATGCTCTACGGCTCTGCGGGAAACTTAAAAGTGGAAATCACACGAGAGATGTTCGAACAAGCTATTTCTTCGTTGATAGCTCGTACTGATATCCTCGTCGAAGTGGCCCTTGAAGAGGCGGGTATTGAAGCTTCCGGAATCGATAAGGTACTGTTGGTAGGCGGCAGCACTCGAATCCCGTTGGTTCAGCAGCGTCTTGAAAAAACGTTTGGATTTCCGCCTGAAACAGCGGTTAATGTAGACGAATGCGTTGCGCTCGGTGCCGCTTTACAAGCCGGTTTGACAATGCTGAGAGAAAAACCCGAGGCCGTACCGTCAGGAATTTCCAGCGGACTCAATGATATTAACCTTACCGACGTTTGTAATCACAGTTATGGTACTATTTGCGCTCCCGTTGATAATGAAACCGGCCGACGCGTAGTGCAGAATCGTATCATCCTGAAGAAAAATACACCGCTGCCTTGCGAAGCCTCGCAAATGTTCTATACCATCTCTAAGGGACAAACGGAGGTCGAGGTAACCATAACACAGGGCGAAGATACCGCACCCGAATATGTAAACAGGATTGCAACGCATAAATTTAAACTTCCTGAGGATAGGCCCGCAAAATGTCCCATTAAGGTTACTTACAGCTATGATCTAAACCAGAGAATGCACTGCAGTTTCCAGGACCTTGAGTCGGGCAGCGTCCTTGAAGTTGATTTTTCTCTGAACAAAAATGGACAAATGTCACAAAGCGACATAAAACAAAAGACCCAAAAATTAGAACACCTCAAGGTGGAATAGCGATATCAGAAGGCACACAAATGGGCAAACTTCTGACTCCAGGTTTGACTGAGATTCTAAAACCTATAGTAGCTTCCTTTTTTCGTTTGGTGGGGGGCTCAAAATCCCCGACTTTGTGGAAAGTAAGCTCTAACCAGAGTATAGACCCTTATGAAAAGCCGGACCCCAGGGTTCTTAATTGCCGCGTTCAGCTGACAGAGCAGGAAGATGCTTTTACCGTCGAAATTTGCGGCTCAATTCACGCCACCAGCGACATGCACTATACGATTGTGCAAATTTCCATCACAGACATAACAGACGGAACCCACCAGGCCCAACCCATCCACAGCCGCGTCGAACAGTGGCAAATGCAGGATTCGCCTGTCTTTATCTACAATGCCGACCTTGGCAAGCTCCCCTCACACGTAACTACTCTGTCAGACTGGCTGTCTGTCGGCAGGTTGAACATCGACTGGATGATATTCCCTCGCAAAGGAAAAAGAAAGCTGCGGTTCAGCACCTTGATTCTGTCACGCTGGAACGGCCAGGAGCTTGCCTCTGCAGCATCCACTTTTACTTACGAAAATCCCGCCTTTGGCTATATCGATTTGCAGGAAAATAGCCGGCGTACAAAAACACTGACAGTGGCCCTTGCTTTTGCTGTCGGTGCCGCAGATAGCAAACTGTTTAATTGCGAAGTCGAAATTATAAGAAACTGGGCGAGAAAGAACATCGGTCTTTCCGGAAACTCACCTGGCAAGAGACATCCGGCTGAATCGCTGAAGTTGGCCCAGCCGTCTAACGAAACCAAACACGAGCTCGATAGAGCATTAGAAGAGGCCGTTAGTTTCTTCCGCGAAGGCAAAAAACTCGACACTTCTAACTTATGTAAGGAAATTGTTGAAATTGCGCCCCTTGCAGACCGCTATGACACTTTGGACCTTTGTTTGCGCGTCGCACAAGCCGATGGCGTCGCCGCCGTCGAGGAACTGACTCTCCTGAAGAACCTGGCAGACTGGCTCGAAGTTGACCCAGACAGGTTCCGTGAAATGATGGAAAAAATCCTGCCGGCCGGTATGCACGAAGTAAAAGATGTTGAAGTTATCCTCGGCGTCACTTCCGATATGAGCAAAGACAAGACTCGAAAGCGCCTCAATAAAGAATATAGCAAATGGAATGCGAGAGTGACTAACACCGATTCTGAAATTCAGGCCCAGGCCGATGATATGCTAAAGTTCATTGCTGAGACAAGAAGCGAATACGTAGAGTAATTCTCAGAGCGCCTAACAACATTTGTACTGTCATTTCGAGTGGTGCGCAGCGTAGTCGAGAAATTTGTTCAAAATAGTCCGCAAAGACTTTCCTTCTATTAGATTATCTAATTTTGTTATAAGCTCCAGGCAAACAACCTGAAAAAAAGAAAAATACTTACGAAACAGAAAAAGGGGCAGTGCTTTTTGACTTGCCCCTTTTTTTGACAACCTTTCACGGGTGCAAAACCGCGTTTTTATCCGGCAGGGCTACTTTGTCGGATTAAGCGGCTTTCAGGCCGAACCAATCACAAATTTTCGCACGCCGGAGATTGCCGCGCTCGGCTCCGCCTCCCTTGAAATGGCATAAAATAGCCGGAATTCTGCATATTAATCCGTGAATTGTTACTTTTTTTATTTTACACGCAAATTTGTGTTATAATGTTGTATATACCAATAGCGCCTCATCTTTTTAGACGCTGATTTGGCAGATTACGCTGTAATAGATAATATTGAATATCTGCGTCAATCAGCGCAATCTGCATCTCTTAAAGTTAAGGGGGCAAGATTATGATGAAAAAGTTATTAATCTTCATCTTTTCTTTGTGCCTGGCAAGTGCTGCTTCTGCAGTAGAAGTCGTTACTTTTGAGCCGATTGCTACGGATATCGGTGGCGGCAATTGGAGCATTGATATTCAGGCCAGTGCTACCAGCGCCACTCATCTGATTAATAGTCCTGAACTGCTGCTCACCATTACAGGCGATGCTGCAATTACGGATGTTTCCGCTCTGACTTATGCCCCGTCCCAGCCTTTTTGGCATCCTGACTATGGACTCCTCCACCAGGAGATAGTAGCGGCCGATGGCAAGAGTGGACAATTCGGTGCTTCTTCGGTTTCGACTATGGATATGTTCTGGATGGTAATGCCGGATATAGTTCAGGGTAATATTATCGTGACGCTCGCAAGTGGAATTGCTGCGATAACACTAACACCCAGTCCGCCAGATCCTTTTGGCTATCCTTATGTCTCCCCACCCCCACCCCTAGTGCCGGGAATTGAATTCGTAGGTGGCTCTGTTGTTATTCCTGAGCCGATGACGCTTGCTTTATTCGGTCTTGGCGGATTGCTCCTACTCCGGCGTCGCAGACAAGACTAAGACCGCCTAATAAAGTTAATGGGGCAAGATAATGATGAAAAAGTTATTAATCTTCATCTTGGCTTTTGTTCTGTCAATATTACTGTTCGCGGCACCGGCCTGGTCGACTGTTATTATTAGTGCCGATGATATGGGTGGAGGCGAGGTCGCGATTTCATACGTCACGGACGGAAACCTGCCAAGAGCCTTTGGCCTGGACATCACGGTCACCGATGGGAATATTACTGCCTGTGAACCCAATATGCTCGGCGAGTGCACCGCTACTGTCAGGGGCTATGGTATTTTCCCCGGCACAATCGTGATTGAAGCGGACGGTACCATTTCCGATTATGGCACTCCGGTCGCTCCGCCTGGTTCTCCGGGTGCCCTTGGCGGTCTTGACACCAATGGCATTACCATCGAGATGTGCTCGCTGTATCAGGAGCCTAACGCTCCGCCAGCCAGTGGCGAACTTTGTGTGATTACAGTAACCGCGGACTGCGACGTGAACATTGCCGGCAACGCGGCACGCTGCGGAACAGGAGGCGTAGTTATGGAAAACCCCGATGAAATCCCCGAGATAATTTATGTCACCGGCCTCATCCCTTGTTTTCACTGCTTTTGTCCTGGCGCAACAGTCGGTGACATTACCATCACGGCAGATATGTATGCTCTCTGGGTTTCCATAGGC